>Ga0208900_1000387_pt1 | contig 28130 bp, 5 predicted proteins | sample AntAceMetag02UKK_FD_184763 | JGI IMG/M metagenome (GOLD analysis project Ga0208900, IMG submission 184763) | Saline lake microbial communities from Ace Lake, Antarctica - Antarctic Ace Lake Metagenome 02UKK (SPAdes) (version 2) | ecosystem: Environmental > Aquatic > Non-marine Saline and Alkaline... | reverse complement strand
CGCCAACAACAGTTACCCTTCCATTTTGGCCGAAATGCTCACCTCCACCATCGGGGCGCAATGTATGAGTTGGATTACCTCGCCGGCAGCCACAGAACTTGAAGAGCGGGTGATGGAATGGCTGCGTGACATGACCGGTTTGCCCAAAACGTTTTCGGGGGTAATCCAGGATACCGCTTCAACGGCAACCTTGGTTTCGCTGCTGTCGGCACGCGAGAAATACACCAACTACCGGATCAACAGCGAAGGCTTTTATGGCCGGAGTGTTTTTACGGTTTATTGCTCCACCGAGGCACATTCGTCAATTGAACGAGCAGTGAAAATTGCCGGATTCGGGAAAGAACATTTGCGTAAAATTGAAGTTGATGAAAACTTTGCCATGTTGCCCCATGATTTAGAGGCTGCCATTGTGCATGATCTGGAGCGTGGTTTTATCCCACTTGCAGTGGTTGCAGCCATTGGCACCACCGGCTCAACTGCGGTTGATCCTTTAGAAGATATTGGAAATATTTGCAAAAAATACCAGCTTTGGCTGCACGTGGATGCTGCCTGGGCAGGCACAGCCATGCTTTTGCCCGAAATGCGCTACATGATAAAGGGTATCGAAAATGTGGATAGCTACGTGTTTAATCCACACAAATGGATGTTTACCAATTTTGATGCAAGCGCTTATTTTGTTAAAGACAAAGAAGCATTGATACGCACATTTGAAATTTTGCCCGAATACCTGAAAACTAAGGAAGGGGCTTCCGTAAATAATTACCGCGACTGGGGAATACAGCTTGGCCGCCGCTTTAGAGCACTAAAGTTGTGGTTTGTAATTCGCAGTTTTGGGGTAAAAGGCTTGCAGGAAAAAATCAGGCACCACCTAACCTGGGCCAATGATTTTGCAAACTGGGTTGAGGGCGATCCTGATTTTGAACTGCTGGCACCGGCTCCACTGGCTACGGTTTGTTTCAGGTATTGCCCGGGCGGCGCTGATACTGAAAAGCTGAATAGCTTCAACAAACAGCTGCTCGAAAAAATCAACAACACCGATAAAATTTTCCTTACCCACACCACCCTCAACGGGAATTTTACTATCCGTTTTGTGGTTGGGCAAACCTATAGCGAAAAGCAGCATATCGAAGAAGCATGGCAGATTATTAAACAAGCTTCAGGAAATCTTTAAGCTGTGTTTTTTAGGATTCAACATGAAAAATGCCTCATTCATCGAAAAAATTTGGAACGGTTTGATGGTCAATTTTTCTTTGCATAATAAACTTTAAACTTTAAAATTATGAAAGCAAAAAATGCAATGATTACAGCAGGCATCATTTTATTATTCCTTTCGGGATGCATTCCCTCTATCCACAGTTTGTATCATGAGGAAGACCTGGTTTACAAAAGCGAATTGCTGGGAAACTGGAAAGACGACGATGGCAGTACCTGGATTTTTAATGCGGGGGGCGATAAAAGTTATAAGCTAACTTTTTACGAAAAGGCCGGGTTGATACACGATACCACTACAAAAGCTGAATTTGAAACCCATCTTGTAAAGTTGGGTGACTATTATTTTCTTGATCTTTACCCCGGCGAAAATAATCAGTATGACATGCCTTCGTTGCTGATTGCCTCACTTTTGCCCGTTCATATTTTTGCAAAAGTCGCTTTTGTTGACGACCAGGTGCTGGTAAGTTTTTTTGATCCTGACTGGCTGGAAAGCCTGATGGAAGAAAATCGCATCAGGATTTCGTATGAAAAAACGGAGGAATTATTCGTGCTCACGGCCTCAACCGATGAATTGCAACGCTTCGTGGTAAAATATGCCGAAACCGAAAAAGCTTTCGTGAGCACACTCATTTTGGAAAAAAGTGAATAAACTTAGGAAAACATATTGGCAGTTTGCCGGACACTTCAGTTTTTGGACACTTTCGATTTTTGTGCTCCTCCTGGTTTTTAGTACTTCAGGGGAAATTGGTGTCATCGATATAATTTATACTGTAATTTTTCATTTCACTTTAATTCCCCTGGTTTATCTGAATTTTAATTTTGCTACACCAAAATTCTTCCTTCAAAAAAAAACGTTTATTTATCTTTTGGTATTGATAACTGCCATCGTATTTTTTTCAGTAATCAACGAAATGCTGTTTAGCCGTTATGCTGATGTTTTGTTTCCGGGCTATTATTTTGTTTCGTATTTTTCGTTGCGCGATGTCATCATCATACATTTTATTTATGTCATCATCTCCACCCTCGTTGTGCTTTCGGGGAGTTGGTTCAGGGAAATGGAACAAAAGAAAAAGATGATTGAGCTTGAAAAAGAAAACATTCATACCGAATTACAAATGTTGAAAAACCAGGTTAATCCACATTTCTTTTTTAATACCCTGCAAAATTTGTATGCGCTTTCGCTGAAAAAATCAGATCAATTGCCGGAAATGATATTAAAGTTGTCGGAGTTGATGCGCTATGTGATTTATGAAGCAAATGCACCTGCCATAAAAATTGGTGAGGAAATCAGGTTCATCAACAATTATCTTGAACTTCAAAAACTAAGACTTCCCGGGAATCCAAACCTTAAGTTTGAAGTTATAGGAGACCCCGGCCAAATTGAGATACCTCCGCTTTTGTTTATTCATTTAATCGAAAATTGCTTTAAGCACGGGCTAAAGGGTGAAGTAAAAAATACTTACGCAAACATCAGCCTCGAAATGGATAGAAATTTCCTCATATTCAAAACCGAAAATAATGTTAGGCATAATACTAAGAATGAAATGGAGAAAGATTCAGGTATGGGTATCGAAAACCTGAAACGCCGGCTGGAATTGAATTACCCACATAAATATGATTTTAAAATTACAGAGGGCAAAACTACTTTCGAGGTTTACTTAAAAATTGATCTATCATGAACTTGCATTGCATTATTGTAGATGACGAACCTTTGTCGCACGAAATTTTGGAAACTTACATTGCGAAAGTTCCCGGGCTTGATTTGGGAGCTTCATTTTATAATGCCATTGATGCCTTGGCCTACCTGAACGAAAACAGTACTGATTTGATTTTTTTGGATATTAACATGCCCGAGCTTTCGGGAATAGGCCTGCTGAAAAGTCTTCAAAATCCTCCGGCAGTAATTTTTACTTCTGCCTACCCCGAATATGCTGTTGATGGTTTTGATTTGGAGATTGTGGATTTTCTCCTCAAGCCCTTTTCTTTCGAAAGATTTTTGAAAGCTTTGAACAAAGCAATCCAAACTGCAAAAAATGTTGATAAGCAAACTGCCGGGTCTTTTCTTGTTGTTAAAGCCGGGAAAAAAATTTATCGCATCAGGCATGATGAAATTCTCTATTTTGAATCGGCAGGAGATTATGTAAAAGTGCATACGGCACAAAAAGTACACGTGGTTAACGAAACCCTGAAACAATTCGAAGATGCCCTCCCTGCACAGGATTTTCTAAGAATTCACCGTTCGTTTATTATTTCAATTTCTAAAATTGAATACATGGAAGGCAATCAGGTTTACATTTCAAAAATCCCGATCCCCATCGGGAACAGTTACAAAGATGGTTTATTTGAAAGGATGCGGTAGGCAGTTGGCAGTCCTCAGTTGGCAGTCCTCAGTCCCGAAAAAACATCCCGAAGCTTCGGGATTTGATTTCATCTTTCCCCCTTTTTGTCTTTTTGCCTTCCTGATTTATTGGCATTTACTTTTTTGCCACAACTTGTCCCGATTAACGGGAAAAACACCCCGTCCCGATAGCTATCGAGAGCTATTGGGACACCAAAACCCACGAAACAGCGCCACATTAAAATTTAGATTATTTGAATAAAACCGCAAGTAAATCAAATCATTACAATATTGTGATCTCTATTTTACAATGCAAATAAAATCGCTGATAGCTATCGGGGCTGGAAAGTGAAATCCCAAAAATGCCTTTCCACAAAATTCGCAGTAATACCGGTATTTTATCAGCTCCTATAGAACAATCATTATTGATATTTCTCGAATTCCGGTAAAACCCATGCAACAATATGCCGAAATAATTCACACTTACAGGTTATTTTGGCACGTTTGCTAATTTCAGCTTGAATAATTGGGTAATACAGGGCTATATTTGAAACATCAAATTAGTAAATAATCATTTTAGATCGAATCAAAAAAAATCTTCAGCTTTTCGCTCACGAGATAAAGAACCTTAAATATGAATTGCACAACTAATTTAAAAACCATGAAGTCAGAAAAAGAATTTGCTAAACTTGAAGTTGAAAGACTGAAAGGTATGTTTTTGAAAATTATAATCCAGGAACTAAGATCGCCTGTTAGTGCAATACTTGGCTTTGCCGATATGCTAAAAATTGAGGATGACGATCAAAAGGATGAAATTGTTGAATCGCTTACCACTGCATCCAGGAAAAGCCGGGAACTTTTGGACATTGCACTGGTGATTTCAGAAATTGATGCTGAAAAAATAACTGCTAATGTTCGCCCCTATAAAGTTAGCGACCTATTTGATTATGCTGTAAAGGATAATTCAGATAATATCTTAGAAAAGAATCTTGAAATTCAAATGCCCACCGAACGTGAAATTACAGAAGTGGTAATTAATCCTACCTTGATAAAAGAGGTGGTAAGGATTTTTATTCTAAATGCTGTTATCCACTCGCCAGCGGGAGGCGCTGTTAGGTTTGAGATCAACGAGACGATCGACAGGATAGTTTTAATAATCTCCGATTCAGGAAATGGCTTTGATTTGGCGTTCCTTAATAAAGCCTCAAACTTTTTAAAAAGTAATGATTTAACAGACAGATTAAAATGGCCGGGCTTGAAACTTGCAATTAGCAAGTATATTATGGATCTGCATTTTGCAGAAATACTTTTAGAAAATAATGCCAATGGAGGAGCCATAGTAAAATTGATTTTCCCGGTTAACAATGAGCAATTGGAAGAACTCCACCAGTCGTTGTCGCAGCTAAATTGATACGATTTTTTTCCTTTTTTCTTCAAAAGACAACTATCCCCCTGGTTTTAGCTTGTCTTTTTCTTCAAAAGACAACCATCCCCAAATTTTAGGTTGTCTTTTTTTATTATTAAAAAAGGCCACCAATAATTTTTGGTGGCCTTTGCTATTAAATACATAATGATTTCAGTGACTACTTCTTAATAATCCTTTCGGTTTTCAAAATATTTTCACCTTCGAGTTTAATAAGATAAACTCCACCTTTAAGTGTTGAAATGTCAATTTGATTCCTGAGCCCGGTCAAACTTTGCTCAAGAACTACCTGCCCTTTCACATCAAATAAAACAACATCAACGGCTTGTGGCCTGTCGAAGTCGATATACAATTTGTCGGTGGCAGGGTTTGGATAAATCAACACATCGAAGGAATTGAATTCTGAAACATTTACAGCGCTAAACTTCACATCATCAATCAACGAAAGGCCATTGGTAACAAAGAGTCCGTTGTTACTTGGTAAATCAGTATTAAAAACAACATCAAGGTCATACTCTTTTCCGGTGGTTGATACATAAGCCCTGAAGTTCAGCTTTTCGCCTTCAATAAAACCATCCTTATTTTCGGTAAAGGCATCATCGCCAATAATGGTAAGAGTGGTGTTTGTTTCATCCCAAAGGGCAACACCATAGCAAGCACCTGATTGATCAAACACACCAATCAGGTCGCCTTTTTTAAGCAGGCTTTCGCTGATGGCATTGCTTTTTACACCAACAATATGAGTGTTTGGTGATGATTCAAATTTACCCCAGGGCATAAATTGCAAGTTATCAAAAACATTGCTGCTTTGCTTCGACCCTTTCAGTGATTCGGGTGTACATTCAGGGAAGGTAATTTCGCCCTGACTGTTCATCAATACATAATATGATTTGCCCGATTGCAAATATTCAAGGCTATTGATGTTGACACCGGGCCAGTAAACCTTCCATCCTGCAACTTCTTTTACTATGGTAAGATCAGTTTCCTGGAACAATGTTTCAACATCCACATCGCACGCACTTAGTACCGGAATAATTGACCAGCCATTGCCAGGATTAATTGTATTCACACCTGATCTGAATCCCGTCATTGTTAAACCGGAATTATTTTCCATTTTTATGCTATAACCCTCCATAGTATTCCACTGGCCAATGGTATTAATGTTTTGTCCGGGCCAGTAAATACCTGTTTGTGTTTGCATAATGATAAGATCATTCATCACCTTGTTGAAAACTGAATCGAGTTCAGTGTTAACAGGTTCAACATAACTTGAAATTCCCGACCAACCCTGAGGGATAGTAATATCCTGACAGTAATTGATTACCAGGGTCAGGTCATCACTGGTCGATGACAAGCAAGGTGCCATTGGAGCTGCCAATAATGTTAGAACAGCCTCTCCATTTGCTATGTCGGTAGCGCCGGGATGATAAATTGTTGAGGCATTTGCAACGCCATCAAAAGTACCATCGCCGGATGTTGACCATATTATTCCTTCTGCATTTTCGGTCAACCCGGAAACTTGGGCGTTTTCTGTATGGCAAATATACTGGTCGCTGCCTGCATTTACCATCGGAAGCTTTTGAATTGCAACTTCGAGCGTAGATGTTGTAGTTGAAACGCAGGGCGATTCAGGAATAGCTGTAAGTGAAACCTCAATCGTACCATTTGAAATGTCGCTTGCTCCCGGTGAATAAACCGGATTGATCAATTGGAAATCATCAAACACACCATCACCTGAAGTTTCCCAATAGAAAGTGCTTTCATTTCCAACACTTCCTGTAAGTTGTAGAGTCTGATCTTCACAAACGCTTGCATCATTTCCGGCATCAGCCGTGGCCAAAGCTGTAATTTGGAGGAGCATTTCGGAAGAAGTTTCAACCGCGCATGGGTTCACAGGCTGAACCGTCAGGGTCAGGGTGGCCATATTATTTTGGATATCCAAACTTCCGGGCGAATATGTAGTTGATAGACTTACCGCATCCTCAAAAGTACCATCTCCCGAGCTAGTCCATTGGTATGAAGTTGCATTATCCACACTACCTAATAATTGATGGTTTTGGTTTTCACAAATTGCAGCATCAATACCGGCTTCTGAAACTGGCAATGCCTGGATTGTAAGTGTAATTGTTGAAACATCATTTGTTGCGCACGGACTTGTCGCGAGGGCATTCAAGCTTAAAGTTACTGAACCGTTTTGAGCATCTTCAGTTCCGGGGAAGTATTCCGGACTGAGAGTCTGATCATCAGTAAATGTTCCATCGCCGGATGTTTGCCATAAAACGGATTGTGTGTTTTGTACACTACCCGACAATTGAAGCGCTTCGTTTTCGCATATTGTTGCATCGTCACCGGCATTGGCCATGGGAAGATACTGGATGCTTAAAGTCATAGTGGAAACACCTGGTAATGCACATTCTCCCTCGGGTTCAGCCGTGAGTGTTATCACCACCGATCCATTTAATAAATCTGATGGCCCCGGGGTATAAACCGGTGTTAAGGCTTGAGCATTACTAAAAGTGCCATCACCTACAGTACTCCAAATGAAAGAACTCTCATTTTCTGTAATTCCTGATATTTGATAGCTTTCGTTTTCGCAGACTGTTGCATCAGCGCCAGCATCAGCCAGGGGTAATTTATCCACATAAATCAGTACCCTTGAAAAGTCGGCAAAGTAACAAGGATTAACCGCTTGTGCCAGCAATAAAAGGTTGGCAAAACCACGATCGATATCTACCGCGCCGAAAGAATACACAGGATTGGCTATGGTGCGTGAGCTAAACAAGCCATCACCAGATGATAACCACAGTAAAGAACTATAGTTCGTAACAACAGCATCCAATTGATAATCCTGATTTTCACAGACTGTAGAACTACTTCCAGCAAAAGCTTCCGGAGCTTTTTGAATGGTAAGGGTCATTGTATTGCTGGCCGGAACTTCGCATGGACTTTCGGGCTCAGCCGTAAGTGTGAGTTCCACAAAACCGGCATCAATATCCGTTTGCCCGGATGTGTATTTTGGTGTAAGTATTTTATTGTTATCGAAAGTACCATCACCTGAAGAAGACCACATAAATGTTTCCTCATGTTCAACAGTCCCATATAGCTGATGGGATGCGGTTTGACAAATTATTGCATCGGAACCGGCATTTGCTGATGGAGATTCGAGAATTGTGAGTGTTAGCATTGAACTAACCGGTGCAGCACATTCATTGAGCGCTTCGGCAGTTAAACTTAGTTCAACCGTTCCATTGTCGAAATCCTGAAGGCCGGGTGTATAAATTGCTGTTAAGCTTTGTGCATTGTTAAATGTTCCATCACCAGCAGTTGACCATAGAATAGAACCTGCATTTTCAACCGTTCCCGACAACTGGTGTGGTTCTCCATCGCAAACCGAAGTATTGCTACCGGCATTTGCAACAGGCAATGGAATTTGACAAACGCTCCATTCCACGCTCTGATCCTGAACGCCAACCTGACCATTTTCACCCTGGATTTCGGTAAGTTTAAACGTGAGCTCGTAAGTACCGTCTCCAGCAGTAAGTGCAGCAAGTCCACTAATTTTAAACAACACATCATTAAAACTTTCTGAGGTAATTTCAAGAGAAGCTGTTGAAAGTGGATTGCCATCCGGGTCTGTTAACATCAATTTATCACTGCTAAAAGTAGCCGTATTGATAGGCATGTTGAATAATACAAGCAAGGTGTCGATGGGCGCTCCGGGAACTTCGGGCAAACCAAAGAAATAGTCGATGGCCGGGGTAGCAATGGTTTGCAACCAGGCTACCTGAACACCATACTTTCCAAAGTTTCCTACCAGGTCGGTTACTCCGGCAGCCTGAACAGTTAAAGTGTAATAACCATTTGGACTGGTTTTTTCAGAGATATCCACGTTGTAAGTCGAATCATTAACTGGAGATATAATAACAAGGGTATCCATCAGGTTAGGACCTGCCTGGTTTTTCAGTGTCATATCTTCGTAGGTAAATGTTGTGGGTTCGATGGGTTCGCTAAAAACAACTTCTACATTTTGAACTGGTGTATCTGTTGGCCCATCAGGTATGCCATTAATGGCAATAACTTCAGGCACGTCCTGATCGATGGGTTCGAAAACGATAGTGTATGTTGCGGCTGTTAGCTCCGCAAAATCATCAACAAAATGCAACTTATTTTCATAAATCGGTTCACCACCATCGGGGATTGTGCTATAAGTTAGCCAAACATTCTTGAGGGGAATTACTTGTCCGTCATCGCGCGTAATGCTGACAATACGATACAGGCCGTTGCCGGGATCATTAATTTTTGCATAATTCCATCCCAACTCCGAAGGCGTAACGGTAAGATCAACAATGGTATCGTTGAGGGTTACAGCGCCATCGGTTTGCGCATCGTCAGCTTCAACAACCTGGGCAATTGCCCCGTTGGAGTAGTGAATGGCATCGGGTATGTCATCGGTATCAGGAATGTCGTTTACAAGAAAATCGTGAATTGTATCATCCAATGGCCCGTAAACGCAGATACTTTTTATTAACTCATGTATTTCTATCCCGCTAACGAGGCTCAAATCAGGATTGCCATAGCTATCCAAATGGTTTACTGAGGCTTCATAAGAAATAAAATGACCAAGCAGTGTACTGGTAAACCACCATTGACCCACGGAAATTTCACCGCCGGGAATATCACCAAAGTCAACGTCCATAATTCCTAATTGAACGGGCTGTCCACCGAGGTTAGAACCAACAATCTCAAAATCTATCAATAATCCTTTTTCATTTTCGATGATTTCGGGCTGGGCCGACTCAAGGTTTACACTCATTGCAGTTCCTACACCCTGGTTATCGATCATCACGGCCAATTCGGCAGGAATCATGGGTTCGATAGGTTCGGTAAGTGCGTCATCACCAAAGATATCCCTCTGCATAAAATACTTTAGGTAGAGGTTTGGACTTGGATTTACCTGCAAAGTTACAGGGAACAGCGGTTGTTCAAACATTTCGCCGGTAAAGGGATCAAGGTAAGATAAGATTCCTCCAAACGAATAATACTTTGGAACATCTGGTGCGGCACCACGTTCAGGTATAAACATAATTACGGCAGTACCATCGGTAAGTGCACTCAAAATTCCGGAGCCATCAATACCACTAATTTGATCTAATGATTGGGTATTGATCTGGAAAAGATCATTTCTTATCACCCCGTTTTCATCCTTCACTTCAAGGTCGAGTGAGATATTTTCCATGGCATCAGTTGCGTGGCCATTGAAAATTGTCAAGGTGCCTTCGAATGCTTCACGGGTCATGGTGAGGGTTTGTGAAAACTGAACAGTTACCGTAGCACAAACCGATGAGGATTTATCATCAAGAATACTGCCGGCAAGTGCGGTGCTTGCGTTAAATAATGAGTCCATCGAAGGATAACCTCTGCCATGAACATATCGGATTACCGAATCTAATACCAATTCGTAGTGATGTAATAATAAGGTATCGATGATATGGGGATATTCGGGGGTGGGAGAATAAATCCCATTATCCCTTGCCTCCATCGTGGTATTCCAGTAAGTTACAAAGTCGAGGATTTCAATTTCGGAAATATCGGTATCGTCAAAAGCAGCCACGAGGTCGTCCTGTGATGAAGGATCAATGGGGGTTTCACTATCAGTAAATCCGGCAACAGCCTGATTAAATGTTCCAAAAAATTCTTTTGCAACCAGTTCATCATTACCGGCTTGTTCTTTCGCCCAAAACTCGATAGCTACGAATCCTTTATCCAGCATTTCCATGTCTGCGAAAACCTGTTCAGCCTCAGTGGTATTTCTTCCCCCACCACTTTGACCAGGCCCGAAAATGGCACTATTGATAAAGCAACCGATTGTAGTCCCGGTACACCAGGCACATCCAAACGATCCTCCTGTAAAGGTATCAACCACACCCCAGGCACATGATACGCCATTGCCCCAGTTCAGTCCGTTTGCATAAACATCAGCACCGCAATCAAGAATGGGAGGTATTGGATTTATACAATCGAAGGCACAGTTTAGGGCTTCCACCACACAAGGATCACATCCGGTGTTGCTACTTTGGTATGGTGTTCCGGGGCCAATACTGCCACCACCACCGCCGGGGCCTCCGCCGCCAGGGCCACCAGGTCCACTTCCGCCACCCCAGTACCATGGAATGCCTCCACCGCCGGGGCCACTTCCGCTTGTGCAAATCCTTCCAAGGTAAATGCTCACTGCCGATACAACCCTTAATTGGTCATCAGGGCCACACTCAAACTTGTATTTTGTAATGGTAACATCCGAGCAATTGACGGATCTTGTCCCCGAAGACTTGTCTGGTGCCCGGCGTTCCATAATTACGGGTATTTGCACGGCCTGCTGAGGCAGGATGTCCAATTGATCCACATTGGCTGTAAACATGTATTCCTCATCTTCGGGTAACTCAACTTCAACATCCTGGGCTGTAATTAACCCTACGTTGGTTAAAGTAAGAATGAATGGGAAATATTCTCCCTGGTCGAGATGAGGTAAGGTATCCGGCATGTTCATAAGAACTACCGGGGCAGGTACATTGGTTTCGAATTCTACAACAAGGGTTATTTCATATTCGTCCTCAATTACTGTAGGGATAACATCCCACGAATAGGTAATAGCCTGGAAGGCAATAAATACAACCTTTTCATTAACTACCCCTTTTTCGATAAAGATGTAATCCTGGAAATTGCCGTGCATCGGTGCCTGCACTTTGAGGGTATAATAGCCTTCGTTTACATCCTCAATTAGAAAATGACCATTTGCATCTGTTAAACCCTGGGCAATAATCTGGCCTGTATAAGGGTGTAACAAAACCACCATAGCACTGTCGAGATGCGGTGCAGCCTGTGTGTTGTAGGTGTATTCGTCAACCACATCCACGAGCAAATCACCCGTTTCTTCCGAAATAGGTTCGAAGGTAAATGGGAGATTTACAAAGTTTGAATTGGTGCCCGATAAGCCAATCGATCCTGTAATGGGATTGTTTAGTTGCAGATCATCACCGGGAATTAACTTTATTGTTGCGGTAGCGCTTTCGCCGGGTTGGAGTGATGAAATAGTATCGGGGCTTGCCATCGATAGCCAGTAAGCATCGGGTAGATCAATCGTGATGAGTCCGGTTTCATCCAATCCATTATTGGTAACTTCAAATTCAACATAGTTTGTCTGGTTCTTCACCATCGACTCGCTCAAAACAACAGGATTGAGTTTTAGATTCCCCTTGGTTGCCGAGCAAAAGAACCATGCACTGAAATTGAATTTTGTTCCTTCGGATGATGTAAGTCTTAACTTAACTTCCTCGTAAAGCGTTCCATTGGTAACTTCTGTAGCATTAACACTATAACCCATCGTTGCATAAGAATTTCCTGCAACGCTGGCCAGTGGAACAAAATTCACATTACATCCGGGAGGTGAAGAAATAACCTGGATATCAACAATACTCAAGGGCAGGCTGCTCAGGTTTTTGATCTCGATAAAATTTTGCCGGGTTTCACCCTGATAAAGTTCCCAGATGATATATGATGTAGCCGTTCGTTTAGCTCCCAATAAAACGAAGTTATCCTGAGCTACTGTCAGCCCCTGATTGGGGTAACATGCGCCAACCTGGTAATCGCCGGCCTCTCCGTTCAAAGGAGTAAATGTAACACTAAAGTCGCCGTTTGCATCACTGGTAACAGGGAATAAGCGCCTCACCCCTCCTACTATAATATATACATCCACGGGTTTATTTACTGCGGGTGCTTTAGCCGCCATTTGCGCTGATCCGGTAATTGTAATCGGAGAAGTTCCGTTAAATACGTTGCCATCTACATTTACGGTAGCGGTATAATCAGGTAAAACTGATAATGCCTTTGCTTGGGATGTATTATTAATTCCGACGAGTTCGTTTAGAAGCCCTTCTTTATTTACGGTTGCAAAGAGGAAAAAATCTCCAACATTGCCGGTAAGCGTAAGGGTTTTGTTCATGGTAAGCGAATCGCCAATGGCAAGTGTTGATTGGGTAAAAATGGTTGACATCACCACATCATTGGCATCCAACACATTATTTGTCGATTTATAGATTTTTACCTTTGCGCCCACGGGTGCCGGAGCAAATCCATTGTTCTTTATTTTAATACTTACATCAACAGTTTCGTTTATCAGCAATGCGCTTTTCGATAGGGTCATCCCTGAGAGTACATAATCGGGCAGGTTGCGATCGCTAACCATCACCCAGCAACTTCCTGAACTGTATTCGCTGGCTGTAACAGTAACCGAAACAATCTGATCGCCATCTTCAATGCCATCGTCGATGGTATTGAAAGGCACTTCTACCACATCAAGGCCTTCGGGAATGATGGCTGTTGCGGGTAAAACAATTTCGTCAGCGCCATTGTGTGTCAAGCTTAATTGTACTGCAGGGCCGCCAAGTGTATTTCTTGTAATTACAAGTTTTCCTGCATTTGAGATTCCTTCGGGGACAATAATGGGATTTGATAGAACGGACAATGAAGGTCCATCGTTATCAATAATGGTTACATCGGCAGTTGTTGTTCCCCCACTTTCTTCAGGAACTCCACATCCGCAGGATGAAAGATAAATTGCACCAGTTACTTCAATGGTTCTGTCACCATCAAGCACTCCATTATCAACTACGCCAACATTAAACTGTTTTTCCATCATTCCGGCAGGAATGGTTACCTGTGCGGGGAAAAAGAGTTGTCCGGACGGCGCAGATGATAAAACAATAGTTACCGGATCGGAGCCGGGCTCTAACCTTGAAATGGTACCCCATGCGGCATAAGGACCACCGGCTTCAGATACTGATGCAGGATTTATCGTCAGGGCAACTTGGGGAATATCATTGTCGATAATCGTGATGGTCGCTGATCCTGCAATAAAACCAGTTTTCGAAGCTGAGATTACAACAGCTTTGGTTAATTCGGGAACGTTATCGTCGGTTACCGGTACCATTGTACTTGCCGAGGCTTCGTTTGCCAGGATGGTAATTATTGTTGGCAGGCCAATTTGGGTTGGACTTTGCGTAGAAAGATTTACATCTATTGCTTGATCTGTAAGCAAATCACGGGTAACCGTAAGTTCAAATTGCTCACCTTCGGTTGCTTCTGCAACACTTAAACTCACAAAAAGCGAGGGCGACTCATTATCCAAAACAGTAATCATGGAGGTCGTTTGGTCGTATGCATTGGCCTGAGCCAGAATCTCAATATCAAAATCACCTTCAATCAAAGCATTGTCGATGGCCGATAAGTTGAATGTTTTGCCCGATTGATTGGCAGGAATGGTAACTGTAACAGGCACGCTAATGCGTGTTGGTTCTGTAATAGCAAAGTTTACAACCAGGGCATTTGTTCGTAAACCACTCCGGTAAATCATGCACTGTAGCGGAGAAACAGCGTTTTCGTTAATGCTTGCCTGCGGTATGGAAATGTGGAGCACTTTTTCGAGGGTGAAGCTTTCGGCTGATAATGCAAGGTTATTGATTCCACCGTTTGGCTTTTCAACCAGTTCAGGATAGGGTGTCAATAAAACTTCGAGATGAACTTCCCCTTCCATGCCGGGATATTCCGGGATGGTGAAAGATGAGCTTTGCGAAAGTATTCCTCCAGCTTCAAGTGTGTCAGTATATTGCACATGTCCCAGTATTTTTCGTTGGTTTCCGGCAATAATGGAAACGCGTTGGCTCCAGCCGCCAATAGCAGCCGCATCACCTATGTTTTCTACATTCCATCCTATCGAAAATGTTTGGCCAGGAGTAATTGTTCCTTTGGTTGACTGAACATCAAAAACTGTAAGGTCAGGATAGGGCGGAAGGATAATTTCCATCGTACCATCAGAAACCAGGGTATTATTGTTCTCGTTGGTTTCCTGGATTTTATTGGTGAGGTCGGTTTTTACAAACACATAATAATCACCACCGATATAGTCAGGAATATCGAAAGTAACTGTTTTGGTATAGCTATTTCCACCCGACAGTGCTGACATATTAGTAACTTGGGAAACACTTGTGGCTGTTGCCGGATTAAAAATAGCACTGGTCGAGATATATACATTGTCTTTCCATGGAACAAGTCCGGTTCCACCGGTTCCGATATTCGAGATAGTAAAAGAAATTTCAACATTCTCACCTGAATGTCCTGTATCAGGAATCATAATTTCAGTAATCGTGAGATCGGAGAATACATTGAAAGAAAATAATCTTATTTCGCTTTCGCTTGATGAGCATTGATTTTTTGCAACAAGTTGCCAGTTGTACAGATAGTTCTTATTCAGATAACTGTAATAAACATAGCTTGTACCAGCAATGCCTGTAACTGTGGGTGCAACCGGTTTTTGTTGGTTTGTTCGCCAGATGTATAGATCGTAAGAACTGGCATTTGAAACCGAACTCCATGAAAATAAAACAGGTTCTAACACACCAAAACTACTATCGGCAGGAGACAGGGTGGTGAAATTTCCCACGGATGGAGAGTTTGTAATCGACTTATTCAATGTGTCGTTCACCGTATTTTCATCGTTGGGAAGCAAGGTAAAGATTTCCAGATTGTATGTGCCGATACTTACCAAATTCAAAGTTTGATTAAAAGTGTATTCCACGGTTCCGCCCGAAGGCAATGATCCATTTAAAGTTTCGACTACAGCCGGCCCGTTGTTTAGCGAATATCCAAGATTAAAATTGGATTGATCCAATTCGCCATAATTTTGAACAGTAACAGTTAAAGTTTCAGCATTACTCAAACCACATCCCGACTGTGGGGATATTACATTAAAAATTGCCAGATCATGATCAGGGGGAGTGCCTATTCCCGACAAGGGCAAAGCAATCGGCCCAACGTTGGTCGAGAAAATCATTTCTGATGAAACTAAATTGTAGTTCACCGGAGTAAACTGGACATCAAAAATTACTGATTCTCCAAATCCGAGAGATTGGGGCAGTGGAAGATTGGTAGCAAAAAGATTCCCACCAGTGAACGAAACATTATAAACTTCCAAAGTTGAACTTCCTGTATTTGATAGTTCTACACTTTCTGTTCCCGTAAGGTTAACTACAATTTCTCCAAAATCAACTGCATCGGGCAATAGCACTGGTATTGGAGGAGTAACTCCTAATCCGCCCAGGGGAATCTGAACTTGTGCAACATCTGCATTATCAAGCAAAATAGTAAGTGTTTCGTTGTATTGTTGAATAGCCGCCGGTTCGAAGACCACCAAAAGACTCTTCTGTGAAAACGGGAAGATTTTCGTGATTTCGTTTAAAGGATAGAAAGCCGATGAGCTAAACAAGGTGTTCGTAATATTGGCAGCCAAAGCCCCGGTGTTTTCGATAATCAATTCCAAAGTATCCGAAAGCCCGATAAATGTATCATCAAAGTTTAAACTCAAAGGGCTTGGAGTAATGATGCCGCTTCCCTGGATAGTCAGCGAAACTGCTACCAAATCCGATGGATTCTTTTCAGCATTTCCACTCACGAGAATTTCGCGTTGATAATCCTTTGCCAGGAATCCTGCGGAATTAATCCCCACATTGATATTCTGAGTTTGTCCGGCGGTCAATCCTCCGATATAATTCGACAGATTGAGGTAATCGTCAAAGGGGATTGTTGAGCTTTGCCTTACCGGATTCCCGTAAAGGATACCATTATTGCTATTTAATGATTCATCCGAAACAATATTTCCTGTTGAATTTATCAAGGGGAAATAAAGCAGCAATTCGGGTTCGGTACCGAGCAGGGCCTGGCTCATGGTACTTTGGATTTCTGATTGGTTACGGGCAATATTCCATAACCTTATTTCATCAATTTTACCATTGAAAAATGCATATTGATACGATCTTCCAATCCTGAGATTGTCAGTGTTCGGTAAAATCGTGAAGGGCTCAAAAGATTGTTCAGTATCCAAAACACCATCAATAAAAATCCTCATGGTTTTGCCATCGAAAGTTGCAGCGAGATGGATCCATTGATTTTTCGCGGCCTGGCTTACCGAAGTCAGCGAATAGAGGTTGTTGAGTTTAAATTCGTAGCGATGGTTTTCGTTAACCCACAAGCGGTATTTACCTTCGCCAGAGTTTTCTTTACCAGCCACAAATTCGTTGGTGTTGTCGATCAGGTAAATCCATGCTTCGATAGTAAGCCCTGATGTTGGGTTTAGAATATCATTGTGAACCACATTAATATAGTCACCTGTACCATCCAATGCCATTGCATAAGGGTTTATCGCTGAAGCTTCAGCCTGAAAATTAAGTGTTTCACCACCTGTGTTTTGCACACTGATGGTTTTATTGTCGTTAGCTCCGGACTGAAGTGTTGATGACAAGATCAAAGGCGAAACAGCCATATTTGGCGGTTCCACACCTGTTGCTGATATTACCACAGGTAAAGTAGATGTGTTGGGGTCGTTGGATATGATGTTGATAATGGCCGAATACTGCAAAGTAGTTTCAGGTGCGAAAGCAATAAACATTGGTAAAGCATCGCCGGGAGGAATAACAAGTGAAGGATTGTTAATATAAAACACCTGGTATTGGCTTTCGATGGTAGCATTGCTTACCAGCAGTGTATCGCAACCGCTATTGGCAATCAGCAATTCGCCTACAAGTGTATCTCCCACATTGCCTGTTCCAAGATCAATAAAATCATTGGCCAGAATGGCTGGATCGCCGGTTACTGTAATGCTAAATAGTATTTCTGTTACAGCTTGATCAGGGTCGTTGGAGTTAATTAACAAGCCTGCCTGATGCTGTCCTGCAAAAAGATCGAGGGTAGAAATATTTATAAGTATCGAAACACTATCGCCACCTGCAACAAAACCTGATGCAGGAGTCCCGGATATCCAGGGCTGGCTTCCCGTAATTTCAAAATCCAGGTTTTCCTGACCAATATTATAAACCATCACGGAATCGTAATAAATATCATTACAGGCAAAAGTTCCTGAATAAGATGTTTGAGTTAAATAAATTTCAGGAGGGGTAATTCCATCGCCTGAGAGTGGCACCTTAAGTGTGCCGGCATTACTGGCATTTGACATTATTAGAAGCGAGTCATAGGCCATTCCGGGAGTGAGTGGATTGAAGCTTAGATTAATCGCAAACAAATCGCCCGGAGGCACACTAAATGGAAATCCTGTTAAGTCTTCTGAAAAGCTGCTTAAAGCGCCCAATTGCAAAACAATATCATCAACAATAAGATCCTGAGTACCAATATTTTTAAAGCTTATTTCCTGCTCCGAGGAGGTATTTACGATTACCTGGCCAAAATCCAGGGTCGGGGGTAGCGCTTCTATTTGTGGATTCCCGGTAACATTAAGTGTGATGGGAATTACAAGGTTGGGGGTGTTGATGGTATTGTTCGATAAAACGATGTTGCTTTCGTACAATCCATCGTTGAGACCTTCGGAATAGAATTTAATATCGGCAACCACAGTTTGCCCGGGGGCAACGGTGTTTAACCCAAGTGGGGTTCTTACCCAGCTTGCAACTTGAGGGCAGCCGGGAGCTACAATACTGGCCCCACTTTGCAAAGTTCCGTTATATCCATTTGCAGAAACATCATTAGCCGTTCCATCATTAAAATTCCAATATGCTTTCAGGCCGGTTTCACTTCCTGCCAGGGATGTATTCATCAAAATGTTGATTTCTGCTTCAGACTTTGCATAGTTCCAAAGCCTTACTTCATCAATAAGACCGGGGAAGTTATTTCCACCGCAACAAGCCTCGCCACCAATACGAACATCGCTGCTGTATCCGCTATAGTTGGCCGACACTGGAGCAGATGTAATAAATTCGCCATTCACGTATAAGCTGGCAGTTGTGCCATCGCAAGTGGCTGCAACATGAGTCCACTCACCTATTGTTGCCAGGCCGGAGTATGGGGCGTAAACTGTTTGAGCACATTCTGAGGGTGGATTTATACTAATGCCGTACCTTCCGCCCGATATTACTATGCCCCAGTCGAGGCAGGAATTATGTCCGCCAAAAATTGCTTTTCTTCCACTTGGCGTGGATGAGGGTTTTACCCACGCTTCCACTGTCCAGAGCGATCCGGGCGATAAACTTCCCAATGCAACATAATCGTTGCTTCCATCAAGTAATAATGACTGACCTGCCGGATCATCTTCTAAGTTTGCCCGAAAATATAAATTCTCTGTTCCATTGTTTTGGATACTCAGTGTTTTTGTTGTTGAATCGGGTTCGTTGAGTGCAGCAAATATTTCCATGGGATCAACCTCAATTTCAGGCAAGCCAAATTCAAGACTAAGCACCGTGTATTGTCCAAAGCCAAAATTCCCGTTTCCAACAATATAAGTAGGAGTAGCATTTAATTGTGTTGGGATGCCGTTTAGTTCAGTCCAAAGTTTGAACGACATGGGGTTTCCAGAGACAAAGCCTGGTAGTCCGCTATTCTCATTTTGCTGCCATGCTGTAATGTTTAGCTCTTCATTTTGAAGCAATACAGGTGTTGAATATGTAAGGATGGTGTTGCCATATACAACAGTAGGATGGCCAAGACCTGATTTATCAAGGAAATTACCATCAAAAGGCCAATAGCCCACAAGGCCGTCTTCGTTTCCAATAATTGATTTATTCATCGATTGGCGTAATTCATTTTCATCCAGTGAATAATTCCAAATTCGTACTTCATCGATATTTCCGTTGAGATAATTGCCGCAATAGGTGGAGCCACCAATTTGCAATGTATTGGAGGAAGTAAGGTTTTCGCTTGCCGACCTTGAATTGTAAAGTACACCGTCAACATAAATTCTGGCAGTTACTCCATCATAAGTTCCTGCTATATGATGCCAAATTCCATCGTGGATGGCAATATCAGCATTTAACCAGGGGCCGTTGCCAACCCAGAACCCGGGTTTTCCGGCACCACTGCCATTCTGGTTTAGCCATAAAAGATACCCTGAGCTTGCGCAGCCATTGGTTTTACTTACAATAGACCGTGAGCTTCCGCCATCGGTAGTTTTTACCCACGCTTCAACAGTTATCAGGTTGGGATTTAAGGTGGATGAATTGGCCACCTGCAAATAATCGCCGCTGCCATCAAACATGGCTGATTGTTCGTTTGAGTTCAGGTTGACATCAGCCATACCAACACATAAATTTCCATCAAAAACGCTCAATTCATCACCGGCTTCAATATAATCGTTCAGGTTGGTTTCTTCTACAACAATGTAATATGGTAATCCTGTTTGAGAAATAATACTAAAGTGGTTGTCGAAACCTATGCCTAAAAGGCCCAATTGTTTTTGAGTGGCATTGGAAGTTATTGATAATTCAGTTGTAAAAGCTCCCTTAAATGGGGGGGTGAATGTAACAAAAACTTCTTTCAGGTCATTGGTGTTTTGTAATGTGAAAGATTTAGGCGACACACTGAATGAAGCATTATTCGACACGATATTGCTAACAGATAATGCTGTAGTTCCGGTATTAATCACAAAAAATGAAATGGTTTTTTCAGTTTCAGTTTCCACATTTCCAAAATTGAGCATATCAACGGAAGTGGAAATATTTGCTGCTCCGGCAGGTAATGCAAAGCCTTCGAGCGAAACTGCTGTTGTAGGTTCGTCAGGGTCGTTACTTTCGATGTTCAGCATAGCGCTATAACTACCTGGTGTTGCAGGAGCAAAAGTAACTTCAAAGGCGAGGGAGTCGTTGGCGTTGATTACAGCATCAGTAATGGCTGATGAAAAGGCATCCGAGTTATCGCTGATAAAAATGTGGAGGGGTGCATTTCCGGTGTTGTAAACCTTTATTTCGTTAATAACAGATTCGCCAACTGTAATTTGCCCCACATACAGATTTTCGATGGGAACGTCTATGTCGGGCTCCAGTCCCGATGTTCCCTCAAGTGTAAGCACTGATAGTTGTCCGAATCCAAAATTTCCATTCCCAATTGAAAATTCAGGAATTACATCCACTTCAACCCAGTTGTCGTAAATTTCAGTAAAAACCTTAAAGGTCATTGGGTTTCCACTGGTAAATCCCGGTAAGCCGAGATCATCATCTTTTTCCCAGGCAGTAATTACGAGATTGCTGAAGATTTCAATGTACTGAGCTCCACTTGTATTGGCATTGCCGCTCAAATAGGAAGGAGTAGCGCCTGACACTAAATTTTGATAATTATCATTGTTAAAATTCCAATAGCCAACAAGACCTTGTTCACTTCCCAACAAAACATGAGACATGTCTTCGGTAATTTCAAATTGGGTACGGGCGTGATCCCAAACTCTTAGCTCATCAATGTTCCCGTTAAAATAATAGCTATGGCTGCCACTGCCGCCATAAGCACCTATAATTTGTCCAAGCTGCCCTGTGCGTAATGTTTTAGAATATTGCTGGCTGGCTTTTAAAACTCCATCAACATAAATGCGTTTGTAAGTTCCATCGTAAGTGGCGCTTATAAAATGCCAGTCATTATTGCTGATTCCGACAGATGCACTATTGATATAGAAGTTATCATATCCTGAATTTCCTGACGGGTATGTTCTGAAGTTGATATTACTGCCTTCAAAAAACAAAGAATATTGCGAATTAACGGGTCCTTTTTCAAAGATAAATCCGTTCTGACTATAATTGGCTGAATATACATAAGCAGAAATTGTGAGTTCCTGCACGTCGAATGATGTTGAATTATCGTTGATCAAAAAATCGCCACTACCATCAAGTTTGAGGCTTTTCCCAACAGAGTTTGCAACCCCGATACCAACACAAAGCTCATCATCAAAAACGGCAACTTCGTCACCGACATTGGGTCTGAATCCATCAATATCAATATCTTCGGCAAGAATGGTATAAGGTATCCCGGTGGGGGCAACATTTGTAAAATGCCCTTGCGAGGCCACACCCCAGGCTGGTACTATTGTATTTCTGGTGCTTGCTTGTATGGTTATATTTCCTGAATAGGCACCTGATGTAGTGGGGGAAAAGATTACGGCAATATTCCTGTTTTCGCCCTGGCCCAGGGTGAAAGAGGTTAAGCCAAAAATGCTGAATGTTCCATTTGAGGACGTTATCCCCGTTATTTGCAGGTTTCCGTTTCCGGCATTAAAAATGTTTAATTTGATGGTTTTGATTTTATTTATGGCAATTCCACCAAAATCAAGATAGGAAGGGGTTACAGAAATGTTTGGTGTAGGTTCAGGCAAGCCTGTTCCATACAAAGACACCTCAAAAACAGGTATGTTTGGGTTGTTACTTGTAAGGATAAGCATATCGCTGTAAGCAGTAACCGCAGTAGGTGTAAATGTAATCCATAATGTATCTGTTGTTCCGGGATTGATAAACATGAAATTGTCGGATAAAGCGAAATGGTTATCATCATTATTAAATGAATCGATATGTAAAATGGCATTACCCGTATTGGAAATTACCAGTGGGTAAGAGCTACTTTGGTTTACAATTACCGTATTGAAATTTATCAACTCTGTTGATAAGGCTGCATTGGGCGACAAGTTGGTTGTTGCACTAAGTTCAACAACACTAAATGTTCCATCTCCAAAGTTGCCATTGCCTTGAATAAAATTGGCACTGGCATCAAAGTTTTTCATTTCCGAATACCATACTGTATGAAACTTAAAGGTCATTGAATTTCCTGGTGTAAAACCCGCGAGGTTTTGTCCCGGATCAGCTTGCCATGCTACAATTGTCATGCTGGGGTTGCCATCGAAAAAGGCAGTGCCAACGCAAAGCTCTCCATCAAAAACACCAATCATTGCGCCAATAGGTAAGTTCCCATCGTTAATCCCTACTTCATCCAAAACAATATTGTAAGGCAATCCGGTTGGTGGAACCGGTTCGAAAGGTTCGTTTCCCGGTGAGAATTGAAATACAGGAGCTTCGGAAATGAGGTAGGATGTGTTTCCGGCAATTGAACCGTTGTGACCGAATGGTGATTGATCGTACGCTGTTGAGCCTGATCCTTCATTAAAAGTCCAGTATCCGGCCAGCCCGTCTTCCATGCCTGTAAGTTCGCTGTTTTTATTCGCGGCGATCTCATAAGGTGTTCTTGCCACGTTCCATACCCTCACCTCATCAATTTCACCTTTAAAATCGTTAACATTTCCATTGGCAATATAAAAATTATTATTACCACTCTGGGCAGCTGAAAACTCCGCATTTAAGCTGTTTATAAGTATTCCGTTGATGTACCAATGAAGTTTCATATTGCTTAAATCCCTTACCACGGCAATGTGAGTCCATACGTTGGGGTTAATTTGGGAGCTACTTCCAAAGGTTTGATAGGGGCTATTGTTTCCACCACCGGTACCATAATAGTAATTTATTGTACCATCAGTTTCCAGGGTGAGTGTTCCCTCTCCGGCATAAGCCTTGGCAAGTGGGTTTCGCCTTGCATCGAGGGCGTAAGGATAAATCCACATTTCGATGGTTTGATCTCCGGTAATCTTTAATCCTGCAGGACTTCCACAGTTTATGTAATCGTTGCTACCATCAAATGTTAGCGCATAGTTTTGTGCCGGTAACATTTGACTTACCCCGAGAAACATCAGGAGAAGAATGGCAACCGTTACTTTTCTAAAATATATATTGTAGTTTTTAGCATCCATAATACAGTTGTTTTAAATCTATTGAATAAAAGGTGTGCCTGTGAAAGACAATTCTTCCACAGACACATTATCAGCATTGATTACTGCAGGATGATCACTTTTTCAGTGAAAACTTTAGCAGAGGTCTCAGCAATAATAAAATATACGCCCGGATTAAGTTTGTGGCCGGTAAGATCGGTACCATCCCAAACAATTTGGTGGTAGCCTGCACTGATCGATTCTTCCTGTAATACTTTCACCAGTCGTCCTGAACGATCAAAAACCTTAACATCAATACGGCCTACTTCCGGAAGTTCAATTACAACTTCGGTGCTGTTTTTGAATGGATTGGGGGCAACACTAAAAAATGCTACTTCAGCATTCATCGAAGCGATTTCAAGAACGACATGCCCGTAATTCGCATCATTATAAATTGGCAATGAACCATTAAAGTTTAATAGCTTTTGTGGATAAAATTGCTGTTGAGTTGTGCGATAAATCTTTGCTTCGATTGGATTGCCGGGTTTGAAGCCTGGTAAGTTTTGAGCTTCATCCTGTTCCCAGGCTGTAATCATAAGTTGATCGCCACCTTGGTAAACAGCGCTACCTACACAAAGACCAGCGTCAAACAAGCCTATTTCATCGCCTGGTATCAAGCTGTAAATGCTTTCGTTTGGCGATTTAATTTTTATAACAACTGCAAAAGGCAAACCTGTTATAAGCGGCTGAAAGTACGATGATTCGCGACTTGCCGCCGGTTTTGCTTCAGCAAGTACATTTATTGAAGCTGAATTTTTGGCTGCTGCCGGATAGTTAAAGGTAACGCTGGTATCAACGGCAAGGGCAACTTTATAGCCCAGGCCGGGCTGCATATTCACAATAGTGTTTATTCCTTCTGAAGGAATCCATGAAAGGCCAGATGCTGCCTGTATAATACTAACTTCATCTTCCAGTCCGGCAAATACGTCCGTAACTGCAATGGGGCTCTGACTCAGCACTGAAATGTAATTCCATTTTGCCGGTTCAACGGTAATGTTCCAATCTTCTTCGTGGATAAATGTACCCTCGTAAGCGATAGATGAACTGTTGTCGCCATAGAGATAAAAGCCATCAAGGAAGTTGATATCGCCGATGGTGTTGATATTATAACCGGGGATAAACACACCACCGTTATCAATGTAAACAATCTCTAATCCGGGGATGCCTGCAAATATTTCAGAAGCATCAGGATAGTGAGGTAGGAGGTTGAACGAAATAAGGTTGAACTGTCCTCCTGTGAAAGCAACATTCTGGATATTATAAACTGATGCTTCGAGGGCAACCGCTGAAAATGCACCATGCCCGAACGTATCATCGCCGATAAAATAGGTCTCCTCTGCTTCGTTGGTTTCAAGGTCGGCAGAAGTATCATACATTTTAAAAGTCATGTTATTTCCGGATGTAAAACCTGTGAGACCTTGTCCGGGATTGTTTTCCCAGGCAGTAATTATAAAATTAAATGTGCCATCGAAAATACCGGCTCCAACACATAAATTGCCATCGAATACGCCAATTTCATCACCAACATCTAAGCTTTGTCCATCGATGGTTGCATTGGTAATATATATGGTGTAAGGCAATCCTGATTCGGCAACAGGATTAAAATGCACCGGGCTTGCAGGTACTGTTTCGCCATATTGAAGTGCAACTTCAATATCAACCTGTGCCTGGCTCAAATCATCGGTAAATATATTTGCGGTGAAGTACTCCGATGACATATCATCGCGGGTGTAAAAGGTAATAGGAATGATTTCAGTATTTCCGGGGGCTACGGTATAGCTTGCTTGGGGCACCATGTAGCGCGAATAAACCTGGCGTGTACTTGTTTCGAGCACCGTATTTCCTCCTACTACTGCTGTAAGGCCATAATTTGAGTGATCGTCAAAATCATCCTGCAAAGGCCAATAGCCAATCAAGCCTGCCTCATCACCCCGGAGCGATTGGTATAAATGTGCTTTAATTTCATCGCCGGTCCTGGCTTTGTTCCACAGTCTGGCTTCGGCAAGCCTTCCATTCAGGTAATAATTATTTTCTCCACCTTTTCTTCCAAGATCAAACGAATAATGAAACTGATCAGGGGTGGGCTGGTCGATGGCATTATCAGTCTCCCACACAAGGTCGCCGTTGACGTACAATTTCAAGTTGGTACCTTCCCACGTAAATGCAATGTGATACCATTTATCAGCATTGATGTACTGGCTTGTTTCCCATGATTGGTAACTTTGGCTTGAGGTGTTGCCATATCCTTTATAAAAAACCAAATACTCGCTTGAATTAACCGCCAGGGCATAATTAAGGTGGTTTTTACCCATGAAATAGAAATGTCCGTTATTTTGGCGGTAGAGCCAACATTCCATAGTCAACTCGTTCATGCCGTCCATATAATCATGATGGCCGTAACCAAGATAATCTCCACTGCCGTCAAAATATGCGTATCCTGAATTTGCGGCACTTCCGGGGAAGTTAAAGTTCAAATCGCGGGAGCCACTGTTTGTAAGCGAAAAATTATCGATTATCGAGTCATCTCCGGCAGGAACAATAAGGCTGAATGAACCCGGATCGTAATCCATGGTAGCAACTCCAGGGCGCTCACTTACAGGAGGTGCATAAGTTGATTCATAACTTGCATAATTTCCACTTACCGTAAAATCGTACAAGACATTATTTGTAAGCCCTGTAACGGCGATAGTAGTATTGGAAGTATTTCCGAAAAGGCTATATGCCCCTGGTGCTCCGTTTTGTTTGTAATAAACATTATAATCAATTAGGGAGTCGTTTTCTACAGCATCCCACGCAAGTGAAACCTGCTGATTGTCATAACCGGTTACCGAGATGGTGTGTGGATTTCCCATATCAAAGGGGGAAGCACCAATATCTGATATAGAGCCATCAGGATCGGTAATGCCCTGGGAACCTCCATCGATACATTTTGATGTAATTTGAAGGGTTAAATCCAGCGTGTCGGAAAGATTAAACATCGGGTCTTGGTTGATATTTCTGTAAATATCGCAGGAGGCGCCGTTGTTGGGGTTGGTCGATACAAAATTCCAGGTTTCGGAGGGCATATATGCCAGGTTAGAAATTGCTCCGGCGGTGTTTGAATTAATGTTGTTATTTTCAAAGGTCTCAACCTGGACCTCTACATAAATTCCCCATCCGCCATTATCGGTAATATTATTGTTTGTAATAAGCTCGGTGCCTGCTTTTCTAATGTCAATTCCATCACCGCCATTTCCAAAAATAGTGTTAAAGGTTATTGTTGGATTATCCCCGGTGCTATTGCAATTCTTGTGAATTCCATCATTAACATTATAAGCAAAAACATTTTTAGTAATCAGGGTTTCGCAATAATAACTTGATGTATTAAAAACAATACCGTATGAATTATTAATAAATGTGTTTCCACTGATAGTGGCATCGCAATCATATTGATATTCTATGCCATACTCATTTTGTGTAAAAGTATTTCCTAAAATAAGCGGGCTTGAACGGTAATAGAGAAAAATTCCATTTCCATTCGATAGGAAAGTATTTTGTGAAATCTCGCCACGATCATAAGCATCATAAAAGTATATTCCGTCATTGGTCATATTCTGAATTGTGGTGTTTGTCAATCTCAGATCACTTTGAGCGTAGGAACGAATCCCATAACTCGAATTATCCATAAAGCAAGCATCCATATACAGCGAACTGTAATTGTACATTTCTACTCCCCATGAAGTATTATTAAGGAACTCGCTATTATTAATAGTTGAAGATGAGTAATCCATGTAAATACCTGAGCTACTGTTGCTGTTGAAAGCCGAACTGTTTAATACTGAGCCATCCGATTTATACAAATAAACTCCATACCGACTGTTTAATTTGAACAAACAGTTTTCGATTGAGGCTGACGACCATTCAAAATAAATGCCATCATAGGCATATTCAACAGTTGTGTATTGGAAATTAGAGTTATTATCGGCTGCATCGTAAAAATCGATACCTGCCCATTGGTTGGGCTGCTGCTGTTGATTGCCGGGGCCTGAGGTGAATAAAACATTGTTTCCATCAGCGCCATTACATTCCAGGTAGCCATATACAAACAAATTATAATTTCCGAGGAACCGGACTATTGTACCCGCTTCGATGATTAATGAATCGCCATCAGGGACGGTAATATTGCCCGACACGCTGATAAATTCGCTCCAGGTACCTGAAACATTTCCTGAAACCGTTGTTCCCATATCGTAAAGTGTCGATTCGCCAAGATCAGTATCCTGCACAATCGACATATTTTCCATTATGATGGGTGTTTGAAATCCTGTTTTACTCAACCGGATGGAATAAACTCCCGGGAAAATATCATGTGTTTCAAAATATCCAAGTGCATTGGTGTAAATACTATCGGCTACTGCCGAAGGCGAAAGTGGAACAAACTTTACCTTGATGTTGGCATGGTTATTCCTGTCCTCAAGGAAAGCAAAGCCCAAAACGGTAGTCTGGCTGGTATTGTTTACCAGCAATGCTGCGGACTGGCCGGAGAATGATTCGTTGGG
>Ga0208900_1000385_pt1 | contig 28168 bp, 21 predicted proteins | sample AntAceMetag02UKK_FD_184763 | JGI IMG/M metagenome (GOLD analysis project Ga0208900, IMG submission 184763) | Saline lake microbial communities from Ace Lake, Antarctica - Antarctic Ace Lake Metagenome 02UKK (SPAdes) (version 2) | ecosystem: Environmental > Aquatic > Non-marine Saline and... | reverse complement strand
CCTTTGGATGATTGGGCTGCTAAAAACTTCATTGGATATTCTTTTGCTACCAACGATTTTGTCGATCGCGAACCGGTATCAATGGATTGGGACCTGGAATTTTGCAAATACATTACCCTTTATGGTGGCGTTGCCTGGTATCCTGTTACAGGAATCCTACAAAATTATAATGTTCAGGTGGCTTCCTATTCCCAGGTTGATACTTCCTTTATTGATTATGAAATTTCAGCTTTAGACTCAGCATACATTTCAACAATTGGCAACAACTGGAACTATTTTATAGGTATGCCACCACCATACTACATTACTGATTCGCTGGTTTATTTTGTAAGCGGCCAGGAAAGCAGCATCTGGAAAGTGGTGTTTGAACATTACGACAGTAGCCTGGGCGAGATTGGTTTTAGGAAAATGCTCATCGAAGATCATGCAAGTATCAGCGAATTGGCGGGTTCTACTTCCGGAAATATTGCCATCCAGCCTAATCCTGTAAAAGATGTTGCCCAGCTACTGTTTAATTCCAACAAAGACGGAGCTGCTAACATTTCTGTTTATAGCATGACAGGTGCTAAAGTATTAGAACAAAACATGAACTTCACAAGGGGTTTGAACAATCACCAGATAAATGTGTCTGATTTACCTGAAGGTGTTTACGTTGTCATTCTAAAAGATGGAAATACTGTTTTGAAGAACAAACTTATCAAGCAGTAGCCATTCTTACAATCACCTTAATTCATAATCGTTTGTAAGGAAACTAAATTCTGACGACTGTCAGTTTTTATCTAGTCCTTGAACTAAATCCTTTAAATGCATACAAGGTTTCTTAAATATTTACTTGTTCTGCTGATTGTTGGTATTACTGCTTCGATGCCATTGGCTGTATTTGCCCAAACCGCTTCGATTAAAATTTTGGATAAAAAAACCGGCGATCCGGTAATTTATGCCAATGTTTGTTTCGAAAGCCTGGATGGAAAAACCATGTTACACAAAATTACTGATGACCAGGGAATTGCAGTAAATCCTATTGAAAGCACTTCCACCGTAGCCATTTCTTTTGTTGGATATCACGTTTACATCGACACTATTCAAGCGGGGGAATCACCAACCTATCATCTTGAACCTGCAATACTGAATATGGAAGAGGTGGTAATAACCGGCCAATATACCCCGGAGCGTTCCGACAAATCCATTTACAAAGTAAAAGTTATTGATGCCATGCAGATACAATCGCAAAATGCGATAAATCTTGAGGAAATGCTTTCCACTCAACTGAATATTAAAATTTCGCATGATGCTGCATTGGGAAGCAAAATGAAACTACAAGGCATAGGTGGCGAAAACGTAAAGATACTGATCGATGGTGTTCCGGTAATCGGCCGGATGAATGGTGACATCGACCTGAGTCAGATCAGTCTGACAAACGTTGAACGCATAGAAATGGTTGAAGGCCCTATGTCGGTAAACTACGGTACTAATGCCCTCGCAGGCGTCATCAACATCATTACCCGCGACCATGTTAACAATTCGGTAGATGTTGCTATCAATACTTATGCTGAATCAGTGGGTCAATACAAAGCAGATGGAAATGTAGGCTTCCGCAAAAATAAAAACACCTTTATTATTACCGGTGGATATGATTTTTTTGAAGGATTTTCGGAATACGACACATCGCGTTACCAGGAGTGGAAACCGAAACAACAATACTTTGGCGAACTGAAATACAAAAGGAAAATTGGCCAGACCAAGTTAAGGTTATCCACAAGATACTTTGATGAATTTGTGTTGGACAAAGGAAGCCCGCAACTGGATGCTGACACTTCGCTCGGTTTATATTATTACACGGCCCGCGATGGTTATTATTATACCAATCGCTTCGATGCAAATGCATCGTTAACGGGTATTGTTGGCAACAATCAGTACATTGATGTGATGGCTGCTTACAGTTGGTATAACCGTGAGCGGGAAACCAAAATCAAAAACCTTTCATCCCTGGAAGAAGAGTTTTCGCAATCGCCAAATGATTTCGATACCACGACTTTCGATTCATGGATCATCCGTGGAACCATTAGCCGCTATACCATGGATACAGTAACATTCAATTACCAGGCTGGTTTCGACATCAACCTTGAATCGGGTGAAGGAAAGAAAATTGAAGGTGGCTCGGCATCTATTAATGATTATGCAATATTTGCCAGCGTGAAATGGAGGCCAGTTACAAGCCTGTCGATTCAACCCGGATTACGCTACAGCTACAATACCGAGTATAAAGCGCCAGTCACCCCTTCGGTAAATATAAAATACGACGCCAACGAAAGCATTACACTGAGGGCTTCCTATGGCAGAGGCTTTAGGGCTCCTTCGCTAAAAGAACTTTACCTGGATTTTGTGGACCTGAACCATAAAATATTTGGCTCCGATTCGTTGAAAGCTGAAACATCCAATAGCTACCACCTGAGCATGACCTATTTTAAGGAAACTGCAAAAGTGGCCTTTAAAATTGAGCCGGATGTTTTTTATAACAACATGAAAGATAAAATTGACCTGGTGCCAAAAACCGTTGTTGGTGAAAACAATGACACCACACAAATTTGGGTTTACAGCAATGTGGATTTATTCAGGACACTCGGAGGACGGTTTAACATCACCTACCGCCACAAAGGGATTTTTGATTTTGGTGTTGGACTGGCGTATATCGGAACCTACAATCAATATACTGAAACAGCAAGTGGTTTGGAGCAATGGAATTATTACCCTGAGATTGTAATGACTGCAAAATATCAAAATCAAACTTCGGGAATTAATTTAAACATCGTTTACAAATTCACCGGAGAGGTTACACGCAACCAGATTAATTCGAGCGACGAACTTATTCCCTACACCGAAGCGAGTTACAATATGCTGGATGTTTCGTTGAGCCGTGCATTTTTTGAAAATAAACTCAACCTGGCAATTGGTGGTAAAAATCTTTTTAATGTAACTGATATAAAAACCAGTGGAGGAAGTGGTGGCATACATGGAGGTGGTGGGTCAGCCATGCCGGTTGCATGGGGAAGATCATTTTTTGCAAGCTTAAGGTTTAAAATTTCGAAGTAGGGGAATTATGGTTGAATTGCTATATTGTTAAATTGTTGGAGAATGTGATGGAGAAGATGTTTTATGATTGAATAGCAATAACGTCGGTAAAATTGATGTACAATAAATTGCATTATGAACAAAAAGCCTTTGTGATTCTTAGTGTTTTCGTGGCAAGAAAAAAAGATGAGCCACTAAGCCACTAAGTCACTAAGTCACCAAGGTACACAAAGTACAGGGAGAATTAACATAGTCTCAGTAGAAACGATTGACTTCAACATGAAAATGTAATTTATCATACACCCACAAAAGTTAAGTATTTATCAAAATAGCAATTCAACACTTCAACAATTCAACATTTCAACATTTCAACAATTTAACAGTTTAACAGTTTAACACTTCAACCATTCAACAATTTAACAATTTAAAAAACAGTGAACCATCACAAAAAACCAAGCATACTAACTTTACTATTTGTATTCACTCTCAGCCTGAGTTCATGCATGGACAAGGTAAAAGAGGATGATCCACTTCCTACCTATCCTATCCCCGAAGGAGTAAAAATTGGCCAGGCCAATCTTGGCTCCGATTATGGCAACAGGGTGTATTATCAGCTCAACAACAATACAACTTTAAAAACCATTACCAACAGCGACTACGACCTTGCATTTGAAAGCTCATCTGATGGCTGGCATATTCTGTTAAATTCATCCCGATTTATGTATGCCGGAAATTCAGGGAATAAAAACTTTGAAGAAATCACCTCACCTTCAGGTATCGAAATGTCTTTTGATAATTCAAACGGTGACCTCGATTCGACAGCCGTTGGCAATTGGGCCGATTTTTCTATTAACCCTCCGCTGTTCTACAATGAGGTTTATGCAATAGATTTGGGCCTGGATCAACAGGGATTGCCGCTGGGTTACAAGAAAACAGTTTTCGAAACACTGACTGACAATGTTTTTACAATTCGCCATGCCAACATGGATGGAAGCAGTGATTTTACCATTCAATTGCCAAAGATGGATAAGCGCAATTTTATAGGGCTTACTTTTGATGGCGGTGGTGCAATGGTCGATTTTGAGCCACCAACACAGGACTGGGATATTTTGTTCGGGCAATACACCACGATGCTCTTTGCCGAGGGCGAACCTTATCCCTACCTTGTTCGAGGCGTGCTTTTAAACACTGCCGGCACCGAAGCATACCTCTATGAAGGGGACAAAGATTTTCTTGATGTGGAACTTGAAGATGTGGATGACAGCCAGTTTACTTCGCAACAGGATGTGATTGGCCACGAATGGAAGTATTACAATTTGGAAGAAGGCATTTATACCGTTAACACCCAACAGGTTTATTTCATCAAATCAATAGATGGATCGGTTTACAAAATGCATTTCCTAAGCTACTACAACAGTGATGGTGAAACCGGATACCCGAAATTTGAATTTAAGAAAATTGGATAAGAGGTATTAAAGGATAGATGCACATAAAAAAAGGCTGCCATTAAACTTAGGGCAGCCTTTTTTTAAAAATATTAATTTTTAATAAACATTTACATTGTTTCGATAACCGGATGCGGTATTTGAATACCAGTCCATATATGAGGTGTTACCTGATTGTGCCCAGGCAGCAAAGTATAAATATGCAGTTGTGATTTCTTTCTGTTCAACGGGGTAATCAAATTCTTCGTAGAACATAATTGCCCAAGGCAGATCGTTAGAAGTCTTGTAGTATTTTCCTGTACCGACATTTGAATCATCTTGAAAAGTTCCAAAGAGTCCTGTATCAGCCAAATCTGTGGGAGCCATGTCTGGGAGGTGAATTTCTATTTCACGATATTGATTTTTAATCAAGAATGGATTGAAGGTTTCAGGTTGAACTGATGCATCGGCAACAGCCTCAGTAAATGTAACTACAATTTCAAGGTCATCATATGTACCTGTTCCGCCACCGTGTAAGGTGTTGAACATAGATCCTGCTACGGTTCTGTTTATAATGCTGTTTACTGTTTCAACGGGAATGATTACAGCTTTGCTTTGTCCGGATTCGGTTCCGTTTGCGTTCAATTGAATCTTCATATCATCACCATCATGAATGTAGCCGGTAACTGATTCTACCTGATCGGAGTTAATCTGGTCTAATTGGAAACCAAAAGCATTGTTATATGCAGCACCAACAGCTCTTACCCTGAATGTGATTATCATGTCTTTCACTTCATTGTCAGCATTCTTTACATAAATTCCAGTATAATCCAGAATCAGATCATTGAAATCGTAATCACCTTTTGCAGGCCATAAATCTTCAAAACCTACGGTTCCCCATATGCCTTGTGAGGGGAAGTATGAATTAGAAGCACGCAGTTCGTCAAAGGGGTAAGCATCTATTTCATCAGGGACACCATCAAAGTCAGTATCAACAATTTCTGGAGAACCAAACCCAACAGGATTACAGTCTGATACAGGAAGTAGTAATGTTACATCATCAACAGGAGAGGTGTTAGCCCCGTTGGTAAGATCGCCGGAAACATCAGGATCTACACCACTTTCATAAGCTATGGTAAGTGGGCCGTTAATGTCACCTTTAACATCCATTTCTTCTGTAACATAAACTACAGCATCGCCGGTTACAGTGAACTGTGATTGATTATTGGTGAAGAATCTCGGGCATTTTATCATAGCACCCTCGTGCATAATGGTTTCGTCTTTGGTGAATTCTGCATCATCACCAGATTCCAGGTAGCTGCCTTCGCCCATTATAAATGTACAGCCCGGGGAGTTTTGGTGGAATTTGTCTTCGACAATAATTTTACATGCATTGTAATTCTCGGTTTTTGAATTTAAATTCATATGACCGGCTACGAGAATGGTACCGTAATTATCAAAATATGCATCGTTTCCGCTGTTTTCCCAGCTTCCGTCAACATCAATTAGTCCAAAATTAGAAACATATCCCTTTGGGGAGAAATTTGAATTAATGCTTAAAGTTGAGTTTGAATAAACATGGATAGTTGCATCTTTATTTGTTAATGATATATCATCGGCAGTAACTGTTCCACCTTGTGTAACCACCAGGTGATGGCTGTTTTTGTTCATCTGGACATTGTTAGTGAAAACTGCATTACCACATACCTTAAGCGTTCCACCGGAATTACTAAAATCCACGTCTCCAGTAAAATCCCCTGAAAGAGAATAGGTATCGCCACCCTCAATATCAATAGTTCCTGAGGTTTGAGTGATAATAATATCACCATCTTCATTGCATTCAGGATCAGTAACAACTTTAAAATTGTTTGATGATTTCATGTTGAAATTATAACTGATCATATTATTCGTGATAGTCATTGGTGTTGTAATTACAGCGCCTGTAGATGATTCCATTTTAAGGAAAACCTCTTCAATTTCTGATGGAAGTCGCATGGTGGTTGTGAAATCTGAACCGGGCTTTGCTGTTCCCGAAACAAGCATTTCGCCGCCATCGGCAGGATCAGTTGTGTAAATATAGACTTTTGATTTGGCTTTGTAGGCCTTGGAGCCTGATACTCCCAGAGCAACCTCTATATCACTGGTGGTTTCCCAATTGAAACCCTGTGGTACAATAATGTCATCTATCGAAACCGGATCGGTTCCCGTTCCCGGATCGTTAATATCCTTTTTGCAGGAAATTACAATTAGTGACGTGATTGCTAAAAACATAAAAAATTTGAGTGCCTTCATACTATTTTATTTTATTAATCAAACTGTTTTAGTGAATTTTGTTCTTACGTCAATGTGGATCATAAAACATGCCACGATGAACATATGTTTTTATATAACTATGTGTGTACTGCTAATAAAGAGCCGTGGGCTTATTAAGCAAGCGAGTACCTATTCGGTTAAGACTCCCATAATGGGAATTTAGATATAATAATGGGACTAATGTGTCAATTTTGGTATTCTCGTTTTAAGCTAAATAGTATCCAATAATGAATTTATTAAGTGGGCGTCTTACAAAAAGCGACATACCTTTTACAGACAAATAGGCTCTTACGAAGATCACTATTGCTAACATGTTAACGATAATTTTGTTGCTTATAAACAGTTTGGAATCGTTGCAGGTTGCAGGTTGCAGGTTACAGATTGCAACTTGTAAACTGCAAACGCTAAACGTTAAACTCAGAAGGTTATACTTTCCTAATGATTGGTCAAATACCAGGCATTGTATTCCAGGATAATGTCTTTTAGGTTTTCCCAGCGATAACCTTCTTGCTTGTTGGCAATTTTTTCTGCCAATTCCTGGTAATCCTGAAAATACTTACTCCCATTCTTTTTAAAATTGGTAAGATATTTTAAGTTATCCAGTTGCTGGGGTTTGTCATCATTTTTAATTGCAATTAGTTCTGTAGTCAAATCTTCCTCGCTAAAACTCAAATCTATTTCAGAATTCATCACATTGTCCTCATCGATCTTTACACGCTCATCGGTTCGGCTTTGCGGTTCATAATACCACTCGTAAGCTGAAATTGGCCCATCAATTACCTTCAGGAAAAAGTGTACACTATTAGCTTCTTTTTCGGGCCAGAATTTAAAACTCTCGTAACTCCGGGAGCCTACTTTATATCCTTTGATGTGCTTCGGCTTATATTTCTCAGCATACTTTTCATCATCAGGGCTGGAATAAAAAAGAACCTTCTTTTGGTTATCGACGTAATTATTAAGCTTGATATAACCATGGATAGTATCGTTGTCGTGTGTAATAACATAACCCGGATAGATTGTCCATAATTCTACTTTTTCTGGATTACTTTCCTGGGCATTCAGGAAATAGCACAGCAACATTGCGGGTAATAAAAAAAATCTTTTCATAACTTTTTATATTTGGAAAGAAGTGCTAAAGTACGAAAAAAGTTCCAACCTTCGACTTGAATTACGAAAATAACTTGAGTTAAGAAGTTGGAATAGGTAAATGTATTTTTGCTATAAGGTATGGGTAATTAGGGTTTTGATCAATTCACAATTTTAGTTGAAATAGAATACGACAACTATTCTTACCTAGCCTGATTAATTCATAAACAATGAAGAAAAGCTAGGATAGAAAGCTAACATTTGCTATAATAATGATACCAGTAGAGCGAGTGCAACCCCTATTGCCACAGCCCCGAAAATAATGCCTGTACTCTTTTCTTTCATCAGATCAATAAAATCCCATCACCCTGAAATAGCTCACAAGGCACAATCTTTCTTTCAAACGACATTCTTGAAATTCCAAACTTCTTCCCTACAAGCCCATACCCATACTCACCATTTCGGCGATATCGTAGTTTTTCATAGAGCCTTCGCGGTTTTTGTATTTGATACCGTCAGTCATCATCACCATGCAGAAGGGGCAGGCAGTGGCTACTATATCAGCATTCACTTCAATGGCATCTTCAATACGTTCGATAAAGACTTCCTTGGTCCCTTTTTCGGCTTCTTTGAACATTTGCCCGCCACCGGCACCACAGCACAACGCAAAGCTTTTATGCCGGTGCATTTCGCCATGCTTGTGCGGAATGGCTTTGAGCACATCGCGGGGGGCATCGTACTCGCCATTACCGCGTCCCAGGTAACAAGGATCGTGAAAAACAACTTTTTGATCTTTAAACAGATCAGAAGTAATATTGATCTTACCATCAGCAATAAGCTTTTGTAGGAACTGCGAGTGGTGCATCACTTCATAGTTTCCACCCAGGTCGGGATACTCGTTTAAAAAGGTGTTGTAATCGTGGGGACAGCAGGAAATGATCTTCTCAACTTCATACATTTTAAAAGTTTCGATAATTTGCAGGGTTTGCATCTGGTACAGCATTTCATTACCTGCACGGCGAGCTGAATCGCCGGTATCAATTTCTTCCACACCCAGCACAGCGTAACTGATGTTCAAATGATTTAGGATCTTGACAAATTCACGTGATACTTTTTTATAGCGATCGTCATAAGCACCTGATGACCCAATCCAAACCAGGTATTCCGGTTTTTTGTCTTCGGCAAAAACATTGGCCATGATAGGGACTTCCAACTCAACTTCTTCAGCCCATTTCATTCGGTCTTCGGGAGGATATTGCCAGGGGGCTCCATTGTTTTCGATATTGGTAAACATAGTGTTCAATTCTCCCGGTGCTGCCGATTCTTCCATAAACAGGTAACGGCGCATATCCACAATCAGGCTGGGATGGTCCATATCAATCGGACACTCCTCAGCGCAAGCATTACAGGTAGTACAAGCCCAAAGTTCTTCCTCGCTGATGTAATCCCTTACCAAAGATTTCCCGTCCGAAAAATCCTTCCCCTCCTTCACCAACTGTGGGCCAAAATTCTTCATCCGTGCACGTGTATCCATCATCACCTTCCTGGGAGAGAGTAACTTTCCGGTAATATTGGCAGGACATACCGACGTACACCTACCACATTCAGTACAAGAAAGCGAATCGAGGTAATTTTTCCAGGTAATATCCCCTACATCCTTTACGCCGAATCGCTCCATAGTTTCTTCCTCACCTTCAGCAGGAGTGTCAAAAGCAGCATCAGGGTCCATCATCAGCTTTACTTCTTTGGTAACACTTTCCATGTTATCCAATTTACCAAGCGGCTCCAAACGACCAAGGAAAACATTGGGTATCGACATAAACACGTGAAAGTGTTTGGAATAAGGCAGGGCATTGGCAAAAATGAAAATCAACACGATGTGCGACCACCAGAAGAATTCGGTAAGAGAATGAGCGGTATCAAAACTTACAGTATGTCCCGGAAAAAATTGACCGACTAAATTCATACTTACCGGATAGTATCCAACATAATTATCAGGATGCATAACATAGTAAAACATGTTCATTCCCGTCAGGGAAATCATCAGGTAAAGAATCGCAAGCAATGCAAGGATAGCATCAATTTTTGAAATCTTTTTCATTTCGATGCCTTTAAACCTTTTGATATGCATAACAAGGCGGCGGATAAGAAAAGCCACTATGCTTATTGCGACCAACAGCGCAAAAACATCACCGATAGCCATCAAAAAATCATAAAATCCGCCTAGTATCGAAAACAACCTGTCCAAACCAAAGATACCGTCCACAATCATTTCGAGGCTACCAAAAGCCACAACACAAAACCCCCAAAACACCAATGCGTGCGCAAAACCTACCAATGGCAACCTGAAAATTTTGGTTTGCCCTATGGCCACTTTCATCATTATCCCGAAACGCTTTGGAAAATCACCGATAGGAAAAGGCTTTGTTAATTTAAACAAGGCTATGTATTTTGAAACCGTGTATCCAAAAATGCCCGAAGTGAGCAACAGGACGATAATGAAAATGATTTGCTTTGTCATGTCTATTGATGTTCGTTAGTTCAATTCATTTAAGACCTACAATATTAAGCAATTAGATGATCTTTTTATCAAATCTGCCAGATTGACTATCTTATCATTTTAAGAATAAAGGAATTAGGGAATTAATTTAAAAGGAGTGTAAATAGAGAGAAGCGTTTGGCGTGCCGAAGCGAAGCTGTCAGACAGTTATCAGTTTCCTATGAGACAGCCACAATATTGGGCAACTTCGCAGAAACGTGTAAAGGGTAAAAAACTGTCTGACAGCTCCAGTTTGGCGTTTAGCCTTGGAGGTTGGAGGTTGCCCGGACAAACATCCAACAATGAGCATCATTGAATCTTTGAATCTCGAACCATGAACACAAACTAACGCCAACCTCCCATCCTTATACCCTTTCACATATACCCCATACCTTCCCACCCCCAGCTTAACAAAATTTAACGCATCACCATCTTTCCCCAATTTAGGGCGCAGTGATTTTTCATACTTTTGCAAAAATTTTAAAGTCAAGCGATATGAGTTACGATTTAATAGTTTTAGGAAGCGGCCCCGGCGGATATGTAGCAGCCATCCGTGCATCACAACTGGGAATGAAAGTAGCAGTTGTTGAAAAAGAAAATGTTGGTGGTGTATGCCTCAACTGGGGATGTATTCCTACCAAGGCTTTACTGAAAAGCGCGCAGGTTTTCAATTACATGAAACATGCCGGTGATTATGGTATAAAAATGACTGGCGAAGCTGAGGCAGATTTTGAAGCAATGGTTAAGCGCAGCCGCGATGTAGCCGCAGGAATGAGCAATGGTGTGAATTATCTTTTCAAGAAAAATAAAATTGAAGTTATCAATGGTTTTGGTAAAATTAAGCCCGGCAAGAAGATAGAAGTGACTGACGAAAAAGGCAAAACCACCGAATACGAAGCAAAAAATATTATCATTGCCACCGGGGCACGTTCACGCGAATTGCCCAACCTGAAACAGGATGGCAAAAAAATAATTGGCTATCGTGAAGCCATGACCCTGCCCAAGAAACCAGAATCGATGATCGTAGTTGGCTCTGGTGCTATCGGATCTGAATTTGCTTACTTCTATAACTCAATCGGAACCAAAGTAACATTGGTTGAATTTATGCCAACCATTGTTCCGCTGGAAGATGAAGAGGTGGCTAAACAACTTGCACGTTCCTTCAAAAAAGCCGGAATGACCGTAATGGTCGATTCAACAGTGGAGTCGGTGGATGCGAAAGGAAAAAAATGCAAGGTCACCATCAAAACCAAAAAGGGCGAAGAAGTAGTTGAGGCAGAAGTCGTTCTCTCAGCAGTTGGTATTGCTACTAACCTTGAAGGCATCGGACTGGAAGAGGTTGGCATTAAAAACGAAAAAGGCAAAATACTGGTTGATGATTTCTACAAAACCAACGTTGAAGGTTATTACGCCATTGGCGATATCGTTCACGGACCGGCACTAGCACACATGGCCTCCCACGAAGGCATCACTTGCGTGGAAAAAATTGCCGGTAAAAACCCCGAAGCCATCGACTATGGAAATATTCCCGGATGTACTTATACCGTGCCTGAAGTTGCTTCCGTTGGTATGACTGAAAAGCAAGCCAAAGAAGCAGGACTGGCAGTTAAAGTTGGTAAATTTCCATTTTCAGCTTCAGGAAAAGCCAGTGCTGCCGGGAATAAAGAAGGTTTTGTGAAACTGATTTTCGATGATAAATATGGTGAGTTATTAGGAGCCCATATGATTGGCGACAATGTTACCGAAATGATTGCCGAAATTGTAGTGGCCCGTAAATTGGAAACCACTGGTGAGGAAATCATCAAAACTGTCCATCCCCACCCTACCATGTCTGAAGCAGTGATGGAAGCGGCGGCGGCGGCTTATGGAGAAGTAATTCACTTGTAGGGAATGCCCGGATTGAATTACTTAAACGGATAAATTAAAAACTAATCAGGGTTTGAAGTTGCTGGTTGCTGGTTACTGGTTACTGATTCCAGGTTGAATAAATCATTCAAAGAAAACACTGAAAAATTTCATAGCTCATTTTTTTGGTAAGACACGGAGTTGATGCTCCGTGTTTTTTTTATCAGCGAATTACACTAATTGAAGGAATTGGAAAAGGGGTTAAAGCCCTGACCATCGGGAAGGGATGCCCGCCTTGCAAGCCTTGCCGGCCAGGCAGGCTCACCTCACTTTAGCTTTGGCGAAGCGGATCGGCGAGGCAGGGAAACCCTGAGTATGGAAACGAAAACCAGGGCCGCCATCCCCTCCAGGGATTGCCTGCCTCGCCGGCAAGGCGGGCATCCCTTCTTATTAGTTTGCTATTTATAAATCCTGAAATTTGATGTATTTACCAAGGCTGCCGAATCCCATTCGTTCGGTTGCCAGGCACGGATGTATATCAGCGGGTCATCGTCGTTGAAATCGATTAGAAGAAAAAGGTAACCTTCGTCAGCGTAGGTGGTGGAAGAATAATTCTGCCGCATCTCCACACCATAAACACCTTCTGCATTGTTTTTCTTTACAATTTCAAAAGTACTGAAATCGATAAAAATATCTTTCTGGTTGCCGAAAGTCCTTTTTTGTCGTGTTAGGTATTCTTTTTTCGTTAGCTGAATTTGCTCGTAGCCGGGCTGCCCGGGCAACTGCTGATACCCAATCTCGTTTGCAGAATTCTCCCGCGTTTTGATTTTCCGTCCGACTAAAATTAGCGCCTCATCGGCAAACATCAGGTTAATGGTTTCCATGTCGCGGGTAAGGAAGGCGGTACGGTATTTTTCGATAAACTTGATGATCTCCTGCCGGTTACCCCAGTCGTTGCCAAAACCTGCCTGCATGGTAAATTTATCGTAAAGGTCATCCGAAATACAAAGGTTAAAATCCATCAAGGTACCACTGGTATCAAAATCAAGCACGAGGTATTCGGTAGCTTGTTTGTGCAGTGAGGGATAATTATGGTTAACTTCAAATTTGCGAATTTCGTAACCCTGCCGTGTTTTATTTACGGATGCTTCAATGTCTCCTTGTGCCGGTATAGGATTATTGAAATTAATGTAAGAAGTGATTTTGGAACTCAGAAAAGGGTCGTCCTGGTAAAGAACTTCTGCAGCAGATGGGTCATTATTTTCGAGCAGGGCAACAAAAGCATTTGCATTTAACAACAACTGTTCTGTTGATTTGGCATCTCCCTCCATTTTAAGGACCAAATTGGTGGTGGCTGGAATATTCATGGCTACCGGCTTGGGATCGTCAACAATAATTTGCTTGCTTAAATCAAGCGTATGTTGATTACTGAAATTAGGTGGGGTAACTACGTCCCAAAGGTCTTCCACGGCCTGAAACTCACGGCGAGAATTATAATACTCATACTCTACAAATATTTTAAGTTCATCAAAATTTACACTATTGCCTGCAAGCCTGATGGTGGTTTTCCCGTCGCGCACCTGGCCATTTCCGGAAATCTGATTACCGTCCCAAAACCTGTAGTGCATCAGCGAAACCGGTTTATCCATATAAGTTACATCAAAACTAAGCCGGCGTTCCTGTGGGCTTTTCATCTGGTCACAGGTAAGATTAAATTCAACATTCCGAAGTATCCGGTTAATTGCAGATGGAATCTCAAGGCTGATCTCGATGCTGTTGACAATTATTCGTTCTTCAGGTATAGACTTGATAAGCAGGTTGGAAAAATAGAAGTTTTTAAGGGCGAAAGCCAGACTGCCACGCTCAAGATTTTCCTTTCCGTTCATGTACATTTTGTAAGCCATCTCTGCCCGTTCGGTATACAGTTTCTTCACCCTTGCTTTTGACATATAGCATAAAATCTCGGTTTTCCCTTCGGGTGTAATACTTCGCAATTGTTCTACATTTTTAAGGGTTGCTGTTGCATAGGTCTTGATTACCGAAGAAGCGAATTCCTCGTACTGCATGTTGGTTTCGGTGCCGATGAGTTGGAATTGACTGGCAATGGTAACCGATATCATTTCGCTCAGTTCACGGACGGCTTCTTCACGGGCGCGGTTTTCATCGTTGTGAATACCTTCGCCGTAATAATACTCATGTGACTGGATGATTTGGGTTTTGGAAGGAGTTTGGGCAAAAAGGTTAAACACACTAAGCAAAATTATTAGGGGCAGGATTATTCTCATTTCTGATTTTGATTTTGATGTAAGTAGCAAAAATATGAAATTTCTACAATTGTATGAATGAGTCCTGTCTAAAAAGCCTAACCAGTAAAAACATGCCACAAAACCACTAAAACTCAAAATTTCACGAAATTGAATATCAAGGTATTAGTTTTAGTGAAATTTAGTGACTTTGTACTTTAGTGGCAAAAATCCAGTTTTTAGACCGGACTCATGAATTGATTAACATTTAAGCATTAAAACAACCCGGGTTTCGCCCGCTATCCGGCAAGGCTACTCACAGGGTTGTCATTAAAAATATTCGATCCGCCAGTTGGCAGATACCGGAAACCGGCCGGTTCAGTGGTAGCTATCCGGCCATACCTATAGAGCTATGGGGCAAGAACCAGGCGGAAGCCGTTGTTGTTATTCCGGTTGTCCGGGTTGTTGTTGTTGTTGCGATTGGCAACCCGGCAGTTCCTGGCGTTGTTGTTCCAGCTGCCACCCCGAAGCACACGGTTAGAGCCCTAAAACCGGTTTCCTTTTTTTTAAAAACTCCTGACGAAATTTAAAAACATTTGCATGTTCTGTAAATGCAATCAGCGGATTAACATGACTTGAATATTCTTCCTGGGTCCATTCTCCGGTATTAAGTAATCCATCTGCTAAATCCATTTTTCGAATAAAACGCTTTTTACTGTTTTTATTAAGCCGCAATGAATCAGGAAAAACCACGTATCCCAAAAAAGGAAGTCCCTTTTCAGTTTGATGCAAACAAGGTGTTTTCACTTTTAAATCCAATTGTTCCGCAATAAAGGAAACAAATTTTCCGGATTTATCAAGTAATGTTGTTTTATCATTGTGCCATAAAACCATATCATCCATATACCTGACATAGGAAGGTATTTGAATGGATTCCAACAGAAAATGATCAGCGACACCAAGGATAAAATTGGCAAAATACTGGCTGGTGAGATTGCCAATGGGCAATCCCCTGCCCGGAACAGTTTGATAACTGTATATGATCTTTTCAAAAAGGCCAAGCAATTTTTGGTCTTTAAACAGCCTTCCAAGTAAGCTGATCAATTTTTCATGTGAAATGGAATCGAAATATTTGCGAATATCGAGCTTGCAAAACCATGTAAAATTTTTCTGACTCTTCTTCGCCAGTTCCAACGCAGCATACTGCCCTTTGCCAATGCGTGTATCATAACTATGCATGATCTGGAATCGCTCAAATATAGGATGACAAACATTTATTACTGCATGATGCAGCACTCTTTCAGCAAAGGGGGCAGCACATATCAACCGCTCCTTGGGCTCGTAAATGATGAAAAAATGATAGTTCCCCAGATCAAAGTTACCTGTAAGAAATTGTTTACGAAGTTTGCTTAAATTAAGCGTAAGATGCTTTGAATAGCTGTAAACATCAGATTTATGTTCTTTACCCTTTTTTGCTTTAATGAAAGCCATTCTAAGGTTATCAGGATCGTAAATCTTCTCAAAAAGATTACCCGCTCTTTTCATGTTGAATATTTTGTGCAAACATGTCAATGATCCTTTTACCGTATTTTTCGAGCTTCTTTTCACCGAAACCCTTTACGGTTAAAAGTTCTTTCTCAGTTATTTCCGGCAAACGGGCTATTTCTGCCAATTCATGGTCGGTGCAAATTGCATAGGCCGGTACTGCACTTTCAATTGCAAGTTGTTTGCGGATTTCTCTTAACTTTGAAAAAACCTTAAAAGTCTTTTCATCCAACTCATTCTTATAATCAATTTTAACAGATTCCCTTTTCCTGCTATCGGCAGTAGCACCAATATACTTCACACAAAAACACCAAGATGCACCATTCTCGTTTGAAACCAGTTGGTTTTCCACTTCCAGTATTTTGTGGGAGCGTAAAAACCTGTTCAGCTCTTCTTCTGAAGTTCCATTATCGCCTATTAGTATTGTAAATAACTTTATCTGCATTCTAAAAAAAATTTCTAACTCCGGCTGTTTTCTTGATATTCGTTGGCTCTTTGCTCGGTCGTCCCTCCCTCACCTTTAGCCAACTCATTTTTTAGCTCTATAGGTATGGCAAATAACTACACACCAGAACTATGGGGCAAGAACCAGGCGGAAGCCGTTGTTGTTATTCCGGGAGTCCGGGTTGTTGTTGAAGTTGCGATTGGCAACCAGGCAGGACCTGGCGTTGCTGTTCCAGCTGCCACCCCGAAGCACACGGTTAGAGCCCGATAAGGGTCCTTTGGGATTGGTCTGGCTGCCGCTGCTGTAACCGCCATACCAATCGCTACACCATTCATATACGTTGCCGCTCATGTCATAGAGCCCCAATTCGTTGGGTTTTTTCTGTCCTACCGGGTGGGTTTTGCTGCCGCTGTTACTACTGTACCATGCTACTTCATCAATGTTGTTGCTGCCGGCATATTTGTAACGGGCGCTTCGGCTACGCTCAGCGCCCCCACTTGCGGCATATTCCCACTCGGCCTCCGTGGGCAAACGGTAGTTTTTGCCGGTTTTTTGGTTCAACTTTTTAATAAACTTCTGTACATCGTTCCAGCTTACCTGTTCTACCGGGCAGTTGTCGCAGTTTTTAAATTTACTTGGATTATTGCTCATCACTTTATGCCATTGCTTTTGGGTTACCTCATATTTCCCCATATAAAAATCACTTACTGTAACCTGATGTGTGGGTTTTTCGTAATCACTGCAATCACTTTGTTCGCTGGTACAGCCCATGGTAAATGTGCCTCCTTTTACAAAAACCATTTCAATAGCCTCAATATCGCTCCCTTTTTCAAGAGTAATGGTTTTGTTTAATTTGTCAAATGGCTTTAAAACAATGGTTTCTTCGATAGTCTTGTGGTCATCGGCAAATACTTTAAGGGTGTATGTGCCTACCGGGACATCATTAAAGATTTTCATTCCGGTAGCAGTATAGTGTTCGCCGGCATCGCCTGTAAGTTCAATTTCGGCATCAAAAGGGGTAAGGGCTACCTGTATGGTTCCGATTTGTATATCGGGGTAAATGTTCAACACTTTGTCGTCGTCTTTTTTAAGTACCACCTGTTCTTCCAGGTCTTCGGCCTTGGGCATGCTAACTTTTACCTTAACAAGCTGGGGGGCCAGTTTTACCTTTACAGGATTGCTTACAACTTCATCGTTAAAATATACGGTAGCGCCTTCGCGGGTGTTTACGGTGAGGTAGCCCACATTTTCTTCCAGGATGTAGTTTTTACTTGTTTTGGGGAGCGTTACTTCCAGGGTTTCACCTTCAATGCTAACATAGCCATCCAGTGAAATTTTTATTGGATAGGTTCCCGGTGGATAAAAGACAGCCACGGGGCTTTCGCCCAGCTTTACCCCATCAAGGTAAATTGTTGCACCTTCCGGTTCGGTGGTAATTTGCAGGCCCGCATCAGGAGCATCATCTAATTCCCATTCGAAAAATACTTTTTCATCGTTCACAGTAATGGTTTCTTCTTTGGCCTGGTAACCATCACGCTCAATGCGTATTTGGTGTTGCCCAACACTTAGGTTCTGGGTGAGTTTGCTTCCAGCATTATTTCCATCAATAAAGAGCTTTGCATCATCAGGGGTAAAACGGAAGGTAACGGGAAGCATACTGGCGGTTTCATCACCGGCAACTTCAATCTGCCATACTTCACGGGGTTTAAGTGTTACCCCATGGTCTGATAGTATTACTTTTAACGGTTTATAACCGGTTTTAAAAATTTCGAGTACCCGCTCGGAGGCTGTTAGGAAAACCATATCCTTGCCGGGTTTATTTTCCACGTTCCCCACTATGCCATCCCAAGAATCATAACTAAATCCATCCATATCAGAAATTACCTGAATGGCTGCACAGTAGTTTCCGTTCTGGTCTTGGCGGGCAACCATTTCGCCGGAGTTGAGTTTTTTGGGTTTGCCAACGAGATGGAGTTCTTTGAGTTCCTGGGCAAATGAAGGGACTATAAAAAGAAGTGCGAGGACAGAGAGTAAATATTTTTTCATTTTCAGTTTTGGTGTATCCGTAAGACTGCAGGCCAAAAGTAGGGAATTTTGTTTCGATTTGCGCAATTCGTTTTCAAAAACATCTAAATCTGATTTAAGTGACCTGTAACGTTTTTTTAAACGTTTGTAGGCTTTGACAAAATCAGGTGATGGTATAATTTCAATCTCCATCTAACATTTGCCTTAAAGTTTGTACTTCCACTAAGCCTGCATCAAGTTTCCTTTCAAACTCAAGGCCCCGCTTTATTGCTTCTACTACCCCTTCAGCCGTGTCCTCATAATTAATAACTGGCTGCGTGCCAATTTCAGGAATTTGAATTTCTGTTCTTAGGTTCATGCGCCTTGCCATTTCGTTAAGGAAAAGAAGATCATCCGCTTTATTACTAAATATTTGTAGGGTTCCCATAATCGTTGTTTTTTACAAAAGTAAAAAAAGTTTTTCGTATCAAATAAAAGCCGGATATTAACATTGAAGCCAAATCAGTTGATGATCTGCTTGCTACCGGAATATTATCATCGAATTACGAGCCTACTCCGAAAAGGCCGAATATTGAAAACTTGCCACAAAAACACTAAAACACAAATGCTCACAAAAAATAATTCTCATCGAATTACACCGTTGAACGAATTGGAAAAGGGTTTAAAGCCCTGACCATCGGGAAGGGATGGAAACCCTGAGTATGGAAACGAAAACCAGGGCCGCCATCCCCTCCAGGGCTTGCCTGCCTCGCCGGCCCGCTTCGCCAAAGCTGCAGCGAGGCGAGCAAGGCGGGCATCCCTTTTATGAATTATTATTCGCGTAATTCGTTCAATTCGATGACATCTTTTTACTTATATTCCTCAATCTCCCCCGACTTCAACCTTTTGAAATAATAAATCATGTCTCTTTTCACTTCTGGTGCCAGGATGAGTAGGCCGATGATATTGGGGAAGGCCATGCACAAAATCATCATATCCGAAAAGTCCATTACCACATCCAGGGCTGAAGATGCCCCAATAATGATTGCAGCTAAAAAGATGAGTTGATAAATGGTATCGGATACACGGCGGGTTTTGAAGAGTTTTTGGCTGAACCCGCCAAACAAATAATCAAAACCTTTGAGGCCATAATAAGACCAGGATATTAAAGTGGAAAAGGCAAACAATGTAACAGCAATCAAAAGCAAATAAGGAAACCAGGGAAAGACAGAACCAAATGCAGCCGAGGTTAATTCAACGCCTTCGAGGCCAAGAGTGTCTTCGGATAAGCCCGTGAAAATAATCACCAGGGCGGTCATCGTGCAAATGACAACAGTATCCACGAAAGGCTCGAGCAAGGCTACGATTCCTTCGCTGACAGGTTCGGTGGTTTTGGCAGCCGCGTGTGCAATGGATGCAGAGCCAACACCTGCTTCATTTGAAAAAGCACCCCGCTGGAAACCAAAAATCAAAACCCCGATAAAACCGCCTTTCATGGCACCGGGTGAAAAAGCACCATTGAAAATAAGTTGTAAGGCATGGGGTGTATTTTCGATATTCATTCCAATAATTACCAAAGCAGTACCGACATACAGCAGTGCCATAAAAGGAACTATTTTGGAAGTTACCTTTGCAATACTTTTAATACCGCCAATAATCACAAGCCCCACCAGTACAGCCATTGCCAGCCCGTACCAAAACCCGTGATGTTGCATGGACGGCACGAAAGTTTCGAATTGTTTGAAAGCCTGGTTGGCCTGTAACATATTTCCACCACCAACTGAACCCCCAATAACAAGGATGGCAAATGTTACGGCAAGAATGTGTCCGAGCACGCCAAGATTTTTCTTTTTTAATCCATCACGCAAATAATACATCGCCCCACCGGACACTTCACCTTTTGAGTTGATATGCCGGTATTTCACACCCAGCGTGCATTCTACAAATTTCGACGACATACCTAACAAACCTGCAAGAATCATCCATAAAGTTGCACCAGGACCACCAATAGCAATGGCGATGGCTACACCCGCGATATTCCCCAAACCAACTGTTGCCGAAAGGGCGGTGGTCAATGCTTGAAAATGGGAAACCTCACCTTCAGTTCCGGGTTTATCATACTTCCCTCGAATAAGATTGATGGAATGTTTAAATCCGCGGACATTTACAAATCGCATGAAAATGGTAAAAAACAGGCCTCCAAAAATCAACCACAAAACAATCAATTTCAGTGGAGCCTCAACGACTTCCCCATCATCATTGATAACAGGGTTTCCGTTTTCGTCCCTCACCACTTCGTCGTAAATACCAATAGCTGAAAAAGGATCCCAAAACAAAACTTCCGAAAGGGCATTCACGACCGGCGTAAATGATTCATTGATCATCTGGCTAATGGTGAGGTCGGAATTTTGAATGGTGGATAAAGTATCTTCAAGAGGAATACCTTCAGTAAACTGAGGATTATCCGCAAACACCTGGAATTGTAATCCCAGGAAAATTAATGATAGAAAATAGTATTTCAAAGTATGATTCATTTTACTATTTAGTGCTTGCAAGAAAACACCAGCAATTAGATTTTCAACATTTTTTTTACCCCATCCCTAAAGGGAGAAAACTGTTGAAAATCAGAACTCCCTTCAGGGTCGGGGTGCATTCTGATTTTCAACATTAATAATTTTCTTGTAGATTTATCAATTCTATTAAAGTATCTTTCCTCCTACTTGGATTTCGCTTGTTTCTCTTTTTTCATGGCAGCAAAATACCTCCTTGTTTCACTAACAATTACAGGAGTGAGCAGCAGCAAGGCAATCAGGTTGGGGATGGTCATAAATGTAATTACCATATCTACAAAATGCCACACAATATCAATTCCCCATATTGAACCTAAAAATACAAATAAAGCGTAAACGTAATAGTAAGGCTTGATCACCTTCTCGCCGAAAAGGTAATTGGCAGCACGTGTTCCGTAATAAGACCAGGAGATAACCGTAGAAAAAGCAAAAAGCATGAGACCGATGGCAACAATATGTGGCCCCATATAGTGGAAGCCAATTTCACCCAAGCCGATTTCCATGGCACGAATAGTCATACTCACGCCCATCTTCACACCTTCTTCATTCCACGATCCGGTAAGGATAATCATCAAAGCGGTAAGGGTACAAATAATCAGGGTATCAACAAGCGGTTCCAGGGAAGCAACCAATCCTTCGCGGGCGGACCATTCGGTTTTAGCTGCCGCATGGGCGATAGGTGCGGAACCCTGTCCGGCTTCATTAGAGAACAAACCCCGCCTGACACCCCAAATCAAGGTCATCATAAATGTAGAACCTACAAAACCTCCTGCTGCAGCAGTTCCTGTAAACGCATCAGTAACAATCAATGAAAAAGCTGCCGGAATGTTTTGGTACTGAATCGCAAGAATTACCAAGGCAGCACCCACGTACAACACGGCCATAAATGGAACAAGTTTAGAGGTTACCTCGGCTATCCTTTTCAGCCCACCAACCACAATCAACAAAACCAGTCCGGTAGTAATTATACCTGTCCATAAAACCGGGATGTTGTAACTCGTAAGCAGTGCATCGGCCATGGAATTGGCCTGCGCCATATTTCCCGTACCCAGTGAACACAGTATTGCCGCAACTGCAAAAATAACGGCCAACACTTTTGCAAAAGGCCCAAGTTTACTTTTCAAACCATGCTCCATGTAATACATTGGCCCACCGGAAACCGAACCATCAGAATTGAACTGCCGGTATTTATGCGACAAGGTGCACTCGGCATATTTCAAGATCATTCCCAAAAAACCAGTAACCCACATCCAGAAAACTGCACCGGGCCCACCAAGATAAATAGCCAACGAAACCCCAACAATATTTCCGGTACCCACAGTTGCCGACAGGGCAGTGGTAAGTGCTTTAAAATGGCTTACATCCCCCTCGTCACCCTTCTTGTCGTATTTCCCTGCAACCACTCTTAGTGAATGCCACAATTTGGTAACATTCAAAAATCTCAGTTTGAAAATGAAAAATAAACCTGTCGGGATGAGTAGGAACAGAACAGCATAACCTCCAACGTATTCGTTATAGGCTTGTATTACATTATCAATAGCGGATAAAAAGTCATTCATATTCAATTCGTTTAGCTGATTAGGCAGTTATGAGGGAAAAGCAAAAATGGGAAAAGTTTTGCTCTCAGCCAAAAAGAAGGATTAAATAGAGGGAATCTAAAAAAGGGATGAAGAAATGGAAAATTGGAAGATTGGAAAAATGGAAAGTTGGAACGACCGGGGTCTCATACTCAAACGACAAATTGAAATTAGATTTCTGCCTGCCACTTCGCTATGGCAAGCGGGATTGGTAAAAAAGGACAGGGCATAAATTATGGATTTACAGGAAAAGGGAGGAACGCCTGGTGCACAGTGCCAAGCGTCTCTCCCTTTTCACGATGTAATACAACCCTGTCTTTTCAAGCTCCAAGCCCCGAAAAGAGGAGCCTCAATGTGTGATGGCCTTACCCAAGTGCCTTAGTTTTGCACTTAACATTATTAGTGTGGAGACCTTCCAGGTTTTTGCTAATAAGACTTCATTGTTATAAAATTCTGTCGTGTTCCCAAATGAGAAACCTGGAAGGTCTTTTTATTCATTTCTATTTCAATATTTTTTTAATGCAAATTCGATCCAATCAAATGGATAAACTCTGCCCGGGTTTTTTCGCTGAGAAATGCCCCGGTGAAATCGGAAGTAGTGGAAACTGAATTTTGTTTCTGAATGCCCCGCATCGACATGCACATGTGCTGTGCTTCGATAACTACTGCGACACCAAGCGGATTTAAAGTGTTTTGAATGCTTTCTTTAATTTGGGTGGTAAGCCTTTCCTGTACCTGGAGCCTTCTTGCAAATGCATCAACCACCCTGGGGATTTTACTCAAGCCAACAATGTATCCGTTTGGAATATAGGCTACATGGGCTTTCCCGAAAAATGGCAACATATGGTGCTCGCACATCGAATAAACTTCGATATCCTTCACAATAACCATCTGTTTGTAATCTTCCTTAAACTTGGCTGATTTCAATATTTCAGAAGGGTTAAGGTCGTAACCATGCGTTAAAAATTGCATGGCCTTACCTACACGCTCAGGGGTTTTTAAAATCCCTTCCCGCTCAGGGTTTTCACCTAAAAGTTTAATTATTTCTTTATAATGAAAAGCTAATTTATCCAGTGTTTCCTGGTTGTACAAGTCCATTTTTTCGTATCCGTCCATCTCATTTTGGCGTGCCATGTCCAAAAGAATTTCTTCTCTGCTGCTGCCATTGCCGTTTTTCTTCGTTGTAGGTTTCATATTAGTTTTTTTTTCAGTATGGTTAACGATTTGCAAATATAGCACTCATCCGCAAACTCACAGAAATGTTTTTAGTGATTTTTGCATAAGCGTTGGCTTGCACCAATTTGAAATTGGTGCTTTTGTCGCAAACAATACACCACATATTTTATGTTCTTTTAAATTAACCAGCCTTTGTTGACTGGGAATGAGTCCGGACAGTACCAATTTGTTGAGAATTGAAATCCTACAGAATGAGAAAAAGGAGCACTGCGATTAGTATAGAAACAGCAATTCCAACAGAGAGTTGTTTAATTATGGTTTTAGCGGAGAAGGTTTTTATTTTTCCCGGGTCCCCCAGTTTGTTATAGTTACTGATCATGTCATCACGGTCCTTTACAAAAGTTTGGCAACCTGGGCTGTCTGCAATATAGTGTTGGGCAAAAGGAAAACAGATTACCCTGGTAGGTTCTATTTCTGCCAATCCCGGGAAAAGTGTGTTTTCTGCTATGCTAATATCTTCTACTGGAATATCCAGGGCTTCCTCAACTTCAGCCGGATCAAAAATCACAGCAAAAGGATTATCATCACCAGCAGCAAGATCCTTACAATGTGCAATAGAGGTATTCCCCATTAGCCAGAGCTGTTGATCCAGTTTGCACATCTTGCCCCTTTTTATGCTGCAAGTGAACCTTAGCTTTCTGTTTGTCTTCTCTTCCTGAATATCCAGAAAGACTTCTCCCTTTGAACTCGTTGTGAAAATTGCCTTTTTGCAATTTGGATTAGCAATACCCTTTCTAGGTTCGGCAATTAGGGTATTGCTTAATATATCAATGAAAATAAAAGACAGGAGCCCGGTTATTTTGTCTATTGCAACGAGGTAAGACTCTTGCCTTGTGCCCCAAAAAGTACTTGCACGTGTATTAAGATTACCAATTCCCATGTAGTAATCTGGTTCTTCATCGGCAAACAATTTAGTCTTTGCAAGCTCATAACGCTCTGGTAGCATTGATTTTGCTTCTTCAAAATTTTTGAGCTTGAAGAATAAAAACAGGCTATAGGGATCAATAGCAAAACCCATCAGGGGAGTGTTTTTTGAAGCCCTGTATAATAATCTTTTCATAATAGGCGATGGTAACAATCCTTTGAACTTCTGGAAGAAGAGAAAATTACTGACTTCCATTGGATTGATCAGGCTCTCAATGCCTTTTATAAATTTTTCATCATTCTGTATTTCCATATGTGTTTTTTTTAACCTTGTTTAAACGGGTAGCTTGCCCGGCTAATTAGTGTTCGTTTATAAAGTCGCAACCCACCACACACCCCTAAAGGGGAGAACCAGCCAACGCACTGGTAGCGAGAAGCCTCCCCTTTAGGGGACTAAGGGGTCGCGCGGGCAAAATCAGAAAAGTGCCGACTTTATGGACACGCACTAATTATATTCACGAGACTATGATATCTTTTATTTGCATACTTGATCTGCTGCTAATTTTCCCGTTAAAATCGACATTGGCACTCCAGCAGGACTAAAGGTCCATTGTCCGGCCTTAAAAACATTTGGTATGGAGGTTACAACCGACTTTTGTGCATCCTGAATTTTATTCGGAACAGGTATTGACTCCTGAAACGACCAACCTACAATTGCTCCTTCTGAACTGGCCACTCGGTTTTGAATGCTTAATGGGGTGAAGCTAAAACTTTCCATTAGCTTTTCTTTCAGCATTGGGTAAATAGAATTTGTAATAACGTTCACTATTCTAGTTTCAAGTTCTTGCTTGAATTCCTCGTACCAACCTGCTTCTTTCAATTTCTCGAACAGATCAAATTCAGTTAAAAAACTTATAATGATGCCTGATTTACCTTCGGGAACAAAGCTTGAGTTCTTTAGTCCGGGTATTGAAATTTCATAGGTATTTAACTCCGTAAACTTATCGAGCCAAGCGTATAATTCACCCTTTGTAACTTCTGCCCAATTGTCAATTAGTTGGTTTAGATCTTGAGTATGAAGATGCCCCAAGCCTAAGCGAGACGGAGAATAAAAGAAATGACCGCTTGCAATATTTTTAAAGGTCTCGAGAGGCTCGTCAACTTCTAAAAAAAGGGAATAAACAGAGTCACCACCTCGTCTTTCAAGCATATCATTTTTTTCTATCTCAAACTTCTTTTGAACTTTTAAAGGCAGGCCTTGAACACTTGTGTTTTTATAAAAGTACTTTAAATCAGCAGCCCATATAAGCTTATCGTAAGTATAGGTATTGTTTTGTTCATCTTTCACCCATTGTTCCCTTGCATTCACTTCGCTTATAATTGTTTCCATTTTTACCTCTCCTCCCAATTCAAGCACCTTGTTATATACAGCATCGGCTAAAGAACCAACTCCGTTTATAGGGTATTGATAATCGAGGTAAAGAGAAAAATAACTGAGGGCAAAAAAGGTAGGTGTATGTCGAAAGAAATGTTGAGAAATAATATCACGAAGTGATCGATTTTTTATGATTGTTTCAAGGTAGGTTTCAACCGGCATATTCATTTTATTGATTTTGCCAATGGTGAAAATGAATTTTAGTAGCCAGGGCAAGAGCTCTTTAAAGATGTATTGTCGATCGCGTTTTAAATCTTTAAAAAATGGATTCGCAACACCATAAAGCACGTCCATGTGCTTCATTACTTTTCGAATAATTTTTATTGTTGCCTCAATTTCATCTTCACTTTCGGGATAGTATTTTTTTAAAAGAAGTTCATAATCGCCTACACTACTTTTGTCTTTTATGTGCAATACATCTTTCTCAATACCTACCGTAACCGGGCTTTTAACAAAGTCAAGTTTGATACCTAAATCTTCAAGCATAGGTATAATAATTCCAGCATCTTCCAGCGCGCGAACGCCTGCTTCAAATTGAAAACCTTTATGTTTGAACGAACTAACTAAACCACCACACTCATCATTTTTTTCGATAAGAAGTACATTTTTCTTTTCTCTAGCCACATAAGCCGCTGCTGTTAAGCCAGCAATACCGCCTCCTACAATAATGGTATGATAGTGATTTTTCTCCATCTATTTTTCTATTTCCAGTTTCATTTTAAGTTGCCAAGGTTTAAACTAAGATCCCAAAGCTTTCTTGCTTCATCAATGTCCCAAGCCGGTGGCGAAGGAATTTCTTCGGTGGTTAAACTAAAGAACTTGCCACTAATTCCTTCTACATCTTTCGATACCCCTAAATAATAAAGCGAATCAGAAGCAATGCCGGTTGATCGCAACATTTTGTCTATTACATTCCTTTTATACCACTTATAAATGGGGCCATTATCTTTACCCGAATTAGATTCAACAGCTCCCGGATGCATTGAATTGATGGTGACATTCGAACCCTCAAGTTTTTCTTTAAAAATGTGCAACGAAAGGAGTTGCGCAAGCTTTGCCGAACCATAGGCTTTTAGTCCTGAATAGCGCCTTTTTTCAAAGTTCAAATCATCCAGGCTAATGCCCCATGGAGCAAAACGGTGTCCTTCTGAATTATTCATTATAATCCGTGAATTTACCTGAGATTTTAGTTTTTCCATCAACTTATAGTTGATGATAAATGAAGCCAGGTAATTTACAACAAAAACAAGGTCAAATCCTTCATCAGTTAGTTGCTGTTTTGATAAGGTCAGCCCGGCATTATGAATGACAACATCAATTGGTTTTTCCATGGCCGAAAGCTTGTCTGCAACCTCGTGTATATCCTTGAGCTTACTTAAATCGGCAATTAAATAATCGCACTTTATGGCATACTTTGATTCTATCTCTGTCTTTAACTTTATCGATTTTTCTTCGTTACGATTAATGCATAGTAAGTCAGCTCCCATAGAAGCATACTTCCGAGCAGTAAAGGCACCTATACCCGATGTAGCTCCAGTAATTACTACCAATTTATTCTCAAATCGATCATCGCAAATTAAAGGTTCTTTCTTGCTATTTTTTATCATTGCCATGATTTGAGAAACCTCGTATTGCTTAAAATACTTCCAGAAGTTTTTGTTTTTCGCCATAATGCTTTTCTCAACCAAATTTACGGTGCATAAACTTTCTGTACATTTTATTGAAACGAGGAATGTTATCAAAAATATCACCCCATAAGTCGTAGTAATCTCTCTGGTAAACAATTTTGCCTGCCTCGTTTAAGGTCAATCTACTTGCCCCATACATTATTGAGCTTGGTCGCTTTTTAAAACTAATGGTCATTTCCCATTCAACAAAAATTATAAGCCCATCCTTGTTAGCGTTAACAACTTTCATTTTTAGGTCTTTCGAGCGAGCGGATAAGCGCTCAGTCATTGCCGTAAAATCTTCTA
>Ga0208900_1000383_pt1 | contig 28220 bp, 24 predicted proteins | sample AntAceMetag02UKK_FD_184763 | JGI IMG/M metagenome (GOLD analysis project Ga0208900, IMG submission 184763) | Saline lake microbial communities from Ace Lake, Antarctica - Antarctic Ace Lake Metagenome 02UKK (SPAdes) (version 2) | ecosystem: Environmental > Aquatic > Non-marine Saline and... | reverse complement strand
AGTAATCGGGTATTTTATAATGGGTAGTTTTTATCGAGGACAATCGCTCTGACCATGATGTTTAATAATGTATTTATTTCATTCGGGGTAAACCCTAATTTTGCACGTTTTCCAAACTTGATATAATGACTGATAAAGAAACAAATTTTGCCAAATTCCTTGAAGATTGGCTACTGAGCAATTTATATATCAATCAGGATCAAGCGCAGCTACTTAAAATGCTTATTCTGATTTTAGTTGCCGGGCTTGTTGCAGTCCTCCTCTGGAAAATAGCCAAACTTGTAATCACTAAACTCATTCACAGGGTAGAAAGCCGAGCATCTGCCCAATGGAGTATTGTACTCTTAAAAGGTGCTTTCGCAAAATTGCCGTACATTATTCCGGCGATTTACGTTACCGGTGCTTTGCCCTTGATTTTTTCAGATTACCCAAGCTGGATTCCCACTATTAAAGCACTTAGTTGGGCTTACATAACTTTGGTTGTGATTCGAATAATTACTTCGGCAATTTCAGCTTCTTACGTTTACTTTAGTACATCCAGCAGATTTATGGATAGGCCCATTGCCAGTTTTACGCAGCTTGCCAAAATCGTTGTTTGGACAATAGGTATTATTTACATACTGTCCATTTTGATTGATAGTAACCCACTGGCACTCTTCGGGGCACTTGGTGCTGTATCCGCTGTATTGCTTTTAATCTTTAAGGATACCATACTTGGATTTATTGCCAGCGTGCAGCTTACTATTAATGATATGGTTCGAATTGGCGATTGGGTTTCAGTTCCCAAATATGGTGCCGATGGAGATGTAATAGGGATTTCCCTAACTACTATTAAAGTTAGCAACTGGGACAAGACCATAACTACAGTCCCAACATACTCATTTGTAAGCGATAGTTTTAAAAACTGGCGGGGAATGCAGGAAAGCGGGGGGAGAAGGATAAAGCGTTCAATAAATATCAAGATATCTTCTGTGCAATTTTGTGATGATGAGATGCTCGAACGCTATGCCAAAATAGAATTGGTAAGGGCACATATCGAAAAAAGAACTGATGACATCCTGACCTACAATACTGAAATGAATGTGGATACGGAGATATCTATCGTAAATGGTCGCAGGATGACTAACATAGGGATATTTAGAGTATATATTTTAAATATGCTCAAGCGAAATCCAAATATTAATCATAATATGACACACATGGTTCGACAGTTAATGCCGACCGAAACAGGCATACCCATGGAGATATACTGTTTTTCCCGTATTAAAACCTGGATAGAATACGAGGGAGTCCAATCCGATATTTTTGATCATATAATGGCAGCCGCAAGGCATTTTGATCTTGAAATATTTGAAAACCTGACAGGTTCAGATTTACAGAAACTGGTTTTTAGGAACACTACGGAAGAATCTTAAAGCTGATATTGCAAAAAAGTTAGCAAGCGAAGAATTTGAGAAATTTAAAGTAAAACAAAATTCTGATTTTGAATAGGCCTGTAATAGAAAAGTGGTCAGATAATATGTACGAACGGCGGTAGCCAAAAGACTTTGGATTATTATGTTAATTTAGTAAAATATCTACGAAAGCATGAACTGGATACTCATCCTGGAAATAGGCTATTTAATTGTAATGCTCCTGGTTATATTAAGGGTGTTGTACGATACACGAAGCAGTGTTAAGGCATTGGCCTATATTCTTTTTATTGTTTTGATTCCGGTAGTAGGAATATTATTTTATTTTTCTTTTGGGATTAACTACCGGAAACGAAAATTATACAGCAAAAAGATAGTCAATGACGAAGTCCTGCGTCAAAAAATATTGACCAGCCTGCAGGATTATTCCAAGCAGGTATTGCATTCCGGCCTGTTGCCTCCGGTTTACCATAACCTGGTGCGGTTTATATTCAATTCAAAAAACAGTCCATTGACCGGGAACAATTCTGTAAAACTTCTATTAAACGGGGAAGAAAAATTTCCGGAACTTATAAATGCCTTAGAGGATGCAAAATCCAGCATCCATCTGGAATACTATATCTATGAAAATGATGTTACAGGAAATTCCATAGCAGACCTCCTAATTAAAAAGGCACAACAGGGTGTTGAAGTACGTTTTCTCTACGATGATTTTGGCAGCCATGGCCTGGATAAGCATTTTATAAAAAGATTGAACGAGGGTGGTGTAGAGACCGCTCCTTTTTATAAAATTAAATTATACGCCCTCGCCAACAGGCTTAATTACAGAAATCATCGAAAAATTATCGTGGTTGATGGTAAAAAATCTTTTATAGGCGGTATCAATATAAGTGATAAATACCGGAATGATACAAAAGCTAAAAACGGCTTGTATTGGCGAGATACCCATTTGATGATCAATGGCCTGGCCACCTTTTATCTTCAATACCTTTTTCTTTGCGATTGGAATTTTTGTAGTAAACAGAAATTGCAATTCGGACCAGATTATTTCCCGATGCAATTCGAAGAAAAGGATATACAGAATGATTTAGTGCAGATCGTGCCCTCTGGCCCGGACTCTGTATTGCCTGTCATCTTTTATTCCCTAATGGAAGCCATCAGTTTGGCAAGGGAACAAATTTTGATTACCAGCCCGTATTTCATTCCAGGCGAAAGCCTGATGGATGACCTTATCATTGCCGCAAAAAGTAATGTTGAAGTAAAATTACTTGTCCCCGGAATATCGGATTCTAAAATGGTGAATGCAGCAGCACGCTCGTACTATACTGAATTGTTACAACATGGGGTGCGCGTATTTTTATATGAGAAAGGATTCGTTCATGCCAAGACCATGGTGGTGGATAACAACCTGGCCATAGTTGGATCTGCAAATATGGACTACCGCAGCTTCGACCTTAATTTCGAGGTAAATGCAATGCTTTATAGCAAAGAAATTGCCGGGCAATTAAACGAAGCTTTTGAGAACGACCTTAAACAAGCTACCGAGATAAACGCCATAGATTGGTTGAACAGGCCGGTATACATTCATCTATGGGAAAAACTGGTGCGATTGCTGTCTCCTTTTCTCTAATTCTGAAGATCAAAAAATTGACGACCCGGTTTTCGTGGTAAACTGCTCCAAAAACTTCATGCCCCGGTACGAGTTGCCCTTGGCGTTGAGCCGGGGGCTCCAAACGGCAATACTATAGTTGTTGGGGTGAATGGCAATAATTCCCCCACCAACCCCACTTTTGCCGGGCAGACCCACCTCGTAGGCAAATTCCCCTGTTGAGTTAACCCGTGAATGCTTCCGGCGCGCAGCACTTCTTTCAGAAATGGTGCTGCACTGTGTCCAGGAACAAATTCACGGGTTAACTATCACTCACGCCACCAGCTTCCCCTTCTTATACCTTAGACCTACCTCGCCGACCCGCTTCGATGTATCTCCGGTTAGGCGAACTATGCGGATATCGCTTTGCGTGCCAAATGGCGTTATCTACGGGAAAAATCATACACTTTCTTTGCACCATAGCCTGCACCCAGTACAACCAAAATCAACAGTCCACCACCAACGGGGGTGTTTCCATTTTCGATGGGATTGCCGTTGCCACCGTGGGGCGGAGGAGGTGTTTGGGCGTTAAGGTTAATTGTTATCCCGAGAACTATCAATCATTTAATTATCAGAAATGAAAATGTAACATGTTCGATACACGGTGTTTAAAACTTTAAAAACTAAATCAAAGAACCTTAATAAATTCGCTGATGGGTCTGAATCCCGCACTTGCGGGACTTCACTCAACATCTCCTCATTATACCCAAAAATTTCGCATGAACGCTCCAAAATGCACATAGAGAGAAAAGAAGGGTAAAAAAGTATTTCAGAAATGGAAACTATAGTGCTTCGAGGAAAGAAATAAGGTTTTCGTCTGTATCAAGCTCAAGTTTTTTCCGCAGCCTTGAGCGGGCTACAGTAAGACTATTAATGCTTTGATAAGTGATTGCCGAAATCTCTTTGGTTGACATATTTAAGCGCAGGAAGGCACACAGGCGTTTCTCATTAGCTGATAGATTGGGGAATCTTTCGTTGAGTTTATTATAAAACTCATTGTGTACCTGCTTAAAACGAATTTCAAATTCCGTCCATACATCATCATCGGTTGACGATTGCAATTCACGGATGATCTCATCAACCATTTTTTGATTTTCTTTTTTAAACCCTAATTTCGATTTAATCAGCTTTTCAGAAATCTGTGTAATCAATTCGTTTTTGCGAATCATGTACATCACATTGGTGGCCAATTCCTTGTTTCTAAACTCAAGCTCTTCTTCAAGGGTTGTTTTTTCTAAATTCAGGCTCTTGTTGAGCAAAGCATTTTTTTCGGCTTCCAACTGGTGGCGTTTACTTTTACTGCGCTGAAGGTAATAAAGCAGGAAAGCAATAACCAAAGCCATGGCAATAAACACAATCACGAGGGTATAAATAAGTTCCCGCTTTCGCTGATCGGCTTCTTTTTCTTTTTGCAACAACCTTTCATTACTCATCCGCTTATCAAATTTTTCCTGCAATTCGAGTTGAGTAACGAGGCGGACTTTTTCGATATCCAGCAAACTATCGCTTAAGGCTTTAAACTGAGTATATTTCCGATAGGCATTTTTGTAGTCACCCAACGAATCATAAACACTACTCATTGCTTCCAATGCGATTGCAGCCGAGGAGGCAAAACCATATTTATCTGCCATATCAAAAGCAATGGCATAATTTTTCATTGCATTTTTAAAATCTCTTGTTACTGCATAGCAAGTACCAAGGTTATTGTAAGCCTGGGTGAGACCCTTGGTATAATTTGCATCCTTGCACGATTGGATGGCTTTAAGGTTGAGGTCGAAAGCCTTTTCAATGTTACCGTTTTCGCGTGCAACAATCGACAGGTTGTTGAGCAGAAGGCCATAGTTGCGTTGATTGTCTTCATCGAGATATTGTAGGGCTTTTGTAAAGAAAACCTCTGCTTTTTCGAAATCCATAGTTTTTGTGTAAACGGCACCAATATTCAGGTTTAATCGGAAGTACTCTGTTTTTAATTCAGGTGATAAATAGTTGGATTTTAACGAATTTAGAATATCTAATCCACTTTGAAAATAAATAACAGATTCGTTATATTTCTCAATACTATAAAATAATATCCCGATACTACTGATAACCTGCAAATATTCGGAAAGGTTGGATGTGTCCCGGAGTGTCTCTGAACCCTGATCTAAAATATTCTTGGCTTCAAAAAGTAGTTCCAGGGCTTCGGGATACTTTTCCAGGTTTTGAAATACTAAGGATTTTAGATTCAAAATCTTCACTTTGAAGATCATATCAGGGTTGTTTTTATAAATTCTGTCGGCTTCTTCAAGCATTAAAAAGGCAGAGTCAGGATAATTATTCACAATGTTTTCTACGAAAGTAAAAATGGTATTGAGCCTGATGGAATCGTTGTTGGTAGTATTTATTATGTTGAGAAGTGAGTCGTTGTTCGATTGTGAAACGGCAGGAGGGTTAAAACAAAAAACACCTGTCAAGAATATGAATGACTTCACTAAAATTGTAATTCTAAATGTTTTCAATTTGTATGATTTTCCTTAATGAAACTCAAAATTACAAAAATTGCAGGCAAACTAAATACAAAGTGGGGATTTAAGCTTTTTTATGAATGATGCAATTTTCTTTTAATCGCTTATGTGCCACGGTAAGCGTGGCTGCCTTTTCAAATTTTACATAGCAGGATCCTTGCTACAAACAGTTTGGCCGATTTCATTATCAATTAGTTGCGACATACCAGGGCTGTTATGGCATTAATTAACAAAAGAAATTCCTGGAAAAGGGCTTACGTTTGACGAAGATTTTTTGTATTTTCATGCCGAAAAACTTTTTGTGGATTTATGGATTAATTGAACATAAGCATATTAACTAACATATTAAAAACTAAATATTTATAATCATGAAAGTTACATATTTATGCCCACATTGCCGGGGCACGATAAATGCCGGGAACAACATCATTTTATCGGCCAAAACAAGTGCGAAAAAGGTAGGTCTTGTATTATTGCACGAGGAAATCGGAAATTATTCAAGTGAGTTGAGTTCTTCGATAACTGTTGAAATAGGTGAGATTGTTGACTTGTTCTGCCCTGTTTGCCACGAGAGTTTAAATATCCCAGACAAAGATGCACTGGCAAAGTATATCAGGGTAGATGAAAACTGTAAGGAGTGTTTCATCATCATTTCAAGAAAATATGGTGAGAGAATTACTTTTAAAGTGGACGAAAAAAAACAAGTTGAATCGTATGGTGAAAAGCTCAGCAGGTTTATCGATCCTGAGTGGTTTTTATTTTAGGAAACTGACTGTACTTCCAATAGGCATCTTTGTAATTTTGTTAATCTTGTAAAATAAATTATATGACATTTTAAGCCGGAGGAAAATTTTGAAAACAGGAAGAAAAAAGGTAGGAGTGCAGGACATAGCAAAGGTTTTAAAGATTTCGGCATCTTCGGTTTCCAGGGCATTGAACGACCACCCGCGAATTAGCAAAGAAACCAAGGAAAAAGTAAAGCAGGTGGCCACGAGGCTGGGTTATCACCAGGGGATGCCCGAACTTATGAACCCGGATAAGGCCGAGGCTGTTGTTGTATTGGTTCCTTCGCTCGAATGTAACCTGTATCGTGAGGTGGTGTTGGGGGTTAGCGATTATCTCCATAAAAATAACTTTCAAACTTTTTTGGTCAACACCCAAAACGATGAACACCGGGTTAATGCGTTTTTTGAATCGTACCGAAAATTTGGAATAAGCGGTATTGTTCATCTAATTTGCAAACGCGAAATTCCAGGCGATTTTTATGCAATCCCCATCAAGGATGCTATGCCCCTGGTAACAGTTTTTGAGCCGGATACAAATAGCGGAATCAGTGCAGTATTACCCGATATGTTTCAGGGGGTATTTAAGATTATCAAGTACTTGAAGTCGTTGGGGGTTGCCCGGATAGCCTTGCTACTGGAAGACAGGAATAAGCCGGAGGATTATCAGATTGTTTCTGCTTTTGAAACGGCACTTGAGATGTTGGAAATTGATCGGAATAATTTGATAATATTTCATACAAAGGTGCCTGGTGGGAAACCCGTGAAAGATGTAGGGTATTTGATTAAAGAAACTGAAAAGCCACTAGCCATTTTGGTAAAGGGTGAGCGAGCAACCCTGGAGGTAATAAACATTTGCGAGCGCCAGGGACTAAAGGCTCCTGATGATTTTTTATTGATTTCGATAGATACCGATACAAGCATTTCAGGACTTACCCCCAATTTATCACTGCTTAAATTACCTGGCTACGAAATGGGAAATAAAGCAGCTAAAATGTTGATGGATCAAATTAAACATCCCGGTGCAGAAAGAAAAACAGCCGTTGTACCTGTTAATTTTATTCTGAAAGGCTCCGCCATCAGGATTAGTTAGGGCGTGTCCATAAAGTCGTTACTTTTCACTTGCCCCGGGTTTTAACCCGGAGATTAATGAATTTAGCAACGCCTCTCCCGCCTTTTCGCTGTCAATAAAATTTCGGTATGTTCAGCTTAGGCTATGCCTAAGCTGCATTTATTTCCGCAGGCTCAGCCTGCTTTTTAAACTTAGATTTCTTTTGCATGCAGCAGGAAAACCTGCAATAATAAACCGGACGAGGCATAGCCTCGCCCAAACACCCCTCTCCTTCCACTAAAATAAAATCTATTGATGCAAGGCTTTTGAACCAATAACTCCCAAAACCTTGCACAAGGAATCAATTATTATATGGTTAACCATTTACTATGCAACGGATTAGACCTTTTTCAGCAGACCATAGTTAGTGTCTGTCCATAAAGTCAATGCTTTGAATTGCCCCGGGTTTTAACCCGGGGAAAATGATCTTGGCATTAACTCCCCCGCGATTTCGCCACGCCGCAGGCGTGGCGAAATCGCGGGGGCTTTCATCCTTCTCATTCAATCCCCGCCCTAAAGGGCGAGGCAATTCATAATTCAAATAACTTACTAAAAAGACAGACACTAGTTAGTGGCAGTCTATAAAGTAGCATTTAGAAAAATTTGCGATTTCAGATTAACCGCTTATTGTTTTACAACTTTCTGTGTTCCGAGAAATCTTCCTTTTGCCGTGATCAGGCTAACGAGATACATCCCTTTGGGGCAACTGCCAATGTTAATACCAAAATGCGGAGCGTATTGAAACGATTCCTTAAAAACCAAGGTACTCCAACTGTTAAAAACTTTGACAATCAGTTTTTCGTTTTTAAAACCCTGATCAATTTTTAGAATGAGGTTTCCTGTGCTTGAAGTGGGAAAGACCTGAAACGAGGGGCTATTATTATTTGATAAATCATCTGTCCCGTTGAGTATTTCGCATGGCGGAACCCAGTAATTTCCCGATAGTGTAATAAGTGAGAGCAATTTCAGGGTATTGTCGTAATAAGCTCCATTTGCTATGTTCGATAAAAGGATTTTTGAATAAAGCGTGTTTAGCCATTCCTGGTTTGCCGTATCAGCCATCGCCCCTACCGTAAATGGGGCTGTAAACGAAATATCACTCCAGCCGTTTAACCTTGTGCCATCGAGGTGGTAACCGGCATACACGTTGTTTGCACTTCCCCCGGCCGATTCCAATAACCATTGGTTGATTTTCACAAGTGCCCCTCGTGCCCTTTCATCTCCATTAATCAAATAGTCGTTGGCCAAACGCCACGGGTCGCGGCAGGCATTGTAAGAATATTCCCCATCGTTGGGGCCTTCAAGAAAATTAGGATCCGCAGGTTTTGGCAATGCATCCACATCATCAATAAAATCGGGAAGGAGTCCTGTGGCAGGACTGTAATTGGTTTGCATATCATTAATCAAATCATAGCACTTTTCCACCACATCATCCCAAACGGTGTCGGTTGTCGTGCAGGAAAAAGCGCGAAAATGATCCATGATAAAATCAGAAGTCCTGGTGCCATTCATAAAATTCCCACTTCCAACCCAGTCGCCCAGCTTAACAATATCCAAATCCTGATTAATATCTCCTTGCGCTGCGTCTTGCCCCATCATATCATTGATGATCAGGACTGCTTCCTGCAAATAATTAATTTCCCCCTGACTACCCCATTGCGCATGGGCAAGCAACAACCCGAACGCTATGTCGATGTCGCCATCGGAAGCTGAATCAGGACCATCGGCATTGATGCAGCCCGTAATCTGTTTCCAGGCCATTAAGTTGGGCGTAATGCTGCTGGGGTGGGCTTTGTAATAACGGTAAAGCCCGTCAAAATAATTTTGGGCGTTAGCGTCATAGCCTGCCATAAGTGGAATAATAATCATCCCATAGCCCATGGCTTCCGAAACAGTAATGGTGTTACCCGAATCAAAAAAGACATAGTAATGATCGCTTTCACAGCCATTAATCAAATACTTGTTTTTCCACCCGTCATAAAAAGATGTTACGTGGCCATCGAGCTGTGCCCCGGTATATTGATCCGGTTTTATGTGGAGGTGATAATCGGTATGCTGCGGAAATGGGTAGTGCTGTGCCGAAACAGAAATATGAAGCAAAAAGGAAATACCGAATAGAAAAAGCAATTGTGTTTTCATGATTATTTGTTGTTTGATGCTTGAAAATTTAGTACATATTTAGCTTCGCTGTCATTGATTGTCATTGGGCTTTACTGTCATTGATTGTCATCCCGAAAAAATATGAAATCAAAGATTTCTGTTTTTTCGGCATTTGGCTTCGCTGTCATTGATTGTCATTGGGCTTTGCTGTCATTGATTGTCATTAAGCTTTGCTGTCATTTTTTTCTCATTTAATGACTACTAATAACCACCATTGACCACTAATGACAACCAATGACTACTAGACTACCAATGACTACCAATGACTACAAATGACTACCAATGACTTTAATTGGAAAAATATTTCAATTTGCACAAATCTATCATCCACCTAAATAATTACAAAATTTATTATAAAACTGCCGGCAGATAGTCCTCCGGCAGTTTTAACCAATAACCAAAAATGAGAAAACATATTTCTTTCTTACAAGTTTCAGATAGGCTTCATCGGGATCGCCCGGTATGGCACCTTCGTTGGCCAGGTCATCAGGGCTATAAAAGTCGCCAAGATTATCGGGGAAGGTATTGTCGTAACGAACCCAAAGCGTATCGGTGGTAAGTTTAAGGATTTGATAGTCGTATCCTTTTGATTCCATGCCCAACGAAGCCTTATTAGTTAAGTGGATCACGTAAGCACCCGGCATCATTTCGCCATTGATGTTGGTTTCAAAAGTAAGGGTATCGTTGATGTTTTCGATGTGCTCAACACTCCAGCTTGCCTGTGGTGCATTATAATTTTCGTAAGCTATATCTTCCCATATTCCGGGTAATGCATAAGCCCGCACGGCAGCCCATGCCCAGTTTACCATGAAAGCGGTTTTGAAGTCGTTTACATATTCCATAGAGGCATTCAATTTAAACATGTACTCGTCGTCCAAAGCATTTTCATCTATATCACCACCTTCGTTTTGCCACCAACTTTGATCGATAGGATCGAAATAAACGGTGTCGGGGCTGCTATTACGAAGGCCATATCCCGAAGCTGCGAGGTTGCCGGTAGCATTATCAATAAAAATAAGGTGGTCGGCTTCCGAAATGAGGTCGGAAGCAGTAAGGCCAAACCATTCTCCATAATCACGCTCCGATTCTACCCCCGCCATAGCTTTAAACGAATGTTTGTTATACTGATGGCTCCAGGTCATAAAATTTGAAAACACCCAATCCCTGCCTTCATAAAAACCACGTGTAACCGATGTTTGCGAATTTTCTTCACCGGTTTTTACAAAAAATGAGGGCTTCCAATCGTAAAGGTTACTAAAGGTTTGCGAATAGCCCAACCTCGAGGTAACAGTAAAATCTTTTAAAAAAGTAATTTCTGCAAACATATTTCCACCCAACGAAAAATCCTTGGTATTATCTTTCGTCCTGTCGAGATGGGCTACAGGGTTACTAATGGTATTCCACATTGAACCATCCCAGCTTCCATCGTCCTTTTTAACTTGCGTAATCGGGTCGATGGCAATGGCCTCAATCATAATGGCATTCCATTCGTCGTCTTCGTTTACCAGGTGGGTCGAAGATCTGGAAAAGGAGAAATTCTCACCTACCCTGAGCCAGTCGGTCAACTTACCACTGGTGTTAAGCCTGATGTCGATGCTTTGTTGTTCCGATTTTTGAACAATGCCCTGCTGATCGTTATAATTGGCACTCATATACCAACTTATTTTTTCGGTGCCCCCGCCAACGAAAGGTAATGGTTCATCGAAGCGGCCGTCCTGGTTATGGCATCCTGCCAATCGGTTCCCTCACCATAAGTTTCCTGCAATAATGACGGGATAGGTAACCCGGCATTGCTGTATGCTTCCGAGCGCAATTTCGACCACTGTTTGGCAGTAGCAAGGTTTAACTTTTTATACATATTGCCCCACGAAAAACGGTTTTCATAGTTGATGCTCATTTTACCCTTAGTTCCATTTTTGGCCGATGTCCCCGACCCTTGTTTGGTTGTTATCAAAATAACCCCATTGGCACCTTTGGTTCCATAAATGGCCGTTGCAGAGGCATCTTTCAAAATTTCCATACTTGCAATGTCCTGTGGGTTTACGCCGGCACTGGTAGGTACGCCATCAACAATCCACAAGGGTGGCGAGCCGTTGATGGAACTTATTCCACGTATGTTAATTTCTTCATCGCGTCCGGGCGATCCACTACTTGAAGTAACGGTAACGCCCGCGGCTTTACCCTGCAATATCGAAGCAATACTTTGTCGGTGTGTTTCCTGCATATCTTCGCCACTTAGCGAAACCAGTGCCCCGGTAACATCACTTTTTTTCTGAACACCATATCCAACCACAACTACTTCGTCCAATAGCCTGGTGTCAGCTTCCAAAAACACATCGAGCATAGTTTTTCCGTTTACCGGAATTTCCTGCATTTTGTATCCAATATACGAAAACACCAGTGTAGCATCGCGTTCGGCTTTTAAACTATACTTCCCGTTTACATCGGTGGTGCTACCCTGCAGCGTGCCTTTAGCCACAATGGTAACACCGGGCAACGATTCGCCCGAATCTTTTGAATAGATTGTACCCTCAACAGCAATTTGAGCTATTAATGGAATGGCGCTAAGAAATATGATCAGTAAGGCGTAAAATTTCTTCATTTTAATAAAATTAAAAATGATGTAGTGCAATATATATGCACACAAAGGTAAATCATTTTATTAGTGTGTGCAAACTATTTCTTTATCTAAATTGCAAAGAAAGCATGTTTTGCAGTTAGCTTTTGTTAATACTATTCTAAATTATGATTGCTATAAACCGTACATTTAGGGCTTTTAGTTAGATGTCATAATTTTTATTCAGGTTTTTAAATCATTTAAAATAATTATTAATTTATTTTCATTCCAAATAAAATATTTTCTTAAAGTGCACGAAAAAAATTTCTGACATATTTTATTTGCGCAATTTGTTGCATAATATTTAAATAAGATGTACTTTTGTGGCTGTCCAAATTTAGGGTGCTAATTCTAATCAATAATAATAAGGAGTATTAAATGAGTTGGTTAAATACATTTCTTCGTTTGCTTGTACCGGCAACTATTGCTGTAATAGTTTCATCCTGTGCAGGTTCGCCCCCCAAGGGCATTTTTATTAGCGAGCTTAACCAAGGCTGGTTTATCCAGCGTTCGGATTCGGTTCCGGAAACAGGGCAAAAAATCAGTCGTCCCGGTTTTCGGGTTACGGGTTGGTATCCGGCCTCAATTCCCTCCACAGTTATGCATACCCTTGTGGAGCAGGGGGTTTATGAAAACATTTTTGTTAATGATAATATGAAGTTGATTTCCCCAAAACCTTTTAAACCCGCGTGGTGGTATCGAACCGAATTTATGCTCGATGAAATCCCGGGGGCTTTGTTGCTACATTTCGAAGGCATTAATTACAAAGCCGATGTGTGGCTGAATGGGGAAAAAATTGCCGATACCGTTGAGGTAAAAAATGCTTTCAGGCAGTTTAAGTTCGACATTTCCAACCAGGTTCAAAAAGGGAAAAATGTATTGGCTCTACTGGTTTTTCCACCACAGGCCGGCGATTTTTCCATCGGTTTTGTCGATTGGAATCCTCCACCACCTGATGCTAACATGGGGTTGTTTAGGAGGGTTTATCTTGAAGCAAATAAAGGAACAGGCATTTTTAACCCTTATGTGGTAAGCGAGCTTAACGAAGATTTGTCGGAAGCTGCTTTGACAGCCTCGGTAGAAATAAAAAATTATTTGAAAACAGATTTTTCCGGGGAAGTTGACATGATTTTTAAGGACAAAAAAATCTCAAAACCTGTTGAATTAAAATCCGGTGAAACCGTGAAAATTGTTTTTAAGCCTAAAGATTTTAATGAACTCACCATAAAAAATCCAAAACTTTGGTGGCCACATACTTTGGGGGAGCCATATTTGCACCACGCCAAATTTGTGCTGGTAGATAAGCAGCAAAAAATGCTGGACGAGAAAACTTTGACTTTTGGTATCAGGAGTGTTTCTGATTATTTTACCCGTGATGGCCACCGGGGATTTAGAATAAACGGGGAAAAAATTCTGGTGCGGGGAGGTGGCTGGGTCGATCGGCTGCTGCTTGACGATACACCCGAAAGCATAAAAAATCAATTGGAATACGTGAGGGATATGAATTTGAATACCATCCGTCTCGAAGGATTTTGGGGGAAAGATCAAACCCTTTATAGGCTTTGCGACGAGATGGGGATTTTGATTATGGCAGGATGGAGCTGCCACTGGGAGTGGGAAGATTATTTGGGCAAACCATGCAGTGAAAAATATGGGGGAATTTTGTCGCCTTCGGATGTGGATATGATGAGCAAAGCCTGGCGCGACCAAATTGTATGGCTTCGCAAGCACCCGGCCATTTTTTGTTGGGTAGGTGGCAGCGACTGCATCCCAAAACCCGAATTGGAACAAAACTACCTCGACATTTTTACCCAATACGATTCTACCCGGGTTTACCTCGCCTCGGCCAAAGAATGGTCAACGCCACTTGGCCCAACGGGAGTAAAAATGCGCGGCCCTTATGCCTACGTACCCCCGGTGTATTGGTATTCCGACACCTTGTACGGGGGGGCTTTTGGTTTTAATACCGAAACGGGTCCCGGAGCACAAGTGCCACCGCTGGAAAGTATCAGGAAGATGATCACCAAAAATCACCTGTGGCCCATCGATTCAATTTGGGATTATCATTGTGGCCGAAATGAGTTCAATACCTTAAGCAGGTATTCGCAAGCCCTCGAGGCAAGGTATGGTAAGACTACCACGGTTGACGACTATACCAAAAAAGCCCAGTTGCTCAACTACGAATTGATGCGCCCTATGTTTGAAGCATTTTCGGCCTACCGCTACAATGCTACCGGCGTTATTCAATGGATGCTCAATTCGGCCTGGCCCGAGATGTACTGGCAGCTTTACGATTACTACCTTATGCCCAACGGAGCATATTACGGAGCAAAAAAAGCATCCCAACCTTATCATGCAATTTACGATTATGCACATCACTCGGTGTTCGTGGTAAACGATAAGCTTGAAGATAAGAATAATTGTGTTTTGAAAATCAGGGCTTACAACCTGGCCTCGGACTTGAAATATGAAAAAGAAATAAAAGTAAACCTCAAGGCCAACTCCAGCCTCGAAATACTTAAACTCCCCGACATGGAATGGGTAGAGTCGGTATATTTTCTTGATATGCGGCTGTTGGATAAAAATGAAAACGAAATCGACAACAATTTCTATTGCTTGTCCCAAAAAAAGGATGTGCTGGATTATGGGGCTGAAGTTCCGGGCTGGTATCATCACACACCATCAAAACAGTATGCTGATTTTACCGCCTTGAACAGTTTGCCAAAAGCTAAAGTTAGCAGTTCGATAAAAGAAACCACTACTGAAAACCATATTGAGTTTTTGGTTGAACTAAAAAATAACAGCAGTAAGTTGGCCTTCTTTGTTCATCTGCAAATAGTTGATAAAGAAACTGGAAATACCATTCTCCCGGTGTTGTGGACAGACAATTACGTGTCGCTGTTGGCGGGCGAAAGCAGGAAATTGACAGCAAGAATCAACAAAAAGTACTTGAAAAATAAAACACCACATCTAATTGTAGAAGGATATAATTAATGTCGGTCAATAAACTATCATTTAGAAAAATATACGATTTCAGATTAACGATTTCAGATATAAGATGTTGGTGGTATTCAACACAATCTAAAATCTCCGATTCCCGCACGTGCGGGATCAATCTTAAATCAAAAAATGCCGACTTTATGGACAGATACTAATTAGAGTGTATGAAAAAAAATTTTGAAATATCCATAGCCCCGACTTTTAAGGGGTTGAATATTGAGAAATCCATAGCCCCGACTTTTAAGTCGGGGGTTGAATTGAAATGATGAAGAACCCCCGCATTTCGGCTGATAATACCGAAGGCATTATCAGCCAAAATGCGGGGAAATTACCGTTAAATTCATTATTCCCCGTCCGTCAGATGACGGACGGAGTTACGGAAAAGTACCGACTTCATAGACAAATTAAATAATTATTGAGACAAATAACATATACATCACAACAAGCAGATTATGAAACGAAATTACACCATTGTAGCACTCATTTTAATCACCTTTTTTGTCATCTCCTTTTTAACCAATATTTTGGGGGCGTTAAACCCTAATGTATCTGGTAGTTTCGGCCTTAGTGAAACCATGGCTGGTTTTCTGCCATTTGCATTTTTTATTGCTTACGGGGTAATGTCGATACCTTCAGGTTTTATGCTTGAGAAGTGGGGCGAGAAAAGGATGATGATATTGGCTTTTGTGCTTGCCTTTTCGGGGGCTTTGTTTTTTGCTCTTTTTCCCGGTTATAAGGTGTTTGTGGTGTCGCTGTTTACAATAGGAACGGGAATGGCGATGCTGCAGGTTGTTATCAATCCGCTTTTGCGTGTTTCGGGTGGCACCGAGCATTACGCCTTCAATTCGGTGTTGGCGCAACTTATTTTTGGGCTGGCCTCGTTTATTAGCCCGCAAATGTATTCTTATCTTGTTACCAACATCGACAAAGGAAATTCAGAAAAACCACTTATTGGAATAATATCTGAATTGGTTCCCCAGGCCATGTCGTGGGTTTCGGTGTACTGGGTATTTGCTTTGCTGAGTGTTTTGATGATCGCGGTGATTGTATTTGTAAAATTCCCCAAAGTTGAACTCCGTGAAGACGAGAAAGTAGGCTCTAAGGAAAGTTATGTGGAATTGTTTAAAAACAAATATGTCATCCTTTACTTTCTCGCCATATTCGCTTACGTGGGAACCGAGCAGGGGATTTCGTACTGGATGTCGAAATTCTTAAGCAACTATCATGGCTTCGACCCAAACACGACAGGAGCCGATGCAGTTTCCTATTTTTGGGGTTTAATGACAATAGGCGGCGTTTTGGGCCTGGTACTTTTAAAACTCCTCGACAGCAAAGTGGTGTTAAGGTGGTTTACCATATTAGCGATGGTAAGCCTCGCCCTTGGTTTGTTTGCATCTGCACAAGTATCCTTATGGGCTTTTCCTGTTTCAGGATTTTTCCTTTCGGTGATGTACCCTGTAATTATTTCACTTGGCCTGAATTCGGTATCAAAACACCATGGCTCGTTTGCCGGAATTTTGATGACAGGCATTGCCGGTGGTGCTATTGTACAAATTCTTATCGGGGCGATCAGCGATATAGCCCCGCTAAAAATAGGAATGATGTTTCTCTTTATTACCCTCGGGTATATCCTGAGCCTGAGTTTTTGGGGAAAACCCCTTATCAATAATAAAACAATACATATTAAAAATATATTTAAATCATAATGATATTACCAGAAAATGGAAGCCTGATTGGCGTTGACCTTGGCGGGACTAAGGTAGCAGTTGGCAGGATTGATGGAAATGAACCCGGTGAGATAGTTCAAAAAATGATTCCGGCCGATAGCAAGGACCCGGTCGATATAATAAATGCGATTATTGAGGCAATCAACCCATTGTTTAACGAGCATGTGCTTGGAATTGGAATTGGAATTCCGGGTTTGGTTGACCGGGATGAAGGTATTGTGAACGATATCCAGAACATTCCATCCTGGAAGGAAGTTCATTTAAGGGATATCCTGGAGGCATATTTTCGGGTACCGGTTTATCTTGATAACGATGCCAATTGTTTTGCCCTCGGCGAATCGCGTTTTGGAAAAGGCACGGCAGATTTTGTTGGCCTCACCCTGGGTACAGGTATGGGGGCGGGAATTATTAAAAATGGTTTTTTGATGCCTGATGCCCAATGTGGATCGGGCGAATTTGGAAACATCCCCTACCTCGAATCAATTTATGAAGATTATTGTAGCGGCAAGTTTTTCACCAACAAGTATGGTGTTAAAGGTGAAGTGCTGGCAGAAGCAGCTTCGGGTGGCGACCAATTGGCTCTAAAAGTATTTAACGAATTTGGCCTGCATCTCGGCAATGCCATCAAAACCATAAAGCTGTCCGTTGACCCTTGTAAAGTAATTATTGGAGGTTCAGTAGCCCAGGCAAGTACGTTTTTTCAGGCAAGCATGTGGAAATCCATTTATGATTTTCCTTTTCCAAAAGCCATCCGCGATTTCGAGGTAATTTTTTCGGAGGCGAAAAATATTGCCGTACTTGGTGCTGCTTCGCTATATTTAAATCGGACAAAACAAGGATCATGCTATGAGAAGACGGTGGAAATAATTAAACATAAACTACTATGAACAATGCTGTAATTGGAATATCAATCGGGGGTAAAACCCTGGTGGCCGGAAAAGTAAAAAATGGCCATATTGAAAAAAGTATTAGCCGAAAAATTAATAATAAGGCTTCTGAAGATGAAATATTGAAAGAGGTATTTGATATTATCAATGAAGTGAATGATGATGAGGTTGCCGGCATTGGCATTGGCGTACCCAGCCTGGTGGATGTGGACAATGGAATTGTTTACCAGGTTCAAAACATCCCTTCGTGGCGCGAAGTTCACATAAAGGAAATCCTGGAAAGTCACTTTCAACTGAGCGTTTATGTAAACAACGATGCCAACTGTTTTGCCATTGGCGAGGCATATTTTGGCAAAACAGCAGGCTTCGAAAATAGTATAGGTCTTATCCTGGGAGCCGGTGTCGGGGCCGGAATTATTTTTAATGGACACCTTTACTCGGGAACCAACTGTGGTGCCGGCGAGTTTGGCGACATTCCCTTCCTCGATTACAATTACGAATACTACCTCAACGATGCCTACTTTGAATTTAAGTATGGCGTTTCGGCTCAAACATTTCTTTTTCGGGCGAATAAAAAAGATAAAATTGCCATGGCTGTTTTTGAGCATTACGGAACTGTTTTGGGCAACTTGCTAAAAACTATTCTTTTTGCTGTCGATCCTGAAATAATTGTGATTGGCGGACCAATTTCAAAGGCTTTTCCGTTTTTCGAGAAAAGCATGCGCGACAAGATCAACACCTTTCCATACAAACATGCTATCCATAAGTTGAAAATTGTTGCTTCCGAACAGGAAGACATTGCAGTATTAGGGGCTGCTGCCCTATATTTTGATGCACAAAATCAAATGTTTAAAAAGTAAAACTATGAATGCACAGTTGCTGAAACTTGAGGTAAAAGAACGCCTCGAAAGAAAATATGAAAACATGTTTACCCATGTTTTTAATAATGCCGAAACAGCATCCAAAGAGGTAGCGGCATCCATTGCCGATCTTATTAAACAAAAGAGTGCCAGGAACGAAAGATGTGTTTTGGGATTAGCAACCGGTTCGAGCCCCATCGGTGTTTATCGCGAATTGGTCAGGATGCACAAAGAAGATGGCCTGAGTTTTAAAGATGTTGTAACATTTAACCTTGATGAGTATTATCCGATTCCCCACGAGCATGTTGAGAGTTATTGGCATTTTATGCACGAGCATCTTTTCGATCATATTGATATTGCAAAGGAAAATATACATATTCCCGATGGAACAATTCCTGTAAACAAGGTGTATGATTACTGTCAGAATTACGAAATGGCAATTAGGGAGGCAGGAGGTATCGATTTACAGATACTTGGCATCGGGCGTACCGGGCATATAGGTTTTAACGAACCCGGTTCAGGCATCAATTCGCCCACCCGGATGGTTGCGCTCGACTCGCTGACCATTGCCGATGCTGCCGGCGATTTTTATGCAGGTGAAAATGTGCCGCGTAAGGCTATCACGATGGGCGTTGCTACAATTTTGCAGTCGAGGCGTATTATACTCATGGCATGGGGCGAGAAAAAAGCCTCAATCACTCAACGGGCCATCGAAGAACTGATTACGGATACTCTTCCTGCAACATATCTCCAAAATCACCCATGCACCGAAATTGTGCTCGACAAAGAGGCTGCCAGGGAATTTATTCGTTTTCGTACACCCTGGCTGGTTCGCGATGTGCAATGGAACGAACGGCTTATCAGGAAAGCTACCCTTTGGCTTTGCGAAAAACTAAATAAACCCATTTTGAAACTTACCAACCGCGACTACAACGACAACAGTCTTAGCGACATGGTAGTTAACCACGGCCCGGCTTACGATATCAACCTCAGGGTTTTTAACATGCTTCAAAAAAGCATTACCGGCTGGCCCGGAGGAAAGCCCAATGCCGATGATTCGCAACGCCCCGAAAGGGCAAAACCCTTCCCCAAAAGGGTTCTTATTTTTAGCCCGCATCCTGGTGATGATATGCTGGCCATGGGGGGAACTATAAACCGATTGGTAGAACAAGGACACGAGGTATATGTAGCTTACCAAACCTCGGGAAACATTGCTGTTGCCGATGATGTAATTCAACGGGTGCTCCATTTTACACGGAGTGTATCGCCAAAAAGCACCATCGATTTAGATAAAATCCAGCATGATATTGTGCGCAAAAATAGCGGTGATATTGATTCGCGAGAAGTACGCGGGCTCAAAACGTATATTCGTGAAGCAGAAGGTATTTCGGCCTGTCGTTTTTTTGGAATCCCTGACGGCAATGTCAAATTCCTGAGAATGCCTTTTTACGAAACGGGAACTATCAAAAAGGCTTCTTTGTGTGATGATGATGTAAACAGGATTGTGGAAGCAATGCGCGACATTAAACCACACCAGGTATATGCTGCAGGCGATTTAACTGATCCCCACGGAACACACCGCAAATGCTTTGATGCCATTGCCACGGCTTTGGAAGTAGTAAAAAATGATGCCTGGTTGATCGATTGCAGGGTGTGGCTATATCACGGCACCTGGAAAGAATGGGATGTGGCCGAAGTGGATATGGCTGTTCCCGTTAGCCCCGATGAACTTCAAAAGAAACGTACCGCCATATTCCGTCATACCAGCCAGAAAGAGATTATGTTTCCCGGCTCTGATGATTTGGAAATCTGGCGTTTTGCCATTGAACGTAATCGGGAAACAGCAAAAAAATATAACAATTTAGGCATGGCCGAATACGAAGCCATCGAATTATTTGTGGAATACCGCCCCGAAAAAACCAAAAAGCCTGTCCCGTATTTTAATCGGGAAGCTATTTCTTGCCACCGCTCGCAGAAATAGACTGATTGTAGTACTTAAATCAGGTTATAACTGGTAATTATGCTATGATTGATATTTTTATTCGATTTTTTACAACTCAATTAAGTATGTTTTATATCTTAGCAGGCAGTTTTAAACTGACAAGATAACTATGAAAGATAAGTTCATATCAAAACAATCAAATGAAATAGTGACATTCTTTAATGAACAGGATAAGCATTGTTTTGATTATGAACTTGCGAAAAAAGCATTACCAAAATCTAATGAAAGTGCATTAAGAGAATTACTCAGCGATATGACACGTAGAGGACTTTTAATGAGGGTGAAAAGAGGATTGTATTACGTAATTCCGTATGAACAAGATGCTGAAACATTTATGCCTGACTGGCATTTGTTGGCTGAATATTTAGTGCAAGATGCAAAATATTACATTGGCTATTATTCTGCCTTGCAAATTCACAATTTAATTACCCAACCATCATTAAAAGAACAGATTGTAGTATCGAAACAAATACGTCCTTCCATACTTAAAGTAAAAGAAGTAGCATTTCAATTTATTTATCACAATAAAAATCATTTTTTTGGAACAAAGAAAATTTGGGTAGATAATTTCAACAAAGTTATTTGTTCTGACCTTGAGAAAACAATAATTGATTGTTTGTTTAAACCTGATTATTCAGGTGGAATTGTAGAAATAGCAAGAGCTATTTATATTTCCCGTGATAAAATCAAATTTAATGTATTGTTAGAGTATGCTATCAAATTTAATTCACAAGCAGTTGTAAAACGATTAGGGTTTATTTTAGAAATACTAAAAATTGAAACAAATATAATTGAAGATTTACAAAAGTTGAAAACAAATTCCGTTGTGCTTTTAGATACAGAACTTCCAAAATTGGGGAAAATAAAAACTAAATGGAGTATTCAACAAAATATCGAAACAGAAACCATTAAAACAGCAATTTATACGTGATAAAACCAGGAGAAATACAAAAGAAAGCCCGAGCAGTAGGTGTTCGAGACCTGCAAATTGAAAAAGATTATATTATGTACTGGTTTTACTTGCCAACCATTTTCAAAAGCAGGTAATCAGCAGGGACATGGTGATAATAGAGGAACTTTATTTGACGAAATTGAAAAGCTAATAGAACACCGCACGATACGGATAACTTGATATTAAAAAATTGTCGACTTTATGGCCACGCTCTAACAAACCTATTTTTCCATTCTATTCAACGATTTTATCATTTCAAAATGCTTAATTCCGGCCTCTACAAACAGGTCGCCTATTTTCCGAAATCCTTGGCGTTCGTAATAGGGTATAGCCTTAAGTTGTGAATGGAGGTAAATATTCCCGGATTGTTGTTCAAGGTCAGCCAGCACTTTTTTTAAAAGTACGGTCCCCAGGTTTTTGTTGCGGTATTCGGGCAATATCGCGAATCGTTCAAGTTTGATACCCGACTTTGTTTTTCGCCATCGGCCCGTACCCACGGCAATTTCATCTACGAAAAGTAAATAAAAAGTTGCTGATTCCTCATTTTCAACTTCTAAGAGCCGGGCAACTTTTTGTTCCTCAACAAATACCTTTTCCCGAATATTCAGGGCAGTTTTGTACAGAGTAATATCTTTTATCGAAAAGCTTAAAATTTTGTGCATGTCTTTTCAGAAATAAAAAAAGCAACCTTTTAAAGAAGATTGCTTTTGTGCTTACTTAAATATTTTATTATTGGTGGTTTTTCCCGTCATAAGCCCATTTCAGGTAAATGGAACCCCAGGTAAAGCCGCCGCCAAAAGCAGCAAGTATAATGTTGTCGCCTTTTTTAAGTTGGTCTTCCCATTCCCATATACAAAGTGGAATTGTAGCAGAGGTAGTATTACCGTATTTTTGAATATTGATCATTACCTGCTCTTTACGAATTCCCATGCGTCGTGCGGTGGCCTCGATAATGCGCAAATTGGCCTGGTGCGGAACAAGCCATGCCAGCTCATCGGGCGAAATACCGTGTTTTTTCATCATTTCAACCGAAACGTCAGCCATTCTTGAAACGGCAAATTTAAACACGGCCTGGCCTTCCTGGTATATGAAATGTTCACCTGCATCCACCGTTTCGTGCGAAGCGGGTTTTGCCGAGCCCCCGGCTTTTTGGTGCAGGTGGATTCGACCAGCACCGTCTGATTGATGAATGGAATCGATGATGCCCACATCTTCAGTAGTTGGTTCCAAAAGCATTGCTCCGGCTGCATCGCCAAAAATAACGCAGGTTGCCCTATCGGTGTAATCAACTATCGACGACATTTTATCAGCACCCACGAAAACAACTTTTTTATATTTTCCTGATTCGATATACATGGCTGCTGTGGTCAGGGCATAAATCTGTCCCGAACAAGCTGCATTCATATCAAAATGGAAAGCATTTTTTATTCCGGCTTTGTCGGCAATAATATTGGCTGTTGCCGGAAACTGCATGTCGGGAGTAACCGTAGCGCAAATCAGCAGGTCGATTTCATCAGGGTGGGTATTTGTTTTTTTTAGCAGGCCTTTTACGGCTTCGGCACCCATATCGGAGGTTCCTTTTCCTTCACCTTTAAGAATATGACGGGTTTTAATTCCGGTTCGGGTTGTAATCCATTCGTCATTGGTGTCAACCATAGCTGACAATTCCTGGTTGGTGAGTATATAATCGGGTACATATCCTTGAATGCCAGTTATTGCTGCTCTAATTTTATCCATAATTTGATATGTGTTTTTTAACGAGTATATTTTTGCAGCGCTCGTTTAATCTTACCAGACAGTTTTGCTTCGTAGATTTGTTTGGAAAGTAAAATCATGTTTTGAATGGCCACCGGACTCGAAATTCCATGCCCGAGTACTACGGCCGCATTTACGCCAAGTACCGGACTGCCACCATAATTTTCATAGTTAAACCGATAAATATAATCATCCATCAGGTTTCTTTTTTGAAGCAACCTGTACATGGCCTCTATTTGTTTTAGCACTATATTTCCGGTAAAGCCATCGCAAACCACTACATCGATTTTTGATCTGAAGAGATCCCTGCTTTCAATGTTACCACAAAAATTAAAATCGGTGGTGTCTTTCATCATTTGGTAGGCCGATTGGCACAATAAATTGCCCTTTCCTTCTTCATGACCTATATTAAGAAGTCCAACCCTGGGTTTCTTAATTTTTAAAACTTCACGGGCATAGATAGTACCTAACAGCGCAAATTGATAAAGCACGTCTGGTTTTGCATCGGGGTTGGTACCAATATCGAGGATAATGCTTTCGCCGCCTTTTTCCTGTGGGACATGTGCAATGGTGGTTGGCCGTATCACACCGGGAATACTCCCAACGCTATACATCGACCCAACCATCATGGCACCGGAATTTCCGGCACTACAGAAAGCGTTGATTTTTTTTGTTTTCAAAAGCCTGAATCCCACCGAAATACTCGAATCGGGCTTTCCGGCTAAAGCTTTAAGGGGCTTTTCGGCCATTCCAACAACCTGACTGGTCTCAATTATTTCAAACCAATCTGCTTGAGCCGACTTTTGATGCAGCAAATCCCTTATGATTTCAGAAGAACCAATTAGCGTGATTTTGTCGGTAGGATTTAACGTTTTTCGGGCGAGGATGGCACCTTCAATCGTTGCCACCGGTGCAAAATCGCCACCCATTACGTCCAATCCAATTTTCATTTGCTTTTGAAACTATTGTATTTATTCAGGATAAACCTGATTATTCAGCTTCTGTTTTTTGCATTACTATCTTGCCTTTGTAGTACAAATCGCCATCAACCCAATAGGCGCGGTGATAAACATGTACTGTACCTGTTGTAGGACATTTAGCCAAGTTAGGGAGGTCTGATTTATAATGTGTTCTTCTTTTGTCCCTGCGTGTTTTTGATATTTTTCGTTTTGGATGAGCCATTTTGTCTCAGATTTATATGTTCTTACTAATATTATTTATTTTTCAAATTTTTTAATACATCCCACCGTGGGTCTGATTCGTGTTCGATGTCGCCTGATGAAAGCCTGTCGAGCATATCCTTGTCGCATCTGCTGTTCCCGTTTTCATCATCGGGGTGAATGTGCTGCATTGGCATCAATAAATTGATGAATTCGTAAATGAAAGGGCTGATGTCAAATTCATAATCGCTTTCTGATATTATAATTACTTCATCAGATTGTTCTTCAAATCCGTCACCATATTTTACAATTAGCCTTTCGTGTCCTTCAATGCTTTGATCAAAAGGCTCTAAACACCTGTCGCACAAGACTTCCACCGACCCTTTCAAATTAAACTCAAAGATCATCATGCGTTCCTGCTTGATCAAATCCAGCGAAACATCCACCAATCCTTTCTTCAATTCAGCATATTCAATTGCTTCAAAGAACTTGTTATCCATCACAAAATCAAAGTGATGAATATCAATTTTGAGCCCACGAAACGGGATTACAAAGTTTTTTAAATAATCCACTGTACGTTCCTCCCAAAATTTGGGCGGCAAAAGTAGAAAATAAAAATTTGATAACCAAAATTTTATAATCACTTAATTTGGCTATCAGTCTGTAAATGTGAGAAAATGGCAGCGTTGATTGGCTATATTGTTCACTTTGAGTGTTTGACCGGTATGCCCGAAAAATGCCGTTTATTTTTTGTAATGTTTATATCCAACAGGCTTTCTGGGTTCGATTTTCTTTTCGATTAATTGCCTTATGGCTTCAAATACAACCTGAAATTGTTGATCGTATTTGCTTTCCATTTCGTCCAGTTTTTTCTTCAAACCTTTATTGTCATCGATTAGCTCACGCATTTTTACAAAAGCCCGCATAATGGCAATATTTACGTTTACTGCCTTTTCGCTTCTCAATATGTCGCTCAGCATTGCAACGCCCTGCTCTGTGAAAGCAAGTGGTAATTTCCTTCGCCCGCCCCAACCGGGGATTGCATCTCCACTGCTTGATATCACAATATGTGACATCAAGTTTTCAAATTCCTTTTCTGATAATTGAAACATAAAATCATCGGGAAAGCGCTGTAGATTTCTTCTAACGGCTTGGTTCAATACTCGTGTTTCTACCTCGTACATACTTGCCAGGTGAAAATCGAGCATTACCTTTGTTCCCCTGATAAAATAGATTTGCGAAATAATTTCTTTTGGCTTGGCTAATTCATTCATTTCATAATGATATTATGATCGTTTCTATTTTTTTTCCATTTCCCGTTTTCCCTAAGCCGTTTTCAGTACTTTTAGTTTTTTTTAGTATTTATATCCAACGGGTTTCCCGGGCTCATTTTTCTTTTCGATCAATTGTTTGATGGCTTCAAATACTACCTGAAATTGTTGATCGTACTTGCTTTCCATTTCATCCAGTTTTTTCTTCAGCCCTTTATTATCGTCTATAAGTTCACGCATTTTTACAAAAGCCCGCATGATGGCAATATTTACACTTACGGCCTTTTCGCTCCTCAAAATACCACTCAGCATCGCAACACCCTGCTCTGTGAAAGCAAGGGGCGTAATTGGAGAAAACTTCAAGTTTCCAAGGTTATCACAAATTGTGATAAGCTCCTTCCACTCGCCCTCGGATAGTTGAAACATAAAGTCGTCCGGAAATCTTGATATGTTTCTTTTTACTTGCTGTTTTAAAACCCGTGTTTCTACTTCGTACATGCTTGCCAGGTGGAAATCGAGCATTACCTTCATTCCCCTGATAAAATAGATTTGCGAAATTATTTCTTTTGGGTTGGTTAATTCATTCATTTTATAATGATATTATGCTTGTGTCTATTTTTTTTACCCATTTCCCGTTTTTCCCCGGGCCGTTTTTAGTAATAGAAATGTGTTTTCAAAAATAGAAATTTTTAAACAAATCTTGTTTTGGATCGTTAACATCAACAAAACAATAAATATGGCAGCAACTCCGACAACACAAATACCTTTGGGCTTCGAAGCCCCTGATTTTAGATTACCTGATATGGTTTCGGGACAAGTAAAAACCTTAACTGAACTCCAAAGCGATAAAGCTACGGTAGTGGTTTTTATTTGTAACCATTGCCCCTACGTAATTCACATCATCGATGAATTGGTTAATGTTGGAAAGGAATACATCCCGAAAGGCGTATCATTTGTTATGGTCAACTCCAACGATGTGGAAAACTACCCGGCAGATTCGCCGGAGAAAATGGTGGAGTTTGCCAAAGAGCGCGATTTTCCTTTCCCATATTTATACGATGAAACCCAGGAAACAGCCAAAGCTTATGATGCTGCATGTACCCCTGATTTTAATATTTTTGATAGTGAAATGAAATGCGTTTATCGTGGCCAGTTCGACAATTCGCGCCCCGGAAATGATGAACCTGTAAACGGCGCTGATTTGAGGCGCACCCTCGATTTAATATTTGCCGGTAAAAAGATTTCCGAGGAGCAGCGGCCAAGCATTGGGTGTAATATTAAGTGGAAATAGTTTCTGGTTAATGGTCACACTGCTACTTATTTGGTTTTTTAGAAAAACATTTATCAGGAAAATCGTGTAAAATTTCTTTCACTAACGAAACATTCCTTTGACATCCCATAATTTATGAGCTATCTTTAGGCTCATTTTTTCTTAAATAAAAAACAGCCCTGTTGATTTTGAAATATTAAACAATTAAAACATGGGCAAAATGGAAAACAATTTATCACCTTCGCAAGCGGAAACACCATGTGCTAAAACCCGCGAAAATTCTCAATTGTATGTTAAAAAACTAAACACCGGAACCCAACAAGCCGGCTGGGAACTGGGTGTGTTTGGATTTGTTTTTAGGTGGATGAAATTTTCAGACCATAAGCATTTCTATTATTGGAGGTGCTCCAGTTTTGGCAAAGTGGCCTGGCTTAATCATTCAATCGAATTTACTTTGCCCCTGGTATAAGCTGGGATTCAGGATCGTTATATTTAACAATTAAAACCAGGATTACTTTCAATTTATCCATGATGGACTCTTGCAGTTTTCGGTTTCCTGTTTTATGAGCAGTAACAGTCAAGGGATACTTAAAGCTTTAGTGCTACATTAGTTAAAGTATTACCAAACATTCAAATGCACTTTATCAACTTCAAATCTTTCGGGTTTTATTTTCACTTCATCCGGCCAACCGAGTGCAATCAAATTTATAGGCATGATATGGGCGGGTAATTTTAAATACGCAGAAACATCTTTCATCCTTGCCTCCCGCGGATAAACACCCAGCCAAACACTACCCAATCCCAGGGCATGGGCAGCAAGCAGAATGTTCTGTGTGGCAGCCGAGCAATTCACAGCGTTGTAACCATCTTCCGGTTCGATGGATTTGTCGCCACAAACCAGAATCGCAAGGGTGGCCTGTTTCAGCATTTTAGCATAAGGGTGCAATGTTGAAAGATCATCAAGCATTTTACGATCATCAATAACAATAAATTGCCACGAACGATAATTCCTTGCCGATGGCGCATACATGGCTGCTTTTAATAGTTCCATCCTGATTTCTGCAGTAATTGGTTTATCGGTGTATTTCCTGATGCTTCTTCT
>Ga0208900_1000381_pt1 | contig 28241 bp, 27 predicted proteins | sample AntAceMetag02UKK_FD_184763 | JGI IMG/M metagenome (GOLD analysis project Ga0208900, IMG submission 184763) | Saline lake microbial communities from Ace Lake, Antarctica - Antarctic Ace Lake Metagenome 02UKK (SPAdes) (version 2) | ecosystem: Environmental > Aquatic > Non-marine Saline and... | reverse complement strand
ATATATGGCTACCCACTTAAGGCGGGACAATTCTGTAAATTCAATGGGTTAGAAATAGAGCCTTTTCTACGTTCTCGCGGTAGTGGTAATGGCCCAACTCTTTCTAAAATCCACTCGAATAACTCCGGAAATTTTTTATCGAACAATCGTTCCGCACTAGTCTTGCCGTCGGCACGACGTAGATCAAAATTATGTATAGCCGTAAGTGCTTTTAACCGTAGTGTGCTCAGGGACCTTCCGTTGCAATACATTTGAGAGAGCCATCCATTCCTGCCTTCTACAGCGGAAGAGGTTCGTTGGAATTTTTCAACCATCCATATAGCCCAATTTTTCCAATGCTCTATTTCCTCATCACTCAAAACATGTAACAGTTGATATGCTTGCCACGCATTCAAGGCTTCTTGCCAAGCCTTTTTGTAGGAAGCCTTCATGACAGGATTTTTTGTCCTCTCCATCTGTCTGTGCCAATAGAACACGGGCAACAATAAGGATGTCACCCACTCCTGCGTGGTTTGATTGAGCTCATACTGAGTAAGATTTTCTCTTACCCATACCCACCACACACCGACATTGGAAGCAATGTCTTCAATTTGGCGAGTAAACTTTCTCAAAGCATCACGGCTATCCGAAATAGATACGGATGCCGCTATTTCTGTGAATTCATCGGCGCAAGCCTGTAGCCTTTTCACTACATCTTCTGTGGTTTGTGCTTCACCGTTGCTTTCATTAAAAGGGTGCACTGAAAGCGAAATATTTTGAAGTTCGGTATGATAATCATCATGATTATCCTGATGACATTGTAGGCACGCTTCCTGTTCTATAAGTGTTTTTTCCTCAGCTTTGATAAGATCCTCGTCTTTATTCCGCCGGCGCAAACTGGATATGCTTTTTTTAAGATCTTCAATTTTATTTTTCGTTTGAGATAATTTACGGTGCAACTGAGCACCGAGCCATTTGCTGATTTCATATTGACCATGAAAAAGATCAGATCCGACCTTTTCACAGCCAAAGCCATCCATCCCTAATTTTATCAAGGCTTTGGCTCGATCACTGACAAAATGCCGAACGCGGAGTCCTATTTCATTTAACCGAGCTTGTGCTTTTTGATTCCAAGTCTCATAAGTTCTGTCATCTGCCTCTTCTTCTAAAAGCAAATATCCAGAGGATAGATCCATTAATACCAATAATATCATTCCGTTAAAGAAAGTTTCATCACCAGCTGCAATAATTTCTTGAGTTTTATTGCTTTTGCATTGCTCTTTTTCTTGAATGGCTTGATATTCAACAAGCAATTCTTCTATTTCTTTTAATTTACCCCGAAGAGCTGTTGGTGAAACTCCGACATGGTAATCAATTCCTATCTTTTTAAAAAAATCTGAGGCTCGTTCGGCACCAATCCCCCCTTTGATACAAAAGTCATAGAGTACAGCAATCACCAAACGATTGAGGAATTGTCTGCCCAGCGCAGTCTCCCAAAATTCAGATTCTGGACATTGCTTTCTTTTTAATATCCCTTTCAAATGACGATAAACACTACTTTTGGGAATACCTGTTAGTTCACTCAGCTTATAGGCGGACTGCTTTCCTTTTTCGACCATAGACTGAAATATTTCACGAGAACGTTGCCAGTAATTAATCATCTTGAATCCTCTTTTTCAGAGTTGGTTTTCCAAAGAGTATATCTTTAAATGATAAAAATAGCTTTCATAAAAAAAAATAGTGAATTCGAGAAAAGTATCCCGCCTTAAGTGGGTAGCCCATTTTTGGCTATATTTGATGGATTGTTTGATGATGCACTTTGTTTGTCAATCGGGGGTGGTCCTCGACGCGACCATATAATGTTAACCAATTTAAATATTGGCCCATACCCAAATGTAGACATATGTGCTGACGCGCATTTGTTACCATATACGAATGAAAGTGTAGACGCAATTTACTGTGACGCAACACTCGAACATCTCAAAGACCCGCACCAAGCAGTAAGGGAAATGTATAGAGTTTTAAAAAAAGGGAGAAAAATATACGTGAGTACCCCATTTCTTCAAGCATTCCATGGTTATCCACATCACTACCAAAACTATACATTAACAGGCCATAAATATTTGTTTGAAATTAATGGGTTTAAAAGTTTAGAAGTTGGGACCGCCGTGGGGCCAACTTATACAATAGTAAGTTTAATCTCTACTTTTATCGCAGAGTATTCGCCTGCTTTACTGCAGAAGCTTTTTAGGATAGCTTGGGGCTTGGCAGGGGCTTTTATAAGGCCCCTCGATATAATTTTAGCTAAAAGAGAGAATGCTTACATAATGGCATCTACAACCTATATTTTGGCTGTCAAATAACACGTGTTTGGCAGGCGCTCCATTTTCTTCAACCTTTATGAAATAAAATTGGAAAACTGAGCCACAGCAGATTGCATAGGCTCGTTCTTTTCTTCTGTCCTTCATTTAGCAAAATAGACTAATTATCAACTAGGCGCTATCTATGAGATCTGTTATTTATTTTGTAGCACTTTTTCTCTTTTTCCTTATGTTGTTTGTACCGACTAGTTATAGGTTGCCAAAATCAGCTTTAATGGGGTTGCTTTGTATGGCTATAATTTTAAAGCTATTTACGACCGGTAGGAAAAGTTTGCATAAGCATGTAATTGCAATAGGCTTGCTTAATATTGGAACGGGTATTTTTTTTACAATGTACGGTTGGAATAATAACAATCCAGGCGTATTAAATACCATAACCGTATATGTGGTTTGGCCAATTTTGTATATGCTTTATGTGTCTGGAATTTCTTCCTACAAAATGATAAACGGACTTACAAGAGCCCTTATTTATAGTTCTTATGCAATTGGAATATACAGTTTAATGTATATATTGCATTCAATTGGCTACCTTCCAGACTTCCTATATATCGAACTGGATCAAGGTCAACTATTTTCATTTACTCCTGGTAATCTTGGCTATAGGCTCTATTCGTTAGGAACAGTAGGTTTTTTATGTCCGTTTTTTATATCAGCATTGATATTCTGGAAAAGTTGGTCTAACCCACCCGTCAACAGGACGACCCTTTATGTTGGTTTGATATTTTGTTTAATTCTTATTTTGATTAGCGGCAGGAGGGGATTGCTCGGCTTAGTTATTATTGCACCAATTTTGACTTTGATGAGCTTATCAATAATTACAATGAACAGAATGTTGTTGTTGAAATCCTTCTGTTTAATACTCTGTCTTTTTTTTGGAGGCTTCTTTTTGCTGGATTATTTCAATATTGTACACCCTGAGAGATTCTATAAATTATTCTTAAGTGGTTTCCGTACGAGTTCAGATGCAGGTGCAATATGGCGTTTAGGATCAGGAATATCATTGTTCGATGACTGGTTACAAAAACCGATTTTGGGTTATGGTAATGGGGCAGTATCAAGTTTGCCAGGAGGTGCTATTAGTAGTCCGTGGGCATATGAGCTTAGCTATCTTGCGTTATTGTTTCATACCGGCTTGGTGGGGACATCCATTTATTTCTTAAGTATTTTATGGATTTTCAGAAAAGGCTTTCAGCTTCTCCGTTCACACAGTGAATTAAGGTTCTATTTACTGCCATTATTGGTCGGTTTGTTAAGTTTTCTTATACTAAATAGTACAAATCCTTATCTTGAGAAATATGATTTTCTGTGGGTCATATTTTTCCCGGTATCAGTTATTAATTATTGGTTGATTCATAATAAACAGTAGTTATTATTGCGGGATTATTATGTCTCGAGACCTTTGAACAACTCAACCAAAACGTAGCTGGTTCTTACAAAAATGAAATTAATCACCAAAATAAAACGATAATTGTTCATATAGTTAATTATTTATAATTTTATCCATTTGTGCTATTAAAATGACAATCAAAGCATTAATAGAGGGTAGCAAATGGCGTTCAAATTAGAACAGAAAAATTTAACATTTTCCGATTTAGAAAAATCTTTCAAAGATGAGAAAAACCGAAGCCTTAAAACCTTGATGGATTTACAAAATACTATTTTCTGGGATCGTAAGAATCGATACTTTTGAAAGACTATCCTGTTGCTCAGAAAAAGGAAGGCAATAGAGCCGCCCCCCCCATTGCTTTTGTTTAAATGCCGATTGCTACAAAAATGGTTTTAAGTTAAATCAGATCCTGTACTTGAGAGCCAGATCAATGATCGCCACTCGTTTCAATCTTTTCTGGGATTGTCTGCAAGCCAAGCTTCACCAGATCACTCAACATTCTCCAAATTCAGGAAACGGCTCACAAAAGGCAAGTTTGATTTTTTAATCGTGGGAGAAATCCTGAATCAATTTTCAGACCAAGGCCTTACCATTAATGAAGGGATTGCCATAGATGCCAGGGTCATCAGATCCGCCAGCAAGCCTGTGAGTAATAAAAAGTTGGAAGAGCTTAGAGACAAAAGAGAAACGTCGGAGGGCAAACTTGATATAAATGGTAAACCTTTAAAGTTTTCAAGAGATATTGAATCAAACTGGGTCACCCAAAATGATGAACATTATTATGGATTAAAAGAGCATACATCAGTTGATGCAAAATATGGTTTTGTTTTAGCAACTGTTTTGAGCAAGACGTCTGTACATGACACCAATTATTTTACCTATTGCACCTTGTACAGCAGGCACACCAAACATTCACTTGCAATTGTGTATGCAGATAAAGGATATGCTGGCGAGCCGAATCGAACTTTTTTAAGCCTGAATAAGCTTAAAGACGGCATCATGAGAAAGGATTCCAAAAACGCCAAACTCACACAGCATGAAATTGACCGAAATAAAAAGATATCCAAAGTCAGATACATAGTTGAGCAGTATTTTGGTTTAAGCCATCTTTATGACGATGGACAAAAAGCAAGGTTTACGACCATAGACAAGAATCATATTGATATCTGGATACGACAGGTAGCATTTAACATAAAAAGAGGGTTTAAGCTTTTTCAAAAGCAGGAATCAATGGCATAATTGCGTCCGAAGGGCGGAAACGGCCATTTGGAGGGTTTGATTGCTTGAAATTCACGGGAATAATATGATTTTTTGGTAAAAATAATGCGATTTTAAGAAATTTTGTTTAAATTTAAAAATTTACAAAAGAAAACAATTGAAACGATAAATTAATCAAAGGTCTCGTCTCCTTTGAAGGGAAAAGAAGAATATATGCCATTAACTTTAGATATCATCATCGTTAACCGAAATTCAGAAAAAATGCTTCACGAGTGCCTTTCTTCAATATCTTTGGCGGACAAAAATAATTTTTCACTTTTAACTGTTACAGTTGTTGATGATCTTTCTATAGATGATTCTCTTTCTGGTATCGAAAAGTTGGATTTGCCGCTTAAAATAATTAGAAATACAGTTAGGATGGGATACGGTGCCTCATGTAATGTTGGTGTGAAATCCTGTGTAAGTGATGTTTTGTTATTTCTTAATTCCGATGCCATATTGGGAAAAGATTCGTTAACTATTCCGTTAAGTTATTTAAGTAAAAAAGAGAATGACAATACTGGTATCTTGGGAATTAAGCAGATCGACAGCTCGGGAAAGGTCATGAAAAATTGTTCAAGATTTCCCAGTGCAAAAATGTTTTTATTGGCAACTTTGGGTCTGACTAAAATATTTCCTGCGACTTTTAAGGGTTCCAGGATGTCAGATTGGGATCATTCTGCAACAAGAGAAGTGGACCAGGTCATTGGCGCGGTTATGTTTATGCGCCGAAGAATATTTAATGAAATTAATGGCTACGATGAACGTTTTTTTGTATATTACGAAGATATGGATTTGTCATATAGGACTAAAATACACGGTTATAACTCTGTATATCTTGCCTCTGTTTGTGCGCATCATAAGGGTGGTGGAACAGCCCGGAAAATTTGGGCAGAAAGTCTTTTTTTTAATCGACGAAGCAGGATTATATATGCATTTAAGCATCTTGGCTTGCTGCCAGCTCTTGGTGTTACCTTGAACACTCTTGTGTTGGAGCCAACTGTAAGACTGTTTCGTTCTCTTATCATGATGTCATATGCTGAGTTTGTAGCTTCGTTAAAGTATGTTGCGATGTTGTGGCTAAATTTGCCGTTATTAATTTTTAATAAGACTAGGAATAACTGGCCGGGTTAATTTGATGTTTTATATTCTTTTTAGTTTGTGGATAAGTTCTAAGGGACTTTATGATAATAAAACTACCCATTTTTGTATGCACCACATTTGATAGTCGGTGGAGAGCTCATTAATCTTGGGTAGATTATTTTCGTTGAACTCCCTAAGTAATAGCAAAGGACAAAGGAGGCGTAGTAAATAGCATGAAAGCAGTTATACTTGCAGGGGGGGTTGGTTCCCGTATCAGTGAGGAAAGCATAATTAAGCCGAAGCCGATGATTGAGATAGGTGGTAAGCCAATTCTATGGCACATAATGAAGATTTATTCACATTATGGTATCAATGAATTTATTATATGTCTTGGATACAAGGGATATATAATTAAGGAATATTTTTCTAACTATTTTCTTCATAGTTCCGATGTAACTTTAGATTTATCTTGCAATAAAATGGAGGTTCATAATAACGAAAGTGAACCCTGGAAAGTTACACTTGTTGATACTGGTGCAACTACGATGACAGGTGGGAGGTTGAAAAGAGTGCAACAATTTGTGGGGGATGAAATGTTTTGTTTAACCTACGGCGATGGTCTCAGCGATGTGAATATAAAAGAATTAATTTCTATTCATAACAAGCGATCATCCTTGGTTACTGTAACTGCTGTGAAGCCACCCGGAAGATTTGGCTCGTTGGTATTGGAGGGCGAAATGGTATCTGGATTTAAAGAAAAACCTGAAGGTGATGGTGGATGGATTAATGGTGGTTTCTTTGTTTGTTCTCCTAAAGTTTTTGATTATATTGAAAGTGATGCTATCCTCTGGGAGCAAGAACCTTTGGAGCGGTTGGCTCAGGAAGGCAATTTGTCAGCATATTTCCACCAAGGATATTGGCAACCGATGGATACCCTTCGCGACAAGAATACGTTGGAAACACGGTGGGCAGATGAAAATCCTCCTTGGAAGGTGTGGAAATAAATAGCTGGTAGATTACGCAAGTACGCTTTGAGAGGTTAGATCAAATTGATAGCAAATATGTCCGGCAACGTGTATAAAGGTAAAAAAGTTTTTGTCACAGGCAATACCGGCTTCAAAGGGTCGTGGCTTATTCTCTGGCTTCTGAAACTAGGAGCCAGTGTTTGTGGCTATTCTTTGAATCTACCAACTGATCCCAATCACCATGAAATCCTGAATCTGGATTTTGAGACAATCTTTGGCGATGTCCGTGATTTAAAAAAACTACAAAATGCCATCAAATCTTTTCAGCCAGATATAGTCTTTCATCTGGCGGCCCAGGCCCTTGTCAGGAAATCCTACCAAAGCCCGGTGGAAACATTCGAAACCAATGTCATTGGAACAGCTAATGTCTTTGAGGCCTGTCGGAAAACAGGCCACGTAAGAGCTATTGTGAATATTACCAGTGACAAATGCTATGAAAATCAGGAATGGATTTGGGGCTACCGGGAAAACGATATAGTAGGCGGTCATGATCCTTACAGCGCATCAAAAGGATGTGCGGAATTGGTCACCGCCAGTTATCGGAAATCATTTTTCCCACTCGAAGAGTATCAGAAAAGCCATCAAATTCTCTTGGCAAGCGCCAGAGCTGGAAATGTTATTGGTGGTGGGGATTGGGGAGAGGACCGGCTTGTTCCTGACATTATGCGGGCCACCAGTCAAAACGAGAGAGTACAAATTCGTAATCCGCAGGCAACACGCCCTTGGCAGCATGTTTTGGAACCCTTATCGGGATATTTGCTTCTCGGACAACAATTGCTTGAAGGCAAAAGGGGTTTTTCCGGGGCGTGGAATTTTGGCCCCTCCGATGAAGGCCATAGAAATGTGCTTGCCATCGTCAGGGAATTACAGCAGTACTGGTCAAAGATTGATTATCAGATCGAGACTAATGGGAATAATCCTCACGAGGCCAATTTATTGAAGCTTGATTGCTCAAAGGCATATGCAAAACTGAAATGGAAGTCGATGTGGGATAGTTCCACGACATTCGCCAAAACCGCGCAATGGTACAAAGGATATTATGAATCAGGGTATGTTCGGAGTGAAGAACAATTGACAGAATATATAAATGATGCAAAACAAAAACAGATACCATGGGCAGTTCAATGATGATTAAACTAACCCCACTTCAAGATGCCTTCATTATTGAACCTGAGCCTTTTAAGGATGATCGTGGATTATTCGCCCGTGTTTTCTGCAAACAGGAACTTCAGACCATTCTGCATGGCAAAGATATCGTTCAAGTTAATCACTCCATGACCAGACAGAAAGGCGCTATCCGTGGGATGCACTTCCAACGGCCTCCCAAGGCAGAGATCAAAATGGTCAAGTGCCTGTGTGGTTCAGTCTTCGATGTTATGATAGATCTGAGAAGCGATTCTTCAACTTTCCTGAATTGGCACGGAGAAAAACTCTCTGCTGAAAACATGAAGATGATGTACATTCCCGAAGGCTTTGCTCACGGCTTCCAAACACTTGAAGAAAATTCGGAACTGTTGTACCTGCATACAGAATTTTACAGCTCTGAATATGAAGGTGGCGTGTGTTACAATGATCCTAAAATCGGAATAAGCTGGCCTTTGGAAGCGAGTGAAGTATCCTATAAAGATAAAAGATATCCTTTTCTAACTCAAGATTTCGGAGGGATTCGACTCTTATGAAATGTCGGTTTTGTCAACATGAGCTTCAACATGAGTTTATTGATTTGGTCAATGCTCCTCCATCTAACTCTTTTTTAACAAAAGAGCAGTTAAACGATCCTGAAGTTTCCTATCCTCTAAAACTCTATTCCTGCGATAAATGTTACTTGGTACAGATTGACGAGTACAAAAAATCCAGCGAGATATTTGACCAGGATTATGCCTATTTTTCCTCTTTCTCCACGTCCTGGCTGGATCATGCAAGAAAGTATGTGGATATGATAACAGATCGGCTGGGATTAAGCGCGGTGTCTCATGTGATGGAAATCGCCTCAAATGACGGATACCTGCTTCAGTATTTTGTGCAAAGACACATTCCTTGTCTTGGCATCGAGCCCAGCGCAAACACTGCTCAAGCAGCCAGAGAAAAAGGGATTGATACATTAGAAGAGTTTTTTGGTGTTGAGTTTGCGACAGATCTCGCTCAAAAAGGGAAAAAGGCTGATTTGATTATTGGCAATAATGTCCTTGCTCATGTCCCGGATATCAACGATTTTGTGTCCGGTATCAAGATTGCGTTGAAAAATAATGGTGTTGTAACCATGGAATTTCCTCACGTAATGCGTCTTGTTGAAGATAACCAGTTTGACACGATCTACCATGAGCATTTTTCATATCTCTCATTTCATACAGTACGCCGGATTTTCGCAGAACATGGCCTCGTCCTTTTTGATGTAGAAGCGATTGCAACCCATGGCGGTTCATTAAGGATCTATGCCAGGCATGATAATGATGATTCAAAATCAGTAACGCCAAATGTTGCTGAACTCTTGGAAAAAGAGGCGACAAGAGGGATGCTTACCTTAGATTATTATCTTGGTTTTCAACAAAAAGCGGACAAAGTTAAGTATGAACTTCTTTTATTTCTCGTGGAGCAGAAAAAAACGGGAAAGAATGTTGCTGCTTATGGTGCGGCGGCTAAAGGCAATACCCTGCTTAATTACTGCGGTGTAAAAAAGGATTTGATTGAATTTGTCGTTGATGCTTCTCCTTATAAACAGGGCATGTTTCTGCCCGGAAGTCACATACCCGTCGTTAAGGAAGATGAAATTATCAGATCGAAACCGGATTATGTGCTTATACTGCCATGGAATATTAAAGATGAGATAATGGAGCAGCTAAGTTATATACGCAAATGGAGCGGAAAATTTATAATTGCTATTCCTAGAATGAAGATTTTTTGAAGTAAAATAATACAATGTTTTTGTCGAGTGATCGCGTTAAAATGTAGGACAATATCGGCAATAAAATTTAGGGTATCTCGATTCTAAAGGTAATCGTATGAAAAAGGTATTAGTTACAGGGGCAAATGGGTTTATAGGTAGGAGTATTGTGCCCTTATTGATGAAAAAGGGCATGGAAGTTCATTGTATTGATATAAAGTCTCCCGAAGAAAGCATACCAGGTGTTTGCTGGCATCAAGTTAATTTGATGGATTCTGAGAAAATGTTAAAGCTGATGTTGGATATTAAACCAACACACCTTCTGCATTTTGCATGGTTTGCTGTACCATGTGAATATTGGACATCTCCAGAGAATATTCATTGGGTTCAAGCAAGTCTTGCTCTGCTTCAGAGATTTGTACAATGTGGTGGTCAGCGGGTTGTAATGGCGGGAACGTGTGCTGAATATGATTGGAATTATGGCTACTGTTCAGAAGACCTAACTCCATTGAAACCTGCCACCTTATACGGGGTGTGTAAACATTCTTTACAAATGATGCTTAGTGCATTTTCGTTGCAAATGGGATTGAGTTTCGCATGGGGTCGTATTTTTTTTCTTTACGGGCCCTATGAGCACCCGGATCGTTTGGTCCCTTCGGTTGTGAGATCCCTGCTTAAAGGAACGACAGCCAAATGTTCTCACGGCGAGCAATTGCGTGATTTTTTACATGTACAAGATGTTGCTTCAGCATTTGTAAGCATTTTGGAGAGCGAGGTGTGTGGGCCGGTAAATATAGGTTCTGGTAATCCAATCAAGATCAAAGACATGGCGCTAATGATTGGTGAAAAAATTGGGCGTGGTGATCTTATTGCCTTGGATGCAATTCCAGTAGGCCCTAACGACCCGGTTTTGCTATTACCGAATATTCATAAACTTCATCATGAAATTGGCTGGAAACCAACCTATACCATCTCGACAGGTTTGAGTGATACAATTGAGTGGTGGCGATGTCAGGAATGAATTTGATGGAAAAAATAGGATATGGAGGAATACCAAGAAACTTCACAGCTCCACTGGATAGACGTAGTTTTTGTTTTTGGGCCCCAAATCGAAAAGTTGATTTTGAGTTGGCAGATCCTTCCAAACAGTACGATCTTGTTGTTTTAACTCAAATGGCTGATCTCAGTCAGTGGGTAATCTATCCATATAAGCAGACTAAGATAGTATTTGATTTTGTGGACTCTTACCTGGTAATCCCATGTACTGATTGGCGAGGCTTTTTTTATTCTTTGAGAAGCAGAATTAAATATGGATACAAGCACTTTGACTGGTTTTCAGCAACGCTTTTGGTGGCAGGGACTATTTTTCTTGAGCCCTTTTGCAGACTTGCCCTGGCTATCAGGCGGCGGTCTGGCAAGGAGGCAAAAGAAACAATAAAGGCCTATGTCATGTTATGGCACTCAATGCCGGAATTATTTAAAAACGTGCTGGATGGCGGCAGGCAATGAAAATACTCCTCCTCTCCCGCTATGGACGTCTTGGCGCAAGCAGTCGTGTTCGCTCATATCAATATCTTCCCTATCTTAAAGCGAACGGCATTGATGTTACTGTGTCCTCACTTCTTGGAGATGATTACCTGCGCAAGTTTTATTCCGGCAGAGTCAACCATCTGACCGCAAGAATCGGTCCATATTTTCGAAGACTTATTGAATTGCTCAAAAGCAAAAAATTTGATCTGTTGTGGATTGAAAAGGAGATTTTTCCATGGCTGCCCCCGTGGTGTGAAATGCTCATTGTTCGTTTGGGGATTTCATATATTGTGGATTACGATGACGCTATTTTTCATAGGTATGATACACATTCAAATATATTTATTCGTAAATTACTTGGGAACAAAATAGATGCTGTCATGCGTAATGCTGTTGCGGTAACTGCGGGCAATGAATATCTGATGGCACGTGCGGAAAAAGCAGGGGCCCGGCGTATTGAATATTTGCCAACGGTAATTGATCTGAAGAGATATTTTGTTAAGAATAATGCAAAAAACCCCGTCTTTACCATTGGCTGGATAGGCACACCTGCCACTGTCAAGTACCTTGATATGATACGTTCCGTGCTTTTAGGGTGGGATAAAAAGAACAAGGCACGTTTTGTCATAATAGGAGCTGATTCATTTAAATTAGACAGCATAAGGGTAGAACATCACCCATGGTCACAGGATTCAGAGGTATCGGAAATACAGGAATTTGATGTGGGAATCATGCCCCTGCCGGAAAATTCGTGGGAAAAAGGGAAATGCGGTTACAAGCTGCTCCAGTACATGGCATGTGGAAAACCTGTTGTGGCTTCTCCTGTGGGAGTTAATTCGAAAATTGTTGAGCACGGCATAAACGGCTTCCTTGCATGCTCAAAAAATGAATGGATAGACGCGCTTGATTTTTTGTATACCAATTCTGAAAAGAAATATGAGATGGGTAGAGAAGGCCGAAAAAAGGTGGAAAAAAATTATTGTGTCCAGGTTACAGCACCGCGTCTGTTGGACTTGATACGTTCTTGCGTTTTATAGGTGGTAAAAGATATGCGGACTGTTGTTTTTATGATGAATAACAAACTAACCCACCGTGGCCCTGATGACGGCGGGTTGTGGATAGATGAGCAGGCAGGTATAGCCTTGGGCCACCGGAGGCTTTCCATTATTGATCTGTCCGAGCAAGGCCCCCAGTCGACGATTTCAGAGAGCGGGCGTTATGCCATAGCCATAACGGCGAGGTCTATAAGCTTTGTTCCTAAGCTTTGTTCCTAAAAAACGTGAGAAAAATTCGCGTTTTTTTGAGCTTCACATATTTACAGCCAAGCCCTGTGTAATCTGGCTCAACCCCTGATTGATGAGTCCCAGGCCTTCTTCCAAAATGTGGGGTTGCGTCGGAGTACTTGAAGGGGCAGTTTTAAAAGTGGCTGAAATAACAGGATTTCTGAAATAGAGTTTGGAGGTAATTGATGCCCAAAGCCATTTCCATCCGGATTCTGTAACTCTATAAAATGATTTACCTTTCTGTTTTTTGATGGCACCCCGAGCCACCAATTTTTTGATTTCATAGCGAATCTGGGCGGAATTCCTAAAAAGACCACTCAACGACCGTTGCAGCTCAGCAGTTTTGAATCCGTTGACCGTGTATTTTGGCTTCAACAATTCTTCACACAGGGCCAGTTGACGTTCCTTTCTCAGATCCGGCGGTGTGACTTTCCGGTCCTTATGATCCAGCACTGGTTGATCAAAAGAATCTGCTTCTCCCTCATAAATGGTGGAGGTATCCACATCCGCACAGCAGTTGAGTAGCCGATCATTACATCCAAGGCCGTACCACAGATATGCCTGTAAAAAGAGTACAGGTTTCTTAAGCCCTAGCGATTTGGGGTTGTTGATGGTGGTTTCGGTCTGATGTAATATCCGGTCTTGTTGTACTGCTTGATGGCATTTCCCCTGAACCAGTGTTTGATACAGGAGTTGTTGTCATACAGTCTCCAAAAGGATTTTGAACCTGTACGGGTAGGCCGTCGGCTGAATATTCTGGCAATGGTGTCGGGCAATCCGACACGAGAAAACTTGTCCAAAAGTCGTTCAAAGAGACTGGTACAGTAACGGGCGGATTTGAAAATCATAATGGAACAGACTTCAACCTGGGTAAGGTACCAGTCATGCTTCAGGTGTTTGGAGCGTGTTGAGTACGTACCTTTATCAAACTTGAAAAAGCGGTTCATCCAGAAGTTGATTCTTTCCTGAACCATTTTCCCATCAATTTCTTGAGCAATTTGGTTGAGAGCATCGGGATCAGAGACAAAGGTGAAGGCGTTTTCTTTCATTTTATATGAGATGCCCTTTTTATCCAACTGGAGTTTGATGTAATTGTGCCCGTTGAAATAGAATTCGCAGGGGAAGGGCAGATAAGATGATATTTTCAGGTAGCAGGGGCCGCCCAGAACAGAGTCATGGAAGTAGATGTAGTATTGCTTGACCGGTTTGTTGCACTTGTACAGCACCTGATGTCTTCGGCCTTTTTTTGTTGTGAATTCCCTTGCAGCAACGGTCCTGATATTTTCTTTGTCGGTGATGATGCAAAATAGATGATCGCCTTGTCCATTGAATCTACAGGCTTATTGATCTTCAACAAATCGGAGTTTGGCACCGTTTACTCCACCATCCATTGATGGTCACCAGTGAATATAAACCTCATACTTTTTGGCTTGTTTGGAGATGTGGGCGTTAAGTTGATCCGTGAAAATTCTCATAACTCCGTTGGTTTGTCTTGAAAAACCCATGGCCTTGAGAAAGCGGACGACACAGGCGACAGAAAAGAAGTTCAGGATGTATCCGCGGATGAGGACACGGTCAAAACTGGTGTAATGGAATTTGATATTTTTGGAAAACTGATTTATAAATGAATTCTTGTTCACGGGTAGCTCTTAAATAATGGTTTGTGTGGTGCTTACCTTTATAATGGGTTACTCGTGAACATTTTTATTTGGAGGGTTTAACAAGGTGGGAGGGATGAATGCAGCGGTTGGAAAATAAAGCGTTACACTATTTCTTCACTCATTGGAGGATGGCGTTACAGTATTTGAATCTTATCAAGGGTTTCGGGTGGTTGGGCAGGATTGGAACTTTAGTTTGGTAATTATTTGGATAAGGTTTTCTCTATCTTGAATTTGAAGAAATTTTTCATTTTGGAACAGTTTCTAAAGGAGTAAAATTGAAATTTACTATCACTATTTCTTCTAACACCTCGTGGTATATTTATAATTTCCGTTTATCACTTATAAAAAGGCTGCAACAAAAAGGTGCAAAAATATATGTAATTGCTCCTGAAGATACTTATTCACATAAACTACAGGAAAAAGGGTGTTGTTTTGTTCCACTTCAGATTGATAGTAAAAGTACCAATCCATTACGTGAAGTTAGAGTTATTAACGATTACCGGCGAATTTATGCTTCAATTAAGCCGGACATAGCAATTCATTATACGCCTAAACCCAATATATATGGTTCTTTAGCTGCTCAATTCCTTGGAATTCCCTGTCTTAATAACATTTCCGGTTTGGGTACTGCATTTATTAAAGGCGGTTTTCTTTCCAAAGTTGTTTCCTATCTCTATTTTTTATCACAGCGTCGAGTTTTTAGATTGTTTTTTCAAAATTCAGATGATTTGGGGTTGTTTATAACTTCCAAACTTGTGCCACAAGATAAGGCCTTTCTTTTACCTGGATCAGGAGTAGATCTTGAAAAGTTTAAGCCTTGTTTAACAGAGCGAAAAGTTTCTCCATTGTGTTTTTTGTTAGTTGCTCGTTTAATATGGGACAAGGGGGTTGGAGAGTTTGTCGGAGCGGCCAGGATCTTGAAGAAAGATTATCCAGATGTGCAGTTTAAACTTTTAGGATTTGTGGACTATAATAATCCTTCGGCAGTTCCAGAAACACAAATTCATACCTGGGAAACTGAGGGAATAATATCTTGGCTTGGTAGAACCGATGACGTCCGTCCGTTTATAGCAGAATCCACTTGCGTTGTTTTGCCTTCATATAGAGAAGGAACTCCTAAGTCTCTTTTAGAAGCTGCTAGTATGGGCAAACCTTTAATTACAACAGATAGTATTGGATGCCGCCAGACTGTTAATGACGGGGAAAATGGTTTTTTATGTCAACCCCGAAATATAGAGGATTTAGCTGAAAAAATGGAACGTATTATTCTAATGCCTGATCAGGAAATAAAGGAAATGGGTCAAAAAGGTCGGGAAAAGATGATTACTGAATTTGATGAAAAGATTGTTATTGAAGCCTATATACATGCTATTAACGACGTTCTTATTCAAAGATTAAAATAATGAAAGTCCATTATAGGAATAAGCTTTGTTCCTAAAAAACGTGAGAAAACATTACGTTTTTTGAGAATCACATATTTACTTACAGCCAAGCCTTGTGTAATCTGGCTCAAGCCCTGGTTAATGAGTCCCAGACCTTCTTCCAGAATATGCGGTTGCGTTGGAGTATTTGAAGGCTCTGTTTTAAAAGTGGCTGAAATGACAGGGTTTTTGAAATAACACTTGGAGGTAATTGATGCCCAAAGTCATTTCCACTCAGTGTCCATAACCATATAGAATAATTTGACTTTCTGTTTTTGAATGACGTCACGAAGCACCAACTTTCTAATTTTATAGCGAATTTGGGCAGAATTTCCAAAAAGGGCGCTCAGCGTCCGTTGCAGCTCAGACGTTTTGAATCCGTTGACCGCATATTTGGGCTTCAGCAATTCTTCACACAGGGCCAGTTGCTGTTTTTTTCTCAGATCCGATGGTGTAACTTTCTGGATCTTATGATCCAGTACCGGTTGGTCAAAGGGGTCGGCTCCCCCCTCATAAATTGTGGAAAGGTCCACATCCGCACAGCAGTTGAGTAGCGGTCATTGCATCCAAGGCCGTACTACAAGACATGCCTGTAAAAAGAGTACAAGTTTCTTAAGCCCCAGCGACTTGGGGTTGTTGATGGTGGTTTCGTTTCTGAAAATTCTGACCCCAAATATTTCGTTTAAGGATTGAGTGGTATGACGACAATTTTAGCATCTTTTCTGGTGGCATTGATCCTTTCCAATTTTTTGACTCCCATTGCCCAGAAGTTCGGGGTAAGGTTCGGGGCCATGGATATCCCGGATGAAAGAAAGGTTCATTTGTCAGCTATCCCCAGAACGGGTGGATTGGCTATCTTTGTGGTGTTTCTGGTGACGGTGACCATCATGCATCTGATAGGAACGCATGTGTCTCTTCTGGTGGTGGGGGATCGGGATTTGTTGTTTCTGCTTGCAGGGGCCATGGTCTCCTTTGGCATTGGTTTTTTTGATGATTTTCGGCGACTGGGACCCAAGATCAAGTTTTTGTTTCAGATCATCGGGGCAACATTGGCATTTTTTGGTGGTGCAAGAGTTGGTGCAGTTTTATGGGAAATTAATATTTTAGATTATGCGGTTTTCAGCTATCTGATTACAGTGTTCTGGTTTCTGCTGCTCATCAATGCCATTAACTTGGTGGATGGCCTTGATGGCCTTGCCGGGGGTATTGTCTTTTTTGCCTCCCTGGTGATGATGTTGTTATCCATTATAAAACATGATTATCTCACGGGGTTTTACTTTTCCATAATTGCCGGTGCCGTTTTAGGTTTTTTGCGGTACAATTTCAATCCTGCGTCCATCTTTCTGGGAGACGGGGGCAGCTATTTTCTGGGCTATGCCATGGCAAGCCTTTCGATATTGGGATCGGTGAAAAGTCAGACCGGTGCGGCCATTGCCATTCCGTTGTTGGCCCTGGGCGTGCCATTGTTTGATACGGTTTTATCTCCTTTGCGGCGCTTTTTACGGGGCAAGGAGATGTTCAGCCCGGACAAAGGGCATATCCATCATCGCCTCGTGGGGATGGGGCTCACCACCCGAAAAGCCGTATTGATTATTTATTCTATTACCCTTGCGCTCTGTGTGATGGCGGTGGTGGTCACCAATCTGCGGGATGAGCAGGCCGGGTTATTTCTGGTTATCCTGGGGGCCGGTGCCGGATTGTTGATCCGGAAGCTGGGGTATTTTGAATATTTGGCATCGGATAAATTCTATGGCTGGTTCAGGGATATGAGCGACCAGGCCGGGTTCCGCCACGATCGTCGTAGTTTTTTGAGTCATCAAATTGATATCTCCAAATCCCCGGACATTGAAACCTTGTGGCAACGCATCCTGGAAGTCTCTGAGTTTCTGAACTTGGATTACATAGAGTTGAAGCTGTGCGACAGCAAGTGCAATAAATTAAAATCCCGCGTACCCATGTATGAATTCAGCAATGGCAACACAGACCCCGCCATGATGGAATGGAGCAGTGCCATGCACATCATGCTTCCCCTGGCCACCAGAGTGTGTGAGTTTGGTTCCTTGTCCATATCCCGGGATGTGGTGCATTCTCCCTTAACGCCCTTCACCCTCCGCAGAATCGAACAGCTCCGCCGCACAGTGCTGGAAACTCTCATAAATCTTAACAAGCACAATGGCAATGATTGCCAGTTCGGCATGCCCTGCGAAAAATAGTGGGTCTGACCCCGATAAGTTATTGTTTTTATGTGTAATATTGTCTAAAATATGGACCAAAAAGGGCTTAGCGGGTACTTTTTGATGCCCAAAAGGGGCTTTTAAGCAAGGGCATAGTGGGGTCAGGCCTGCGTTGTTGTCGTCCTTGGGGGGTAAAGTATCTCCTTTTTGTACGGCGGCTGCGCCACCGTGAATCGCAGTGCTGACTACGTCAGCACCTTGTCCCGGCGCTCCGCGCCTGAACAGGGTACTAAGCATAAAAGTTAAATTGAGGCCAGGCTTGAGGATATTTCCACGAGTCTGGCCTTTTTATTTATTATCTCTGAGGATACAGGTGCCGCCCTTTTTTAATCCATGCGTCAACACTGAACTGGTGTGATGGAATTTGATATTTTAGGTAAACTGGTTTATAAATGAGTTTTTGTGCACGGGGTGCTCCTCATTATAGAGAGAGTTTGGTACTTACTCTACAAAGGATTATCCGTGTACAATCAACTTTTTAGGGTGGTTGGGCAGGAATTGAATTTCAGTAAGGTAATTTTTACTGGCAACATATTATTCCAAGATAATCGAATCCATAGTGACTAAGTATCTAAAAATATAATTGAATTGGTGTTTCATCATGAACAAAGAACTTCAATCGTATGTCAAATCTGAATTTCAAAGGGTTTTTAAAGATAAACAATTTGATGTCAGAGCCTCATTTCCCATTCCCCACCAGGGGACTGTTATCGTAAAGGTTGATCAGGTGTTGCCTGAAATGACAAATCTTGCAAGGGAAATGGAGAATGAGTTTGCTGAAATGGATCGCATTTTGACAATCGAAGTACGTTTAAAATGATTTGACCTGTGCCGATCCGATTTTGTGCGGCATTGCAAAATGTCAGGGTCTGACCCTGCTAACTTTTTGGATTTACTTTGTCCCGGCGCTCCGCGCCAGAACAGGGTGCTGGGCTGGACAGCCCACGCCGATCTGCACCGGGCTCACTCAGTGTAACGGGGTCAGGCTTGTATTCTTGCAATAATTGCTATAGATTCAAGGCAGATGTTTGCAGAATGGGATCATAACTCGTCTTGAAGGGTGGCTGAATGAAGATTAAAGATCTGAAATTATTGAATTTTGGACCGTTTAATGAGTGTGTCGTCAAACTTGCACCACGAGCAGAAAATGAAGGCAATGTAACCATATTTGTTGGTAATAATGGTGCGGAAAAGACCTTCCTGCTTAAGTCTCTGGGTATTTTGCTGAGTTCTGGCCTTTAACTGGGCCTTTAACCGGGTCTGAGCCCGCTAACTTTTAGGTTTTATAGGAAATATTTGCTGAAAATTGGGTTAACTGTGACGATTATTCCCTATAACCGGCACGGCCGGAAGGAGAGAGGTGTCCGGTACAACGAATGTTGAAACTCCGCCAATTATGGCGCTTTGGTGAGAGTTTCTTATTAAGCTACATATCTCCTTGTATGGGACGCAAATAATAAAATAATAATGGTGGAACCTCTGCAAAGAGAAAAAATCTTCTTGTATTTGGGCTGATTTTATTTTAAGTATAGCCACTTTTGCCGTTCGATTTTATGAAATGATGTTTTTTAGCTTTTTGGTAATGTATTTGACTTACGAACCTTTTTGGATATAATCACAAAAGGGAGTGTAATAAATAATGGATAGCGGTGATAATATGACCTTACCAACAAATATAGATCCCTGCCCAATTCTTGAAGCTATTTTTGAAATTCGATTTGTAGCTGATTTGCCTGGTGACGCAATCTTTGGGATTGTCTATAACCATTTCAAAGAAGATTATCCAGAATTGGAAAAACTTCCAATTTTACAGATTCCCGAACAAATTCGTTCTCAAGACCCAAACTTGATGTGGCAGCCATCTTATAGACTTAAAAACAATCGTTATTTAATACAAATTGGGCCGAAGGTGTTGAACATCGTCAGTAGAGCATCTTATGGAACTTGGGGTGAATTTTCAGATAAAATTAATGCTACTTTTAATGACATTGACAAATTGGGCATTGTAAAAGAGATAAAAAAAGTTTCGTTGCGTTATGTTAATTTTTTTGAGAATACTAAAATTATAGATGAATCAAATTTATCCATATCGTTAAAATCTGAATCATTGATTTCCAACGATATAAACCTTGATGTACAAATTATGAATCAAGAAAGTAACTCTTTGCTCAAGATATTAACAAGTGCAGGCGTACAGATTAAGGATGTTGTGAAAAAGGGTAGTGTCGTAGATATAGAGACATGTCTAAACAAAATTGGTGAAGATTTGAGTTGTGATAGCTTAAAAAACGTTGCAGACATATTGCATGCCGATACTAAGGTGCTATTCTATAAGTTATTGTCAGACCGTTATATCGATTCATTGGAAGTTACCTATTAAAGGAGGTTTCAAATGAATACAGTTAAAATAAATTCTTTTATTAATGGAACCGTTGCAGCGACAACAATTTGTTTTTGTTTGTGCGGATCAGAACCGACCATCGTGCCAAACTCAACTCACAATCTAATGAATAGTGATTACGGTGTTGTCGCCAAAAGCATTTCCGAAAATCAATATTATACTCATTTGAATCAAAATGACATGATTCTGCGTGAAACGGAGATAATTCAAGGATTTGTAAATGATCTTATCGAAAAATCATATAAAACACCTTCCAATTTTTCGAAAGCTATTGATGAACATTTTTGGGAAATGGCATGATTGATATTGAAGAGATTGAAAAGTATTTGCCATATTATTTAACAGATCAAGATAAAAGATCATTGCTCGAAGAGATAGAACGTTTCCCGGAGAATCTTGACCAGCGGTTATTTACAAATTATCTTAAGAATGAAAAAAATATATTTCAGGGTGATGGATTTAAAGGTCTGCTATTTGTTAACTTCCCAGATGAGAAAATTGGCAAGATGCCAGCAATGGTAATCTCCAACACATGTGACGTTGACATAAATAATAAACGATTAATTTCAAAAAGAGTTGTGTATGCACCTATCTTTAAATTAGAAAAGTATGAAAAAATGCTAACCTCAACCCAAGTTGGGGAAAATGATCAGCCTTTAGAATCCATCCGTTCGCATATAGATGCTATTCGAAAACAACATATTAGTGACATATTTTATTTGCCAAAATGTGATTCCCTACCGAGGGAGTCCATTGTCTTTTTAGATAGATTGAACAATAGCTCAATAGAGTCTTTTTGTTTAGACAGTTTAAATGAGGAGCGGTTATTTACCTTAAGTGACTATGGATTCTATTTATTAGTCATTAAGCTTTCAATACATTTTTCTCGGGTCAAAGAAAATGTAAAACGTTCATCTCTGCAATCGGCCTCTTTGGTATAGGATCTGTGCTGGACTGGGCAGCGTACCGCCGGTCAGTACCAGGATTATCTTGCCCTCCGGGCCAGGTTTTTTATGAAAATTTGTCTTTTTATGGTTAAAAATTTTAGGGTTTTTATATGAAAATTATTTCTGTTGTGGGTGCACGTCCGAATTTCATGAAAATTGCGCCGTTTATCCGGGCCATTGATGAGAAAAATCAGGCGTTGGATGGGGAAAAGATTGAACATGTGCTGGTGCATACTGGTCAGCACTATGATGACCGCATGTCCCGGGCGTTTTTCAAAGCGTTGAATATTCCTGATGCGGATATTAATCTGGGGGTGGGCTCCGGCACCCATGCCGAGCAGGTGGGCCGCACCATGATTGAGTTTGAAAAGGTGCTGCAGGCGGAAAAGCCCGACTGGGTTGTGGTGGTGGGGGATGTTAATGCCACCTGCGCTTGCTCCATTACGGCCAAAAAGGAGGGGGTGAAGGTGGCCCATATTGAGGCGGGGCTTCGATCCCGGGATATGGGTATGCCAGAAGAGATCAACCGCTTGGTGACGGATCGGCTGTCAGATCTCTTGTTGACCCCGGATGAGATGTCCAGTGCCAATCTGCTGGCTGAAGGGGTGCCCGAAGAGCGGGTGAAATTTGTGGGTAATATCATGATTGACACCCTGGAAGCCAACCGTGACAGGGCCATGCAGCTAAATATTTCGGATATTGTCAGAAATAACCTGATCCGGAATGTCTCTTCCCGGGAAACTGAAGAAAATGACCCCCAGGATGGGGACGTTTTTTTGGGCAATGATGAGTATGCATTCCATCGTCTGGCCCTGCTGACCCTTCATCGACCGTCCAATGTGGATGACAAAGAGATTCTGGGGGAGATTGTTGATTTTTTAACCCAGGAGCTGGTTCAGGAGTTGCCGCTGTTGTGGATCATTCATCCCCGCACGGAAAAGCAGTTAAAAGGGTTTGGATTGTGGGAGGGGCTTGCCAGCGTTGAAAACCTGTTTTTACTGAAACCCCTTGGTTACCATGAGTTGTTGCGCCTGAACATGGCAGCGGATCTAATGCTCACCGATTCCGGAGGCCTCCAGGAGGAATGCTGTGTGCTGGGCACCCCTTGCCTCACTCTGCGCTGGAACACCGAACGGCCCATTACCCTGCGCGAACATGGCGGGGCATCCATCCTGGTGGGCAATGACATAGAAAAATTTCGCACAGCCTTTAAAGAATGCCTTCACCAGGAACGAAAACCCAGCCGCCCAGACCTGTGGGATGGCCATACCGCCACTCGCATTGTCCATGAAATTATAGCAGGGTCTGACCCCGCTAATGCTTTGATTTTATAAGCAATACTTCCTAAAATACGAGCATAAAAAGCCTTAGAGTGTACTTTTTGGTGCTGAAAAAGCGGTTTTAAGCATCAGTATACCGGGCAAGTGCTGGGCTCAAGCCTGGCTTATTTGACCTCCGATTTATTTATGAAATTACTTTTCCATACAGTGAAATATTTGAAACCAGTGCAGGTGTTTGGCCGTATCTGGTTTCGCTTGTATCGTCCTCCTGTGAATCAGGCATTGAGGTTGACCCGGCGGACGGTGACGGGACCGTGGCTGACGCCCTGCAAAAAGGTAGCCTCTTTTTTGGGGACGTCGGAATTCCGATTTTTGAATCATACCCGAAGTTGTGTGTTTCCCGGGGATTGGAATAATCCGGAGTGGGACAAACTTTGGCTTTATAATCTGCATTATTTCGATGATCTTCAGGCAGCAGGCGCGGATCGGAAACAAGCGCAGCATGCGGGGTTGATAGATGCATGGATAAAGGGAAATCCCCCCGGGCAGGGCAATGGATGGGAGCCTTATCCGACGTCGTTGCGCATTGTTAACTGGATCAAGTGGATTCTGGCGGGGAATATGCCTTCTTCCAATATTTTGGAGAGTTTGGCAATCCAGGCCGGGTGTTTGCGGAAACGCCTGGAAATTCATCTGTTGGGTAATCATCTGTTTGCCAATGCAAAAGCCCTGGTGTTTGCCGGGCTTTTTTTTCGTGGTCGTGAAGCTGATGAGTGGTTGAAAAAAGGCCTGAAGATTCTGGGCAGGGAAGTTTCCGAGCAGATTCTGCCCGATGGGGGCCATTTTGAGCGTAGCCCCATGTACCATGCCATTATTCTTGAAGATTTGCTGGATCTTGTCAATGTGATGCGTGCTTTTGGGCATCAGGTGCCGCATGGATGGGAAGAAAAAGTCGGAGAGATGATATCCTGGCTTTGCGGGATGTGTCATCCTGATGGCGATATTGCCCTGTTTAATGATGCGGCATTTGGTATTGCAGCGGTACCCGAAGCACTTGTGGCGTATGCCGGGCGGCTTGGATTGGGTCGTGGAACCGGGTGGGTAATTGGCACTGGGTTTGGCATTCAAACTGAAACTGGAATGGAGGGGGCAGCACTTGAGCGCCCAAATTCTTCCCTGTTTAAACAGTTTACAGATACCGGCTATATTCGCTGGGAAAAAGGTCCGGCAATAGCATTTCTGGATGTGGGGCCGGTGGGGCCGGATTATCTGCCCGGCCATGCCCATGCCGATACCTTATCCTTTGAATTGTCGCTTTTCGGACAACGGGTTGTGGTGGATACCGGGACCTCCTGCTATGGCACCGGCCATGAACGACACCGCCAGCGGGGCACGGCTGCCCATAACACCGTGACCATAAATAATGAGAATTCTTCGGAGGTGTGGGGCGGTTTTCGGGTGGCCCGGCGGGCACGGCCCCTGAATCTGGACATTGCAGGGGCAGAAAAAGGGGCGCTAAAAGAGGGGCTTCCCAGAACCGTTGCCTGTAGCCATACCGGTTATTGCAGATTGCCCGGACGGCCTGTGCATCGGCGGTGCTGGACCCTCACGGAGACTTTTTTTGAGATTACCGATGAGATCCAAGGGCCGTTTGAGAATGCTGTGGCCCGGTTTCATTTTCATCCCGATGTAGAAATTTTAGGTACTTCCTCAACAAATACACTTCAATTATGTCTTTGCAATGGTCAGAAAATTTCAATAACCCTCAAAAACAGCAAATTCAACATAACAGAAAGCACCTGGCATCCGGAATTCGGAGTCACCCGTCCCAACAAGTGCCTGGAAGCTCCCTTCCACCAAAACACCCTCACCACAACCATTAATTGGGGGTCTGACCCAGTTAACCTTTTGATTTTGTAAAGAATATTTGCCTAAATATGACTCAAAAAGGCCTTAGACTGTACTTTTGGGTGTCCAAAAGGGCCTTTTAAGCAACATACAACATGGGGTCAGGCTTGGCTTATTGGTGTTATTGGGGGTCAAAGTATGGCTTTTCTACTTTTCCATTAACCGATTCACTGGAACTATCTTACTGAAACTATGCATATTTTATTTATCACTGACAATTTCCCCCCTGAAGTGAATGCCCCGGCCAGCCGAACCTTTGAGCATTGTCGGGAGTGGGTGAAAAGCGGGCACCAGGTAACTGTCATCACCTGTGCACCCAATTTCCCCAAGGGCAAGGTGTATGATGGATATAAAAATCGTTTGTACCAGACCGAAGAGATGGACGGCATTCGGGTCATCCGGGTATGGAGCTACATCACCGCCAACGAGGGGTTTGTTAAACGCATTCTGGACTATGTGAGTTTTATGGTATCTGCGGTGGTGGCAGCTCCCACGGTGAAAAAGCCGGATCTGGTGATCAGCACCTCTCCTCAGTTTTTTTCCGCCTGTGCCGCATACCTTATCAGTCGCATGAAAAAAAGACCCTATGTGTTTGAATTACGGGATATCTGGCCGGAATCCATCAAGGCGGTGGGGGCCATGAAAGACTCTATGGTCATTCGTCTGCTGGAGCGCATTGAAATTTTCCTTTATACCAAGGCCGTGAAGATCGTTTCTGTCACCCGATCATTTAAGAAAAATCTTGTTAACCGGGGTATTGATGCACAAAAGATCCATGTGGTGACCAATGGGGTGGACCTTGACCGGTTTCAGCCCCAGGCCAAGGATGCCGAGCTGGTGAAGCAATATGATCTTGAGGGGCGGTTTGTGGCGGGATACATCGGCACCCACGGCATGGCCCATAATCTGGAAACCATTCTGGATGCGGCTGAGATTATTAAAGATATGCCCGGGGGAGATAATTTTCGATTTATACTGCTGGGAAATGGCGCACGTAAAGTGGCCATCAAGGCCCGGGCTGAGTCCATGGGGCTTGACACTGTGATTTTCATTGATTCCGTTCCCAAGGATGAGGTGGTGCGGTACTGGTCGTTGCTGGATGTCTCCATTATCCATCTGCGTAAAACAAAGCTTTTCACCACGGTGATTCCCTCCAAGTTGTTTGAGTGCATGGGCATGGGGATTCCTGTGCTGCATGGGGTGATGGGGGAATCTGCCGATATTGTGGTAAAAGAGGGGGCTGGGCTTTTGTTTGAGCCGGAAAACAGTGAGGCCCTGTGCCATAATTTGCTAAAACTAAAGAACGACAAGATCTTGTACAACAATCTTAAAAACAATTGCCTTGCCCATGCCCATCATTACGACCGCAAGCAACTGGCCCGGAAAATGCTGAGTGTTTTGAAGCAGGTGATTGTTTGATGGTGAATATTCTGGGGTCAGGCCTGCGTTGTTGTCCTTGTTGACATCATATGCTGGGGTCAGGCTTGGGTTCTGGGCGTTATTGGGGGATAAATTACGGTGTTTGGCAGGTGTTGGCTGGGGTTTGTTGGAAAATAACACCCATAAGCCAAGCCTGACCCCCATTTTTTTGACTATGATTTTTTGTTTCGTTTAAGGATTGAGTGGTATGACGACAATTTTAATCTCTTTTCTGGTAGCATTGATCCTTTCCAATTTTCTGACGCCGTTGGCCCAGAAATTCGGGGTAAAGTTCGGGGCCATGGATATTCCGGATGAAAGAAAGATGCATGTGATACCCATCCCCAGAACTGGTGGATTGGCCATTTTTGTGGTGTTTCTGGTGACGGTGATCATCATGCACCTGATAGGAACAGATGTGTCTCTCTTGGTGGTGGGGGATCGGGATCTGTTGTTTCTACTTGCAGGGGCCATGGTCGCTTTTGGCATTGGTCTTTTTGATGATTTTCGGCGACTGGGACCCAAGATCAAGTTTTTGTTTCAGATCATCGGGGCAACATTGGCATTTCTGGGCGGAGCAAGGGTGGGGGCCGTCTTCTGGGGAATTAATCTTTTAGATTATATGATTTTTAGCTATCTGATTACGGTGTTCTGGTTCCTGCTGCTCATCAATGCCATTAATCTGGTGGATGGCCTGGATGGCCTTGCTGGCGGTATTGTCTTTTTTGCCTCCCTGGTGATGATGATGCTATCCCTTATCAAACATGATTATCTGACGGGGTTTTACTTTTCCATAATCGCCGGTGCCGTTTTAGGTTTTTTGCGGTACAATTTCAACCCCGCTTCCATCTTTTTGGGAGACGGTGGCAGTTATTTTCTGGGCTATGCCATGGCAAGCCTTTCAATATTAGGATCGGTGAAAAGTCAGACCGGTGTCGCCATTGCTATTCCCTTGTTGGCCCTGGGTGTGCCGTTGTTTGATACGGTTTTATCTCCTTTGCGGCGGTTTTTAAGGGGCAAGGAGATGTTCAGCCCGGACAAAGGGCATATCCACCATCGCCTTGTGAGGCTGGGACTCACCACCCGAAAAGCCGTGTTGATTATTTACTCCATCACCCTTGCACTTTGCGTGATGGCGGTGGTGGTCACCAATCTGCGGGATGAGCAGGCCGGGTTATTTCTGGTTATCCTGGGGGCCGGTGCCGGGTTGTTGATCCGGAAACTGGGGTATTTTGAATATCTGGCATCGGATAAATTTTATGGCTGGTTCAGGGATATGAGCGACCAGGCTGGGTTCCGCCACGATCGTCGCAGTTTTTTGAGTCATCAAATTGAGATCTCCAAATCCCCGGACGTTGAAACCCTGTGGCAACGCATCCTGGAAGTCTCTGAGTTTCTGGATCTGGATTACATCGAGTTGAAGCTGTGCGACAGCAAGTGCAATAAATTAAAATCCCGCGTACCCATGTATGAGTTCAGCAATGGCAACACAGACCCCGCCATGATGGAATGGAGCAGTGCCATGCACATCATGCTGCCCCTGGCCACCAGAGTGTGTGAGTTCGGTTCCTTGTCCATATCCCGGGATGTGGTGAATAACCCCTTAACCCCCTTCACCCTCCGCAGAATCGAACAGCTCCGCCGTACAGTGCTGGAAACCCTCATAAATCTTAACAAACACAATGGCAATGACTGCCAACTCGGCATGCCCTGCGAAACAAAATAGTGGGTCTGACCCAAAAATAGTGGGTACCCAAAAATAGTGGGTCTGACCCCGATAAGTTGTTGTTTTTATGTGTAATGTTGTCGAAAATATGGGCAAAAAAGGGCTTAGGTCGTACTTTTTGATGCCAAAAAGGGGCTTTTAAGCAATGGGTAGTGGGGGGCAGGCTTTGCTTATTGGTGTTTTGGGGGGGTAAAGTATACGGGTTTTCATGGCCTGAGGCATGTTGCGTAATTTTTAAAAACCCTTTGGGGTTTTTTCCGACAGGGCTTTTTTATCCTTCGGCCTTCAGGCCTTAAAATTCAGCCCAGTGATGCATGGCCAGTATTTCCCGGTGGCCACTTAACTAATTGTTCCTGGCAGCTACGCCGCCAGGAATGCGGTGCTGACTGCGTCCAGCACCTTGTCTTGGCGCTCCGCGCCTGAACAGGGTATTGGACT
>Ga0208900_1000377_pt1 | contig 28343 bp, 13 predicted proteins | sample AntAceMetag02UKK_FD_184763 | JGI IMG/M metagenome (GOLD analysis project Ga0208900, IMG submission 184763) | Saline lake microbial communities from Ace Lake, Antarctica - Antarctic Ace Lake Metagenome 02UKK (SPAdes) (version 2) | ecosystem: Environmental > Aquatic > Non-marine Saline and... | reverse complement strand
CAATTTACACTTGTTAGACAGGCTGTTACGGAATGCACTACTTATAAGCTCAATCACAACATATGGCATTTTGTCAAAATCGATATTAGCATATATTGTGATTTTGTGAAGATATTTTTAGTTCTGTTTTACCCCAAACGTTCGGTTCACCGAAGTGACTGAAGAAGGATTTGCCGGCGGTAATGTCGTCCCTGCTGATTTTAAAACTACCCCGGAGGGACTGGAACAGGTTCGCAAAAATATCCTCAAGTCATCTATTATCGGCAGCCTGGTGGCCATGGACTTTTCAGCTGCCATCATCAGTGTTCAACTGCTTGACATCCATCCTGAAACCGGTGAGCGCCTGGACTATCTGGATGTGGCCAACCGTCTTGAAAAGGATATCAGAACCAAATTTCAAACCGATGAAATCAGCATTCATATTATCGGTTTTGCCAAGTTCATCGGTGATATGACCGATGGTGCCAGACGGGTGATCCTGTTTTTCGGAATCGCCTTTTTGATCACCGCCCTTCTGGTCTACTGGTATTCACAGTCTTTTGTTCTGACGGTTATTCCCCTGGTCTGCTCCCTGATAGCCGTCATCTGGCAGCTGGGTCTTTTGCCTCTTCTCGGGTTCGGTATTGATCCCATGTCCATCCTGGTACCCTTTCTGGTGTTCGCCATTGGTGTCAGTCACGGTGTGCAGATGATCGGTGCCACCCGGTCCGAGGTGTTTGCCGGTGCCGATAATATGACGGCGGCCCGTGACAGTTTTCGACGGCTTCTGATTCCAGGATGCATTGCCCTGGCAAGCGATACCCTCGGATTTATCACCATTTTATTAATTGATATTCAGATGATCCAGGAGATGGCCATTGCCGCAAGTCTGGGAGTGGCGGTAATTATTTTTACCAATCTGCTCTTACTTCCACTGCTTCTTTCCTATGTCAAATACAATAAGGCATACCATCTTAAGACCCAGAAACGGGCCCAAAAGATGCAAGGTTTCTGGCGGATTGTGGCTAAAGTTTCAGAGCCAAAGATAGCTGCTTTGGTCCTGGTGATTTCCTTGGCCCTGATTTCCTTTGGCGCCTGGAAGGGAGCTGATATTAAAATCGGCGACCTGGAAAGAGGTGTCCCTGAACTTCGGCCCGACTCTACCTACAATAAGGACAGCGAGATCATCACCAGCCATTTTTTTATCGGTGTGGACATCATGTCGATCATTGTTGAAAGCGTTCCCGAGGCCTGCATGGACTACGATAAAGTCACACAGATCGATCGGTTTGCCTGGCACATGAGTAACGTTCCGGGTGTTCTGACAGTAGTGAGCCTTCCCCGTTATGCCAAGGCAGTTAATGCCGGCTGGAGCGAGGGGTATCCAAAATGGCAGGTCATTCCGCGCAATCAGCTCGTGTTGATGCAGTCCCTGAAGGGGCTGTCCACCAGCAGTGGACTGCTGAATACGGACTGCAGCGTCATGCCAGTGCAGATTTATACAGCCGATCACAAGGCTGAAACCATCGCCCGGATTGTATCGGAAGTTAAAAGCTATAACAATAAACACGCAAGCAAGGACCTTGAATTTAAGCTGGCTACCGGCAACGTTGGTGTTATGGCCGCAACGAACGAAGAAGTTGCAGCAGCGCAGTTCCCCATCCTGATCTATCTTTTTGCCGCGATCATCGTGCTTTGTTATGCCGCATTCCGCTCAGTAAAAGGGCTGCTATGTATCATTGTACCACTTGGTATGGTATCCCTGCTCGGTTATGCTCTCATGAGTCTTCTGGGTATCGGGCTTAAAGTCTCCACGTTGCCGGTTGTTGCGCTGGGCGTCGGGGTCGGTGTGGATTACGGTATCTATATTTACAGCCGGTTTAAAAGTCTGCTGGACGAAGGAATACCGCTCCAGGAAGCCTACTTCCGTACCCTGGAAATCACCGGTAACGGGGTTGTTTTCACAGGAATTACGCTGGCCATGGGTGTTGCAACATGGATCTTTTCACCCCTCAAGTTCCAGGCTGACATGGGGATTCTGCTGACCTTCATGTTCCTGGTCAATATGATTGGTGCGATTGTTCTTCTGCCTGCTCTGGCGAGCTGGCTGATGCCCTCAAAACGAAGCTCAGGGAAATAAAAAGGGAAATAATAATCACAACATCATCGGCTATGGCCTTGACCGTTGCCAGGTTGTGGGTAATAAACAGGTAGCTCATGTTCAATTCATTCTGGAGGCGCTGCAACAATTTTAGAATAACCTGTGGGACTGTTGGCGCTCTTTGGAACCGCTTTGTGATCACACCCCACTGGTTTTTATCGGCACTATTTTCACAGACGTTTTCCGTTGAATTAAAATGGAGGCAAGGGCTACCATGACAATGCCAAGGGTGTTGTATATATTCAGTGTTTCATTAAAAAATGTGCAGGCAATGAATACAGCCACTACAATTTCCACTGTGCTGATAATGGTGGCCTTTGAAGGCGGCACTCCCATGGAGAGACCTTTTAAATATAATCCATAGGCAAGCATGGCAGGAAAGAGTCCCAGAAAAAGAAAGGTGCACCAGAAACGAAGATCAAGGTCTATGGAAAATATTTTAAGCGGCTGGGCCATGGGCAGTAAAAAGATACCCCCCCAGAGAAAGCTGTAAAACAAGATGGTCCAGGAGTTATATTTTCCCACAATGCCTTTGTTTAAAATGGGCATTAATCCAAAGGTAAATCCTGCAAGAATGCCAGCGATCAAGCCCATTGAATTGAATTTCAAGGTGCTGATGTCTCCACCGGTGGCGGTGAAAACAACCCCTATGACACAAAGGACAATGGAGAAAAGTTTTAAAGGGGTAAAGCGCTCATCATAGATAAATCTGGAAATGATATTGGTAAAAATGGGGGCGGTATAAAGGAGGATCACGGCCGTTGTGATGGTGGTTTGGTCGATGGCATAAAAATAAAACCCATTGGCCATGGTATGGGAGATCAATCCGATGACGGCTGTGAACAAGAGCCCTTTGCGGTCAATTTTTAACAGGCCCATATCCCTCACCGACAGATAAATCAATATGAACAGGCTTCCCATGAACAGCCGGTAAAAAGAGATGTCTGGGGAATTGAGCCCATATTCAAATAAAATTTTGCAGATTAAACCAAGAAATCCCCATAGAGTGCCTGCCCCAAGTATACATAGATATCCTGATTTTTTAGTTAGTTCCATCTTTGTTATCGCCTTTTCCGGTGGAGTATATTATCATATATCCTGTCTTGTACGCGATAAGCCCCTCTTTGTAAATGTTTTCCATACATTTTTAGGCTACCCACTTAATGCGGGATATTTTCAAGGATTTTTATGTGGATAATTAGTTTTTAACCCCCTAAAATCAAGGATGCTAAGACGCTTGAGTTTAAAGGCTGTCCCGCCTTAAGTAGGTAGCCCATTTTTAAATATTTCGTTTTTTTCAGATGATTACATTTTTAAACCTGCTTCAAGCTGAATCCCATCCAATTAAATATAGCGTTAAAAGTTTCTTGACATGGTATAAATTGAGTATATACTTAATGATATAGTCCAATAATCAGGAGGTCAAAATGGATACTGCCAAAGTATTTCTTAACGGTCGCAGCCAAGCTATAAGGCTGCCAAAGGCTTATCGATTCGAAGGAAAAGAAGTATATATCAAAAGGATTTCTCAAGGCATTCTTTTAATACCCAAAGATAAAACAGTCTGGAATGTTTGGGAAAAAAATCTCAATAAGTATGACAAACCTTTCATGACTGATCGGAATCAACCCGATTCTCAACAAAAAAGAGATGGTTTGAATGAACTTTTTGATTGATACCAATATATGTGTTTACATAATTAATAAACGCCCTATAGAGGTCATTAAAAGATTCAAGGATAAAGAGGTTGGGCAAATTGGAATATCCAGTATTACAGTTTCCGAGCTCCAGTATGGCGTTTCAAAAAGCAGATTCCGAGAACAAAATTCAAAACGTTTAGAAGAATTTCTCACCCCATTTCAAATTCTTCCATATGATGAAGATGCCGCAAATTTTTACGGCGAAATCCGGTCTCATCTTGAAAAACAAGGCAGTATAATTGGCCCCCTTGACCTACTGATTGCTGCTCATGCATTGAGCCAAAATTTAGTATTGGTGACAAACAATGAAAAAGAATTCAATAGAATCCCATCTTTGAAAGTTGAAAATTGGGTTAGTTAGTTAAAACAAATCAACGGGATTTCTAAAAATTAAAGCCCGGTAAAATTCCTCAAAGAAACAAATGGGCGAACCGTCGCGTCATGAATGCCGGGGGTAAAAATGAATAAAAACATAATATTGTCGCAAAAAATACAAATAATAAAACAAATTTAAGAAAGGTTTTTACACTATGCCTCCAAAGGAGTATTGTTTGCAAAATTGATAGGTCTTTTCTTAAGATTTACAATCAAATGATACTTTAGGAGTATGGCTGATGCACAGAAATGGTACCCTTGGATTTTCTGACCCCAATATTGTCCCCAACATCAATGAGAGTATGCAGTCGCTGATTGGATGGCTTACAAAGGAAAACCTTATTCAGAATGCTACCAGCTAACAGCTACCAATGATGAAAATTGCCCAGGCTGTTATGCCCAGCGGTTTTTCCGCTTATGTTGCAAAACCTGATATTCCAACATGGCTTGTGGGGACCCCCACGGAGCTTGAATTGTTTTATAAACTTGTGCCGGCACCCAATGAGGCTTATACTCAACTTTTTTGGCCCTATGATACATAGTCGACTGGATAATTTTATTCAGAAAAAAAAGAAAGAGATCAGAGAAAAAACAAACAAAAGAATCAAATATAAATAATGGAGGGTTTTGCAAAAATAACTTTTTTGCATGCAGCAACACTATATATTGATAGCATAAAAACATAACGACTACATGTAGCAAAAACACCTGAATGTTTTTATTTCTGCAAGCAGCTCAATGGTATTAATTTTAAGAATTAATACCTGATAATCCTGTTTTTTTATTTTGATAAGCCCAACCTGCTTTTTGCAAAACCGCTCAAAGACGGTATCATCAACTAATAGTAATTTGTTTTTTTGGATGAGAAAAAGAGATAATGAATCATAGTAAATTTGATTTTGCCAAAACTCACAAAGGCTTTCATCTGCTTTTACGATGGGCTGCCAATGATTTAAACGCACCTGTGACTAATTTTGTGGCAAGCATCACAGGGGCATTGTCAAAAATCAGCACAGACGTTGGTATCAGGTTTGGAAACGGATTCGAATATGATGACCTTTCTCCTGAAGAGTGCCTCTCAATTCTTAAAACATATTCAAATATAATGATGCGCTTTGTTTTAAAGCCTGAAAATTCATTCAAAGATTGTGTATGGACTGTTGAAATCATAAAAGATGCTGAACATTCTGACCGGATCACCGGCGTTGATATATCTGTCTCAGGAAATGATACGAAATCATTTAAAACCTACGAAGAACCAATCAAAGCTTCCACACTTTTATGGCTGCCATTAGACCATGAATTGACATCTCCCATGCCTGTGCTGGCAATACCATATACAGATAAAGGGTTTAATATCTCAAGTTTTCATGGGCTTGTTGTCCTGGCCTCCCGTTGTGCCATATTTGAACAAGCCTTGCTTAATTTTAATATGGATGATGATAAGATAGAAGCCATTGGGCAATGGCATGATCATAGATGCATAAACTTAAATAATAACCCGCTTACGCCAGTGGTCAGCTTTATGGGAGACAGCCTGTGGGGTCTTGAAAAAAACTCCGATGGGAACAGAACAGCCTCTGGCATTTTTTTTGAATCCCTTGTACCTTCCCAAAACACCGAAAAAGAGCACAATCCATTCAATGTCACCATTCCCCTTGAAAAATGGAGAAAAGACATTGACCCCCTCTTAACGTTAAGCCCACTGGACATTGATCAAATCCAAAATCGCATCCACGGATTTGCACCTATTTTTAAAATAATCCGTATCCATTCCATTAATGATGTTGAGCCTCCGAATTATATGGCACCTCCCCTCACCGGGACCTGCCTGACACTTAAGCCAACTTCCGATGCTGTTTTAATGGGGCTTGATTTTAACCAGGCATCTCCACAAATTGTGGATGCCCTTCTCCATGGCCTTGGACACATTCTGCTGGCCCATATCCGCCCGAAAGACGACTATGGGCACAGTGATTCAATGGACTCCATCCAGGGAAGAGGCTATCAAAAGCGCTGGGATAAAAAGGTACGTGACTCTTTTCCCGTCTGGTTTAAAAAACCGGACAAACAACAAGTTACCTCCCTTGAAGAATGTTCTGCAAAGGAAAAGGCAACCCTTGGATTATGGCGAATGATTGGTGAGGTAATTGGTGAAAGCCGCAACCTGCACCAAAAGGCTGAAACTTATCAAGATGCCATGTATCAGCGCCAGGCAGCCCAGCGCCTTCTGGCCCAACTCATCGACTATTCAGGTGCCATGCTCTGCGACGGCGTGGGCCTTGGAAAGACCTATGTTGCCACCACCCTCATCGTCCATTTCGCCAACACCTGGCGTGAAAGTTTTAATGGCAATTCAGATGAACTCCTGAAAGACCCCTATAGAATCACCATACTTGCGCCCAACTCTGTTGTCAGTACCTGGCAGCGGGAAGCATTGCCTCCCCTGGCAGGCTTTGGGGTCCCATTATCAACCGTGCGGGTGATCTCCCATTCCAAAATGTCAAGAATCAGTCGCAACAGCTCAATCCTTGAACAACCCTCGCCACGAAAGCAAAGTGATCTTGAACATCTTTTGCTTTCAGATCTTGTGATTGCGGATGAGGCCCATAACTTCAGATCCATATCTGCCAGACGCACGGTTGTCTTGCGCGATCTGTTAAGACTTCAGCCCAGAAAGGATAATAGTCGAAAGGTATTGCTTCTTACGGCAACACCGGTAAATAACAGCCTGGACGACCTTCAGCAGGAAGCCTCCTTAATGTTCTCAAGGCCCATTCTATTGAGTGATGCTTCAACGGTTGAGGGCTACCGAAGGCAGGCTGTAAATGAAATAGCGGCTCGGTGTAAAAAAGCTGTGGGGCCAAGGGCTCCAAAGGGCGACGTTTCCCCCCTGATTATCCATGGAGATGCAGGTGCAAAGTTCTCCGAAGCAAAGGATTTCAGGGATGATCTGGATTTTGGACCCAATGTTCAGAGAATCGGAGATTACCTGAAAGAGCAGGATAAAAAGCTCAAAGGCGTTCAGGAAGACATCCGAAATGCCGCCAGGCTCGACAGCGATTCTGTTCCTGAACATGGCGCAGTAAGAATAGCCGACGAACTATTGGATCGTATTGTTGTCCAGCGCTCAAGGAATCTATGTAAAGAGATTGAAAACCAACAGGGAAGCCAAACGGATATTCTTTTCAGACCCGATGCAGATAAGCCTGAAACACTTTATTATTCGGATGAATATGACGGAATAAAAGATGTTCTTGGAAGATTTTTACTTCTCTTTGACCATGGAGATGGTGAAATGACGCTCAAACCTTCAGTATCCGAATCATTTCACCGCTCCATCAGCCTGAAGGTCTATATGTGGTACGATGTCAAGGAGGGGTTCAAAACCCCGGATGAAAGCTCTTCTGTTGTGGGGCTCCAGCGAATCCTGGTTTTGAAACGTCTTGAGAGTTCCCCTGTTTCATTTTTAATCACCTTATTGCGTCTCACTGTGCTCCATGCCCACCGTCTTCAACAATTATTGGACACCTGTACAGAAGCCAGAGATATGAAGCGTGCCGGTGAGTTAACCGCCGAGCTTGAAAATATGTTAGACAGACATGGGAATAAAAAAATCACGAAAATTCGTTCTTTGATCACAGGCGATAACCCTGTTGACCAGAAAATGGATTTTATCAAGCGCCTGGGCAAGGCGTACATGAATTATAAAAAGAATGTTGAATTTTATGATGTTCCAAAACAGCTATCACTTTTCGGGGATGGATTTGAGGATAATACCCCCAAACGGGAAGAACTGGAAAGAATCTGGTTGCTGAAAGAAGAACTGCTCCAGGATATGGATACACTGCTTGCGGTGACTCCGGATCTGGCTGACATTGTATTTGGTAAATTTCAGCAGAATAAATGGCCCCATTATTTTATTGCCGGCGGGGATCGAGTTGATTGGCCAGATTCTTCAGAGTGGGGCATGAGAATTGTAACCGATGCTAAAATACGTCAACTTATTGCTCGATTGCTCAAAGCCCGAAGACAAGGGCAAAAGGTCATTGTCTTTTCACAATTTACAGATTCCCTTGCCTATATATACTCTGTTCTCAAAGCATGTAATGGCTTTGAACGTCAGGATTGGAGCCTGGTTCTTTCAATATTGTGCGGCCTGGGACTCGAAGGGCTTAAGTCAGACGAACTAAAACAGCTTTTAAAAATAACCGCCGTCATCACCGGTGACACAGAAGAAAGGGACAGCGTTGTCAACGCATTTTCTCCATTTTACAGAATAGGTCCCCATCCCCCGTCAACCAAGGGAACCACCCAGGAAGAATCCCAGCAAATTCTTGAGACCTGGAAGCAAGATTGGCTTAATGCCATTGCCTCACCCATTGATGTACTCTTATCTACGGATGTTCTTGCCGAAGGCGTGAACCTCCAGGATGTTGCCGTATTGATCAATTTTGACGTCCATTGGAACCCTGTGCGAATGATTCAAAGGGCAGGACGTATTGACAGGCGATTAAACCCAGCCATAGAAAATGCTTTGTCATATCCGGAGCTTGATAAACTTGCCGTGGAATTAAGGAAACCAACCCCTTCTTACTTCTGGCATGACCCTGAAAACAAAAAGAAAGCACCGCTGATTGTAAATATGATTCTCCCGGATGAGCTTGAGGCGGAATTGAATTTAAGGGAGCGCATCTCTACAAAAACCCTTGCCATTGATTTTACCCTCGGCCTTGAGCAGGGGACAGGTGCCGAGGCTGGATGGATGGAAAATTACAAGTACCAGGGCGTTTCAAGTTTAAATGCCTTTCAAAAGGACCGGGCCATTGAGCAGGTTGCAGCCTACCATAGAAAAATGGAAAAACGGTTTGAAGAGCGGGGGATCAAAACAGATTGGGTGAAGAATCTCAATGGCTGGTTCCGGGAGGAACAAGGAAATGTGGGGTATCCAATTATTGGCAGGGTTTTTATGGGAAAAAAGGGAGGCACCTCCCAAATCTATTCCAGGTACCTTGAGCCTGAACTTATCAATGGTGTTCCCCACTGGTTGTGGAGCCAGCAAAAATCTGGAGATTCAATACTCAATTTTTGGCTGGCATTGGATACGAAAAGCTTCCCACCGAAGATTACAAAAGAAATTAAGTGGAAACCGGATTCATCACTTCCTGTTTCTCCGGAGCATCTTCTTTATGCTGCCATTACACTTATAGAAAATGAAAGCATTCTTAAAGAGCTGCCCCCCCAAGAGGTGGGAAGGCCGTTGCTCCAAGGAATCACAGCATTGTCAGCGGGTTTTCTGGGTACAGAGATGGATAGAGCCCAGGTGGCTGTGAATAATTTTTTTCTACTGCAATTGATGAAAAAACAAAAAAATTAATCTCTCAATAAAAAATATTATAGACAAGGGGCTTTCAATGCTTGAAAAGAGTAAATTCATAGATTTCATAATCAACGGGCCAGAGGCGACAACTGCTGAAGAGACAAACCAGGATATGGGCGCATCACTGCCCGGCGGTTTTGGTGATTTTGGATTTACTTCAGATGAGACCCAGACCGTATCAACCGATGAAGATTCGAGCTTTGCAAGATTGCTGATTGAAGCATCGGGGTTTGGAAATGCCGAATTCCTTGAACAGTCAGAGGTTATTCTGGGGACTGATCCGGTTGCAAAATATTTACCGGAAAAGGCATATTATTGGCCAAAAGACGAAAATAGACCCTACCAGACGCTTTTGTTTGAATTGGATTTAGCAGGAGATACACTTCTTAAAACTTCACTTTTCAAGTCATCGAATAAACAGAATATTTTGGAAGATGCTCTGGACCGGTGTGTTCAGCATGTTCTTAAAGGTTTTGAAAAAGGCGGCAAAAATAGAACAGCATCAGTTAAGGGAGGTAAACAAGAAGAGACCCTTTGTGTCGTTTCTGTGAAAGACCACCGGGTTGAAAACGGATTTTCTTTACGACTTGTTTGCTTTGCCACAAAAAATTTATCCCAGGGTTCTCTGGAGACTTTCCATATCAAAGAAGAGGTAAAATTATGGGAACCCCAGTTAAGGGATGATTATCTAACCCGTCTTTATGACAGGCATTTTTCAAAACTTGCATCAGAAAAATGGCAGGATGCTTTTATTTCAGATGAAGAACGAAAGTTAACAAGAAAACTTCTTGATACCTGCACCGAATCCACACCTGATGCCGATAGAATTGCAAAACAGACCATTAAACTTCTTGAAGAGGTTGCAAAAAGTTTTGGATTGAGAAGAAAAAGCGGAAAAAGACTAATTCCCTATGGCCTGCCCATGGATCATGAAATTGGAATAAATTCAGAATCAAGAAGTGAAGAAAATAATCCATTTAAAGGAATGACTGTCAGGGATGAAAGCAACCAGCTACTTGGATATATTATCTATTGCCTCGATAAAAAAAAGGATGCCGATCAGCTTCGAAAGCATTTGGTAGCCAATAACCGGTTTCACAATGTCCTTGTTATTTACCCGGATGATGAAGAAGCTGTAATGGAATTATGGCAGGGCAAAACAAAACTTGAAGGCAAATTAACAAAACAGGGATCAAAATTTGAAGGGGAAGGAAAAATTGTAAATCTTCTTTCTCGGTTTTTTGTTGTCAGTAAATCAAAAATTAAAAACCCTGTGGAGCTTGCTGAAGAACTTGCATACCGGGCCAGATACCTTAGAAAACTTGCTCTGAAACAACTGCATGAAGAAAAAAAGGATGGTCAGCTCAGGGCTCTTTATAATTCATTCAAAAAAGCCCTTATTCATGATCAGACAGAAGAAGAATTTTCTGATTCCTATGCCCAGACCCTTACATATGGGCTGCTTTCCGCACGCTGGATCTCAAAAGATATTTTTGCTGAAAAGGGAGAACGGTTTACAAGGGAGAAAGCTCTTCAGTATTTTCCAAATACCAGTCCCTTTTTAAAAGAATTTTTTTCAATTGTGCTTCAATCAAGCTTTGAATTTAAGCTTACCTGGCTTCTTGAAGATATTGCAGATCTTCTTGACAGAATAAATATCAATAAAGTTTTTGAATCAGTTGAAGATAGTGATTTGGGAGCGGATCCGGTAATTCACTTTTATGAGCCATTTCTTGCAGCATATGATGCGAATCTTAAAAAAGCCCGTGGTGTCTATTATACCCCTAAACCGGTTGTTTCTTTTATTGTTCGCAGCGTTGATAAGCTTCTTACTGATGATTTCGGGCTTCAAGATGGGCTTGCAGATACGACAACATGGGGTCAAATGATAAAATTGAACCCTGAATTAAAAATTCCAAAAGATGTCTCAAAAAATGAACCATTTATTCAGATCCTTGATCCGGCAACGGGAACAGGAACATTTCTTGTGGAGGTAATTGATTTAATCCATAAAAGAATGATGACCAAATGGAACTCTGAGGACCTTGAAAAACATCAGATAGTAGAAAATTGGAAAAAGTATGTCTCCAAACATCTTCTACCAAGATTTTATGGCTTTGAGCTTATGATGGCATCATATGTTATCGCCCATATGAAAATAGGGCTCAAGCTGAATGAAACTGGATATGTTGCTTCATCCAAAGATCAAGTACATATTAATCTTACCAATACCCTGGAAGATTATAATGAATTGGAAGATCAATTTAATTTTGAAATTGAAGCACTATCCAAAGAAGCAAAAAATGTTAATAATATAAAACGATTGAAACGATATACAGTGGTTATTGGAAATCCTCCATACTCTGGACATTCATCAAATAACAACGAATGGATTTCATCATTACTTAGGAAAAAACTTATTGATGGTGCTGACAGTTATTTTAAAGTTGATGGTAAGGATTTGGGGGAACGAAACCCAAAATGGTTAAACGATGATTATGTAAAATTTATCAGATATTCACAAAGTTGTATTGCAGAGGCAGGGGTTGGTATTTTAGGTTTTATAACTAACCATGGCTATCTGGACAACCCAACATTTAGAGGGATGCGTCAATCTTTATTAAAAACATTTTCGAAAAGGACAGTCATTGATCTTCACGGGAATCTAAAAAAGAAAGAAAAAAATCCTGATGGTTCTAAAGACGAAAATGTTTTTGATATTCAGCAGGGCGTATCCATTGGTATTTTTTCAAAGTTTCAAACAAAACAAAAACAGGACTTATTGCTTAATCATATGGATTTGTGGGGAGTTAGGAAGGCTTCTTCAACGAATATAGACTGTAATTTTACGAATAGTGGGAAATATGATTTTTTATTAAAAAATGATACGACTACCATCAATTTCAATGCAATTAGAGTCCAACTACCATTATATCTTTTTGTGCCCCAAGATATTGATTTGTTGGTTGAGTATAACAATGGATTCCAATTAACTGATATCTTTTTAAATAGCTCTGTTGGTATTGTAACAGCAAGAGATAAACTTACAATTCGCGAATCACCTGAAGAAGTATGGAAAACTGTTAATGATTTTGCAAAATTACCTACAGAAGATGCGCGTATTAAATATCAATTAGGTAAAGATGTAAAAGATTGGAAAGTTCATCTTGCGCAAAAAGATATAGTTGAGAGTGGAGTACAAAAAAAGAATATTATTCCGATAGCGTATCGCCCATTTGATATAAGATACACATATTACACTGGAAAAACAAAAGGATTTATTTGTAGGCCCCGTAAGAAAATCATGCAGCATATGATAACGGGTGATAACATAGCATTAATCTCGGCAAGAAGTAATAAATCAAGTGAAATGAACCATTTTTTTTGTTCTGAATACATAACAGAAACTAAATTAGGAGAAGCATCAACTCAATCGTGTGTTTTTCCGCTATATTTATATCCCGACAATAACGAAATGTTTTCAACAACAGATAGAGAATCAAATATCAATCCGATTTTTTTACAAAAATTAAAATTACGAATTTCTGAATCTTTTTTAAAAAATACAACTCCTGAACTAATATTTAATTATATTTATGCTATTTTTTATTCTCCAATATATCGTAAACGGTATAAACAATTTATAAAAAATGATTTCCCTAAAGTTCCAATTTCATCTGATTCTAAATTATTTATGAGTCTTAGCAAAATTGGTAAACAAATTATCATGCTGCATACATTTAGAACAAATGATTTTTCAAAAACAGTTTTGTCGAAGGTAAAATTTTTGGGTGATGGTAACCAGACTGTTGAAAAAATTAAGTACAAAGAAAATGAGCTACGCTTGTATATTAATAAAAATCAGTATTTTGAAAGAATATCTCCAGATGTGTGGAACTTCAGTATTGGAGGTTATAAAATCTGTGAGAAATGGTTAAAATATAAGAAAAAACAGGTCGTTTCATCTGAAGAAATAAACCACTTGCAAAAGGTCTTTATAATTATAGATAAAACAATAAAATTAATGAGTGATGTCGATAATGTTATTGAACATCATGGTGGCTGGCCCGGAGCATTTATAACAAAAAAAGGGAATAACTAATGGATTCTCAGCCACTGTATAAACTCTGGGACGATTTCCTGAATGAATGGCCTGTTAACCGTGTCTCCCAAATGACACTTGAGGAATATACCAACCTCAACACAAACGATGCCTTTATTTACTGGCTTGAAAAAAAGCTTGAAAAGTTGGGCAGTATCTGGGGCGGTTCTGCCTTTAAATTTGGAATATATTGCAGAAAAGACCTTACCGAAAAAAAGTCCACCAGCACAGGGGGAAACTTTGGTGAAAAATATGGATGGCATTCTAAATATGGGGCCACTGAGCAGGAAGCGTTTAAAACGATAAAAATTCGAATCGTTGAGGTGATTAAAGCTATTCAGGAAAAAAACCTGGATATCATTGACACCATTGACCTGTCCCCTACGCTGAAATGGAAAATTGCCTTTTTATATCAGGAACAAGAAAACCCCTCCATCTTCACCATTTTTAAAAAAGAAGCATTATTTTATTTTTATAAATCCATTGACCCCACTGCAAAACTTTCATCCACACCGTATAGTCTTCTTTATACAACCGTCTTTGATAAATACCGGGACAAGGGCAATCTGTTTAAAATGGGAGATTACCTTTGGGAGAAGTGGGAATCTTCCAAAGACAGGAAGTATACTCATTGGGTGATCCCCCTTTCCTGGGTATTTTCTGACGCAGAAGAGATAAATAGCTTTTGTTTAAAAGAGCAAATACATTCCGACGACATTTCCTCTTTCCTGGACAAGCTTCTTTCTGACTCTGAACTTTCAGAAGGCGATGAAATCGCACTTTTGGTGGGAAGTGATATTAAAGCTGTTGGAACCATTACCAATGCAGAGTCTGGTGAATTCTCTTGGGATCAGATCCCGGTTGATTTTCCCTCTGAGTTGATTCCCCTTCCCACCTCTGAGGTAAAGCGCCTTGACGCTGCAGAAATTAAAGCGATTTGGGACCAGGTGTCTACTGCCCATGACAAAGAACCCCAAAAAACCATAACTCCAATTGATGTAGATTTGCCTGAACCCGAATCCCGGACAACATCCGGTGAGCCATGCGAGCCATCAAGTATTATTTTATATGGTCCACCAGGAACAGGAAAGACATACAGCACCGTTGACAGGGCGCTGCAGATTATTATCGGTGAGAATAAAGTGGAAGCCATGAGTTCTGAAAGCAGAATGCGACTGTTCAGGAACTTCCAGCAGGAGGGACGCATTGAGTTTGTAACCTTTCATCAATCCTATGGCTACGAAGAGTTTGTGGAGGGCATCCGTCCGGTTTTGGACAATGCTGAATCCAGCGAAGTAAAATATGAACTCCATGCCGGTGTTTTTAAACGAATTGCCTTCCAGGCAGCCACCGAAGGACTGAGAGAAAAAGTGGAATCCATCTCCTTTGATAAGCTCTGGACCCAGCTTGTTAAGGATATAAAATCTGAAGGGGAACGGATGGCCTTGAGCAGTTCCGGGAAATCCTATCTTCTTGAAGTCACCGGCGGTGGGAGTATCGGGGTCTATGCCTGTGATGCGGATTCCGACGGTAATATGAAACGGATGAAGGAATCGGGCTTTACGGCTTCCAAAGAAAACACCAGGCTTTTCTGGGATAATAGAAAAGAACTCGGGCCGGAACCCGAAGATATTACCCATGATAAAACCCAGACTCTTTTTGCAAAAATAAGAGGGGGGAGTGGTGGCCATCATTACACGGCTATCTGGATCGCCTATTCACAAATTCTTGCTTTGAGCAGAAGCGGTGCAAGATACAGTAAAGAGCTTAATGATCCTGTTTCACGGGTACAGGAAGTGCTGGATAAAAAAGATGCCGGGCTGGTTGATTTCTCTTTTTCAAAATCCTCTCCCCAGTACGTGCTGATCATAGATGAGATAAACCGGGGCAACATGAGCAAAATCCTGGGAGAGTTGATAACCCTTCTTGAACCGGAAAAACGACTTGGTTCCATTAATGAACTTAAATTACCCCTTTCATATTCCCCAGATCATAAATTTGCCGTTCCACCGAATCTTCATATTCTTGGCACCATGAATACAGCGGACCGATCCATTGCGCTGATGGACGTTGCATTGCGCAGGCGATTTACCTTTGAAGCGCTGATGCCGGAATCGTCGGTTATCCGCCATGTGTTGGCCAAAGAAGTTGCGGACACGGATTTTATTGATCTGGTTGTGGATCTGTTTGAGATGTTAAACAAGCGGATTCGCTTTTTATATGACAATGACCATCAGATCGGTCATGCCTATTTTCTTAAGATCAATTCCTATGAAACCCTGCGTCTGCTTTTTATTGACAGGATTATTCCCCTTTTGCAGGAGTATTTTTATGGCTCATGGGATAAAACATGCATGGTTCTGGGCTGCCCCTATGATGAGAGCGGAACACCTTTAAGAAAAATGGTAATGCTGGATAAAAAACAATACCGTGCACCATTAATAAAAGCAGTTGTCTTTGAAGAGCTTGATGCCTTGGGGTTTGATCATCTTGAATATGAGGACAGGTTGGATTACAAGGTAGACCCCCAATTCAGAAAGGCAGGCCAAACGCCGGATAAACTTATTCCCTATTTCCTGGATATCCTCAACCATGAAACAGCCGCGTATGAAACCAGGCGGGGAAATCTGCTGGCAGGTGCATCCTCTTTTGTTGAAAATCAGGAGGCGGTTAGTTGATCCACCTCACCATAAACGAGCATGAACGCATTTTCAGGCTGAATGATAGCGCTGATGGCATTCCCAATAACGGTCGTACCTATCTGAAAGATAAATATTTCAGATTGCTTGAAAAGTTTGATCGCAGCTATGGATCGGGTGAAGACGGTGTGTTCACATGGTATGTGGACCATGTACAGGCCAGACAATGGGTGGGGATTATTCAGCTACCGGGACTTATGCTTGAAATTCTTCCTAAAATTGATACAGGGGAATTATCTGACAATAAAGAGAAGCGGTATGAGGCAAGAAAGAACCTTCTTTATATGCTCTCCATATCAGGTGACGTGCCGGTTCGTTCTCGGGATATGGCTAAAATTTCCAGTAGAAAAGCCCCCTTATCAGAAACCCTTTGTGCCCTATTTGCCAACCGGCTTTTATCTGAGATATTGAAGGGGGTAGACAGAAGCTACATTGAAAAAGAGGAGAATATCAGAGGATTTAAAGGGCATCTTGTCTTAAATAAACATTTATTGAGAAATGCTGCGCATCGGGAACGTTTTTTTTGTCGCTTTGATGACTTTTCATCAGATACACCTCTCAACCAGGTATTCAAGGCCGCCGTAACGGTTATGCTTGGTATTTCCCACATGCATGCTACACAGGATACATTGAGAAATTGTCTTCTTGCCATGGACCAGGTAAAAGATGTGGCGTATCCAAAAAATTTGTTTGATAAGATTGCGATCAACCGCCAAAACAGACGATTTGAGGATCTGTATGAATTTTCCCGTCTTATTTTAACCGGGTATTCTTCAACGGTATCCCCAGGTAAAAAAAGAAATTTCTCATTGCTTTTTGATATGAATATTCTGTTTGAACGCTTTGTTGCAGGTTTTATCCAAAAACACGTAATAACAGAGCTGTTCCAATATCAACTATTTCCCCAGGCAATCCACCATAGACGACATCTTATGCAGATATCACCCAATAGAGGTATTCTCAATTTAGCGCCGGATATATTGATTAAAAATCCTGCCAAACAATTTTTGGTGATGGATACCAAGTGGAAAAAAACAAATGGCCATGGCAGAACAGGTGGCGTGAAAAACAGCGATCTATATCAATTATTTGCCTATACCCACCGGTATGGATGTGGAAAAAGCATTTTACTTTATCCAAAAACAGAGGATAGCAGTGCCCGGGATTTTGATATTCTGGATGACACAGATACTCCTTGTGGTAAGCAGGTCTGCGTGAGATTTGTCGATCTCAATCGTAATCTCTATTCAGAGGTGGAAAGAGTCCGGCTGACACAAGAATTGAAAAAGATTGTCGAGGATGGCTTTGAGCTTTATCAGAAAGATAATGGGGTGGAACCAGAAGTGCTGTATGCGTTGACAGGGAGGGTATAAATGACAGAGTTTCCATTGAAATTAATATCAGAGTTTGATGATGAAGTTGCCCGGTTAATGAACTCCCCGTTAAGTTTTACCCAGGAGGATGTTTTTAAAACAAGCCTGTGGGCCATGGGAGAAGATGCCTTACTTCGGGAAGATTTCAGGTTCAGGCAGACCCCATGGAAGCGATGGATGCTTTATGATCAAATCCTGGCCAATGAGCTGCTTCATCGTCATTTTCAGGATATTTCCTGTCCGGAAGTTGTACTGAAGCAGACGCTTAAAGAGTTGACCAACACTTTTGGTGGCAAATTGATTTTTTGTCCTGGTGATCCCAGATTTATAATGAACGGTAAACACCTTCGTCTGGCAGCTTCAGAATTAAGTCCTCATCCCCTGATCCAGGATGAACTCTCTAATTTTGAAAAATTCCAGAGCCATCTTCCTGTCACCACCCTGGAAGCGGCTGCGGCCTCGGAACCTTCAGGAGACTGGGGACCTGAAGCAATGGAAAACAGTGTTCAGCAATTGGGCTGGATGAGAATAAACCTTGCCGGAAGAAAGCTCAATGATCGCATGTTTATTGCAAAGATTAAGGGCCATAGCATGAACAATGGTCGAAATGGTCTTATAAATGGAGCCTTTGCCGTGTTTGAACTCTGGCCCGTTGGAACCAGGCAAAACAAGACAGTGCTGGTACGAGGGGCATTTACCGATCCTGAAACTGGTAGCTATGCCGTAAAAAAATATATGGCGGATGTGCGGGATACAGAGGGAAGACACAATAGGGTAACCCTGGTTTCCCTGAACCCGGACAAGACGCTTTATCCTGATATTGAAGTTCTACCTGAGCAGGATGACGATATATCCATTGTGGCACAGTTGATTTCCCCCCTTGATTCCGGGCAGTTTGCCAGAAAACCAAAGACGAGAGCAAAACCCGGACGTCGGGACCTTACCAGCGAATTTGGCTTGAGTAAGATCAAAAAACGTCTGGGTCTTGTTGCCGCCAAATTCTTTGACAATGAGACTACCTGCCGATCAGAAAAAACAAATGGTGATCCAGAGGGATGGAATGCTCATTTTATCTGCCTGGACCATGAGTCCCATGGGCTGCACATCCAGACAACACCGTTAACAGGTCTTCCTTCGTTTGCCAAAAAAATATCCGTCTCATGGGGTGACGAGAAAACCATGGTACTGGCATCCAATTTAAAAAACAGGCCTTGGCAGATAGCGGTGCCCCCCTCTGATAAACCCTATGTGTGGTCAGCTCCCGGCCATGAGGAGATGCTGGACGAGGACCTGGAACTTTTAAATCTTAAGGGGCTCTCCCTTGATGAACCCTTGCTGTTCCGGGTGGATACCGCAGGCATCGGCCATCAAATATCAGGTAAAAAATTAAGTTTTGGCAATCAATACCGACTCATCGTTCCCCCAGGGCTTTCGGGTTTTACTTCAAGCCTGGGAGAGAAACATACCCTTCTTGAGGGATGGGTGTTTTGGGAATTTGAAATCCTGGCGGCTCCAGGGCTGGACTTACAAGCCCTGTTTGATAAGCTGGGATTGAGCATTGCCAAACAGGCACCTTTGGTTCAATGGGCACTTCAGACTCCCACAGGGTATAAAAAAAATTACCAAGGAGTTTCCTATGCATGCTTCTCCCCTGATGCCTTACCCGTGTTGATTATTCACGGTTTAAGCACTGCCTTGGCCGGGGAAGTAAATATTTTTATTTTTTCAGGCAAAGACCTTATCTCACTGCCACTGCCCCCTGGTGATAAATGGCATATCTCACTGGAAAGTCTTAGCCCTGGGAATTATATGGTTGAAGTGGTTCATGAAAGAAATAGGTTCGGCCGATCGCGGTTGCCGTTTTGTATCCAGGAGACCTCGGTTAATTCAGTTAGTTCCGTATGTATGATTCGATTTGGAAAAAAAGAGATAAAGCTTGGAGATAAAAATAAAGTTTCCAAGGTTGATTTAAGCCGGTTCGTTCATGACGAACAGGAATTGCAGATTTATACTCCGCCATTATGGCCGCTGGTCCAAAAATGGCAGGATGAAGTCCCAAAACCCATGAAAAAAATATATGCGGATGGTGATGGTACCTTAAAATTGGAAGCTATTTCAGAAGATATCAGCCGCTACAGCGAACAACCAGTTGGAGATTATATTCTGGATTTCCGGGAATTGGGAGAATTCATTTTTCAGCACACGCGCCGGCCATCCACATCTCATCTGTTCAATAATTTCCAGATCATCGTGGAAGAACGGCATGATATGCTCAAAGCCATGCCAGGGCAATTTGAAGCAATTATCAATCTCTGGCTGGAACCCATTTTAAAATATATGAATTATTCCATTGCAAAATTGCCTTTGGATGGCCTGGATATGCCGGGAGGCTGCACTGCCCTGCTTCTCAATACAATGAAACGCAAAAAACATAAAATTGTAAAACAAAAACAGGCCATTTTGATCCTCCTGACCCATGATCCTGAGAAGGAACTTGTCGTGGATGACATGATGCATGGGGTTGCTGATGCCCTTTGTGAAACCCATGAGCTGAACAGTGCCATTATTACAGATGCGTTTTCCTGGAGCCGCCACAAGGCTGAAAGTCGATTAACAGGAAAAATAAGAAATATGACAAACATTGTAAAAAATAATGATGCAGAAGATTTTGAACAGTTTCTATATGAATTTTCAGTGGGACTGTAGGCTGAAAATGACGATATCCAATGGAATTATGACGGTCAAAACAGGGTCAAAAAGCAGGGTTGGTATTTATGAAGCTATCACTAATTAATAATGATCAATTTATAAAAAAGAGCCATGAGCTGTGGATGTATGGCGACTCATCGCTGGATACAATTGCCGAGGTGATCCGGTCTGAGTTGTCTGCCAGATCCGTTTGCAGCCAAAGGACCCTTGTGCAAAGTGTACATGGCTTTATATCTTCCTTTACAGACACGGAAATTGAAACGGTGAAGGGTGTGTTAAAAACCCTTGAACTCAATGGTGATATCAGCTTTGGCCCACGTGGCATGGTTGCGGTAACCCCACTTCGTGCGGTTCAGATTGGTAATGGCAGGTACAAACTATTTGGCTCCCTGCCATCCAGGGAAGTTTCCCAAAAAATTGACATGGAAATCTTCAAAACTGGCGTTTTTCGCTCACTTGAATGCAACAACGATGATACATTTTACACCCAGGTAGAATCATTGCAAGGTATTGTCATTAGCCCAGAGAGATGGGCCGGGCTGGATAAGACCCTTCCTGCAGGTCCAGTGTGGCTGGAAGGCCTCCGTGCAAGAATGGCGTGTGATTCACTTCCTGCCAGCACCCTTTCCTTTGACACAGATACGCTTTGGCAGATGTATCAACCACTTACCGAACAATCCGTTGATCAACGGCCCATGTGGAAAAAAGCGTCGTCGGACTCCTCCTGTTCGCTCTGGCGAATGCGTAATAACTATGGCCGCTGGATATTTGCGTGGACAGGTGGCGGTGATCCGGAATCAACGTCCCAGATAAAAATTTCCAATGATGATGCACTTCGCACGATGTTTTCTCTGGATGAATGTGCAGGGGGCAGTGCTTGTGTCTTTGCAAGGTCGGCAGAAGAGTTTGTTGAAATGGAAGCCCAGTGTATTTTCCCCAGGCCGGAATACAGATATCTCATTACAATGGGGGAACGTGTGGACGATGAGACCAGAGGATTTCTCTATAAATTTACAAAACGGGTGTGGCCAAGGGTTAAAGAGATCCTTGAAAAAAGGCTTCACATCACCATAGATGACGATATGCTCCTAAATCCCGTGGAAGACTAAACCGCCACATTTGTGAAAAAATATCTGTAGAACAGGGGATCAGCAAAGATTATGACAACAAAGCGTGAGATCAATATCAAACCCAGCTGTATGAGTGAAATTCATGGTTTTCCTTCCGATCAGGCAACTCAATTATGGGAAAAAATCAACTATCTGGTGGGAAATCCCTTGCCCGACGGAAAATTGAAAAAAAAGTTGAATACCAAACAGGACCTTTATAGATTATTGATACAAAAAACTGGCATGTGGAGAAGATTCAATGAAGACGTTTAAGATGCTTAAATTTGCTGAAGATGGCGTTCTTGAAGATATTGATGATGCCAGTTTTATTGCACGAAAATTTGGGCTTGAAGATAAACTTGATTTTTCAAGCATTGTTGAAATCACAGCTGAATTTCTGGAAGTTTTATTAAAAGACCACCCATTTGAATCCCTGGATGGCAGAATTCTGAATATTACAGGAAAAATTGATACGGCTTTTGAGGCTTGGCTTGACAAGCAGGTGTCTCAAACAGAAACGAAGACAACAACGGTGCTTCCTCCAAAAAACAAAAAAAAGGTCGTGTCCCCCCCAGACCCCATGTTTTTTTCCAGGCCCACACTGGAAGGTGAACGCTACACCCCCACACGGCTTGTTGCCCGTTTAAAACATCAACTTTCAAGCTACATTGAAAGTGCATATCCTTTAAGTGACCCTGTTCTGGTAAGATCAAGACGAAAATTGATAGAAGAAGCCAATCACGGTCATCTGTTATCCCAGGAACCATATGTTGAAACAACGCCCAAATATAAGACCCATGAAGGCGATTATACATCCCTTGGCCTTGATAAACACATAGCAGCACTTTTTGACAAACTATCACGCACAAACCAGCAATATTGTGATCCCAAGGACCCAGCGACACTTCTTTATCCCGGCATGTGGCAGCATCAGGCACAAGCCTTTCAATGTTTTTTAAACAAAAAAAAGGATATTATCGTTGGCACTGGAACAGGTTCAGGCAAAACCGAATGTTTTCTTGTTCCCATCCTGGGCAAACTATATGACGAAGCCCGCTTAAGGCCGGAGTCATTCAGCAAGCCTGGTATTCGTGCGCTTATATTGTATCCCATGAATGCACTGGTTAATGATCAGCTGTCAAGGCTTCGACGGTTGTTTGGTGACAAAAGCCTGGCCTCTGAATTTCATGCAATTAGCGGTACGGGCCGTCATCCACAGTTTGGTATGTATACAGGTCGGACCCCCTATCCTGGCCCACGAAGCGCCGCAAAGGATAAAATGCGCGTGGCATCATTGCTGGACTATTATATGAATTTGAATGATGATTTAAAGAGCGAATTAAAACGATTGGGACGATATCCAGCCAAGGATCTTGAAGCGTTTTATGCAAAAAATTTAGAAGAGATGATGACATACCAAACCGGCAAACAAAAGGGAAAAAATTATACTAAATACAATTGGGGAAAACGCCTTCACACCTCCCCCCAGGACAGTGAGTTACTCATAAGACAGGAGATGGTCCATGGAAGTGGTTCCTTACCGGGTAATGCCCCTGATATTCTGGTGACAAACTATTCCATGCTTGAATATATGCTTATGCGGCCTTTTGAACGGCCTCTTTTTGAGCAAACAGCCAAGTGGCTGGAAGATGACGAAAATGAATTCCTTTTAGTTATTGATGAAGCCCATATGTACCGGGGTGCCAAAGGGGCAGAAGTTGCATTTTTATTAAGGCGGCTTCGTTCACGGCTCGGCATAAATGACAGACCTGATAAACTTCGGGTCATCTGTACCAGTGCTTCCCTTGGTTCAGGCGAGGAGGCATTAAAAAATATCTGTGCTTTCTCTGCTGATTTAACAGGTAAAAAACCTGAAAGTTTCATTCCCATTACGGGGAAAAGATATGTTCCTGAAGATATTGCAACGGGAAGTGATACCCTGGCTGAAATTCTTTCGTCCATTGATTTGGATAATTTAAATGCTGTTACCGAAGAAAAGAAATTTTTATCTACATTAGAGCCTTTATTTGAATACTTAGAAAAGCCCTTTGCAGGAAATGGAGAAGATGCAATTCTGAAACATCTTTATTCTTGTCTTGATAACCAGCCGTTCCTGAACATGCTATTGAATAAAAGTGCAGGTGAAGCGCAATCTTTGACTAAACTTGCAAATTATATTTTCCCGGATCATCCAAAACAAAAAAAAGCCGTGGAGGTCTTGATCACACTGGGCTCCATAGCGCGACTCAATAAAAATGAACCCGGTCTGATCCCGTCACGCATTCACGCCATGTTCAGGGGGCTGAATTCCATTTATGCCTGTATTAACCCCCAATGTCTGGGCCGGCAGGACAAACCCGGGGAAAAAGCAATGCTGGGCAAGTTGTTTTCTGAATATAAAAATCACTGTGATGCCTGTGGTGCACGTGTTTTTGAAATTGCATCCTGTCGTACGTGTGGAAGTCCCTATGTAATTAGTTATTTTCCCAATGATGCATTAAGCACATTGGATTTTTTATGGGGGGAGACAGAAGGTGAGCTGAATACATTGCAATTGCTCCCAAATTCCGCACGCTATTCAGAAATGATTGAAGGAATACGTGTACATCTGAAAACAGGGTTTATTGACAAAGAACTTTCCTTTCCCGATGATGAGGTTCGGGTCTTTGGAATATACCTTGATCCTGACGGTGAGAGATCGGCTAACTTCAGACATTGTGCCATGTGTCAGCCCATGGGATCTCGCATGAAAAGCCAAATTTCAAATTTCAGGACAAAAGGAGAGCAACCATTTACCGCCCTTATTGAAGCCCAGTTTTCCGAGCAACCGCCACAGAAGAAAGGACTTGCCAACCAGGGAAGGAAGGTGCTTATTTTCAGTGACGGTAGACAAAAGGCTGCACGTCTGGCCCCAGCTCTGGAATATTCCCATGCAAGGGATCTTTTTCGTCAAGTGATAGCAATCGCATCTGTTGAATTGAAAAAACAGACCGGTTTCACAGGAATGGATAAACTTTATCCTGCAGTGATCTGGGTTTGTAATGAGCGGGGGATTAATCTTTTTCCCGAGGCAGATACAAATACATTTATAGAGCAACTTATTCGTTCGAAAGAAAAAACACTCAAAGAGTTGATCACCGATTCTAATTCAGGATATCTCCAGCCCACTGAAAATTATGCCCGTGAATTATTTATTGAAATGACAGATCGCTTTTTTTCAATAAACGCTTTGGGCTTAGGCATGGTTGAGCAAGATGACCATTTCCTTTCTTTATTGAAGGATTTTCCTTGCATTGGATTGAATAATGATGAAATTAAAAAAATATTTCATATCTGGATTCGATTTCAACTTGAAGCCAGACGTTTTCTTCCCCAGGGTGCCGACATTTCAAGATTTGGGGAGGGGTGGGAAAAACCAGAAGGAATTGATATCAATAACAGAGTCCAGGTTATTCCAAATAAACTAATTAAGTTTTTAGAGATCCTTTTGAATGATGTAAACGCCATAAATGCCGTTCGGATATGGTTTGAAAATTTTATTAAAAAAGGAGTGTTAAAACTTGAAAATGATCGATACTTTTTGCAGCCATTGGGGTTATCTTTAAAATTGAATTTTGGAGATGACTGGTTGGTCTGTGAAGATTGCGGGGCAATGTATGCAGAATCTATAAGGGATATTTGTCCCTCTTGCCTTGGAAATATAAAAAAAGCGGACAAAGATTATCTGGATGCAAGAACCGGTTTTTACCGTGACCAGATTCAACGGGCCTTTGATGAAACAATGTTTGAGCCTTATGGTTTAACAACGGCTGAACATTCTGCACAACTTACAGGTCAGGTTAACGAGACGGCTTACAATAAAACTGAAAAATATGAATTGCGGTTTCAGGATATTGCGGTGGATGGTGAGCCGCCCATTGATGTTCTGAGTTGCACCACGACCATGGAAGTTGGTATTGACATTGGGAATTTATCAGGCGTTGCACTGAGAAATGTGCCCCCCCATGTGGCAAATTATCAGCAGAGAGCGGGGCGGGCGGGGCGGCGGGGTCGTTCAGTCGCTTCTGTGGTAACATATGCCCATGGGTCTTCCCATGACGACTACTGCTACAGTAATCCTGAGAAAATTATTTCCGGTGATGTCCGTATACCAATGGTTTATATTGAAAACCAACAGGTATTATTGCGCCATATTAATGCGTATTATCTCCAACGATTTTTTCATGAAAGTATCATCTCAAATAGGGAAATATATCAGCTGTTTGAATCCATGGGAACCGTTGAACAATTTTTGACCGAATCCATTGCCTGTTCCTTTAATAATTTTGAACAATGGCTGAAACTGAACAGATCGTCACTTATCAAAGAGGTTAAACACTGGGCACCTTCATTCAGTTATGGCCTTGGTGAGGCTATCAACGTTGGATTGACAGTGGAAAAAAGCCCTGAAAGACTAATTGATATCCTTAACCAAAAATTACCAGTAAAAGAATTTAAAGACCGTGAGGCATTAACGGGTATTGTTCGTGAAGCACTGGAACGACAATTGGAAGAAAAATTGTTAAACACCTTGATTCTCCATGCCGTTTTACCCCGTTATGCATTTCCCACGGATGTGGTGAATTTTTGGGTGTCAAAAAGAAAAGGGCTTTATGATCTGCCCCATAAACGTTGCTTTAAATATGAACCCCAGAGAGATCTTCAGATAGCTCTTTCAGAGTACGCCCCGGGAAGCAGTTTGACCATTGATAAAAATAGATATACATCAGCGGCAATTTTCTCGCCCTATGCACCAGATGTCGATTCTGTGTTAAACAAATCTCAATCATATAATGCCTGTAATTCGTGCGGCTATGTGAGTTTGCGCGAAATTGCCCCCATTCAGACTTGCCCTTGTTGCGGCTCCGGGGATATGTTTAACCAGCGATTTGTAACGCCCCATGGATTTGCTCCTGATATTAATGCAAAAAAAGAACTTGACCGGGGGGAAGCGCCAGTTTTTGCTGGTAGAACAAATCGAGCGCAACTGGAGGTTCAGGAGCAACCTTCTACCTGGGATGCTGTAAAATATGATGACAGGATTTCCCTTATCTCAAGGGCACAGAATTTGACTATTGTTAATAAGGGTATCGGGGATAGAGGATTTATTATTTGTCAGGAATGTGGCAGGACTGAGGCCATCCAGGGTGATAATTATCCCCATTCAGTTATGTTTAAAAAAGGAATTGCTCGTCGGCATCAGAACCCATTGGAACAGGGAATTTTATGTGATGGTCAGCCCGTTGGACCATTTTACCTGGGGCATAAATTTATTACGGATGTTTTGCTTATTAACATTAACCTTGATGAACCCGTTATTTGTGCACTCAGTGACCAGGGCAAAATATCGGGAAAGCCTGGAAAAATTGCATTGATTTCATTGGTTGAAGCAATATGCATAGCCACAACCAGGACCCTGCAGATTGAAGCAGGAGAACTTTCAGGAAACTGGAGCCCTGTTTTAGGCGGAGGTCTTAATCAGGCAAGTATCTTTTTTTATGACTTACTGCCTGGTGGTGCCGGTTACACACGTATGTTAAAGGATAATTTTGATGAGGTTCTTGAAGAAGCAGAAGCGCTTCTTTCAGGATGTTCCTGTGAGGTGTCCTGCTATCATTGCCTGCGTCATTATGAAAATAATTTTATTCATAATTCTTTGGATCGCCATCTGGCATTATCATTACTCAAATATCTCAAGCATGGGATTGTTCCTGGCATAACATATGAAGAAAAACTAATTTCTTTAACCTCCATGATTGAATTATTGCGTCTAAAAAGAATCGATATAGAGCAGAACGTAAAACGTAATGGGGTTAGCATTCCTTTGATTATTAAAAATGAAGGGACTGCAGAAATATGGATTGATGTCTATCATCCCATGACATCACCATTATTAATTCAGTCAGAAGTCCGTGATCTTGCTACAAAGTGCTCCATTAAGTGTGTTCTAATAGACTCATTTTCCCTTGTTCATGATTTGCCCAGCGCATTTAGGGGCATTCTCTGATGTCTATATTTTTAATTGACTAAACATTGATTTTATAAAGTCGATGTTGTGGGAACAACAAAACAAAAGGCATTGACAAACCCTGATAAGTTATAGATCATAACTTAAAATTTTATTATATGAATATAAAAGGAGCAAACCATGGGTAAAGAATCGCTGTTAGGGATATGTATCCCATTGGGGATTATCTGTCTTTTGATGGGTTGCAATGACAAAATTGAACCCGGCACCACAGAATCCATCCCCCCGGCAACCATCACCACGGCTGTGGCTGTGGCAGCCATCAGCAATCAACCCTTTATTTACGAAGCCCTTGGCACCATAACCGCCCAGAACTCCAGCACCCTGTCCGGCAAAATAATGGGCACTGTCAAGGCGGTGAATGTCAAGGAAGGCGATGCAGTGAGCAAGGGAGACATCCTGGTGATTCTGGACGAACGTCAGGTGGCCGCAGGGCTGCGCCAGAGTGAAGCCGGTCTTACCGGGGCCAAAAAGGCTGAAAATGCAGCCATATCAGCCCAGAATGCAGCCCGGGCAGGGGCTGATCTCGCCAAAGCCACCTACAAGCGATTCCAAAAATTATTCCAGGAAGAATCCGCCACCCGCCAGGAATTTGAAGAGGCCCAAGCCCGTCACCTCCAGGCCCAGGCAGCCCTGGCCCAGGCCCAGGCCATGGTTTCGGCGGCCCGATCACAGGTTCAACAGGCTAA
>Ga0208900_1000376_pt1 | contig 28353 bp, 17 predicted proteins | sample AntAceMetag02UKK_FD_184763 | JGI IMG/M metagenome (GOLD analysis project Ga0208900, IMG submission 184763) | Saline lake microbial communities from Ace Lake, Antarctica - Antarctic Ace Lake Metagenome 02UKK (SPAdes) (version 2) | ecosystem: Environmental > Aquatic > Non-marine Saline and... | reverse complement strand
AGGAATAGGTTTGTCAATGAATGCCTTGATATTGAGTCGCTTTGATTTTTGTCTGTCCAGCACTTCACGTATCTTTTGAGCAAGATCCTTCATCACAATCGGTTTCAATAAAAACCCCTTAATACCCTGTGAAGCCGCCTTTTCTTCAGACATGATTTCGCTGAATCCGGTACAAAGCAACACAGGAATATCAGGACGAATTTTGATTAATTCAACAGACAGTTTGTCTCCAGGCATATTTGGCATAGCCATATCAGTAATGACCAGATTAAATCTATCAGGGCTATCACGAAAAGCTTCAAGGGCTTCAATACTACTGGTACGTGAAGTCACTTGATACCCCAAGCGCTCCAGCATCAGTTTTTCCATTGTGATGACTGCATCTTCATCATCAACAAGCAGAATTCGCTCAATTCCACCCTGTATTGTTTCATGAGTCTGGACACTGTGTTTTACAAAAGAACCTTTTTCTATGGGGAAATAAATATAAAATCGTGTTCCTTTACCAGGCTCGCTATATACCCGGACAGCGCCTCCCATACCCTCAACGATGCCATGCACTACAGAAAGCCCCATTCCGGTACCCTTGCCGATTGCCTTTGTGGTAAAAAACGGATCAAATATTTTCTGTGTTAACTTTTTATCCATCCCTATGCCTGTATCAGCTAAGGTTAAACACGCATATTGACCGGGTGTCATGTCCGGCTTAATAAGATCAAGTACTCCGAGTTTAATTTCTTTCAAGCCAACTATCAGTTCTCCGCCGGTCTCCTCCATGGCATGATACGCATTGGTTGCAAGATTCATTACAATTTGATGAATTTGTGTGGGGTCGGCTTTGATCGTACCACAGTCCGCCTGGATATTTTGTTTGATATCAATAGTAGTTGGAATTGTAGATCTGATAAGTTTTAATGCTTCTTTAACAATCGGTTGCATCTTCATCAGTTTTAATTCACCACGTTCTTGACGGGAAAATGTTAGAATTTGTTTTACCAGTTCACTGGCTCTCATGGCACCGGTATAAATTTGATCAAGGCTATCTCGAAATGGACTGTCCTCAGGGATATCCTCTAACAGCATCTCTGTATGGCCAACAATGGGGAAAAGAATATTGTTAAAATCATGGGCTATACCGCCGGCGAGAGTGCCAATGGATTCCATTTTTTGAGTTTGGCGTAATTTCTCTTCCAATTGTTTACGTTCGGTGATGTCCATGAAGCAGCCGACAACTTTGATAACTTTGCCGTTTTCCATTATAGGTTTGGCTAACGTTCGAATCCATATTCGGCGACCCTTTGTTGTGGTGAAGGGGAGTTCAAGATCGTATGCCTGCCCTTCCTCTGTGCATTTTTTGAATGCATCAACTACTATTTGGTGATCTTCAGGATCATAACATTCCACGCTTAGTTTAACGGATTCGTCAAGCGATGTAAATTCATCAGACAGAAAACCATGGATTCGGTAAACTTCATCTGTCCAAAATATACTCTGTGTTTTTTGATCTAATTCCCAGCCACCAATTTTAGCCAATTGTTGAGTGGCGTTTAAAATCGATGAACTTCGTTTCAATAGGTTCTCAGCCTTTTTCCGCGCAGTGATATCCATCAAGTTACCAATAATTTTGACAACTTTTCCGTCTTCGACCACAGGTTTCCCGATCGTTCTGACCCAGAGGTTATCTCCATGTGAATTTCGAAAGCGCACTTCAATGTCATAAGGTTCGTTCTTAGCGATAGCATTTTTAAACGATTGCGACACGACCATTCTGTCATCTATATGATAGAACTTAATACCTTCTTCTGGATCTGAAAAGGTCTCTCCATAAATTTCAAAAACCATATCGGTATATGTTGCTACATTCGTTTGAACATTGTATTCCCACCCACCCATTTTGGCAATTCTCTGTGTTTCATTCAGAAGCATTTCACTCTCTTTTAGTGACGCCTCAACTCGTTTCCGGTCAGTGATGTCAGTAAAAAAATTTAATGTTGCAGGTTTACCTTCCCACCGAACTATGACCCCATTGTCTTCAACCCATTTAACATTACCATCCTTAGCTATAAACCTTAACTCGTATATTTCAGGTGTCTTTTCCCCCTTTAGCCTTTTTATATGATGTTGCATTACCATAGACTGATCGTCTGGATGAACAAGCTCTATGAAAGGCTTTGATATCAATTCTTGTTGGGAATAACCTGAGATTTCGGATGCTTTTGAATTTATGAATTTAAACATCCCATCTTGGGATATTACAATACTTTCATTTGCGTTTTCAACTATTCTCCGATATTTTTCTTCGCTCTCACTCAGTGCTTCCTCCAACTGCTTGCGCTCGGTGATATCTCTGGTAATTGAAAGAATGATATCTTTATTTTCGATATTGATCAGGCGTGCTGACATAAGACCGATTCTAATTTGTCCGTCTTTCTTTCTGAAAACAGCTTCCAAATTTTCAACGATTCCATTTTTTTTGAGCCCTGAAACCAGACGGTCTCTATCTTTTGGATCATCCCAGATATAAATTTCTCCAGAGGATTTTCCAATAACATCGTCTCTGGAGTATCCCATAATATTTGTAAAGCCTTCGTTAACTTCAATATACACACCGGTTTCTAAACTGGTGAGATTAAGTGAGTCAGGGCTTGTAAAAAATACCGACTTAAATTTTTCTTCACTTTTCTGCAATTGATCACTTGCTTTTTTCCTGTCCTTCAGCATCTTGTTTGTGGATATTGCAATATCTTTGAATTCTTTTAATTGAATATCATCCAGATCTATAATAATTGAATCGGTTCTTGCTTTCTCCAAGAAAGATGAAAAAGTATCAACCGATTTTTGAATCTGACTTGAAATACGTTTTGACCAAAAATAAATTAATAACAATAACCCTGATAAGATCACCATGCTTCGGGCAATTCTTTTTTTAAGCCCGCTAATTAATGCTGTTTTATTTTTAGAAATCGTTGTTTCGATTGTATCCAGATAGACTCCCGCTCCGATGACCCATTCCCATTCTGGAATTCCTCGAACAAAAGAAATTTTTGGTGAAAAATCCTTTGTGTTCAATTTATTCCAAGAATAACGAACAAAACCGCCCTCTGGATTTTTTGCCGCTTTAGTTTGCTTCTGGATAATTTTTACACCATTGGGATCGGTCAATTCCCAGATATTGTCGGATGATATAGTTCTTTTGCCTCTTGAAAAAAGAGCCTGCCCTTGATAGGTACTTCCGAAAAAGTATCCTTCTGCTCCAAATCTTAAGCTTGAGAGTCTTTTTAAGATCTCCTCCTGAACCTGTTCTTTTGCGTTGTCAAGATATTCCCCTGCACCCAAATACCAATTCAAGGGTTTAAAATATTTTATAAAAGAAATTTTTTTATACGGTTTGATGGAATTTTTTTCAGGTTTTATCCAGAAATTTTTGACAAAGCCCTCACCTTTTTTTCTGATGACATCAATTTCATCCTGGATAACAAAATTCCCTTCCGAATCCTGTAAATCAATCAAGTTTTTCCCTTCAAATTCAGGGTTGACTGGATATAATTGTTCAATCCCATCCAGAGATACCGCAAAATAATATCCTCTGTTATCATTAAATCGAACAGGTCTTAACGCATCCTTGATCATTTTTTTAATTTCAGGAAGCGATTTTGAATCAACATTTTGTTGATAAATGTTCATTGCTGTCTGGTAGGCTTCATTCACCCGTTCTTCAAGAGAAATCTCAAGCTTTTTTTCCGCCTGCAGCCGCACGACATTTATGTTTTGAACAATACTTCCCACTTCATTTTTTAAAAGTGATTCTTGAGATTGAATATAACCAGAACGCAAGGAATCCGATTCAGACTTGAAAGTGGAATATTCTCCCTGTATCCATATTAAGCACCATAGCCCTACTGAAATAAAGACGATATACGTCATTTTATTTAAAAATTTAGTCTGGATACTTGATTTGTCTTTCCACATGCCTGTTTCCTCAAATATTCATCAAAATCAGTGTTAATATCAATACCTTCGCCAATTTTATTTTTGCTCAAATCATACCCCATATGATGTTATAGAGAAGGCATCAAAATACATCATATAGGATTTAATCCGTTAATTGAAAGAACATTTAAAAATTTGGCGAAGGTATTAAATATAAAAGGCCATTATAATGTAACTCCAAGCCTATTCTTTTAGATGTTATTTTTTGACTAACCATTATACTCATTCGAATTCGCACCAAAAAAAATATAGAATACAAAAAAAAACTTATAAATGCAAAAGATAAAGTTTGTGATCTCAGACAAATTCTATTTAAATATTTCCTTAGAAAATGGTTAAACTTTGAGGCAGAAGGGATGAGTACCAGTATCATTAGTGACGAGTCAAATTCCCCAATCTCCCGAGCGTTTCTTTCATCAGTCCGGACTTTTTAATATTTACCCTGATACAAGATATAGTATGGATGGATGGATTTTTCAATTTCAAATTTGAAATTCAATTATATAGGGCCGAGAATAATCAAATTTGCCAAGAGACCGTTCAAGTTAATTGGAGATACACTTTATAGCAGTTCAAACTCTGAAATAGTTTTTTCAAAATCAGCAACTATAAATTTTTATATGAAAATGAAGTGTCAAAGTAGCCTCAGCAGAGCCCCCGGGGAGGGGTAATGGAACAGACCAATTGGGCTGTCTAACAGTTCCGGGTCGCTTCCATTACCCCTCCCCGGGGGCGGCATACAGCCATTTGGCTCCGCGTCTACGACCCTATATTCGTTGTGTCCATCAGGGCATGGGTGTTTATATAAAAGAGTAGGTATCTCTAACATTCTTTCATGTAACCAAACCGGAAACCAGATCCAAGATTTTTTTGGAGGTATACTCTCCCACATCCGCCAGACCATCAATGGGCAAGAACTGATTGGCATTATTGGAAAAAAGGCATGTCACCGATGCCGGAAAATCCGCATCCGCCTCATAAAAAATATAACAAAGGGCAATCTTGGGCAGGGGAATCAGGGTAAAGGCAAAATCGCCCCCTTCCTGAACCGGCACATCCTCACCGTTTAAATATTGGGTAATCAGGGCAGCAGACTCTTTTATTTCAGAGACATGGGGCACCAGAAGCTGCTCTGTGTGCGTGGTAAAGGCCCCCACATATGGCATGCTGTCAGGAAATTCCCGAAAAGACTTGAATGGAGATAGGATACAAATGTCAGGGGTTACATTCAAGGCATAAAGTGAGATCAAAATACCGTGGATCGCAGGGTATTCTGTATCTCCCAGGGTGATGCCCTGGGGGGTAATGGTGCATTCTTCACCAAAGGCCTCAAACACAAACGCTTGGTCATCCCGGTGGGCTGGCAGATTTCTTTCAAGGTTCGGGGGAAGTTTCGTGTACAGTTTATACAGATTTTGCTGAACTATTTTTGCGTAATTGTCGGTCAAGATCGTCTCCTGTATTATCTCGTCTTTATCCATGCAAACCATCTACATCAAGCGTTTAAGTACCCACACATATGTTTTTCGGTATTCTATGAGAGTATACCGTTGATATGCCTGAATTTGATCCCGAAGAACATTTGCTCGGGTACTTAAAACACACCCTTTCAAACCCCAATGCCACCACCACAAATTTCTGCAATCTCAGATTGCCATGTTTCTGTTCGAGTTTTTTCCCATAATCCGTCTCAGACCTTTTCATCGGCAGCATCCAGGGCCACCATATCCAATCGCCGGTGCCGGGCGGGTTCCACAGCTTCCCGGGCGGGCCAGGAACCATATCGCGCCTTGAAAAGAAGACGGCGAAAATCATTTAAAATCATCAAAAGATTGGGGATGAGTACCAGGGTCAACACCGTGGCAAAGGCCACCCCGCCAGCCAGGGAAAGGGCCATGGGAATAAGAAATTTTGCCTGGAGGTTGGTCTCCATTATCAACGGGGCAAGCCCTCCCACCGTACTTAGCGTGGTGAGTAAAATGGCCCGAAACCGCCGTTTTCCCCCCATTAACAAAGCCGCTTCAAAGGGCATGCCCTCTGCAATGTTTTCATTGATGCGTTCTATCAACACAATGGCATCATTGACCACCACCCCGGTGAGGGCCACCATGCCAAAAATACTCATCAAAGACAGATTATACCCCAAAGCCAGATGCCCCAAAATGGCCCCAATAATGCCAAAGGGAACGGTGATCAGGATCACAAAGGGCTGAGCATAGGAACGAAACATGGTGGCAATAATGATAAAGACCCCCACAATGGCCATGGGAAATCCCACCATAAGGCTGGAAAAAGATTCCCGCATTTTTTTCTTTTCCCCCTGGAGGGAGATATACAACCCGGGATATTTTTTATTAAGGGATTGAAAATAACCACTGGAAAGCTCGGCCATGATTTCATTGGCATTGGCCCGGTTATTGTCCACATCGGCACTCACAGATACCCGGCGCATGCCGTTGGTCCGGGTGATGGTGGAATAGCCCGGCCCGAATGCCACCGTGGCAACGGATAACAGGGGGACTTCCCGGCCCTGGGGGGTGCGGATACGGATCTCCTTAAAATCTGATACCCGGCTGCGCTCTTTTTGGGTGTATCGCACCTTGATTTTAACATCATCCCGGCCCCGCTGGAGACGCACTGCCTCCTGGCCGAAATATCCGGCATACACCTGGCGGGCCAAGTCTTCCACTGTAAGGCCAAGGCCCCGGGCCTCGGGTTTTAATGCCAGTCGCAGCTCATTCTTTCCCGGTGAAAAATCAGACCGGATCTGGAACACTCCATCAAAGTCCCTCAGTCGGTTTTGGAGATCCTGGGAGGCCAGACGAATGGCATCCATGTCATGCCCCTGTATCCACACCTCAATGGGGGCTCCGGGGGGGCCTGCAGCCATCCCTTCAAATGTAAGGGATTTTACACCGGCAAGGGTGCCCACCTCTTTTTCCCACATTACCATGATATCTTTGGAATGAATCCCCCGTTCTTCAGAAGGTAGCAGCACAGCGTGCATACTCCCGTAATTGGGGCCAAAACTTGGTATTTGTCCAGCGGTGACCCCCACCAGAACCAGGCTCTTTTTAAGCAAGGGGTCTCCCGAAAGGGTTTGAAGTTTTCCATTGAGACGAAGCATTGCCGCTTCCACCTGTTCCATGGCCGCCTGGGTCACCTCCGGGGGCGTACCATTGGGAAACTCCACAGTGGAGGTAATGATAAAACCGTCCAGGTCGGAAAAAACCTGGAATTTAAGCAATCCCCCCTGCATGAATCCCAGAATCACCATGAAAAGAGCAATGGCCGAACATAAAGACAGGTAACGCCAGCGCAGGGCCTTTGTTAAAAACGGCAGGTAAACCATGGTCACAAACCACTCAAGACCTTCGGCCACTAACCTGTGCAGTCTTTCAATCCATGAGAAAAGAAAGATCCGGTTTGTTTTTTTTGCAACATTGGGGTCGGGTAACTGGCTTAAATGGGCAGGCAAAAGAATGAGACATTCCACAAGGGAGATGGCAAGGCAGGCAATGACCACCACCGGCAGAATGGAGATAAATTTTCCCATGATACCCTTGATATAGGCCAGGGGCAAAAAGGCCACAATGGTGGTGATTACGGCTGCCACCACGGGCATACCCACTTCCCACACCCCTTCAACGGCGGCCTTTAAGGGGCCGTCCCCATTGTTACGATGGACAAAAATGGCCTCTCCCACCACAATGGCATCATCCACCACAATGCCCAGGACCATGATGAGGCCAAACAGGGAAATCATATTAATGGTTCCCCCCAGGAGCCATAAAATCACCACGCCACCGCCAAGGGATATGGGAATTCCCATGCCAGCCCAGAAACTAAGCCGAATGTCCAGAAACAGCCACAGGAGAAAAAACACCAGGGCAAGACCGATGATCCCGTTTCTCATCAACAGGTCAATGCGGTCCTGGAGCATGTCTGTGGCATCGTAGATCAGGGAGATGTCCGCACCGGGGGGAAGGGTTTTTTGACGTTCAGTGATAAATTTGTGAACAGCCCGGGAGATCACCAGGGCATCCTCTGCTTCTGTTTTAAGCACATTGATGAGCACCGCAGACCTGCCATCCACCTTTGCCCGGATGGGGTCTTGGGCAAACCCATCATCAATCACTGCCAACCGATCCAGGGTTATGTGTTCGCCACCCAGATCTGCCAGCACCACAATATCAGCCAGATCCCGGCCGGTGTATTTCCGGCCCAGGGTGCGCACCCGGATCTCTTCTCCCTGGGTTCGAAGGGTGCCCCCGGCCAGGTTAAAATTACTCGTCCGCACCGCAGATACCACTTGGTCAAAGGTCAAGCCATACTCTTGCAACCGTGATTCAGACACTTCAATGGCAATTTCATAGTCCCGGGTGCCAGAGATGGTGACCTGGGAAATTTCGGCCAGTTGTTGAATTTCATCTTCCATGGCATAGGCCCACTCTTTAAGACGTCGTTCGGACATATCGGCGGACAGGGCCAGCATGACAACAGACTCTTTAAGGGTGATCTCAGAAATAATGGGTTGTTCGGCATCCACGGGAAAGGTGGAGATGCCATCCACCGTGCTTCTGACCTTATCCAGAACCTCCTGAACATCATACTTTTCGTCCAGCTCTATCTGGGCCGTGGCAATGCCCTCGGAGGAGCGGGTGGTATATTGATCAATCCCTTCTATCTCTTCAATTGCCTCTTCAATTTTTCGGCTGATGCCCTCTTCTGTCTCTTCCGGGTCTGCCCCGGGATAGGGAACGGAGATGGAGATCATATCCAGGGAAAATTCCGGAAAAATCTCCCGGATCATGGAATTAAGGGCAAATCCCGCCCCAAGAAAAATCAACAGCAGGAGGATATTGGCAAACACGGTGTTGCTGGCAAAGGCGGCAAGAACCTTCTTCATGAGCCCTCCTGGGAAGTGACGATGTCAAGCAGACTGTTTTCCAGGGGGTCCACCAGTCGGGTGATGATGATCTCCTGTCCCGGGGCAATGCCATGGGATATATAGGTCTCTTCACCCTGGGTTCGGGCCACGGTTACCGGCAGGGTTTTTAGACGGCCGTCTTTTACTGCATAAACGGTATTTTCAAAGGTAACGGCCCACCGGGGCAGGGCCACCACATGGGTCAAAGGTCTTCCCGGTATGGCAACGCTACAAAACATCCCCTCCACCAGGGGGAGTCGTTTTTGGGGCAGGGCTTCCTGGGCGGATACCCTTACTGCCACGGTCACGGTGCGGGTGGTCGGATCAAAAGCCACGGTACGGTGTAATTTTCCCACCCAGGCGGTTCCCTGGGGGGCTTCTGTCCAGTGAATCTCCACAGTAACGGGGCGGATGGCAGAAAACCAGGCCAGATCTGGGGAGTGCTTCTCTGTCTCAAATTCCAGCCAGTCATTTACATCCCGACTGTCCAGGGGGACATGGATTTCCAGCAGGGCATCATCGGCCAGGGTAAGGACATTTATTCCGGGAGTGACATAGCCTCCCTTTTCCAGACCCACTGATTTTAACCGCCCAGTGAAGGGGGCAGTTACCCGGCATCGTTCCACATTGGCCTGGGCTGTGGTAAGGGATGCTCGAGCCCCGGCCAGTGTACTCTGGTTCTCTTGGATTTGAAGGGGATAAATGGCCAGCATGAGGGCCATTTGATCTACCTGATCCCGGGTGGTGTTGTACGTTTGTTCGGCCTTGTCCACATTGGAACGGGTGCCCACTCGATCCCGGCGAAACAAGGAGTCCATGCGATTAAACTCCGCCTTGGCCAGATCACGGTTACGTTCCAGGGTGGCAAGACGCATTTGTTCCAGTTTTAATTCTGCTGTGAGTCGGGCGATAATTTTTTTTCGCTGTTCCACGGTGGCCAGGGCCTGGTTCAGGGCGGATTGATAGTTCACCGGGTCCACGGCAAAAAGCAGATCCCCTTGTTTAACAATCTCCCCCACCTCCAGGCGGGGATGGATGGCAACAATTTTACCGGATACCTCCGGTGCCATGTTAAGGGTGTTCAGGCAGCGCACCTCACCAAATCCCTGGATCAATACGTCCACATCCCGGGGCTGGGCCATGAGGGTTTCCACCCGTATGGCCTGTTCTGGACGAACCGCCTCCCGGGGGGGAACCTTCATGGCTTTAAGGCCCATCATGGCCCCGGCTCCGGCAATGAGAATCAATACACTGAAAAAAACCCGTACCCTTACTTTGGGAGAGTCCTTTTTTTCACGTGACATGGATCGCACCTCTTTTTATAAGAAAGTCTCACCAACAGGCTGGAATTAAAAGACTTTCATTTTTCGTTGTGGCAGTGGTGACTGCCATGTATGTTTATCTGAAAATGAAGTGTCCAAGTACCCTCAGCAGAGCCCCCCCCGATGGGTAATAGGAACCGGCCAATTGGGCCGTTTACGGTTCCGGGCCGGGCCCATTACCCGTCGGGGGGGGGGGGGGCGGCATGATATCATTTGGCTCCGCGTCTACGACCCAATATTCGTTGTGGCAAGAGATCTTGTTATGTATGACCCTGTTGATTTAGTATAGACCTCTGGATTGCAGATACACTATGCTGGATTTTAAATTACCAGATATCAATATATTATGTGCTTGTTTTTCAAAAAACGACTAAATCAACAGACTCATGTATGTTTATGCAGACATATATGAGCCCGTTCCCAAACTCAAATCCCCAGAAATTTTGTTTTAATTCGGTCAAAATGATCCACCAGCAATGATTTTCTCAAATCATAGGCTTCCTGGGTATCACCCGATGACAGCACCGCATTGACGGCACTAAATTCCTGGATAACGCAGCGGATCTCGCTTTGCCAGTCTCCACTGTCAAGGGTGATGTACCAGAGTCTAAATGTCTGTTCGTAAAGTCTCTGGGACAGCTCGGTGACCACGGGATTATTAACAGCATTATAGAGAATGGCCCTGTAGTCATGATCCAGTGCGACCAGTTTTTTTTTGTCCTTTTCCCGATCGTTGTTTTTCTCCAGTGCCTCACATGCCGATATTAATTTTTTGATCCCCTGGGCATGTTTTTCGGAAAAGCCTTCTGCGGCCAGTCGTCCGGCCAGGCCCTCGATCTCGAATCTTGCCCGGTAAAGATTCATCATCTGTTGGAATTCAATTTCCGTGATCATGGTGCCGGTGCGGGCAATCACCCGGGCCAGTTTTTCCCACTCCAGACGGTTCAGGATCTCCCGCATGGGGGTCCGGCTGACCCCGAACTCCTTGGCCAGAATATTTTCATTGAGAATCTGTCCCGGTTTATACTCCAGGAACAAAATTCTCTCTTTTAATACCGTATAAATTGTTTTATTCATCAAACTCACTTCCTCAATATAGTCTTCATTCCCTTTTGTATACCATAAAAATATCAATAAAAAACATCAAGCATACCAAGCGTGAACTCCTTCTGTCAATAGCTTTGTTTGGTTTGAAATTTTGGTGACCACTTAAGGCGGGACAGGCTCTAAAATCAAGCGTCTTAGCAGCCTTAATTTTAGGGGTTAAAAGCTAATTATCCACAGAAAAAGCCTTAAAAATATCCCGCATTAAGTGGGTAGCCTTCGGCAGAACAGACATTTCCCCAGATCAAGAGTCGGTGGTGCCAGGGATTGATCTTTCCGATCCGGCATCACGATGGCCCCTGTGGGACACACCGCTGTGCATGCGGTACAGTCCTTTGCGCAGTTTCCCCGGATCACCGGCACACCGGCAAAGCGTTCCGGAAGCGCCGGGGCTGGGGCCTGGGGCCTGAGGCGTGAATGAGATTAAAATCATAGGAGTGATTGTGTCCCAGCAGCAGAAACATCACCATGAGAAAGGCGGTTCCCAGATGGGTGGCCACAAGATAAGTCCATCCGGCGGCCAATACCCCGGGACGATGGGATTCAAAGATCACCAGGAAAAAAGAAGAGAGGGACATGATTTCCCATGCCACCAGAAAGAGTATCCCGTTCCATGCACTGATGGCCAGCATCATGCTGGCAAACAGCAGCAAAAACATGGACCAGGAAACGCCCAGGTGTTTTTCATTGATATAGGGCTTGAGATAATCTCTGCCATAAAGGGCGGACAGTCCGCAGACCAGGGCAATGACCATGGCAAAGTAGCCGGACAGGGGATCCAGTTTTAGATGAAGCCCGCCCAGTTGGTAGTTCCAGGGCAGCATGACGTCAAAGCCCCCGGTGCAGATGGCATCAACGCCTGCAGCCAGTGCCAGAACTGCACCGGTGACGACAAACAGGGGCCTGCGATATTGGCCAGGTGCCCCCTGCCGGTGAAGGGCAAAAGAAGCGATCCTGTCAACAAAACAACCATGGCAGCGGTAAAAAAAAGCATTGTCTGTTCCGGCCTTTTTTGAATATGATTAAATTCTATTCAAACATCCACACGCGGGCGAATATACGCCTGGAACCAATGGTCGTCAAGGCAATTGTGGGCTTAATTACACAATGTTTGCCGGAAATATTTGCCGGAATTTAATAAACCTGGTTTCTGCCATTTCGCTTGGCTCTGTACAGATTCTGATCCGCCATTTCCAGCAGCACTTCCGGGGTATATTCCATGTCTTCGGCTTCAATATCTTCAACGGTCGGGGAGGGGGATATGGGATCGTGGGAGGGGAACTCCAGGGTGGCCATGCCGATGCTCACAGAGACATGGGGAAATACCGTGGAATCAATGTGGGGGATTTTTTCTTTGAGTACGGCCTTTCTGGCCAGTTCTCCCACCTGGTGGGCGGCCTGGCGGTTTGTTTCCGGAAGGATCAGGACAAATTCCTCCCCGCCATACCGGGCCACCACATCGGCGGGGCGTTTCACACTGCTCACAAGGGCCGATGCAATGCTATACAATGCCCGATCGCCCATGGCATGGCCATAGTGATCGTTGTATTTTTTAAAAAAATCCACGTCCACCATGCCAAGGGACAGGGGGGTGCCGTTTCGTCTGGCCCGGGCAAATTCATTTTTCAGCGCCTCATCAAAGCGGCGGCGATTGGGGATTTCTGTCAAGGCATCCAGGTATGCCAGTTTGTCCAGCAATTTATGCTGATGAACAAAACGGATGTAATTGTGAATACGCATTTTAACGATGGGGGGGGAAAAGGGTTTGGCAATGTAATCCAGAGCTCCCAATTTCAGACCGGTGGTCTCGTCTTCCACCGAGTCCAGGGCCGTGATGAAAATTACCGGAATATCTTTGGTTGTATCCTCTTTTTTGAGTTGTTGAATGACCTCATACCCTCCCATTTCAGGCATCATAACATCCAGCAAAATCAGATCCGGCTGCGGTTCCTGAAAGGCAAACTTAAGGGCTTGTTTTCCGTTTCTGGCCAAAATCAGGGCATATTCTTCCTTCAAAAGATCCGCCAGCACCTTGAGGTTCATTTTCTCATCGTCCACAATTAAAATTCGTGCTTTTTTTTTATTTACATGCAACGTCGACACCTTCCACCTTTTTTAGGGTCATGTTGTGTTCTTTGTCATTGTGAAAATTAAAACCACTCCTTCATTTTATCTGCGGCCTGTTCAAATTCAATGTCATCCATGAGATCCATGATGGAACTGAGCTCCTTTTCATGGCCACATTCTTTGAGAATTTTCTCCACATCCGGTAGAAGATCCGTGGCCATGAATTCTCCTTTGAGAAGAAGTGCGTGGAAATTCTTGAGAATTTTTTGCTTTTCTTCATCCAAGGCTGTGATGCATTTATGCAGACTCAAGGGCCTGTTCTCCCCCTCTTGCAGGGGGGCACAAGGGGGTTGGACTGTTTTAACAGGCAGTTGATCCAGGGCGGTCAACAGGGTTTCCATCTCATTAATAAACCCATGAACCAGGGAAACATCCACGGAACTGGGGGGGGCGGTGGGTTCCGGTTGTGGTGGGTCTTTCATTTCCATGGCCTTCAGGTGGTCTTCCAGGGCTGCGGCACGCTTGAAAAGTTCTTCCGCCGCCATATATCCGGATATCCCTTTAATGGTGTGGGCGCATTCTCTGATTTTTTTAAAGTCTTTTTGTTGGCGTAAATTTTGCAGATATTCAGGGTGATTCCCATAGTCTTTTTTAAAATCCTGGAGAATGGTGAGCAACAGTTCCGGTTTATGGCTCAGGTGTTCCAGGGCTTTGGCGTGATTGATTCCCTTTAAGGGGGGGAGTTTAAAACCAGTGCGTGTTTCCCGGGACATGGCAGGGGTTTCTTTTTGGGTTTCTTCTGTTATCCCGGGGGCCCGGTTTTCCACAGGGGAGGCATTTGTATCTTCTTTTGTGGTTTTTCCCTCCGGTTTTTTCGGGATGAATTGCTGGAGAACCTGGTACAGTTTCTCTGGATTCACCGGTTTGTTCAGGTGGCCGTTCATACCGGCTTTAAGGCTTTTTTCCTGATCTCCTGCCATGGCATGGGCCGTCATGGCAATGATGGGAAGGTGGTGTAGTTTCTTTTCATAGCGGATAATTCGGGTGGTTGCCAGGCCGTCCAGCACCGGCATCTGGATGTCCATGAGGATGAGATCATAGGCTGTTTTATCTATCATCTCAAGGCAGATCCGGCCATTATCTGCAATATCCACCACCATACCGACGTCCTCAAGAAATGCCAGGGCCACCTCCTGGTTAATGGCATTGTCTTCCACCAGGAGAATACGGGCTCCCCGGATATGTTCCATGGCGGCCGCCGGGGAGGGGGCTGAGCCTGTTCCCGATTCCGCTGGGGAGGGGGCAAGCCCCATGGTTTCCTGGAGCGTGTTATACATCTCCGATGGATACACCGGTTTCATTAAAAAGGCCTTGATACCTGTTTTTTCGGCGGCCATACGTGCCTCTTCCCTGCCATTGGCTGTCACCATGAGCATGGCAGGGATTTGGGCTAAATGTTCATTGGCTTTAATGCGCCGGGCGGTTTCAATGCCGTCCATTCCGGGCATGATCCAGTCTAAGAGTACCACGGTATAAGGTTTTTCTACTTTAAGGGCGTTATCCAGACGGTCCAGGGCACTTTTTCCATCCGGAGCACTGTCTACTTCCATGCCAAAGGAGTCCAGCATGGAGGCCAGTAATTCCCGGGCTGCCCTGTTATCATCCACCACCAGGGCGCGGTGACCCTGTAACAGGTTTCTGTCGGGGACAGCGGCAGGTGTCAAGGGTGTTGAATAGCCAAGCTTTACGGTGAAAATAAAGGTGGAGCCCTCATCGGGTTTGCTTTCCACCCAGATGCTTCCCCCCATCATCCGTGTTAGCTGACTGCATATGGAAAGACCCAGTCCAGTGCCCCCATATTTCCGGGTGATGGAGTCATCCGCCTGGCTGAAGGCTTCAAACAGAGAGGCAATTTGTGCAGAATGCAGCCCCACACCACTGTCTTTGACGGAAAATTTTAATGTGGCCTGCCCATTTTCGGCATGGGGAAGTTCTGCCTTGCTGTTTTCGCTCTTTATTACAGGGTTCGTTTCAGGTGATCCCCCCGGCATGTGGGGGGAGGCATTTCTATTGGTTTCATGATCCCCATCAAGGGTGACGGAGATAAAAATTTCTCCTTTTTCCGTGAATTTAATGGCATTGCTGGCCAGGTTCATCAAAATCTGGCCCAGGCGCAAGGGGTCTCCCCTGAGGTGGGAGGGAATGTTTTTGTCCACCTGAAACAAAAATTCCAACCCTTTGTCTTCGGCCATGAATCCAATGGTATTCACCACATTGTTTAGAACATCTTCCAGTCGAAAATCTATGGATTCCAGGGTGAGTTTGCCCGCATCAATTTTGGAAAAATCAAGGATGTCGTTGATGAGGTTCAGAAGGGTTCTGGCTGAAGTTTGAATTTTGTCAAGGTAATTTGTCTGGGTGGTGTTCAGTGACGTTTTTTCCATGAGATACGCCATGCCGATGACGCCGTTCATGGGGGTTCGGATTTCATGGCTCATGCGGGCCAAAAAATCGCCTTTGGAGGAATTGGCGGCTTCTGCGGCTTCCATGGCCTGGATGAGTTCCTGCTTCATCTGTTTCTGGCTGCTCATGTCCATGGCCGTGAACAAATATCCCCGCATGATGCCTTGGGCATTGTAAAAGGCGGTGATGGAGAGATTGACGGGAAGAAGCGTTCCGTTCTTGCAGATGTAGGTCCACTCATGGGCATGGAAAATATGCTGTTTGACATGCTGGGCAAAGATGTCGATGGCAACGGGTGTTGTGGGCATGACTCCGGTGAGGACATGAGCGTACTGCCCTAACTCTTCTTTTACATGGATGGTGGAGATGTTCTGTTTACCCACCATCTCATCTTGGGAAAATCCCAGGAGGTTGGCGGCACCCACGTTGAACAGCGTTATTTTTCCATTAAGGTCGGTGGAAATGATGGATAGCTGGGTGGCGGCATTCAGAACCGCCTGACGCTGGGCATTGGCCGCCTCCAGATGGTGAAGGGTCTGGTCGGTTTTTTCAAATTGTTTTACCACCAGGCGGGCCGTGATGGCTGCCGCCTCCCTGGCAACTTTTATTTCCTGGCGAAGCATATGGTTTTCTGCTTCAAGTTCTGCGGTGGTTTTTTCTATTTCCATTTCCATGTACATATGTTTAAAACTCATTCCTAAATGTCTTGAGGGTGAGGGAAATCAATTTGGGTTTTTAGATTCTTATCTCTGATTTTCGTGTTATTTTGGCAAGAGAATCAGAAACCCTTTTTGTTTCTGGCTTGTCCAGGTTAGGGGCTCAGAAATTTGTTAAATTCTATTTGATAACAATGTCTGATCTTCAAAATTAATGATTTAAACCTTAAAATGAGCGAATGGGGAGTTATATTTTTCAAAGTTAACTATATCGGCTTTTCAGCCGGATTTGCAGGTAAATGGATTTATCCTGACTCCCTTACAGACCCCTTCTAAATCTTTGATTCAACTATTGACAGGACAAGGGTTGCGGCATGATCAATGATTTCTTCATTGCATTGACCTTCCAGACCCACCAGAAAAATGTTCCGGGGCAGGGGCTTTTCACACACCCGGGGCATCAGGGCCAGAAGATAAGCCAAGCCGGCATCATGGCCATAATGAAGCGAGTGGGATGCTGTTTTTATCTGATCTTGGGTGAGAACCACCACCCCACCAGGATCAGTGAATCCAGAAATATTGTCCACAAACACCAAAGTTGCCACATTTTCAAGGAAACAGAGCAGGTTGAGCCCTGATAACCCCCCCTCAATGAGTTCCGTGTGCCCTGGTAGTTTTTTTTTGGACAGACGGTCATATACCTGCAACCCTGCCCGGTCATGATCCATGAGTCGGTTTCCCAAACATATGATCCTATTTTTCATGGCTTTAAGTACCCATACATATGTTTTTCAGCATTCCATGGCTATATGTTATTGATATCTCTATGTATTATTTTGAGGAATATATCTTCGGACACTTAAAAGACTCGGTTCGACACCCTCAGCAGAGCCCCCCCGAGGGGCAATAGGAACCGGCCAATTGGGCCGTTTACGGTTCCGGGCCGGGCCCATTGCCTCTCGTGGGGGCGGCATGATAGCATTTGGCTCCGCGTCTACGACCCAATATTCGTTGTGTTCGATAGGACATGTGGGTTTATAGGAAAGTCCCGACAAACCTGACGGATTTTCATGCTTCGTTGTGGACAGGCCGGGGCCAGAATACGGTCTGCCCGTGGCAGTTATAAAAAAATGGTCGAACCGATGGTTAAAAGGTCCAGCCGGTGTGAAACTTCTTGCCGGTGGTGCCATCTTTTTTAAAAGTATGTACGGCACAGACCATGCATGGGTCAAAGGATCGGATAACGTGGCCTGCTTCCACGGGGTTTTCCAGGTCTTTTAATACCACACCCCTTAATGCCTCCTCCCAGGGACCCCGATTCATGCCCTCATCCCGGGGGGAACCGTTCCAGGCCGTGGGAGTAATGATCTGGTAGTGGCTGATTTTCCGGTTTTTTATTTTCACCCAGTGACCCAATGCCCCCCGGGCTGCCTGGAGCATGCCCGCCCCCTGGCCATCTGGAATGGTTTTGACAGAGGTGTAAAAGGGCTCGGCACGGTGGGTCATGAGTTCATTGAGCCAGGTCCCCATGGCCGGAAGCAGTGTGGCAGGCCGTGTGAGCCGTGCCAGTTGGCGGATAAGGGCTGTGGCCCCTTTGTGTCGGACCATGTCGTGGAACAATGGGTTCTTATCCATGATCATCTCTGCCAGGGGGCCGGTTTCGGCGGCAAGGCCATCATAGCGGGGGGCCTTGACCCAGGAGTATTTTTCACCGGTGTTGCCCGAGGCATAGGGCCGGGTGTCCCCGTCAAAGGGATGGAGGGCGCACTCTTTCTGATCAAACCAGGCGGCGGAAACATCTTCGGTGATTTTGGCGGCATCCAGGCCCTGGGAGATGATGCCTTTGGCAAATCCAGGGGCTGTGAGCAGAGGGTCATGGCCTTTTTCTGGGCAGACGTCTCCATGGGTTTGATTCAGCGGAACCACGCCGGTGTGTTGGGGAAAGGGAAAATTACCAAAGGAAATATACGTGTCCGTTCCTTTTCCAAAGGTGTCAAGCCCGGCTTTCCTGGAAAATCTCAGGAAAAATCCCACTTCGCTGTTCTGGTGTTCAGGTGATTCATCCAGCCAACTGTCAAGCTCCTTGAGGCTGGTCACGGCCTGCCATCGTTCTATGGTGCAGCCCAGTACCTGGGATTCGTACCAGTTTTTGAATTGATCAATGATGACACGGCACTGCATGAGTTTGGCGGTGTCAGGGATGGAGGTGACCCCGCCTGGAACCATGAACGAGGTGTGAGGCCACTGGCCTCCGATGATGGCAATTACCTCTATGAGACGCTTGGTTTTTCGGATCACCTCCAGCACGCTGGTGCCCTTGAGCATCTGGTATCGCTCCATGGCTTCTTTAAAAAGATGATGGTGCTGGTAAGCCTTGGGGTTGGTAAAGTCGGCCATGTACATGAGAATGGTCTGGCGCATATCGCTTTGGATGATTTCTGCCATCAGGGCAATATTGCGAAGACGGATGGCATTGTCCGGCGGGGTGACACCCACAATGGTATCCAGGGCCTTTACCGCCGCATAAAGATGGGTCAGGCTACAGATGCCGCAGATGCGGGGGGTGATCACAAGGCCGTCCAGGGCACCCCTTCCCTCCATCATGGATTCAAATCCCCGGAACATGGTGCCGGAACTCCAGGCATCATCAATGCAATGATCCGTCACATCCACCCGGATTTCAAGATCGCCTTCCACCCGGTTCACAGGGATGTTCAGACCTTTAATAATTTTGGGCATAATTGTTTTTTCCTCAGACCTTGGAACTTCGTTTTCTCAATCGATCCGGTGCGGCCTCGGCTGCCATTCCCTTGTAGACCATATAGTGTGCCCGGTTCACCCCTTTGGGAAGTTCCAGGGGGATGCCCTCAATGTTGGGGGTATGAAAAAAGGGGATTGCCCGGGGAAAATCAGGGTTCGTGCATCCAAAACAGGGGACGCCTGCCCGGGGTTTTGACGAATGTCGATTCCAGAGTAACTTGTTGCAGGGGCCGGGAACCAGTGGGCCGGCACAGCCCATGTGAAAAAACAGGCACCCCATTTCTCCAAAGTCCGACTCTTCAATGCGATACTCGTGGTATTCATTTCGGGTACATCCCTGGTGTACCATGGTGCTGTACCACTCCAGGGGACGGTGGAATTCATCCAGTTCCAGCGGGGTATCTCCGGCCAGGGCCATGAGGGAGCCAGCAATGACATCGTGGTGACAGGGGCATCCGGCAAGATTGATCACCGGAAGACCTGATTTTGCGGTGAACTCCGCACCCAGGGCACCGCCTTTTTTTCTTTTTCGAAATTGCAGGCCCGTGGCCTCAATGGCATCATCCACACCAAACCCGCCAAAGGCGGCACAGGTTCCCACGGCAACCACCACCTGGGCCTGGTGAGCCAGGGTGTGAAACAGCTCTTTTTTGGCCCTGCCGTTGACGGTGTCAAACATGCCGGTACCAGCCGGGCCGCAGATGATGGAGCCCTCCACCACCAGAATATCCAGGGCAATGTCTCCGGATGTGATTTGTTCCAGCATTTTTTGGTGTGATGTGTGGGAAAGGCTGGACAAAGAGGGGTGCCACAACAGTTCAAGACCCAGGGTGTTGAAAAGGTCTGTAACATCCAGAAAATCACTGCTTAACAGCGAATAGGTGTCTCCGCCGCATCCGCCCCCTTGAAGCCAGTAGACTGTTTTCACAGCGTATCCTCCTCTCATTTTTTATAACTGCCACAGGCAAACCGTATTCTGGCCTCGGCCTGCCCACAACGAAAAATAAAAGTCTTTTAATTCCAGCGTGTTGGTAAGACTTTCGGCATCCTTCAAAAGTGCTTTACACTTTCTTAGAGCATTCCCCATTTTCAGGGGCTTTTTCCCAAAAGACTGTAAAGTACTTTTGGGGTCATATGAAGGATGCCAGACTTTCTTATAAAAAAACCGGCAAAAACCCCCTGATTTGTTAGTTATAATTGGCTTGGTTTGCCATCGGTAGCCCCAGATTCTATACCACGTAGTTATATCCAAGTCACGGACTAATAACTCAAATTAAAGCATGTCAGGGTCATCGGAAAGGACATATCGATTTCTGCCCTGATTTTTTGCCTGGTACAGCAACTGATCTGCGAAATCCACGATGTACATGTGGCTAAGCATGGGAGGAGGTACCAGGGATGCCACACCAATGCTCACAGAGATATGTTTTCCTACCAATGAGGTTTCATGGGGAATTTTTAAGGCTTCAATATCTGACAAAATCTTTTCTGCCACGGCTTTACCCCCTTTTTTATCGGTGTCTGGAAGAACCATGGCAAACTCCTCTCCCCCATATCTTGCCGTAAAATCAGCTGGCCGGCTCGATGCATAATTTAAGGCCTGAGCCACTTTTTTTAGGCAGTCATCTCCAACAAGGTGGCCATAGGAATCATTGTACCGTTTGAAATAATCAATATCGATCATAAGCAGGGTCAGCGGATGTTGGCTGCGTTTGCATCTTTGCCATTCCGCAGCCAAAACCAGGTCAAATCGTCTTCTGTTGGGAACCTGGGTGAGTCCATCTATGTATGACATGGTCTCAAGTTTTTGGTTGGCCTGGACAAGCTCATGATTGAGGGAGGCAAGGTTTTGATTGTACTTAGTCATGCAGCGTTGACGGTAAATCAGGAACGCCCCGAAACATAGCACAAGTGCCCCCAGTTTCCATAAAAGATCATAGTCAATCCCCTTGTGGTAGTTTAGCTGCATCCAGTTTTGGAACAACTGGTGTCGCTCCTCCCGGGTGAGGGACTGATCCGCCTTTTTCAGGATAGCAGACAGGATGCTATTGTCTTTTTTTATTCCGGTTTTGAACTCAATTTCTATGGGAATCTCCCCGGATATTTTGATGTCCATAATCTGTTGTTTCTGGATATAATAACCGATTGCCGGGGCGGTGTCGATGAATCCAAACAAGGCCTGTTTCTGAACCATGGCAAGGCCCTGTTCCACCGTGTCCACGGGTATGAAGTCCATGGCCGGATATTTTTTCTGGATGATGGGATAAAAGGGGGTATGGCGACAAATGCCGATAGTCTTCTGGGCGAGTCCTTCAAAGGTGTCGATGAACAGGGCATTGTTGTCCGTTGCAATGACCAGGGGATATGTCACATAAGGAAGGGTTGTCTGGACGTTGGCAGGTGCCGTTTCCCCCGTCCGAAGCATGGAAATGAGATCGCAGCCCTGGGATTCATTGTTGGCGTGGTTCTTTGGGGTGTCATGTTGTATATGCCACTTCAAGGGCAGGCCAATTTTCCGGGACAGTAGTTTGTAATATTCGGCAACAATTCCCCGGTATTCCCCCTCCTGGGTGATGAATTCATAGGGGGGATGGTGGCCCTTTGAAATCCAGATGCTCAGCTCTTTTTTTTGTTCAAGATATCTTTTCTCTGCCATGGACAGGTTTTTTATTTTTGTTGAGTCCTCCAGGGTGCCCATCCATTTGGAAGAAAGGGCATCGAACTGTTCGGGTGTGATGTTTTTCATGGCCTTGTTCAAGATTTTGTGCATCATCGGCCAATCATTTCTCACTGCCATTTGGAGGGGGAGATCCTGGGAAACGGTGACCTCCATGATTACTTTGAGATTACCGATGAAATGGGTTTTGATGATGTGGTTAATAACCCCAAGGGTTCCCACAAATCCATCAACGGTACCCAGGGCCAGTTGATTGAGTCCGTCCGCATTGTTGTTCACGATGACGTACTCGGGTCCCGGATGCTCTTGCATGATAAGTTCGGTGAGGCCATATCCTTTGGTCATGGCAATCTTTTTGCCTTTAAGTTCAGACAGGGTGTGATACTGTTTTAAGCTGGAATCTTTGGAAACCAACACCTTGACAAGTTTCATATAGGGTGGGGTAAATATGAAAAAGGTCTCCCGTTCCGGGGTTTTCCAGATGCCTGGAAAGAGATCAATTTCTTTTTGTTTGCCCATTTCGAGGAGCTGGGGCCAGGAGAACCCATTGATGATGTCAAATTTGATGCCGATGGTCTCGCCGATGAGGGCCAGGTAATCCATGACAAACCCTGCGGGTTTCCCCTCTTCAACAAAATCAAAGGGGGGCCAGTCCAGTTCATTGGCAACCCGGATGACAGGATTTTTTTGCAGGAATGCAATCTCTTCCGGTGCCAGGCTAAGCTTTTGGTCTGGATTGATATTGCGATACCCCAGCCATTTTTTTTCAAGCTTTATGATCTCCCCGGGGGGCATGGATGCCAGGGCTTTTTCCAGCATGCCGTGGAGCAGCGGCAAGTCTTTTTGAACCATGAAGTGCAGGGATTTTTTTTCTCCCTGGTCATATTCTTTGAACCACCCTGAAATTTTAAGGGAGTCCACATAATTTTTTTCAAACATGAACCGGGCCACGGCAAAGAGTTCAATGGTTGCGTCTGCCCGGCCGTCAACGACTGCCTGGAAGGCTTCTTCCATGTTTTTGACGGTTAATATGTGAATCTCAGGGTACTGTGCTGATATGAAATTTTCCTGGGCATATCCCCTTGGAATGGCAATTGTCTTTCCCTGAAAAGATGCAATGCCGGAGACGGACTCGGCATATCTTGATATGATAAAAACGGTTTTATCCCTGTAATAGGGTTGGGTGAACAATCCAAAGGTTTTCCGCTGGGGGGTTTGATACGCCGATTGGAGGATATCAATGTGTCCGGCCTTGAAACGCGCTATTAACTCTGCCCAGGAATATCCGTTGATGTATTTAAAGTTCAGCCCCAACCGTTGTGCCAGGAGGTTCATCAGATCAATGCTCAACCCAAACGGTTGACCGCCAATGGCAAAATCAAAGGGGGGCCAGTCCATCTCGTTGCTCACCCGGATCACGGGGTGTTCCTGGATAAAGGCCTGCTCTTTTGGGGTCAGTTCCAACATCACTGGGGCCTGCTGGTCAAAGGATAGTGCCATGGGTACCATCCCGAAAAGGAAGGGGATCAGGTAGAAAAACACATGGATCCACCTGATATAAAATTGGTGAGCTTGGTTGGCGGTTAACATTTTATATTTGTCCTTGTCCTTTATCTATATAACTGCCACGGGCAGACTGTATTCCGGCCCCGGCCTGCCCACAACGAATCATGAAAAAGTAGTCGCTGTAAGCATCCAGCACCCAGTACCCAGTACCCAGTACCTGCTTTTTCATATAAACTGCCACGGGCAGACCGTATTCTGGCCTCGGCCTACCCACAACGAAGCATGAAAGAATGTTAGAATTGCCTACTCTTTCATATAAAACGGGCATGCTCTGACACAACGAATATCGAAAATGGCATTATGCCGCCCCCCCCCGACGGGCAATGGGCCCGGCCCGGAACCGTAGACGGCCCAATTGGCCGGTTCCTATTACCCATCGGGGGGGGGCTCTGCTGAGGCTACCCGGAGGTTTTATTTTCTAATAAATTCCCCCATTGACGCCAAGAACCTGACCTGTGATGTAGGATGCCTGGTCCGAACAAAGGAAGGTTACGGCTGAAGCAACCTCCTGGGGTGTCCCTGCCCGTTTCATGGGAATATTTTTTACCATCTCTTCCAGAAGAAGATCTTCCACCATCTCAGTTTCAATGAAACCCGGTGAAACGGCATTCACTGTTATGTTTCTTGATGAGACTTCCCTGGAAAGCGCCTTTGTGGCACCGATGAGACCTGCCTTGGAAGCGGAGTAGTTAACCTGGCCAGCTTGGCCCATCTGGCCTGAGGTCGATGTAATGTTGACAATTCTTCCGAAGTGAGCACGAATCATTTGTTTTACCACAAGGCGGGTGACATTGTAAAACCCCGTGAGGTTTGTATCCAGAACCCGATGCCACTTTTCCCGCTTCATCCGTACCATCAGCGTATCATCGGTGATTCCGGCATTGTTCACCAGAATTTCGATTTGTTGATGTTTTTTCAGAATGGCTTTTACCCCTGCTTCTGCCTGGTTCTGGTTTGCCACATCAAAGCAAATAATTTCCCCACTTCCTCCGGCATCTTCAATGACCGAAAGCGTTTCCCTGGCTGCTTTCTCATTCTTGATATAGTTGATAAATACATATCGGCCCGTTGCTGCGAGATCCAATGCAACCTGGCGGCCTATGCCCCGGCTTGCACCTGTTATCAGAGCCACTTGATTCCATGGGGCGGGTTTATTTGAATTTGACGATGGGGTCATGGGTTTTAAATTCCTTTCATGGATGCCAGTTAGCATTAGGGAGGTCATGATAATAAAACTACAGCCAATTTCACATGACCTCATGCCAGTTTTTATTATATAAGGTAAAAAAGTACGAAGTCATATGAAACGCGCTATACCCATTTTTGCATGGAGAGTTCCAGATAGTGAGTATGGAACTCATGGGCTTGATCATAAGCTCGGCCGTTAGTGGGCCAACGGGGTCAGGTTTGTGGTATTGGAGTGAGAGGTTTTTATCAGCATCCATGCTTTTGGCAACAACCTGTGTTTAAAGATAAATTTGAATAAAAGTGGCAATAACTCAAGTCTGATCCCAACCCCAAATGACCGATCTTATGATCAAGCCCATTATTGGTTATTTTTTGTTGAATAATAATTTTACCGTTTTCATAGGTAAAAACATACGAATACGCCCATTATGTTTACATAATATCTGGAAACCATATTTAGTATAAAAACCTTGTGCTGAGTCACTAAGACAGTCAACCACAATACTATAAGCAGGCATGTATGTGTTTACTTCCAACAAGTATTTCAATGCTTTTATCAAGGTAACTTTACCCAACCCGCTACCATGAAATTCCTTGTGAACAGCAAGTTGAGCCAATAAAAATACAGGAACAGGATAGCGTGGTAATTTTTTAGCCAGATTTGCAGGTAAGGTGTCACGGCATATTAAGCTTGGCGTGACACAATAAAATGAGCAAATTGGAAATCTTTGATTGGGCAACGGAACCTGTGCAGGCAATACCATTGTACGGCTAATTCCTGCTTTCATATGTTTCACAGCTTGCGTTTGAATAAACGAATTGAGTTCAGGCTCTTCACAATCGAAAGATGCTCGATCATGTTTAGACTTGTTTAGCTCTTTAAAATTTTTAGCCCAATTCATTTAAAAACCGTTTCTCTTGGCAAATTGAGCAGCTTCAATCAATGCTGTGTTTGGCTTTTTAGCCTTTTCACAGGCGGTCAGGAATTTATCAAATATGTTATCTTCGAGGACAAGACTCTCATGCTGCGCGATAACATGGGTTGAGTTTTCATCCATTAATCTGACCACATATTCTGTAAGACTTTTTAGTCCTAAAAGGGCTGAGGCCTTTTCAGCTTTGGCTTTTATGTCTTCATCAAGTCTTATATCTAATCGTGCAGTTGCCATATTGACCTCCTAATGTACGGATTGTTTCCGTATTCTTTTTGTAAGATAACACTTCAATTGGCAAACTGCAAGAATGTATGAAAATCTGGATAGTGCTATAAGTGGGGACAGTTTTAATGGGGCGGCATTCCCATTTTCCCGGTTGGAGTTTTAAGCCTTTGATATGTAAAGATATAATTTTTTAGCCAATTTATTACCGACTCAATGAAATCAATAGTTTATAGCGGATACCGGGAGTGCGCCCGCCTGTATCACATCATCAGCTTCCAGGGCCTCCACAGCTTCCAGCAGATTTTGGGGCAGCAGGATCATACCCAGATCCTTTCGTTCCTGGATGGAAAGGTTCCAGATGTTTTTTCCCACAATGGCCTCACCGGGGTCAATTTCATTTCTGATGCCATCCAGACCGGCAGCAATGTTAACTGCCATGAGCAGATAGGGATTCACCATGCCAGAAGGGGATCTGTCTTCCATGCGATTGGTGGCCGGGCACCGGAACAACTGGGTTCTGTTGTTATCTCCATAGGAGGCAAAAGAGGGGGTCCAGGTGTATCCTGAGTCCGATGAATACACAAATTCACCACTCTGGATGCGGCGGTAACAGTTGATGTTGGGGGAGGCAACGGCGGTGATGGCCCGAACATGTTTGAGGAGCCCCCCAATGTAATGTAAGGCGGTTTTAGAAATTCCCAGGCCTTTCCAGTCCTCTTCACCGGGATTCAGGGGGAAACAGTTTTCCCCGGTGATGGCATTGGCAATGTGGAAATGCAGATGGGCCCCCGAGCCACTCAAATTTTCAAAGGGTTTGGCCATGAAGGTGGCAGTGGCCCCATATTTCTGGGCGACCTGGCCTGCCATCATGCGAAAATGCACCAGCCGGTCTGAGGTATGCACGGCATTGGTCCAGTCAAAGTTGACTTCATACTGTCCATTGGCATCTTCATGAGCGGATGACAATAACGGGGGAAACTCAATGGTATTGCCATTGATTTGTCCACCCATGGCAATGGCCATGGCCGTACCAAACACCGATGCATTACAGTTTAATGCCAGGGCCTTGGCCACATCGGTGCCGGATCTTAAGCCCCCAAAGTTCATGAGGCAGATCTCTTCTTCCATGTTTTTGGACCGAAGGCGTAAAATGGTGTCCCGGATGACGGTGAGATCAAAATTGCCGTCAAGCTCCGGCCAAGTTCCTGCCATGCCGGAACTGCTGTCCAGGAGAAGGATATCAAATTTATTATCCAGCGCATGGCAAAGGCCCCGGGGAAGGGTTTTGCTGTCCACGCACAGTCCCATTAACTGCCCGGGACGCAATGGGGCGTATTTCAGTCGGTCCAGGCGGTCCGGATTTGTTTTGTCCATGATGTACACCAGGGCCGCTGCTGAGGGTGAAGGGGTATCCCCGGGTTTGATCAGCTGGAACCATGGAGATGGATTGTCATCGGGTGTTGATGACGGGGTATGGGCTGCATCCAGTGTGGTATCCCCGCACAGGGGACGCTGGCCCATATATCCACATCCACAGTGTGAAATGGCCTGGGAGAGTGCCCATTTTACAAGGTCCGGGGCCGTGTCAAACCCGGTGAATAAAAAGGGCAGTTCCAGGGCATCCGAGCGTTTCATGTCATGGATGTTCCAGCCCAGACGTCCGGAAAGACACTGGTAGATGAGCTGCCTTGCTTCGGCCCGCTCCACGGAATACATGCCGCCTTCCCCTGTGTTTTCACAGATGCCCGACAGGCGGGAGGCAATGCCAAGGGCGGTCTTTACCCGGGGGCTCACCGCCCCGAGACTCATGGGGGCAATGACCACGGGCATGCTTAAATCAAGAGCCTTTCCCTGGCTGCGATCTCCGATAAAGGTTCTCATGTCAATGGGGGTGTTTGAATTTGCAGGGTTGATTTCTACGTCTTTTTTAAAGGCAATGTCATTGAAATGGGGGAGATGGCGGGAGGTACCATAGCCCCTGATCCGGTAGCGACCAATGTGGCTTTTCACCGTTATATCGTCCAGCACCTTTGTATTCCAATAGGCCGTGTTCTCCCCGGAAAATTGGGTAAAGGGCGTATTCTTTAATGGGGGTTCCGGCGTGCCGCAGGAAAGATCCTTGCCCGCACATACCACTTTTGTAAATTTGCCGGAAAAGGGAATGTCATACTTTGCCAGAAAGGTCATGATTGATGCCGTTTCGTCGGGGGTGGGGGATAAAATCATGGCATCGCTGCCCAAGGATTCAATCTCTCCCCCCACATAAATTTCACCACCAGCCATGTTTTCCCCCACCTTTTCGCCGGAGTTGCCAAGGATGATCATGCGGCCGCCATACATCATGTAGCCCGCCATGAAACTCGAATTTCCGCCGCAGCACAGGGTGCCTTTTTTCATCACCTGGCCTGCCCGGGAGCCCATATTACCCCGGACGACAATCTCTCCGCCCCGGAGGGCTTCTCCGGCAATG
>Ga0208900_1000375_pt1 | contig 28393 bp, 22 predicted proteins | sample AntAceMetag02UKK_FD_184763 | JGI IMG/M metagenome (GOLD analysis project Ga0208900, IMG submission 184763) | Saline lake microbial communities from Ace Lake, Antarctica - Antarctic Ace Lake Metagenome 02UKK (SPAdes) (version 2) | ecosystem: Environmental > Aquatic > Non-marine Saline and... | reverse complement strand
AATTTATACCGTCTTCACCCCTCTGTAATGATAGAATTTATTTCTGTCTTTAAAAAAATCGGTTCAAAATGGCCGAAGTTATGATCAAACCAATAGTTTCCATTCCCTGATGGACCAGCCATTCTAAATTTGGCTCAGAATCCATGAGGTGGATCTCTGGTTTCTTGTAGGGTTCCAGAACAGATCTTGAGTGTATCTGTTGTAAAAACCCCACTGCCTTCAACCGAAGGCACGTTGACGAAAGACCTATGCTGCTGATCTCAATTAAGTGCTGTTCAAAATGCATAGGCTGAAAAGCATACCATACTCCGGTAATTCATCCCCTGAGCTAAAGACTCAGGGGTTTTCTTACTGGGTTTCCATAAAATTCAGACAGGTCGTTAATAAATGGAATCTGATCACATAAAAATTATTGCAAGCAATCGCAAGGCACGGCATGAATATCATATTTCCGATGAAGTGGAGGCTGGCATTGTACTGGTGGGCACCGAGGTGAAGTCCATCCGGGAGGGCAGGGTCAATATCAAAGATTCCTATGCAGACATTAAAAACGGTGAGATGTTTCTCCGGCAACTTCACATTTCCCCTTACGAGCGCGCCTATTATGACAACCACGACGCCCTGCGCACCCGAAAACTGTTGCTCCATCGCCGGGAGATCAATAAACTCACCGTTAAAATCAATGAACGGGGATTTACCATTATTCCGCTGAAGATTTACTTTAAAAATGGCAAAATAAAAGTGCAGCTGGGCCTTGCCAAGGGTAAAAAACTCTACGATAAAAGAAATACAATCAAAGATCGGGACATGCAGCGGGATCTGGATAGAGAAAAGAAGAACTATTAAAAGATTATGGCCATTCCACCACCAAATCAACCATCCATAAAGCCCGATGAAATCATTGGAATTTTGTTGCGGTACCGATGGGTGGTGGTGATCCCTTTGTGTATTACCCTCACTGTAGGACTTTATCTGGCCCTGACCATTCCCCGGGTATATTCCGCTACCACCACCATCCTGGTCCAGGCCCAGAAAGTGCCGGGCAGCTATGTGAAATCCATTGTCACCACGGGCATTGATGATCGTATTAATACCATTTCCCAGCAGATTTTAAGCCAGAGTAATCTGGAAAAAATCATTGAGCAGTTCGGACTTTTCCAGGAAAAAGAAAAGCACAAGTGGTTCCTGGAAGATAAAATCAAAAACCTCCGGAAACGTATCCATGTAAACCTCACCCGGGCTCGCAAGGGAACCGACGCCTTTAGCATTACTTACAAAGGCACCCGCCCTGAGCGGGTGATGAATATCACCAATACCCTGGCCGGACTCTACATGGATGAGAATCTTAAACTCAGGGAAGCCCAGGCCGTGGGTACAAGCGAATTTCTGGATTCTGAACTGAAGAAAACCCGAAAAAAGCTGGTGGAGAAAGAGCATATTCTGTCTGAATATCGATCAAAATACATGGGGGGATTGCCCGATGAATTGGAATCCAATCTCAGAACCATGGACCGATTGCAGCAGCAACTCAGCGATCGTCAAAATATGTTAAGGGAGACACGCAACGGCATTGCCACTTTCAAGGCCCAGATGGCCCAGCTGCGGGAGAACAAATCCCAGGCCAAGGATGCCGCCGCCCGCCAGATGATTCTCTCTTCCGGGGACACCCAGTCTCTTATGTCTGATACTGCCACACGGCTGGCCCGGTCAGAACTTGAACTGGAAGAATTGCTGCTGCGCTACACAGATAAGCATCCGGATGTGATAAAAAAACGTACCACCATTGCCCGACTCAAACGTCTTGAAAAAACAGAAGCCCCAACGGACTTGGAAACAATACCGGGAAAAACTGAAAACAAAACCGGGGGACAAAACCATGCGTCGACCACGGGGACAAATATCCAAGAAACCCTTCAACTGAATCAGCTGGAGAATGAAACGGTACAGATTCAACGGGAAATCATCGACATAAAGACCCGCATGAAACTATACCAGCGCCGGGTGGATGAAACCCCCCGTCGAGAGCAGGAGTTAAGATCCTTGGAAAGGGATTATGGCAATATCCAGGAAATATACAGTTCCCTGATGGATCGAAGGCTGGAGGCAGAACTTTCGGTGAATATGGAGAAAAAACAAAAGGGAGAGCAATTTCGCATTTTGGACCCGGCCAGGATCCCCCAGCGTCCCATCTCCCCGGATGTAAAAAAACTCTTTGTTTTTTCCACGGCAGCTGGCTTGGGTGTCAGTGGTGGCATTATCTTTTTGTTGGTATTTCTTGACAATACGATCCGCCGGGATGAAGACATTGAAGAAAATCTGGGGCTACCCATCCTGGCCAGTGTGGCCCCCCTTGAAAAAAGAAAAGATCGCCTGCGGAATCGACTGGAACTTGTGGGATTCATATTAATGGCAGGATATGTGCTGTTTCTTCTGGCTGGATTTGCCTTTGTTAATATCAAAGGGGTGGATCAGATAATGGGTTACCTTACTTAAAAACGGGAAAGGTTATTTTGGGAAAAATATCCAAAGCACTGGAAAAATCAAAACAAAATATTTCTGGCAAATCCAGACAAAGTCCCCCCAATGCCAGTGTGTCCAGAAGGAGGGGAGCACCTGCCATGCCCTCACCCGGACAACAGACTGGAGTGCCCCGAAAAAATATTTCTCCAAGGGATTTACCCCCGGCTCCACCCTCATCGGTGAGCAAGCCTTCAACCACCCGACAACACCCCGGAAAAGTGATCCAACCACCGGAACCCCATGGGTCTGTGGTGGCTTATCACAGACCCCACTCCCCCGAGGCAGAACAATTTCGTATGTTGAAAACCGCCATCATGTTCCCGGACAGCGGCACGCCACCCCGGACCATCATGATCACCAGCAGTGCCCCAGGGGAGGGCAAATCCTTTGTGGCTGCCAATCTTGCCACCAGCATTGCCAACGGCATTGACGAGTATGTCCTGCTCATGGACTGCGACCTTAGACTTCCTACCCTTCACCGGATATTCAAATTTCCAGACAATACGCCAGGGCTGACGGAATATCTCACCCGGGGGGCTCCCCTTTCTTCTCTCATTAGAAAAACAATCATAGGAAAATTGACCCTTCTACCCTGTGGCACCCCGCCGCCAAATCCCTCAGAGTTGATATCCTCGGATCAGATGAGAAGATTGCTCCAGGAGGTAAGATCCAGATATCCAGACAGATATATTATCATTGACGCACCGCCACCGGACGTCACTGCGGAAGCCAATGCACTGGCACGCCAGGTGGATGGCATTGTCATTGTGGTCAAAACCGGTTATTCAAAAAAAAATGCGCTCAAGGAGATTGTGGAAACCTATGGCAGGAAGAAAATTCTTGGAGTGGTAAAAAATTATGCTGAAAAATCAAAAACATACCACTATGGATAGATAGAAGGACAGGAAGAACAATCTTCTCACCGCCTCTGCTCCCAAAAACAGACCACAAAACGGACTCATTAAACAATTACTCAGCCCCTGTTAAAGACCTCATGGGAATTCTTGCTAATTTTTTGTAGATGTTGTAATCATCAAGTGTAACTTAAGGGGCGGAGCTGTACATTGTGAAACCGACCCTAAAAATCAGGCATCTTGTAGACCATCCAAAATGGTTTTACACTTTTGGGAAAATAATTCGGGATACTTCATGCAATGCTTGAGACGTTGTCACAGTATTCCCCTTATTTCCTGGGAATCTCCTCAAAAAAGTGTCAACTATTTTTGAAGCAATATGAAGAATGCCAAAATCAAATCATCGGCTCCACCCAATACCGTGATCGGAGAAACTGGATGAGATATAAACACTGGTGGCTCATTGCAGGAATGCTGTGCTGTTTTCTGCTGACAAGCCATGGGGCATTGGCCACCACCCCCAAGAAAACCATGAACACGGACTACATCATTGGCAATGGCGATATCTTGCGAATTTTCACATGGAAGGAACCGGATCTTTCAGTGGACGTGTCAGCGGTGCGCCTGGATGGCAAAATAACGTTTCCACTGGTCAACGATATAAAAGCCGCTGGTCTTTCCACCATGGCCCTGAAAAAAGAACTGGAAACCCGACTGGCAGGCTATGTGGAGTCACCCATTGTCACTGTGATGCTGTTGCAGGCGGTGAGTCGACGATATTATGTCCTGGGGGAAGTCAAACGGGTGGGGGAATATCCCATTGAAAAAAAAATGACCGTGATGCAGGCCTTTGCCGTTGCCGGGGGCTTCACCGAATGGGCATCTAAAAACGAAATTCTGCTTATTCGACAGGTGAACGGTCAGGAAAAAATATTTCGGATTAAATATAAGGATATTCTCAAGGGAAAAAGTTCGGATAATAATTTCCTCATCCAGGCAGATGACACCATTGTTGTGCCTTGATGTCAACAACTTCTGAGTTAAAGACTCAGGGGTTTCCTTGCCAGTTTTTTATAAATTTTGACATCCTTCAAAATCACCTTCTACCCGTTTCAAACACACAAGAGCCAACTAATATGAACCATTTCCGGAGATCTCTTTTAAATGCATAGATTGATTCCAATGGGTTCCATATGCCTGCCAGCAATCCTGCTTTTTATTTTATCCTGCTTTATGCCCGTGGAAGTAGATGCTGGCATGAAAACAGAATTTCATCCGGTGCTGTATGTATCCGGCCACTACACCGACAATGAAGATCAGACAAAGTCCAACAAAAACGAAACGCATTATATGGTTTACGGCTCAGCGCTTTCGCTGCGCTTTGTCCAGAAAAATGCCAGCGTGGATCTGAGTTACACCCCCGAATTCATTGACCGTGAATCCAATGATGAGGACGGTGATTCTCTGGAGCACAACGCATCTATAATGGCAGATATCCAGGCATCCCCCAGGGTGGCCATGAACCTGAGTGTCAACTATGACGGCCATGATAATGATGTGGACAATGAGGCCTGGCGAACCAGTGGAAACTTCACCACCACCATGGCCATTTCCAAAAAAACCAGGGGTGAAATCAATCTGGATTATGCCAATGCCTTTGAGCGTCGTAAAACCACCGGCACCTACCAAGAGCAAACCGATTATGGGGGGTCTGTGGCTGTGATTCACCAATTTGGTTATAACAATCAGCTGAGTCTGTCCCTGGATTATACCTCAGTGGATTATGAGCCCCCGGTTGATGAGGATTATGACTCCTGGTCCCCGGGGATATCAGTGTCATACTGGATGAATCCCTGCTGGGGAATGGAACTCTCTGCAACATATGAAAAAACAAATTATGATATTTTAAACCGTGATGTGGATTCCGGAACAGGCACATTCCGCCTCATCCGCTGCATTGATTCCCATTTCAAATTCTATTCACAATATAAACATATTTACACCAACCGGGACGGCAGCAAGGAAAACAGCTACCTGCCTTCCCTGGGATTTGACTGGGATGTCACAGAGGATTCCGGGGTCTCCCTGGGGCTGGGATATCTTTACCAGGAATGGGAGAATAAAAGCAACGGACGTCTTTTTGTGGATGCAAATGTATTCAAACAAGTGGACTTTTCCCGCCATGCCAATGTGATTCTGACAGCCTCCAGCACCATTTATCCCAGCAGTGAAGAAGGTGCAGACCTGGGCTTCCAGGTTCAGTATCGCAGTGGGTTCCTGTTAAACTGGGATATCATGGAAGCGTTATCTTGGAATTTAAGTGGTGCCTGGACCCAGGATGAATTCACTGAGCCCGACGTGGATCGTACCGATAATATCCTGGACGTTTCCACTGGACTTGCCTGGTCTCCCTGGTGCTGGGGAACGCTTGAATTTGCCTACACCTACGAAGATTACCGCACTGACAGCGATTTGCGGGAGGATTACCAGGAGCACCGGGGCACCGTCACCTTCCGACTTCATCCCTCCTTTGGCTGGACAGGAAAGGTCTTAGTTCCCAGCAGGGAGAGTGTTGAAGAACGCATTTATGGTTTGAATTAGGCAAAACTGCATCATTGATGGAACACAAAAAAATATGACAAATAAGCAGGCATTCTCCATTCTGATCACAGTGGATGTGGAAGATTGGTTCCAGGTGGAAAATTTTAAACCCTGGATTGCCCATACTTCCTGGGACAGCCGAGACCTGCGGGTGGAAAAAAACTGCCACCGCCTCATGGATCTTTTTGACAGTATTCCCGGAGTAAGGGTGCGGGCCACCTTCTTTATCTTAGGCTGGATTGCCGTCCGTCTGCCAAAACTGGTGAAAGAAATCCAACGCCGGGGTCACGAGGTGGCCTCCCATGGATTTGGCCATGATCTTTGCACCCATCTTTCACGGAAGTATCTCCTGGAAGATCTGATTCGCAGCCGGAAAATCCTTGAAGACATCACCGGAAATCCGGTAAAGGGCTATCGTGCCCCCAGTTTTGCCATTAATAATGAGATACTTTTCCTTATTGAACAAAGCGGTTATGCCTATGATTCAAGTTATAACTCCTTTGATGGTCATGGCAGGTATGGCTCCATTGACGTTGCAGGCAAAAAGCGCAACGGCATTGCCATTGAATTTTCAGATACATTTCAGGAACTTCCGGTGAGCAACTTTGTGTTTAAGGACAAAACCTTTCCCCTGGGTGGGGGGGGGTATTTCCGGCTGTTTCCTTTTTTTTTTTCAAACAGGGAATCAAGCATGTATTGAAAACAGAAAATGCCTTTATTTTTTACATGCATCCCTGGGAAATAGACCCGGATCAGCCCCGGGTACGTCAGGCATCTGCAGGATTCCGGTTCCGGCATTATGTCAATCTTGAAAAAACGGAAATGAAACTGAGGGCTTTAATGAGGTCTTTTCATCATTGTAGATTTCTTTCCTGCTCGGATTTTCTGAAAGCTCAGAAATTATGAATCTCAATCAGGCTCACCCCAAAGCCAGACTCATTCCCAAATACCAGATATTGTAATCAAGCCTGCAAAGCAGTTGATGCTGTCAGTTCCATGTGGGTTAACCCAACGCCAAAAATGACAAACAGGACCGCATTTCAGATCATGGAGAATACAAATTGTCTTTAACCCGTACAATGATAGTTGTATTGATTCTGGCCGTCACCGCCCTGGCAACCCAGGTGCTGAGCCGTTCGGAAAGCATTTATCCCAACCGGCCCTTTGCCCAATTTCCAATGAGCATTGACATATGGCAGGGGACAAGGTCGAATCTGGATTTAAATGTATACAATGTCCTGGGGGTGGAGGATTATGTTTTGACCAATTACCATAATTCCCGGGGCAAAAGCGTGAATCTTTATGTTGGGTTTTACCAGAGTCAGAAAGAAGGGGACCTGATTCATTCTCCCAAAAACTGCATGCCCGGTGCCGGATGGCATATCCTTGAAACCACCCGGGAATCTGTTCAATTCAAGGGTGAGGATGGGCCGTCCAAAGTAGCCCGGCTGCTGCTTGAAAAGGGAAGAGACAGGCAGATGGTGTTGTATTGGTTTCAGTCCCGGGGCCGGATCATTGCTTCGGAATATATGCAGAAAATCTGGTTGGTCATTGATGCCATTACCCGGCAGCGAACGGATGGCTCCTTTGTCCGATTGATTGCCCCGGTGACGAACAATGAAGCAGCCACGCTTGAAATGCTAAATGAATTTGCAAGGCAGATCAAACCCCATCTGGATAACTTTATTCCCTTGTGAATTTGCTGTCAGCTGGGGAGGGATCAGGCTTACGTTATTGACATTTTTGTTAAAAACATGGGGTTCTGGTAAAAGCCTCAGCCTCGAATAACGCAAGCTTGACCTCATTGGCCCACCAATGATGATGACTGGCCAAGATTATGACCCAACCCCAATTCTTAATTTTGAACTATGAGTAACGAAATTCATCAAATGAATGGAAAATAAATGAAACTGCCCATAAAACCCCATATTATCTTTCAAGTTCTTCTGGTGGTCTTCAGCTTTTTTTTCCTGTATGCCCATGCCATTGCCACCCTGATATCGGACTGGTCCAATGACCCCAATTTTTCCCATGGATTTTTCATTGTCCCCATGGCCCTTTACATGGTCTGGATAAAAAAAGAAAACTTGGCGACCATGAACCCGAGCCCTTCCAACCACGGACTTTTCATTATATTTTTCGGCGTGATGATCCACCTGGCCGGACACACCGGCGCCGAGCTGTTTCTAATGCGATTTTCTATGATCATCACCCTGGTGGGCATTCTTATATTTTTTCTGGGATGGACGTTTTTAAGGGCATTGATCATTCCTATAATTTTCCTTATCCTCATGATCCCCATCCCCGCTATTATCTGGAACAAGCTTGCCTTTCCCTTGCAGCTTCTGGCGGCCCGGCTTTCCGCCAGTCTGATTCAATTCATCCATATTCCCGTGTTCAGGGAAGGAAATATCCTTCAACTGGCCAATACCTCCCTGGAGGTGGTGGATGCCTGTTCGGGTCTTCGTTCGCTTACCTCCCTTATTGCTCTCACTGGGTTGTTTGCATATATTGCCCCGCTTACATCCCTAAAAAAATGGGTACTGTTCTTTTCGGCCATTCCCATTGCCGTGGCCGTGAATGTCATCCGACTGACCTTCACCGCAGCCATGGCCTTCTGGATCAGCCCGGACATGGCCCATGGGTTTCTCCATGATGTGTCCGGGATGTTTATCTTTGTGGGGGCTTTGGCCCTGGTATATCTGGTATTTTCCATTGAAATGGCCATTGAGAAACGCCAGAGGAATGGGGTTAATCATAAAACAGATTCTGAGTCATAAATGGAATATCTTTGAAAACACATACTGTTACAAACATAATTGTTGCATCATCCACTGAAAAATTCCTGTGGGACGAGTATGTATTAAGACATCCCCATGGCATTGCATATCAGCTATTTGCCCTCCAGGAAGCCATTGAAAAAGCCTTTGGATTTAAATGCATCTATCTCATGGCAATGAACGAAAACCGGGTTCAGGGAATACTGCCCCTGGTGCATGTGCATGCGCCCGGGTTAAAAGGTAGCCTTGTTTCCCTTCCCTATTGTGATGCCGGTGGCATCCTGGCTGATTCCGACTCAATACACACCCGACTTTTGCTCCATGCCCTGTCCCTGGCAAAGGAAATGGGTATTTCAAGGGTGCCTGTTCGTTCTATTGTTCCCTTTGCCGGTATAAATCCAGACCTGACCCGGCACCCGGGAAAAGTCCGGCTGGTGCTGTCATTACCAGATCATTCAGATAAGTTACTTGCCGGTTTCAAGGCAAAGGTGAGAAGTCAGATTAAAAAACCCCTCAAGGACGGCCTGACCTTTCATATGGGGGGTAGGGAATTGTGCCGTCCTTTTTTCCGGATATTTGCTGAAAATATGCGGGATCTGGGTTCTCCTGTGCATTCATTTAATTGGATACAGCAGGTGATGAAGACCTTTGGCAACAGGGCACACATTGGTGTTGTCCGTCTGTCCGACCGCACTCCGGCGGCAGCCGGGATATTGTTGTGCCATCCTGCCAGAGTCTCCATTCCCTGGGCATCTTCCCTGCGACGGTGCAATGCCCTGAATCCCAATATGCTGCTCTATTGGCACTTTTTAAAATTCTCAACCAATGCCGGTTATCCTGTGTTTGATTTTGGCCGTTCCACCCCCCGGGAAGGCACCTTTCGCTTTAAAAAACAATGGGGAGCACTTCCAGAGCCCCTCCATTGGGGAGAATTTTCAATGGCTGACAATCAGAAGATTGTTTGCCATGGCATCCAGAATAGCACCGGTGTTTCAAATAAAAGAGAGTTCCTGGCCCGGGGCATTATGACCATGCCATTGTCTTTGTCCACCTGTCTTGGTACCATCGCCAGACGTTTTATCACCCTGTGATTGCTGGATCTATGACAATACTACCACACCGACTATCAGTACTGACCAGTGTTATGCTCCCCTTTCTTCTTCATTTGTGCTGGATACCCATTACCATGATCCAGACCTAATACAAAGACGACCTCTACCATGTTAAGCCCCAATTTTATCTTAAAGATTATTGGACTGACAGTTTACAATCAGTCCGTTTTAACCCTTCTGTGGCTGGGGGTGCTGGCCACAGCCATTTTAAAGGGGCTGAGCCAGCCACGGGTGCTGTTGGGGCTTTATTTTTCTCTCTCCATTATTAATCCCCAGTCTTCTTTGTCGTTGTTTTCCGGCCTGCCTTTAATGAAAATCATGATCCTTTTATCCCTTGCTTCTCTCATGATGAATCAGAACCAGGCCCATTTCAGATTCCCCGGGCTTTTTGTCATGTTCTTTTTTTTCATTATCTGTTCGGGATTGTCCTATGTTACAGCCGTTGATCCAGGCCTTGCTTCCAAGCGGTTTTCGGAGTTCAACAAAATTTTTTTTGTGTGCATACTCACCCTTGCCGTTCTTGTCACCCGGGAGGATTATGATTTTCTTCACCGCATTATCGTTTACAGCTTTTATTATCTGATCCTCAAAACCCTGACCGAAACCCAGACCATGGGTCGGTGGTATGCCGTCCAGGGACCGGGGGGATGGATTGGGGATTCCAATGACTGGGGCATTGCCATTGCCATGTTTCTGCCCTTTGCTTATGTGGAGGTGATAAAGGCAAAAACCCTGACCATGAAGGCGGTTCATTCCCTGGCCGGTATTTCCACTCTGCTGGCCCTGACATTTACCTCGTCCCGGGGGGCATTTCTGGCCACGGTTGCTGCCTGCCTTGTTTTGCTGGTCACTGAGGCAGAACGTACCAAGGCCCTGTTAGTGGGGCTGATAATCCTCATGGTGGTGGCCGTTTATATCCCGGAAAGCTATATGGACCAGGTCCGGTCTATCTTTGAAAGTTCTGATTCTGTTGAAAATGCGTGGCAGGGGGAACTGGACACCGAAGAATACTCCGGGGCAGAACGGGTATGGAACTGGAAACTTGCCAAGCGGATGATGGACGACTTTCCCTTTGCCGGTGTGGGTTGGGGCAATTATGTTTCCATGAAAAGAAAGTATGATCTTGAACCAGAACCCACTGTGGCCCATTCCACCTGGTTTCAGATCGGTTCCGAAGCCGGGTACACCGGTTTGATTGCTTTTGTGTCTATGCTTTTGCTGGCCTTTAGATCCCTGCTGCAAACCTGGTTAGCAGGACGGCAACAGGACGATCCCTGGCTGATATTGAATGCCAGATGCCTTGCCGCTGGCCTCGCCGCCTTTTGTGTGGGAGCCACCTTTATCAGTCGTGAGTACTCGGATCTTTTGTTCTGTTACATTGTAATGACTGCGGCCATGCCCACGCTCCAGGTACCGGATACGGAGGTATGACAATAAAGCCTGAAATCCTTTATATTGCCCATCGAATACCCTATCCCCCCAACAAAGGGGATAAAATCCGATCATTTAATGAGATCCGTTATTTATCAAAGCAGTTTGTCATTGATCTGGTGTGTCTGGCCGATGATCCCGGGGATCTATCCCATGCCACTGCCCTGAAAAAATACTGTCGTCGGGTGGCTGTGTTTTCATTAAACCCTGTCATTGGCAAACTCAAGGGGCTTTTTGCCCTTGTGACCGGCAGATCTATTTCCGAAGGGTATTTTTATCATTTGGGAATGGCAGCAACCATAAAACGCTGGTTGACACGGCATCCCTACCGGGCGGTTCTGTGCTTTTCTTCCCCCATGGCCCGGTACCTTGAATCCACGATGACGATCTTTCCTGGTAACAGGCCTGGGCTTATCATGGATTTTTGTGATCTGGATTCTGATAAATGGCACCAATATGCCCACACGGCTGCTTTTCCTTTGAACTGGATATACCAGGTGGAGGCCCGACGATTGCTGGCCTTTGAAAAAAAGATCAATCGTTGGTTTGATTCCTGTGTTTTTGTGTCGGACAAAGAAGGGGTCTTGTTTAAAACACTGTTCCCCGGAGCCCGTAATGTGGTGTCTATTCCCAACGGGGTGGATGTGGATTATTTTACCCCCGGTATCTGTAAAAAATTTAAAGCGTCTGAACCCCAAAAGCCGCATATAGAAAAAACACTGATGTTTGCCGGGGTGATGGATTACCATGCCAATGTTGACGGAATGTTATGGTTTTGTGATACCGTGTTTCCCCGGATCAAAGAAAAATTACCCGGCACGCGCTTGGTCATTGCCGGCAGTAATCCCGCTTCGGCCATACAGCGGTTAGGTAAACATAAAGATATTATTGTCACCGGTTTTGTGCCGGATATGCGTTTATGGTACTGCAGGGCGGATGTATGCATTGTGCCCCTGCGCATTGCAAGGGGGGTACAGAACAAAGTGCTTGAAGCCATGGCCATGACAAAGCCGGTGGTGGCAACTTCCCAGGCCCTACAGGGTATTTCAGCGATACCACATCAGCATTTGGTGGTGGCGGACCAGGTGGAAATTTTTGCCAATTCTGTGGTGGAGTTACTCAATGATTCGGCCCGGGCCGGTGAACTGGGAGTAGAAGCCAGAAAGTTTGTCATTTCAGATCATAGCTGGGATTTTCATATGGCTCGATTTTCGTCTTTGGTTTTGGGCTCAGGAATCGTTAAATGAGTCTCACAAAAAAAGTATGGGACGGGCTATGGACGGGAACTGCAGCCTCTATTTTTGAAAATTTGCTCAGGGTTCCCCGGATGATGATTGTCACCCGTGTGCTGGGTCCTGAATTATATGGGATTCTCGGGCTGTTTGGGGTATTCCGAGAAGTGGTGGGGAAATTTATCCAGCTGGGAACCGGGGATGCCATCATCAAGTTTCTGGCCATGGATAAGGCCCGGCAAAATACGGACAAAATCAGTGCCACCATGGGGGCAGCGGCCCTGATCCGCCTGGTAACCATTTCCATCAGCCTGGTTTTCTTTTTTCTGTTTGAGCCGGAGATTCTTCTGTGGATGAAAAAATATCCGGCAATGGCCCATGTCCCCCCCCACCAGATGATCTGGCTTGTCAGGCTTCTGATTGCGGGAATATTAATCCAGGCCATTGAAGGCCCCTTTGGCAATGCCCTGCAGGGATTCCAGGCCTGGCGCTCCCTGCTGGTGATACGAATTGTCGGAGCCCTTGCCTCCACCGGATTTCCCATTGTGGCTGCCATATTGGGATTTCGTCTTCTGGGGATCGTGGTGGCCCAGCAACTGGCCTTTGTCGTTATGGCCATGATGATTTTTTATTATTATCGCATCAAGGTAAAAAAGCATGTAAAACAGGCCAAAATGGCTGTTATCCTGAATCAGCTCAAACCGGTGCTTCTTTTTGGCCTTCCCTTGATTTTCTCCCAGTTTTTCAGGCTTGTTTACACCTATACAGATCAGCTGATGCTGGCCGGGATGGGTAAGGCCGCCGCAGAACTTAGCTTTTATGAGGTGGCCAGAAATGCGGCAGCCATGCTGGTTTTTGTTCCCACCCTGCTAAGATCGGTGATGTTCCCCGCTTCTGCTGAATTTTACGCAGATAAAAATAAAGCCCGGCTCCAGGCCTTGTTTACCTTCATGGTTAAACATCTTTTCTGGTTTTTGTTTCCCCTGGGGGCATGGATGGCCGTTCTTTCTCCCCTGGCCATCGAAATTATCGCCGGTTCCCAGTATTTACCGGCGGCAAAAGCCCTGTCCTGGCTGGCGTTTTTTGTTGTAATGCGTTCGTTTGGTGTTCCTTTTTTCACCTGCCTTGTGGGATCTTTGGGCAGGACAAAAGAACAATTTTACATATCTGTGTCCAGTGGGGCACTCAATGTACTCTTGAATTATTTTTGGATTCCCGCATATGGTTTTATGGGCGCTGTGTATGCCACAGGCGTGGGACACCTGTTGAGTTTCTCCATGGCTTATCTTTTTCTACGGCCCCATATGAAATTGAGGTTTCCTGTGTATTCCATGCTTCTTACTGTGGGGTTGACCGCCATAACCTGCCTGTTTTTTTATGCCGGTATGATGTACCACCCTGCTATTCTATTTATTATTGCACCTGTTATGATTCTTTTTTATATCATGGGGCTGGCTCGGTTCGGCGCATTTGATAAGCAGGACATGACTTATCTTTTAAAACTATTATCTCCTGTGGATAAGCGATTTCCCTTTGTCAGTAAGTTTTTTATCAAGTATGCAGTGGCAAACAAAAGAGAATATCTTTTTTAAACCCAAAGCATCAACGCAGATAAGATCAAATTGTGATATTTAAAAAATTTCAATCTACCTTCTGTACTTGATTTTAACTTCGATTATCAGGGTCGTGAAATGCGCACAATCAGAGGCCAGTTGATAAAGCTTGAACGAAAGGTATTTAAAAAATGAATGGTAAGCCCAAAATTGGCTTTTTAATATATGATTCCCGTTCCGGAAGCACACTTCTAGCATCCCTTTTGGACGAACACCCGGATGTTGGCGTCAGTTTTGAAGCTGATTTTTTAATATCCGCTATGGAGCATCACCAAAAAACTGGTTTTTTCCCTGAAGATCAAATTTTATATGAAATGCTTAAGGCAGATAAAAGACTCTCTGAATGGGGAATTGATATTTCTCAGGTTTATCAGGAGTGCACATTGCTTTATCAAAAAGCCACTGTCAAAAATTTCCTTGAAACAGTGTTCAATCATTTAAAGCGTCATGACACAAGCAAAAAAAATGCTTATCTTTTTATCATAAAACAGGGGCTTTTAACCGGCTATCTGGAGTCATTATCATCTCTGTATCCAGATGCGTATATCATTCATATATATCGGGATGGTCGTGCTGTGTATGCATCCAAGAAAAAAAATAAAAACATAGACTCAAATCTGCCAATGTCCAATGACCCGGTAAAATCTGCCCGTCGTTGGATGAAAATTCAAAACAAAATAAGCGCCATGGCCAAGGTCATGAATATCTGTGAAATCCGTTATGAAGATTTGATTATCAACAGGGAAAAACAACTGGAATTGATTTGGGAGTATTTAAACTTAGATAGCAGCCGATCCCCCCCAAAAAATTCAGATTTTTCATATGCGAAAAATTTACCAAAAAATCAAAAACAAATTCATCCCCTGGTTGGAAAACCCCTGGATCAAAGTAGAATCAGTGCATGGCAATCGACACTTTCTCTGATTGAAATCTGGAAATATGAACGAGTCGTCCACAGGGCACTGAAAGCAAGACAATATATGCCTGTATTTTATTCCATTTCCGGTATGTTTCGTTATATGAAATACAAAAAACAAATTTTTAAAAAAAATACATGAAAACAGGATATCTACTGAGGACCTTTCCCCAGCTTTCCCAGACCTTTGTCAATAATGAGATCACCGGGCTTGGACAACTGGGACATGATGTCGTGATTGCTGCTTTGTATCCACCGGGGGAAGAAATTCCCGAAAGTCTTATTTCCCTTGCATCCCGGGCCTTATACTGGTTTGACATTGACAAATCTAGGCTGATTGAAATTTTAAAGGCCAATGCCGTCCTGGCTCTAAAATTTCCCACGGCTTATCTGAAATTATTTAAAAAACATGTTTCAAGCCCCAGCAGTTTTTTAAAAAAGATATTCCTGGCCCATTATTTCCATACCGCCGGGGTTTCTCATATCCACACCCATTTTGCCTGGGAACAGGTGGCATATTTAAGCTTTATCAAACAACTCACCGGGATTCCCTTCAGTGTTACCCTGCATGCCGCAGACATTTATTCTGAAATCTGCGGTATGACCGAAGCGGCAGAGGATGCGGCATTTCTCATTACCATCAGTGAGTACAATAAACATTATCTTGTAAATAATCTGGGCATAGATTCAAAAAAAATTCATGTGGTGCACTGTGGGGTAAATACGGATGCCCGCCCCGTCCCCCATGGCAGCCTTTCAGAAAACCAAGGAAATAATCTTCCATTCATCCTGTCTATTGGCCGACTCACGCAAAAAAAAGGATTTGACCTATTTCTTGAGGCTCTAAAACGCCTGAAGGAAAATGGTGTTGCCTTCAAGGCCAGGATCATCGGGGATGGCCCTTTAATGCCGGAACTCAGGGCACAAATAAAAGCATCCGGACTGGAACAAATGGTTGATCTGCCAGGAGCCATGCCCCACGAATCGGTGATGGCGGCTGTCCGGGACTGCCATTTGTTTGTACTTGCCTGTAGAAGAGCAAAAAACGGAGATATTGACGGGATACCCGTGGTGCTGATGGAGGCCATGGCTGCAGCAAAACCAGTTATTTCCACATCATTAAGCGGAATTCCAGAATTGGTTCAGCCGGGCACCGGGTTGCTGGTTCCTCCGGAAGATCCGGAAAAACTGACCCGGGCCATGGTCACTGTTTTAGAAAATCGGGAAAACGCTCATAAAATGGGAAGGAAGGCGCGACAAGTGGTTGAACAATCGTTTTCCATTCAGGGCCAGGTCCAAAGATTAATTCATCTGATCCAAGACAGAAATTAACACAGGATATCTCGAAAAGATAATGAAAATTGCCCATTTCATACTGTCCATGAGTGTTGGCGGTGGGGAAAAATTGGTCCGGAGCCTTTCCCAAAAAATTCACATCCCCGGATATACCAATCAGGTAATCTGTTTTGACAGGATTGATGCTTTTCAAGATGAATTTGCAGCATGCGGGGTTGACCTGACCCTGATGAAGCGTCACCAATGCCTGTTTGATCATCGACTAGTTGTTCCCCTTGTGCGAATGATTAAACAACAGGACATTCGCCTCATTCACGCACATGACTTATCCTGTCTTGCCTATGCCGTGGTTGCCGGAAAACTAACAGGTATAAAGGTTATCATGACGGAACACAGTCGTCACTACATTGATCGTGCGTTGAAACGACGTGTGGAAAAAAGGGTATTGATGACGGGTGTTTCCCGCCTGATAGAGGTCAGTCCGGAATTAAAGCAGGCAAGTATTTTAAAAGATCGAATTCCTGAACAAAAAATAACGGTAATTGAAAACGGGGTGGATATAAATGTTTTTAGCTCGGCCCCCCAGGTTCGTCTTCATGAGGAACTTGGCCTTTCCCATGAACAAAAATTAATTTTGGCGGTGGGACGTCTGGAAAAAATAAAGGGTCAGCAATACCTTGTAAAGGCCATGGAATTACTTTCACAAAAAGTGAAAAATCTTCATTTGATCCTGGCGGGGGACGGCGGCAACAGATCCGCGCTGGAAAGTCAGGTTCGCCTGGCAGGCCTTGGTGATAGCGTTCATTTTCTGGGCGCCAGAAATGATATTCCCGGCCTCATGGCTGCCAGTGATCTTCTGGTAATTCCATCTGAATCGGAAGGGCTTCCCTTTGTTCTGCTGGAGGCCATGGCCGCAGAACTTCCGGTGGTGGCCACAGCTGTGGGTCAGATACCCGATATTCTTGGCAATGATAAAAGAGGAATCCTGATTCCTCCCAAAATACCCCAGGCCCTGGCAGAGGCCATGGATAAAATTTTAAAAACAGACTTCCATGTCCTTACAGATAGAGCTCAGGCCCATGTGACTGCCCATTACAGTGAAGCAATCATGCTGAAACGCTATGAAATAGTTTACAAATCGCTGATTACGGATACCCAGTAATCCAGTTTTTTACCTGCAGTTCTGCTTTTCAGTCTCACAGAGTGAGTCTGGGTTGAAGCTTTGGACAAAAATAAAAAATGAAACTTCTCTATATAAGTGCGGACCCCGGTATTGATGTGGACAACCTCACCGGTGGCGGTTCGCATATACATGAAACCCTCCGGCATCTGGAACAAATGGGTCATACGGTGTTTCTTGTGGCACCTGGGATGATATCTGTGCCCGGGGAAAAAACACCCCATGCCTTGCGTGTGGTGAAACACCGATGGTTTCAGTACCTGCTCCAGTTTAAATTCGCCATAAAACCTGGATCATGGGAAGTAAATTCATCGGTTTTTTCAAGAGCAAACAAAGGGGCAGTCCCATGCCTTGGAAACAAGGTCGAAGCCTTGTGCTGTACATCTGGTCAAAAGGCAAATGCCGCCAATTTAAGTCCCCAAAATGATAAAAATGGAAACATCTCTGAACAAACACCTGATTTAGAGACTGTCACTGCACCGGCAGCACCACCGGCACCGCTGCCTACCCCGAAAAAACAAAGCCTTAAATCCCGCCTGGTATCATTTTTTTATGGCAGTTTCCGTCATCACCTGAACTGTGTGGAAGAGGAAACCCTTTACAAAAAACGATTTCTCAAAGCCGTGGAAACCTGCATCCAGGAATACCGTCCTCAGGGGGTGTACGAACGGTATGCCCTGGGCCATCATGGGGTGCACCGGCTGTGCTTAAAACATAAAATTCCCCATATCCTTGAGGTTAATGCGCTTTTGGCCCGGGAAGCCCAGCGGCAGAGCCAGCTTCATCCCTGGACGGCCCGGGGGATAATAGGGCGGGAACAAAATTTCCTTTCCCATGTGGGGACAATATTTGTGGTGTCCCAACAGCTTAAGTTGGACATCAAACCCGGAAATTCCAACATCATCGTCAACCCCAACGGAGTGGATACCCGGGTGTTTAATCCCCAGCGTCCCCTGAAAAATATCAAAAAAAGATATGGTATTCAGGGAAAACAGGTGGTGGGCTGGATCGGCAGTTTCGGTCCGGAAAGGGGAATAAAGTCCCTTTTACACATTGCCGCAGCCGTTTTAAAAAAAATGCCGACGGTTTGTTTTATGATTATCGGGGATGGCCCCCTGCGCCCCTGGATTGAAGCGGAGATATCCCGGCTGGGCATGGAGGAAAACCTCATCCTCACCGGGTCCGTTTCCCGGGAAAGGGTTCCCCATTATATTGCAGCCATGGACGTTGCCCTGGCCCCCTATCCATCGGGGGGAGCCACCTATTTTTCACCGTTAAAGGTGTTTGAATACATGGCCATGGCAAGGCCCGTGGTGGCCACGGACAGGGGCCAGTGCGTCGAACTGTTAAAAGACGGAGCCGGTGTGGTATTACCGCCGGATGCGCCGGAACTTTGGGTGGCTACCCTGAAGGATTTATTGAACAATTCGGAAATGCGGTCATCCATGGGAAACAGGGCAAGGCAACGAGTAATGGCACACTACACCTGGAATGACAATGTTCGGCGGATTGTGGAAGAGTTTACCCGATTGGGGCAAAAAATATGATGCCGGATCAGGCCTGGCATACCGATGCCAGCAGATTAAAACGTCTGGTGCCCCGCTGGGAACGCATTTTTTTACCCATTGTACCGCCATTGTCCCGGGAATCCAGAGCCACGCTTCATGTGAAGGGCTTGGCCTTCAAGGCCTGGTGCAACGGAAAGATTTTAGAAAAAACACACCAGGGGTTTCCCATTCCTCTGGAGAGTCAAAAACCATGGGAAAACGAAATTTTGCTGTATGGCATTCTGTCCGGTGCCTGGATTGAATCCACTAATGCCGGGTCAGTCCCAGTGATGAATCTGAAACCACCGGATTCTGATCCCGTTTTAGCCGCCGGAGATGCACTGCTGTCCTTTGTGGTGGATCAGGGACCGGATACCGGCGATTGTTTTAGTTTTTTTGATCCAGTGTCCATGACCTTCAGAATGCCGTCCTGGCGATGGGATACGGGCATCTGCCTGGAAGCTCTGGCCCGTTTGGCAATGGTTTCTGGACAAAAAAAATATCAACATGCGGTATCCCTTATAGCCAAGCGCCTTTTGGCGGTCCAGGTGACAGATCCCCTTTGTTGGGGAGGATTTCCCGAAGCCTCGGATCTTCACATGACCGGTAAAAAAGAGCCTACACTGCCCCAATGGGTGGTACCGTTTAACGGGGCATTCATCGGGGCCGGACTGTTGGCGGCATCCTCAGTGGATGAACCATTGGCAGCTCCCTGCCGGGCAGCGGCTCGGATGGGTTATTATCTGATGGTGGAAAGGGGTATCACCGGCCAGGGATTTCTTAAAGGCTATTATCACGTAAAGGACCGGCAATGGCGATACCATGGCCAGATAAATGATTCCGGGATTTTTCCCCGGCTGGCGGGGTTGCTGGACAAAACGGGTGAACCTGTGGAAACAGAAGATATGCTGGCTTACAGCCGGGCCATGGCCTCTTTTCTTCAACCCCGGGGGCATGTGGGCCGAGCCCGGTGGCTTCCCGGCAAAGATACATATCCTGCGGGCACCCCGCTTTTTCCCGAATGGAAGACCCACCCGGATCAGATCCCGGCCAAAATATTTGCCAGGGGGCAGGCCTGGTATCTTCTGGGGGCCGTGGGGGCCTGGCAGTTGACAGCGGATAAGCATCTGGGCAGATCGATCAAAGCCGTTGTGGAATATCTTATATCCTGCCAGGATAAAAGCGGACTGTGGCACCACGATATCGGCCAGCCCGGTCAGGGACTGGATGTCAAGGGAAGCGCCGTTGTTCTCTGGGCACTGCTGGAGGCAAAACCGACTTTCTTGGTGATAGGTGGGGACAAACCAAAGCTGAGAACCGCAGTTGAGCGGGCCTGGAAGGCCCTTGTTGAGAATCAGCAGCAGCACCTGGCAGGTCCCCTGCCGGGTGCACTGGGGGATACCGGCAGGGAAGGAGCCATCATTTATTTTCGGGATCGACCCATGTACACAGCCTATGGCAGCGCTGCCTTTATTATAGCAGGTTGCTTGATGAAACAAAATTATCAGGCAAACGATTCTTTCAAAAGGGATAAATTATGACTTCAAATTTTGAAGCATAAAAAATAACTATTTTGAGTTAAAAATTAGTGGGCATAATTTTCGCAGTACATCATAGTTTTTTTAAAATTAAAACAATATATAGTAATCAACGTGATTGCCATGTCTACATGTTGTTATTTAAAACAATAAATTTGATCCAACAAATGTAATTTGCGTGTATTTATTTTGAGAAATATTGGCCTCATTTTCCGAGCGATAGCTATATAAAAGACCTAATTTTCAGTATTGATTATGCACTATAAACCTCCAATGTTGTTGGGAAATTCAAAAGGCGTATATTTACACCATGAGCATCTATTTTCTGTGTTTTTCACATGACCATTCAAAGACAAATCCGTATCTTCCGCGTGCCATAGAGGATTTTTCCCTCCATGGAAAAAGAAAATTGGTGCATATCAACTATGGAAATCTGAATTTATGGTATCCAAAAACTTTTAGCCATACAATCCATATTGATATTGATAAGAATAATGGTGTCATAAGCATACTTTTGGGAGAATCCTGGGGGTATGATAAGCAGACTGCTGTTGAAAAAGGCTATCCTCAGATGCCAGGTATTGTCGACAATCCCCGCCTGATCCGGAATTTATTAGCTGAGAAAGGAAGCGCGGCCATTGGTGATATGGACGGTTTATTTAATTATATTGAGTATCATACCTCAAACAATCATTTTTATGTTTACAGTGATTATAACGGCTTGAAACCATTTTATTATACGGAAAATCCAGAGTTCCTATTTGCTTCCAGCGAATTTCAACCTGTTTTCAAGGTGTTGAATAAAAAGACAATAAATTATTCCGCAATATCCAGCTATTTTTTATATGGGGTTCCTTTTGATGGCAGCTGTATTGTAAATGAGATCACAAGGCTGGCACCAGCAAGTGTGCTAATGAGTAAAAAAGAAAATTGGAAAGAATCCCGCTATGATTACTCTCGTCCAGAAACGGGGTATTTCTCATTTGAAAAAACGGTTGAGCATTGTTGCAATATGCTTATGGACTTATTAGAACGGCAACTTTCGGACGGGAAAATAGAATATTACCCAATAACCGGTGGATATGATACCCGGGTATTGTTAAGTCTTTTTGGTGAAAAAAAACATGATTATGAATGGACAACGAATTGCAGCCCTTTTTTGAACGAACTTACAGACAAAGATGTCATCGTCTCAAAAATGATATGTTCGAAATACAACTTAAGGCATAAGATACGGATTTCATCAAAGGAAGAGAGTGATATTTTTATTCGAGACAAGGGACTATATGAAGAGGTCAGACACTTAAATGATTCCGTTAATCTCAATGGACATTTTTCATATTATGTCAGGGGGCAAAGGGCATTATTAAAACAGTCAAAAAATCCAAGAAAAGGATTTTTGTCCAAAAAAATGAATTCATATTGCGATTATGCTAAATATTCGAAGTCTTCTAATTTATTATGTTCAGTGATCGGCCAATATTCACAAGGATGTATGTCAATATTTGTAACTCTTGGTTCTGGAGGTTGGATTTCACAGGCCTCTTTTTTCCAGAGATCCTTTCGTACACCCTTTCTTGGTACTTCTGTTGTCAAATACGTCAAAAAGATGCCCTCTCATTACTTTGAGAATGGAAAGCTGTACATCGCTATCCTAAAGCATCTTGCTCCTGAATTATTAGACATTCCGTTTATCAGCAGAATCAATGATGATTCCAGTATAAAGATTCTTAAAGCCGGTGTTAATTATACGAATGCGCGTAAGGTAAACCTTCATTCGCCCCTTACATCATATCTCATGTCACCAAAAACTTATAACAGGGGAATCTACAGTCCAAGGTACCTGTTATTACTGATTCTAAAATGTATTCTTGAGCAAATCCGACTTCCTCAAAAATTGAGGGAAAAATTGGCAAATCATTGGCGTTATAAAAAACTTTTTCCATATGACATTGCTGATATTTTTATTAAAATGGAATGCATGCTTAGAGATTATGTGGATAGATAAAAGGTGTTGAAATAATCCTGTTTCCAACAGACCAGTACTCCCGGGCGTAAATTCAATTAGGCTTTTTAAGGAGGACTTTTTCAAGCCATCCATGGGTAGTTTGCTGATAAAAAGCATCACATAACTTATGCCTATCTGTAATAGATCTCTTAAATTTTGGGGTTTGATCATAAAATCGCCCACTTGGTACCCCCCAAAAAAAAGTTATCACAAAGGTATTTTGTTGTCATAGTCAAGGATTTAAACATCTACGGAATGATTAGAATATGAAAATTATTCACGTCTGCAAGGTCTGGTACCCCAGAATCACCGGTGTCACCGTTCATGTGGAAAGCCTGGCCCGGGAAATGACATCGGCAGGGCACAGGGTGTGCGTGGTAACCTATGATCTGACAGGGAATTTCACAGGTTCAGTGGACGTGTCCCGGGAAGATCGGACCATGTATACGATTATCCGGCTGCGTTCCGGGTCAAGGGCTTTGCTGACAGATATCATCCGGAAAGAAAAACCCGACGTGGTCCATGCCCATGGGATCTGGGAACATGTATGGCCCGCATTTCTGGCAGCCCGGGCAGTGCATGCCGGATTTTTCATAACAGCCCATGGCACCTGGCAGTTTTTGTACGATACTCCGGGGTTTGGAAAAAAAACCCGGCAGCTGAAATACCGGATCTATTATCACACCCTGTGGCGATACATGGTGATGAATGCCACGGCCATGATTGCATTGAATGCCATTGAAACCCGGGCACACAAGGCCTTGGGGGCAGCCAGGATTTTCCGGATTCCCAACGGGGTGGATTGCCACAGGTTCAGGCCGGAAACTGGGCAGGATTTCCCGGAGGATGACCCTCTGTCTGGGGCATTTGTCCTGTTTGCCGGTGCCATCCAGGAACAAAAGGGGATATTTACTTTGATGGAGGCCCTTGGCAAACTTAAAGAAAAAGGCATCTGCGTGCCGGTGGTGGTGGCAGGTGAAGGCCCCCACAGGGATAAAGCTCAAAAAATGGCCCTACAGGAAAATTTTTCGGTCATTTTTAAAGGGCGAGTGGAGCGCACCCGTATGCCATATTTCATGGCCAGGGCTGGCCTTTTTGTTCTGCCGTCCATGGACGAACCCTTTGCCACGGTATATCTGGAAGCCATGGCCAGCGGTACCCCCTGCGTGGGAACCAGCACCGGGGGCACCCCGGAAATCATTGATCATGGTATCAACGGCTGTCTCATCCCTCCCGGGGACAGCAATTCCCTTGCCCGGATACTGGAACAATTTGTCAATGATCCAGAGACCTTTCGTCAATGGGGCCACAATGCCCGGAAAAAAGTATTGACCCGCTTTGACTGGTCCATATTAAGTGAAAAAATATTAAGGCTGTATGAAAACAGATACATGTAAACAGATACGAGAGTGGCTTGCCCATTGCCAGGTCCAGGAGTCTTCCTATGATCAGGGGGGCATTTTTGATCCCCTGGACCAACGGGTAATAGGGGATCATTATGCCACCACCCATTTTGCCTGGGCCTGTGCCCTCACCCACTCTGCCGGGCCGGATGCCCAATGGCTGGAATCTGCCAGAAATGCCATTTTATTTCATATTCGGACCAGCCCCGAGGAGTATCCCCCCGGTTCCTGGGACTACCATTGGGATTTTAACAATCTTGCCTTTGTGGAAACCTATGGGCTGCTGGCAGATCATCTTAACCCTGAAGAGCGTCAAGTGTGGCAGCAAGCTCTGCTGCAATGGGAAACCAATGCCCATGGGGCCATGAACTGGGTGGCCATGCGGGCACTGGCCCTGTTTCGTCGGGGAACCCTTTTAGATCGTTCTGAGGATATCCGAGATGCAGAGGAACTCCTGGACCGGGTGCTGACCGCCCAGACCCGGGACGGCTGTTTTGATGATCTGCCCGGCATCAGTCGTCCGGGTCAGTATCATGCCTACACCGCCTGTCTGGTACTTCGCATGAAAGAAATTGATCCTGTTCGAATCACAAAGGCCTGTGTAAGGGCGGTCCGGTGGCTGTTGGCTGTGTGCGCTCCGGATGGAGATATCACCGGCCCCGGCAGAGGTCAGGGACAGATATTCGGTGTGGCATGCGCCATTTATTTGTTCCGGGCAGCCAGAACCCTTGATCCGGAACGGGCCAGCCATTACCAGTGGGCTGAAGAGAAAAACCTGGCACGCCTCACCGCCCGACTGGATTCCCGGGGGTTTCTTCCCTTGGTACTCAATGACCGCCCGGTTGAAGAACGGTGCGGGTGGTATGACTACCATCATTTAACCGTGTACAATGCCTTTACCTTGGTGTGGCTTTTACTTGCCCGGACAAAAATTCATACCGATTCGGCTTCAGAACAACCCCACCAGGCATCTTTGGCCAACGCGCTGCCCCCGCCGTCCGGTACCACTTTTTTACCCCAGTCCGAAATTATGTCCATGCGTTCTTCGTCCTTTTCCCTGGTGTGTGCTGCCGGTGCACCCGGAGCCGGGTATGCCGCAGATGTGGGAATTTCTCCCCATTTTGTTTTTTTTAAGGAGCAGCCCCTGTTCCGGTATCCCGTGGGGCCGGGACCCGGAAAGTATGGCTCGGGCACCCATGAAAAGCGCCAGGCGGAAAATATCTGGGCTCCACTGATTCACGTAAAAGGGCAGTGGATGGCCCCCTTTGGCGGCCGGAGCACCATTGAACCCCTGGCCGGTAACGGATGCAGGATGACCTATTGCCGGGATGGAATCATCTGGGAGCGAAATGTCATTGTCACATCTTGGTTTCTGGAAGTCAGAGATGTCCTGAACCTTTCCGCATCTTCCCTCCGGGTGGATGCGGTCAGAACCGTTAATATTGCCCTGAAACAGGGACTTGTTACGGACCGCACCCCTTCCCGCCTGATCATGGAAGGGCCGGGACTTGTGTTGAGTGCATGGTCAGACAACACTGATCTGATCCACCGGGGCACCGTGCACGCCGCCGACGGGATTGTGGATATATTTGCGATGGAAACCCTGTATAAAAATCAACGTCTATTTAAGAGTGGTTTTCGATTAAGGCCCCTGCCCACAGGATCAGGCCATGGTGTCCCGGACATTGTCTGTATGACCTGGGACCCCTGGTCGGACCTCTGGAAACGAAAACAACGATTACTCCATGACATGGCAAAAAATCCGGACGGTCCAAACGTGATATACGCGGAACCCCCGTTATCCCTTACCACCATTGTGGAAGACCCGGCGGCATTGACACAAGACAGCTTGAAGGGACGGCAGTACCGCCGGGCATTGTCCGGTAATCCCATGACCATGGGGGGCAACTTTTCCCTTTATACGCCGTTGTTACTTTTGCCGGGGGCCCGGAGTCTTCCCAAAATTCACAGTATCAATCAGTATGTGGCCGGACGGCGGTTTAAACGGGTAGTCCAAAAGGCCGGTTTTTCCAATTACATCCTCTGGCTCTATCATCCCTCCCAACTATGGATACTGGAACATCTGGGGGACAGGGCAGACCTGATTGTCTACGACTGGACAGATGACTGGGTGGCTGCATTCCCGGATCACCTGCCAAGGGAACAAAAGACAGCCCTGGAAAAAGATCAATTGACCCTGCTCAAACGATGTGACCTTGTCTTTGGGGTTTCATCCGAATTATGCCGACGGGCCCGAAAACATTGTCCAACGGTGTTTCATCTGCCCAATGCCACAGATCCCGAGGTGTTCAGGCCCGCACCTGTTGATGCTGTCTTGCATCCGGTATTCAAGGGCATGGGGTTTCCCTGTCTTACCTACCTGTCCCAGATCACCGAACGGCTTGATGTAAAACTTCTGGTGGATCTGGCCCGACGACGACCGGAATGGCAGTTCCTCCTCATTGGTCCGGTGATCTGTCCCCTGGCACTGCTGGCGCCTTTACGGTCTTTAAAAAACATTCATTTCACGGGCAGTCTGCCATACACTGAAGCGGCACGGGTACTTGCTCAATCACAGGTTTCCATCCTGCCCCATAAGGTGGATGCACTCACTCGCACCCTGGATCCCATTAAACTGTATGATTACCTGGCTGTAGGCAACCCTGTTGTGAGTACCCCCGTGGCCATGCATCCAGATTTAAAACACTGTATTCGCATTGCAGCCACCTGTGATGCTTTTGAAAAAGCGGTTCAGGTAGCCCTGGAAGAACCTGCCCAGGCATCGCTTGTTCGGCGCAAAGCTGCCCTGGAACATGTCTGGGACCGACGGGCGGAACAAGCCCTGAAAATTTTAAGACAATTTTTTTAAAGGCCCCGCCTTTTTAGGGACTCAAATCTTATGGATTTACCGTTTATAAATCCTTGATGACCATCATTTTCTAAGTTTTACCTTGATTTAACGATATATTAAAAATTGCTGTGTTCCTTACAAAACCATAACGATTGAAATCACAAATGGATTTTACTGAAAATGCGCATCGGCATTGATGCAAGGATATTGACCCTTCCCGAATTAAGGGGAATGGCAGCCTATCTTATGGAAATTTTGAAGGCATGGCCGGAGCAAAAGGATTCCTTTGTCTTTTTTACGGAACAAATGCCGGTCCATGGAAATTTCACATTAAAAAATTCTGTGCAATGGCAGGTGATACCCTCCCCCAGGGGCAGTCGGATTCACATCTGGGACTGGTGGGCACTTCCCCGATTTCTGGAACAAAATCCCACCATGGTGGATCTGTTCTGGTCCCCGGCCAATCTGACTTTCCCCCTGAAAGGCCTTTCCCAGGTGGTCACCCTCCACGACACCCTGCTCCAGGAACGGGTGAAATTTAAAGATTTTATTGACCAGGCCTATTACCGGTACTGGCTACCAGGCATCACAAGGTGCTGTGCCCATGGGGTGATAACGGTGAGCCGCTTCAGTGCCAGTCGCATTAAAAAAATATTTCATTATCCCGGCACAAAGATCCATGTCATACCCAATGGGGCCACCCTCGTCCATGAATCCGTGAACCGGGAAAAAACAAACAGGATACTGACTCGGTCAGGAGTCACCCCATTTTCCTATATTTATGCTCTGGGTGCGGAAAGTCCGTGGAAAAATACACTGGGAGTTTTGCGCTCCTTTGCCCGAATTCGCACATCAATTCCTGGAATTTCCCTTGTGTTAAGCGGTGTCCAGGACCGGTTCATGGACCAGGTATGGTCAGAGTGTAAAATTCTGGGGCTTGATCGGGGTGATGCGGTCATGCTTATGGGATATGTGGATGACATGACAAGGGACAGCCTTTATGCCGGAGCTGCTCTTTTTGTGTATCCATCCCTATTTGAAGGGTTTGGGCTGCCCCCCCTGGAGGCCATGTCCCTGGGGGCACCGGTGGTGGCCTCCCATGCGGCCAGCATCCCCGAGGTGGTGGGCCGGGCGGCCCTGCTTGTGGATGCGTCTGATACAGAGGCCCTGGCCAATGCCATGGTACGGGTGCTCCAGGACAAAGAACTCGGGATGGATCTCATGGCCAGAGGCAAACGACATATCACTCGGTTCCAATGGGAAACAGCCGCCTGTAGACATCGACACATCATGGCGGAGATGGTCAACAACCCCTGAGCTAAAGACTCAGGGGCTTGCAAGGCGACTTGTAAGCCCGGTTGATTAGCCTAAGTCGCAGAGGTATGTGACTACATTACTTTGGAATATATAGTGATCCCGAGATACTCCACACGTCGAAGGATATCAGGTCAGTGTTTAAACATCTCTGAGGGTAGGAGAAGTGATGCTGACATTGTAAACCCATTGTAATA
>Ga0208900_1000374_pt1 | contig 28402 bp, 22 predicted proteins | sample AntAceMetag02UKK_FD_184763 | JGI IMG/M metagenome (GOLD analysis project Ga0208900, IMG submission 184763) | Saline lake microbial communities from Ace Lake, Antarctica - Antarctic Ace Lake Metagenome 02UKK (SPAdes) (version 2) | ecosystem: Environmental > Aquatic > Non-marine Saline and... | reverse complement strand
TGATAACTGCGTACATGTTAAACTCTCCTTATTATTTCAATACTTTTTGCAATTTCAAAAAACTCTTAATTTTATAATCATTTCTTAATTTTGTCAATATCTATTTATTTTTTATGGCAGCCTGACAATTAGTCTGCATATTGGCTTAGGACTATACCTTTTTTTGGACCAGGGGTCCAGTTAAAATCATCCAGGATACTATCTTTGTAAAGATTTGAAATCAGTTAACAACAGTTTAGCGGTTTCTCTTCCTCCCATCATGACCGGGGTATAGCCGCCGCCATGGGACCAGGCACTGGAAAGATACAGGCCCTTGATGGGGGTTTTGGAACTTATGTGCGCAAGGTTTCTGTCATATCCGTATATGGCGCCATTGGTATTGCCGGTATAAAAGATATTGGTGAGGGGTGTGCCGATTTCCATAATTTCAATTTTATTGGAAAGGCCTGGCATAAGTTTTTTTTCAACCCGGCTAATAAAGGCAGTGGCGATACGCTCTTTTTCCTTGTTGTATGCCGCTTTGTTGCCACAAAAATAATGGGTTTCAAATTTTTTCCAGGGCTCATAATCTGCAAGGCACATGATGGACAGTGTGGACTTGCCGGGAGCTGAATATCCGTCAAATAAATTATCATAAAGGGTTATGCCAATCCCGGATTCTGCCAAATCTTTTTTAGAGAACAATTCATTGTTTTGAATCCTGTCTGGTCCTGCCAGATCAATTTCATAGTCTTTGATCTGATCAATGGGGCTGTTGAGTCCCAGCCAGACCACAAAGCTGGACAGGGATGCCTGTCTTTGTGTTGCCTGATCCAAAAAGGATTTGGGCATGATATTTTGCGGTATCATTTTGTTTACCAGGGCTGGAACAGGGCAGTTGGCGATAACAGCCTTTGCAGCATATGTATTGCCCCTGGTATCTTTTACGCCGGTGATGGATTTATCTTTATCAAACAAGATTTTTTCTGCCTGGGTATTGTAACTGATCTTTCCATGATTTTGTTCGATGCCAAGTGCCAGGGTGTCGCTTAAATCCTGGGACCGGGTTTTATAATATTGTCCGCCATGGACAAGATATTCACCCGTGGCAATGGCATAAAACAGAGCATTTATTTTTTCCGGAGGCAGCCCATAGTACCCTGAAAAAATGGCCATGCAGGTTTTGACATCCCTGTCTTTTACATGACGGCTCATCCATTGCGCAAGTGTAAGTGGTTCAAGTTTTGCCATCATGGATGTTTTAAACCGTTTGTTGCCCCAAAGCTCAGCAATGACCTGTTCCATTTCTTTATAGAATGTGTGGATTCCTTTTTTTTCCTGGGGAAAACGTTTTGATAACTCTTTTTTGACACCTTCAGGATTTTTGGCAGGAAGCGTCACATCAAAGGTATCGGTAACGATCCTTCGAAGTTCAGGCGTATACGCGACCTTGAGCTTATCCCAGAGTCCCAGATCGGAAAGGATCATCTGTGGCATGGCATGTTCAGCCACAGTTGCATGCAAAGAGACATCAAAGGTAAAGTCTCCCCGATCAAAGGATGTGGCATACCCGCCGGGAATACTGTGCTGCTCCAGGACCGTAACGTTAAACCCGAATTTTGTGAGATATGCCGCACTGACAAGTCCCCCAAGCCCGGATCCGATGACCACAATGGGAAACGCTTGTTTGTTTTGAATCTGGGCTGCCAATGCACCGAGGCCTGTCCAGTCGATTGCCGCAGCACTGGATGCTAACACCAGGGTTTTTAAAAATTTACGTCTGGACAATGTCTGTGAAAATGACATGGGATCCTCCTTTGTTTTCATTTTAGATGGGGCTATTGAACTTTGATGGATATTTTATGTTCAGCAGAGTCCAGTACAAAGCGTGCATCTTTATACGCTGGCGGGCCAAAGGTTCCCCTGGCATTATTGGAAAATCCATACCGTTCTGCAGGAATACCGAACAGACGGGTATCTAGTTCATCATTGCTGTTTTCATCATGAAATACTTTTACGGCATATTCACCATAGGGCAGGGTGACCGTCTGGAGAACTTCATTGTTGACAATTTTAAAGTTAAAGCCCTTGTAAGGTTTCTCTTTAGACCCATAGTTTTCTTCAGAATTGATAAGCGCTACCTTGGCTGCGCCATTCGTGTTGTCAAATCCCGTGATGTGGATGACAAGCGTAGTGGTTGAGGCTGCTGTTTGACCTGCCAAAGCGGTTTGTCCGGCTGTCATAAGAATAATAGAAAAAATTGAAATAAGTGTTAAAATCTGTTTCATTGGTTTGTCTCCTTTGTTCTCCGGGTATTATTACCCGTTCAATGTTGGTGTCATCATAGAGATTTGGATGATACTATCAACTGAATGGAGATGAATGGAAAATTAAAGCGATGGATGGTAAAATAGGGGGGATGAATGGAGTTGCACAACCAGAAAGCTTTTAGTATCTTGGGGTTAAATTAAAGTTTAACTCTATAAAGAGCGATTTATGAAAAATTCAAAAATACCCACTTCGTCCCTGGCAATTACGGCGGTTTTTAACACAGCCATCGCGTTGGTCTTAAATTTTATGGTTCTCAAGGAGCCTCAATTTTGGGATGTATTCATCATTTCTCAATTAACCGGCCTGTCCATCTGTTTTTTTGTTTGTACCGGTATGTTTATCAGTGAAGAAAAACTCAAAAAATGGATGGGGGGGTGTATTGCCGCTGGCATGATCATTGGCATCATCGTTGGTGGTTTTTTAAGTTGGGGGTATCTATCTTTTTTCCAAGGAGTATCTGCAGGGTATTATTATTATCAGCAGGTTTTTTCAAACATTGCTGTCTTTGGCGTTGTCTTTGGCATACCCATTATTTATTTTTTTACTGCCAGGGAAAAGCTGATCGAGTCTGAAAAACGAATACAAAATGAAAAAATAAAACGCTTGTCCATGGAAAAAGAAGCTGCCATGACAACTTTACGATTGCTGCAGGCCCAGATCGAACCCCATTTTCTATTTAACACGCTTTCGAATGTGATTTCGCTCTTTGATATTGATGTGGCTAAAGCCAAACAGATGCTTATCGATGTGAATGAATTTTTAAGAATTTCCCTTACGAGAACCAGACAGGAGATGGTAACCCTGTCACAGGAACTGGATCTGGTTCGACAATATCTTGATATTTTTAAGATCCGGATGGGAAAGCGACTCGCCTATAAAATCAAGAATAAGACAGGCAGACCCGATTTATTATTTCCTCCCTTAATTGTCCAACCGCTGGTTGAAAATGCCATCAAATATGGTTTGGAACCTAAAGTTGAAGGTGGGAAAATAACCATTGACTGCCGGATTGAAGAAAATGTGCTGAGTATAGAGATTTGTGATACTGGAAACGGCCTGGATGAAAATGCCAGCCAGGCCGGTATTGGTATTAATAATATCAGCCAGCGGCTTGAAAGTATTTATGGGACCAAGGCGGGTCTGACATTGACTCAAAATTATCCTTCAGGAATAAAAGCCATGATCAAGGTGTTTTTATGAAGCAAGTGACGGCCATTATTGCAGATGATGAAGAAAATTTAAGAATCGGTATTAAAAAACACCTTGAACAATTATGGCCTCAGTTAATAGTTTTGGGTCAGGCTGAGAACGGAATTCAGGCCCTGGATTTAATCGAAAAAGAGAAGCCGGATATTGCTTTTATAGACATTCAAATGCCGGGTTTGACGGGTGTTGAAGTGGCCCAAAAAGTATCCGCATTCTGCCATGTTATATTTATTACAGCCTATGACCAGTATGCTGTTCAGGCCTTTGAAAGTGAGGCTGTGGATTATATTTTAAAACCTGTGACAAAAGATCGTTTGCAGATCACCCTTTTGCGATTGAAAAAGAGGTTGGCGGCAAAAGGCAGAACCACTGATGTGGATGAAAAAATACAAAAGGTTATCCAGGTTTTGGGGAACCGACAGGCCCCGGATTATTTAAGACTGGTAAAGGTTAAGACCGGCAGTGATCTGCGGTTTGTTCCGGTTTCTGAAGTGCTTTATTTTAAAGCGGAAGACAAGTACACCATTGTACAGACCGCAATTCATGAATTTTTGATAAAAACGCCAATTAAAGACCTTGAAACCGTCCTTAACCCGAAACAATTCTGGCGGGTACATCGCAGCGCGATTGTAAATATTGATAAAATTCAGGTCATCAAGCGTTCTTTTACCAATCAGATGATGGTGGGATTTGAACGGATAGATCACTCCATTTTAGTGAGCCGTTCTTATGAGCATTTGTTCAAGCAGATGTAGCAGGAATGAACATAAAAATAGGATCAAATCATAATTTTAATGCAGACAAGGCCAAGATTTACAGTGGATCACCCTGCCAAATTTACTCGCTTGGCCTTGACTTCATTTTAAACTTTGAATACAAATAGTGGTATAGTGCAGTGTCAATCTAACCGAAAAGTTAAACAAAGAGGGATGCCATGAGATATGGAGTTGCCAGGTTTGCCAAATGGATTATGATCACCATGATGATAGCCGGTTTCGGATGTTCGGCTGCTGTCTATGAATATGCCAGCAGTCCGGTATCAAAGACGATTGAAACCCAGGTCTTTACGGCCAGTTTTGCGCCTGCCAGGGAAGGTGCCGGTTATTTTTCATCCTTTCTTTTGGAAATTGAAAATAAATCAGATGATCCCATCAAGATTAACTGGAATAAGACCCTGTATATCCATGATGAAAAAAATCGGGGCGGGTTTGTGTTTAAGGGGATTGAACCGGCCCAGGTGCGGGAAAAGCGTATTCCCAATGAGGTTATTCTCCCAAGAACCCGGTTCTCCAGGCAGTTGTTTCCCATCGCAAAAATTGCCATGGCTGAAAGGAAAGACTATTCTGCAGGCAAGGACAAACCAGGGCTTTATGGCGGTAAACTCCCACCCGGGGAAAACAGCATTGTTCTATCCATTCTGGACCAGGGCAAATTGATCCGGAAAAAAATATCGGTTGTGATCATGGAAAAAGTAAAATAATCTAAGGGTGAATAAAAGAGTGACCAGGGGTACAAAAAGATGAAAAAAATAGTGTTTTCAGGATTGGTGGGTGTCTTGTTCTTGTGCCTAAGCGGCTGCTACCAATATGTAGCCGAGCATCCGGAAAAATCAAAGGCTCAATTCTATGCGGACCAGGAGGACTGCGAAAAAAGAGCCAGGGACTATGCAAAGACAAGGATGCAAGATTGGGGCGGACCAGATGATACCTCCTATGGGAGGAGTGTCAGTGACAGTGAAATCAATTCTTCCCGAAGATGTATGCGTGATAAGGGGTGGAATTATCACTTCCGAAAATAAGGTATTTTTTAATGTTTATCATGGTTTTGTTTATCATGGTTTTGTTTATCATAGATAAGCTTTTTGGCAAGGTTCCTTTTCCAGTATATTGGTTCCTATGATATCACCGACTATTTTATTGATTCATCCACCGGCGATAAGCCCGGTACATCCTTGTTGGGATGCCGCTGTGGTGGCAGGGAGTCTGTCTGGTTGCGGACTTAATCCCTGTCATTATGATGCAAACCTTGATTTTTACCGGGAACATCTTTTAAAAAACAGGATTGAATCGGTTTGTGAACCCTGTGGGGATATAGATAAACTTGCAGGAAAAGAATTTTATGACCTCCCCTTTTTTATAGAGTGTAAACATAAAATTAACACTTGCCTGATCCTGATTTCCCATGCCGATCCTTTGGCTGGTTTGAAAGGGGATAAAGATTGGAACCCCTTTGCCCTGTTGTGTGAACAAGGCCTTGCGAGAAAATTTTCCCAGCATGATCCCGGAACCGTACTCTTTTTCATCTTTTCCCGGGATCAGGCGGCTGCCGCACAGACAATGGCCGCTTATATTAAATCCCGATATCCCGGGGTCGGGGTCCTGGCAATGGCATCCATCAGATTGGAAGGTTTAGATTCCCAATACTTTGATCACCTCATCTGGAATCAGGGCCCCGGTCGCCTTGTCCCACTGATCGATTATTTCAACCGGACCCATGGAGCAAAAATTGATCCCTACACTATTTTGCCGGATTATGACGGGCTTTCCCTGGATTCATATCTGACCCCTGAACGGGTGGTCCTGGTTGATCCTTTTTTTTTCAAAGATCCTGTTTTACTAGCAGATTTCCTGGAAGACCAGGTTCGCTCTCTGGGGGTCCGGGGATTTGTGTTTGCCCAGGTGTCTTTTTCTTCAGATACCCTTGCCGGGGCCGGGGGAAAAGTAAATTCTGAAAACCAGGAAATGGGAGATGCGGTTTTCCGGAAAGGGATGTACCAGCATCTGGCCCACTGGTTTTCAATAAAACAATCCACTGTATTTTTCAGTATGCAGGTCCGGATAGGAGAACCCTTTCCGGAAGATGAAAATAAATTATCGGACCTTTTTTCAGCCGGGCTTAGACTGATCCTCTGGGAAAAGGAAACAAACAGCACGAATATATGTGAAAAAACATTATGGAAAGCATCCAAACAGGGCATTTGGAATCATGTGTCATGGCCGGATCTGTTCAGGGAAAACAGCCACCCGGCAAAATTTATTGTAAACAATCCCAACATTGTCCATTCCTTCCAAGATCTAAATTGCGCCGCAAACCAAGATACAGACCAAAATTTGAATCAAGGGAGTTCGTTCAATCCGGCAATTCCCCATGGACTAATGGACTATGCCGGGGTTCAGCCCTTGCCGGGTATCCCCTTTTGGAAAGTTCTCGGGGACACCAGCTGGCTGTTGGTGTATCTGGGTCAATTTACCCGGAAGTCATTGGGGTGTATCCGGGCCGACATGACAACCCATGGAATTATTTGCCTTGGCACCCAGATGCAGTTTTTCTATCAATCCCCATCAGACCTTCCCCCCGGGGTTTTGGATGAAATTTGTAAAATGGTGGAAGCCGGGGGCTCCGTGGACACCACCCATGTCAGATCCAACCTTGAACGTGCCCATAAGATCGGGTATGCCATGGAAAACGGGGTGATCATTGGAAACTCCAGTTTAAAACATCCCAGAGCCGTCTTTATACAACGGCTTAACGAGATAACAGGGAGTGATTTTTCTAATTTTGTGGAAAGGGGATATACCTCGGTAAGGCCAGAGTATCGTGCCATGGGGGTGGGGGCTAAATTATTGGAAGGGCTTACTCAAAGGGCAAAAGAGTACAAGGTATTTTCCATTATCAGCGAGGAGAATCTGGCCACCCAGAAAATTGCGCTTCGGAACAATACAAAAAAAATTTTGACCTATTTTAGTGAAAAACTAAACAAGGAAATGGGGGTATGGATGCCAGAAGAGATGATTGACAACCCCGTGGACAAATCTGTGGATAAGGGCAGGGGACAGGGAAAATGATCATCGGAATAATGAGTGTCAATGGCGTTGATTTTCATCCCAACAAACGGTTTATGGAAGCTGCAATCCTTTCCGGTCATAAGATCCAGCTCATTAATCCCTATGCGATTACCTGTACCATGGACATGGAAAAAGAAGGTTTTGTTCAGTCCTCCAATTTTTCCATGGACCTTCCGGGTCCGGCTCCCCATGTCATTTTGCCCCGGCAGGGATCGCCCATGGGGGAATACGGCTTTGTCCTGCTCCGCCATTTTGTGAGAATGAAAATTCCCCTGGTCAACGGCATCGAGGGGGTGACCATTGCGAAAAATCAGTATATAACCCTCCAGACCCTGGGCGGTGCAGGGATAGAAGTTCCCGATACCTGTTTTATTACCAGAATAGATTGTTTTCTTAAAGCAGTAGATCATCTGGGCGGATTTCCTGTTATTGCCAAACAGGTGGACGGCATGGGCGGAGACGGAGTGGTCAAGATTGAGACCCGGACCCAGGCAGCATCATTTCTTGATGCCCATCTCAATCCGTTGAAGGGGATGCTGGTGCAAACATTCATCCCGCCGAAAGACCGCCAGGATGTGCGATTGTTGGTGATTGGTGACCGCCTAGCCGGGGCCATGGTCCTTGAACCGCTGCCCGGGGATTTCCGGGCCAATATTCATCAAAATGGTCGGGCAACTGCCATTGATCCGCCAAAGGAATGGGTTGACCTGGCCCTTGAAGCCGTCAGGGCCTGCCATCTTGAAATCGCCGGGGTGGACATGATCGTTGAAAAAGGGGGGCGGCCCCTTGTGGTTGAAGTGAATTATTCTCCAGGTTTCAGGGGATTGGAGGCAGCAACCGGGCGAGATATCGCCCAGGAGATTATTGAGTATGTGACCTTTGTCACCCTGAATAAAAAAATTGCGAGATAAAAAGAAAAAAGAAAAGCCAATGAAAATAATAGATTTTAATCTGACCCGAGATTCTGAATTTGTAACAGCCTCAGCCAGGGTGATCTTTGAAGACTGCAACCGGCCCGAACAAACCGTATACATAAAAACCCCTCTTTCCTTTGCCGAAGGGTTTGGGGCCAACCCGGATGCATTCTTAGTGGGGTGCCTTTTGCCAGCCCTTCATCTGGGCGAACAAAGAATTTTTATGGATCAGAAGATTTGTCCCTTTCTCAAAGAAGGGACAGGGGTTGCCATGAATATTTTGTCCCACTGGACAGCAGGGCCAAACGGCCGCCGGTATTCTCCCATCCAGATCGAGGCAAAACCCCGGGGGAATATATCAATTTTGAGTCCTCCCCGGGCTGGTATGGTTATGTCCGGGGGCATGGACTCCCTTGCCGCCCTGAGGTTAAATCGGCTTCATTACCCCAAGGCTCACCCCGGGTATGTCCGAGACAGTTTTTTCCTCCACGGCTTTGATATCGGCGGTGTGGTTGAGCGGGGAAACAAATACCATGTGTTTGACCGGGCCTTGGATGCAATTTCAAAGATTACCCGGGATGCAGACACTCAATTGATTCCGGTTTATACCAATATCCGTCATTTGTGTGATGAGCGGGAGCTGTGGCTGGACAGTTTTTTCGGGGCCGTTCTGGGCGCCATGGCCCATACCTTCAGCGCTAGGATAAATTTGATGTTCATTGCATCTTCCTATGATATTCCCAACTTGCACCCTTGCGGCTCCCATCCCCTGCTGGACCCGGAATACTCCAGCTTCGAGGTGAGACTTCGCCACCGGGATTATGAAATATCCCGGCTGGAAAAAATTAAAATTGTCTCTGCCTGGGATGTGGCATTTCAAAATTTTCGGGTCTGTCTTGCCAATGTTCCGGACCGTTTGAACTGCGGGCGCTGTGAAAAATGTGTCCGGACCATGACCGAGCTGACCGCCCTGGGGCTGCTACACAAGACCCGGGCTTTTGCTCAGGACGAGGTAACCCCGGAAGATATTGAACAATTTGATATCACCATCAGGGTGCGGCCGCCATTTTACAGACCCATGGTCCCTCTGCTTAGAGATCAGGGTCGGGATGACCTGGCCGATACCATTGACAGGCTGTTAAAAAAGGCATTATGAAAATAATAGGCATATTGTTGGGGTTGGGGAATTTGCTGGGAGGATGTTCCACTTTTTTTTATTTTAAATATTTTTTGCCGTCTACTGAAAATGATCCAAGTATTCCGGGATATTATGACGTCCTGTTTTTCCTGGCAGGTATGACAATGTTGGCCTCCCTGGGGTTTATCCTGTTAAAAAGAAAATCGGTCAGAACCCTGTATGAGGTGGCCGAGTGCAGGCGGGATATATCCGAGTTTGATTCTTCCATGGTTCACCATCTTCAGCGAGGCGCTCTCCAGTATCCCATGGTTGTTACGGTGATTTCTTTTTTGATCTGGAATCTGGCCGGTTTTATTTTTGGGTTCATGGAACCATTGATTACGGCCAGAACTTTTAACCTGGCCACACCGGATCTGGTGCTTTGCCTGAGGCAATTTTTAGGAATCATCCTTCTGGGGGGTGGGGTAACCTGCCTGGTCCTCTTTTTTGTTCTGGAAAATGCCTGGCGTCCCTATCTGCCCCTGTTTTTTCCCCAGGGTCATTTAAACCGGGTTAAGCATGGGTTTAAACTCAGCGTCAGAAAACGTTTCCTCGTGGTCACCCTGGGAATTATTTTGATTCCCTTCCCCATCATTGCCACCACTATTGTTGCCAAAATTCAACAACTTCACCTGGCCGACGTCGTGATCCGCAGCGATTTGATTTCTTCTCTTTACTGGGAGTTGGCTTTTATTTCCATGGATTCGCTGACCATTGCATTTATTTTGGCCTATTTTTTAGCAAAGAGCATCTCAACGCCGTTACTTCAGATCAAAAAGGCCATCAAGGCGGTTGAAAACAATGACCTGGATTGCCGGGTGGAAATCATGTCCAACGATGAACTGGGGGATGTGGCCCAGGGGATAAATGCTATGATTTTCAGCCTCAATGAAAGCCGGCGGGTAAGGGATTCCTTTGGCCGGTACATGGGCAAAGAAATTAGGGATGAAATCATGTCGGGTAAAATATCCATGGATGGGGAAATGAAGCGGGTTACCCTGCTCTTTTCTGATCTGAGGAACTTTACTGTTCTTGTGGAAAAAAATCATCCCAGACAGGTGGTCAAAATTTTAAACCAGTATTTTAATGAAATGACCCTGGCGGTGAAAGAACACAAGGGGCTTATCCTGCAATATGTGGGAGATGAGATTGAGGCGGTTTTCGGGGCGCCTGTAGGGTTTGACGATCACCCGGAAATGGCGGTGCAAGCTGCCTTGGAAATGAGAAAACGGTTGATAGCACTAAATATTATTCTTGAAAAGCAGGGGGTTGAACCCCTGGAACACGGAATTGGGCTCCATTCCGGGGCCGTGCTGGCCGGCAATATCGGCAGTGAGGAAAGAATGTCCTATGCACTGGTGGGGGATACGGTGAATACCGCATCCCGTATCGAAGGACTGACAAAAACATACAAGACGGACATTATTCTAAGCCAGACCACCCATAACCTGTTGACAGGATCCTATATTACAAAACAATTGGAGCCGGTCAAGGTTAAGGGCAAGGATGAAGGATTGATCATCTATAAACTGTTGTCCTGACCCCGAAGATCCATTCTACCAGACCTGGAAAATCAGGGTTTCTTTTGGAATTTGCCGTGGAGATCCCGGATACGTTGACTGAGTACCGAGCATATCTGGAGGGCAATCCGGGGGAATTCCATGGCGGTTTCCTTGAATTCTTGTTTGTGCAGGGTGAGGAACTGGGATGGCTCAATGGTTCTGATGGTGGCGGACCTGGGGGCATCATCTATTAATGCCATCTCTCCAAAGGCCCCACCGGATCCGATATGGTCCAGCATCACCTCTTTACCGTCTGCCTGTTCCATGAGCACTTCCACCTTGCCCTTGATGATGAGAAATACGGTCTCTCCCACATCTTTTTGTTTGATGATGGTCTGGTTTTCGGGGCAATCTTGTTCCTTTGTTACGGCGGCAATGGCGGCAAGCTCGGCAGCACTCAATCCGGAAAAAATTTCAATTTCCTTTAAAAGAAGTATTTTTTTCCCCAGGGATATTTCCGTTGAATGATTTTTTTGGGGAGACTTTGCATTTCCCCGGGTTTTATTTAAACTCATGTGAACTTCCTTTACAATATGTTTATTGATTGAATTTTTCAACTCATTCAACATCTCTTTTGCTTCATAACGCTCAGGCGTTTCATTGATCAGATTCAGGCCCATGAGGACATCCACCCAATCTTTAGAGGTCAGAAGATTCTTCAGAACCGTTTTCCCCTCCGGGTCCAGTTTTGGGATTTTTATAATTTTTCTTCCTTCTTCCAGGGTCATTGTCGGGGTGGGGCTTTCAAGCAGGGGAAGCATGGAATTAAAGGTTTTCCGGTCCAGAATGTCGCTGAGCAGTTCTATTGCATTGGCCCGTTGACGGGTGTCAGTGGAAAAAATTCCCCGCCAGGCGGTTCTCATCCTCCCTGTCTGGTCATGGATGGCAAGGACCCGGATAATATTTTCAAGTACCAGATCCTTTTTTTGCAACAGATGCTCACTGGTAAGGTCCCGCATTTTCCCCTTGGGAAGATGGGCCAGGTTTTCGTCCATGGCAAGGTAGGCATAGCTTTTTTTCAGGTTTTCCTTGGCAAACATCAAAATTTCAAATTCTTTTATGTCCAGATGTTCCAATAGTTGAAACAAGCCTCTTCGAATCCGGGTACTGGGCATCCCCAGGGACTCAACCAAAAGTTTGTTGTTTTGAAATTCGCTTGTTTCTATCTTTTCCTTGGCAAAGTCATGGATGGCATCGGTGTTGTCACTCAACAGAAGGATGGCTTTTTTCAGGGAAACATCATCATTGATTTCCAGGGCATCCAGGGCCGCCATTCTGACATCGGGTCTCGCATAGGTCAGATAGGTGAAAATAACGGCATTCAATTCCTTGGCCTCCAATCGGGACAGGGCTCTTATAATGTCCGGAATGATGGGGTCAATGTCTCTTTCCGACAGGATGGCAAGCAACCCGTTAATATAGTCTCTGTCCTGGCTTAGGCCGGCACTGATGATCCCCGACCTTCGAAGATCCATGTCTGTTTCTCCAAGCCAGGTATCAATCATGGAACGGTATTTTTCAGGGTCCCTTGAATAGAGGCAAGCGGCTGCAAATCCCCTTACAACAGGATGTTTATGCTCGATATAAGGGGTTAAATTTGTCCGGTTGATGGCGCTGATGTCATTCTGGCATACCAGTTTTAATATGGCAATGCTGATTTCCGGTTTGTCTGGATCCAGGAATCGGATTAATTTTTTGGCAGCACCCGAACGGGATTCCGGTGAGATCATTTTGATCAGGGCCAGTTGAGTGGTCGGGTCCTGTTCTTCAAGATTGTTGAGAATCTGATCATCCAATTTTATGGGAGAAAAATTTTTTAACAATTTGCCATACCAGATGGCATCTTTTCCCCGGGCAGATAGAAACGAGGTTTCCAGATCAGACAACACCTTGTCCTGGTTAAAAATACTGCCCAACTCTTCCTGGTCAAGGCTCTTGATATCCAATAGATTCTTTGAAATCAAATCCTTGAGGATCATGGCATATTTGGATTTCAGGACAATGGGTGCTGCGATCCATGCCAGTACAAAGGGCAGGGCCACAAAGGTCAGATACCGGGGATGGAAGAAGGAAGTCGAGATCAGAATCAGAGTGGAACCGGTAAACAATGCGATTCTCACCACGGTTCCCCTTAAAAAGGGGCGGATCATGTTTCGATAGGATTCGGGAAAAAGTCCGATTAAAATGGAGTTTGCCGGCACATTGATGGTGGTCCTGAGAATATTGGTGGACATCCTGGCATACATGGCAGAAAAAATATCAAACCGGAAGAGAAATGCAAAAAATGCAATCATGTAGTTAAAGGGATGGAACATCAGGGCCACGGGCAGGCCCCATCGGCCGTATATTCTTCCCACAAATAGCAGGATGATCAGGCTGATGGTATACAAGCCCCCTCTGAAATAGCCAAAAAACTGGATCATGGCCGCTTCCGAGGCAAACTGGTCATTGATGGCATAATTAAACTGATAATTCATGATGGGAATGACCACATTGGGCATAAATGTCAGCACCAACACGATTTTGACCAGCACCGAGTCTTTGAGCAGGGGGTATACCTCCTTCATTTCCTGGAGCATGGAGGGTTTTTTCTTGGTTGCGTCCCCTTCTTTTGCTATTTTTTCGGGGAAAATAAGGGAGGAGTAACTCCGGCCCATTGCCTGGACTATGAATGCTCCCATGAGGGTGGTGCAAAGATACATATAGAGCAGGTTGTCCAGGTTAAAGGTTTTGGCAAAATAGGGGGTTCCCACACTGCCGAGAATCAGACCGATCACTCCGCCTGCCGTGAGGATTGGAAACAGCCGTTTGGACTGGCGCATGTTGAAAAGATCATTACACAGATTCCAAAACAACAGGGCCTGGAGCAGTTCAAATTGGCTCTTGAGCATGAAAAGCAGCGGATACAAGAGTTCAAACCCAAAGGGAATCAGCAGTCGGATAATCGTTACAAGGACCCCGGATACGATAAATACATAGTAGAGCAGTCTGGCTCCGGGCATTTTCCCGAGGAATGCCGACATGACTCCCGTGATAAAAAAGGTGACCACAGCATTGATCATATTGACAATGGGCATGTACTCAACCCCGTATCGCTTTAAAAAAGCTGTTTCAGCATAGTTGTTCAGGATAATACCGGAACTACGGATAATAAACAGCAGGGCCATTGTCCAGAGCAGGAGGCTGATTTCTTCTTCATAGATTTTTAACAGGCTTAGAATCTTTGCGCGCATTAATTTGCCTCCCGGACGAGTCTGAACCCGGTTGTGATAAATTTTGCACCCGGGTGGGCATAGGTGCGGTTGGCACTTCGAAGATATCGTCCATACTTATACCAACTCCCGCCCCGCCGGATAATGGAATCCGAGTTCACAGGACTATAAACCTTATTGCCGGGGTCGGACTTTTGGGAGACATATTTGTCGGAACACCATTCCCATACATTGCCGTGCATATCATAAAATCCCCAGGGATTGGGGGCAAATGATTTGACCGGTGCCGGGCCATAGGCGGCAATCTTTATGGAACGTAAATAATGGGTACATTCATCATTTTTTTTGGGGTTATTGCCATACATGGCCTTGGAACAGTCTATGGCGTCTCCCCAGCTGTAGGCGGTGGTTGTGCCGGCCCTGCAGGCATACTCCCATTCCGTGTCCGTAGGGAGGCGGTAAACCCCCATTCCCTTTTTATTGAGCTTATCGATATATTTAAGACAATCATAATATGAGACCTGGGTAACCGGCATCTCATCCATTCCTTTCCGTTTTTTGAGCCATTTTTTCCCCATGATGGCCCGCCATTGACCCAGGGTCACTTCGGTTGTTTGCAGATAAAATGCCTTTTCAATTGTTACGGACCGATGGATTTCATCGGCATCTCGAAATCGTTCTGTGTCAGGGCTGCCCATCATGAAAGTTCCCGGCTCAACCAGGACAAAGGATATCCCCATGGGGGTCGTGAGTGTTTTTTCCTGTGCCATGCCGGGCTGGGGAAGGAATACCAGCACCCAGAAAAATGCTAAAAATGCCCTTGCAATTTTATCCCGATATCCTATAAGGCCTGAAAAAAAAACAGATGAAAGCGTCATGGTAATTCTAAAATCCTTAAATAGTAATGGGTTTAGAAATTTGTAGAAAAAAAAAGCTGTAAAACATCCAATTACAATTTGCCTTTTTTGTCAAGGAGAAAAGGGAGGCGGGGTGGCGGGAGAACCCATCAAGCAGATGCTTCTGTCATCCATTTTTTGATGATGGTTTTGTCTCGTTCATCCATGGCTGTAATGCTGAATTTTGTGCACAGCTGGTTTTGTTCCATTTCAGTCGAGGTGCTTTTGGCATAGATATCATCAAAACAATGGGCCTCAACACAGAAGTCAAAGTTCAGTTTAATGTCTGTGTACAGGTCAATGGGTTGGCCGGTCGTCGCATAAATGTTGCTCTCATCCATTGCGATTGTCTCGCCTAGGATGGGCAGGGAGCTTATTCGTTTATCCTGGATGGTCCAGTACTGGAAGGAAAGTTTTATGGCAAGCCTTGCATCAGAAGGAATGGATGTATTTAGTGCTACTTTGTAATTTTGGGTTTTAATGGCCAAAACGGAGTAAAAAACCAAGGGTTTTTTCATACCTTTCATCATAATATGCTGGGCCGGCATGACCTTTATTTTGGGTTTTATCCGGTCGTGGGTGGCTTTGCCAATGAGCACCTGGCCGCCGATGCTGTTGGATTCGATGCGTGATGCCCGGTTTACCGCATCTCCGACGATTCCGTATTTCATTCTGACTTCGGAACCGATATTTCCCACAATGACCTTGCCGGTATTAATACCAATCCCCATTTCAAGGGAGGGATATCCCGATTCAAGAACTTCCTGGTTTAATATTGTCAGACAGTTTTGCATCTCAACGGCACAGGCAATCGCCCTTTCCGGGTCATCGCCATGGCTTTTTGGGGCGCCAAATACCGCAAGGATTGCATCCCCGATGATTTCATCAATTATCCCATCGTATTTCAAAATTATTTTGGACATTTTTTCAAGGTAGCGGTTGAGCAATTGAACCATCTCCTCGGGGTCCCTGTCCTCTGACATGCTGGTAAATCCCCTTAGATCCGACATCAGTACCGTCACCTCTTTTCGGGTGCCACCGATTTTGTGCCCTTCCGGGGAGGCCAGGATTTCATCCACCACTGTTTGGGAAAGATACCGCCCAAATGTTTCTTTTATAAAATTGACCAGGTTCAATCGTTCTTCGGAAACCGATAGAATCTGCTTGAGCATGGCAGCTCTTGAAGTGACTATGGTTTTGATTTCATCCGGGGAATCATCTGCCAGATCTATTTCATCGGCCCTGGTATAATCTTTTTGGATCTCCTTGTTGGCGGCTGCAAGGGATTCAAGCGGGATAATAATTTTGTCTGTGAGAAATTTTTTCAAGGTGACCATCATAAAAATAATGATTATTCCCACCAGAAGGATAATTCGGATGGCATACCAGAATAAATCAGAGGGCCCGGCATCTTCGGTGAACCACCTGTAAAAAAGAGAGTAGACGAGCAGGACCGCTTCAATAAAGAGAATTCGCCAGAATACCCCCATTAAAAGGATTTCTCTGACCCCATTTTTTTTATTTTTTTCGATCATGGGTAAAAATTTTTTTCCTTACAATTTAACACAGACAGGTTCAACTATTGTAAATTCAGATGCAGGGGGGGGGGCGGCAATCTTACCCTGTTTTCATCTCAATGATATTATTGCTGGCCATGGATTTCAGGTTTACCCCAACCCTGAGGGCTTTTAATCCCCGGACATCCGGTAAGTCATCTATATCCAGCATTTCAAGATCATTATCAAGTTTGCCAATGCCCATGAGAAAATTAATATGCTGTCTGATTTCTCTGCCCTCGGCGGGAGTGGAATACACCACGGCAACCTTTTCGGGTTGGGTAAGCCGTTCCCCGGATCCTTTTATCAGGGCTTTGTCCAGGCGGGATTTTATAATTTCCTGGCGGACATCATAGGCACCATCCACGTCAAAGCGTTTTTCATCAAATCGGAATCGAATGGAGAGCGGCGTGTGATTGACCAGAATCAGGTGGCAGGTATTCAGGGGTACTTTTAATTGGGGTTGTATTTTTTTTGTATGCCAGGCAAGGCCACAGGCCAGAATCAATTGCCACAGGGTCATGTCTTGGACATGGAAATTGGCAAGTCGCTGGCTTTGGGTCATGGCGGCACCGATATACATCATGTAATCCACGCCATCGGTCTGGCGCTTTTCAAAATAATGGGGAAAATCTGTTTGGATCAGGCTGTCTTCTTGTTCTAAAAAGCCTGAAAGCACCTGGTTGAGCTTTGATACGCTCTCTTCATAATCTTTTCTTTTATTGTAGATCATGCCGGCCACAGGATCAAGTGCATGGGTGTAATCCTCTATTTGCCGGGCAATATCATCTCCCAGTCCCACAAGATCCTTAAATGTGGGTGCTATTTCTTTGTTCAGGAGTGAAAAAACTAAATTTTCATCGCTGGAGGTTACCCCGTCTGCAATCTCCTGGATTTTGGTTTGGATCCGGTATTTATATTCTTTTAAAATTGGCCAGGGGCGGAGCCTGGAACCTGCTTCCATGATACCAAGGGCAAGAGAAAGTTGATCGGTCAGGTCTTGCTGGATTCCCTTGTTCCGGGCCAGGGAAGATCCCCTTATATCGGACTGTCCGAAAAATGGCACCACATCCTTGAAAATGATAGGTTCCATTTCCGAGGTGGTACTGCCCTGGCGGAGACGCTCCATATGGCTGATGGCTGCTCGTTCAAACCGCCATTCCACCGAGGGGTGAACCGCCGTGCATTTTTCCTTGATAATGGATTGAACGTGTTTGTTCAATTCATCCATCCCCCTTTTCAGGGCCACGGAAAAAATGGGGATGATCTGCTGCAAGAGCATGGCATCAATGGGACCCAGCTCATTGGGAGTTGTGGTAAATACTTCCAGGATGCCAATGGTTTTTCCCTGGTAGGATAAAGGAGACAGCAGCATGGAGCGAATGCCGGAAGCAACCGCCTGTTGTTCCACCGGAACCAGGTCAGGCTTTTGGGCGAGATCCGGTACCTGGAGGACCGCATTGTTCTTAACTGCCTGCATCCAGACAGATCCTTCTACCTCGTTCAGATTTATATGGTGGGAGTTGGAAAAAAGGCAGTTGATATTGGAGTTGCAGTCATTTTTGATGATCATCACCTGATCCCCCTGGAGGGCACCGATTCCAACCGCAAGTTCCGGCCGTTGGAATAATACCTGGAGTCTGGATTCCATGTGCTTGATGCCGTCGGAGGAAAAAATAGCCTGCTGGTCAATCAAATCCCTTTCAAGGGCAGAAATTACCTCGGATTTTGTTACATCTAAGGCCCGCACAATGGCAAAACCTGTAAATTCAAATTGGGCAAGATCAATGTGTTTGGCCAGGATGTCCAGATCCGTAAGATTGTTTGTGATTTCATCCCGGTCTTTTTCCGATAATTTTCTCGGGCTGTCCACGGGGGTTATTCTGACAAACTGGAAATCTGCAGTCACCCCGAAATAACGGGCCAGGCCGTTTTTTTTATCGGGTACAATTTTAATGTCCACGCTCTCAAGCCGCTGGCAGCTGAACCCGTATATTCTCTCTAAAACGAGAAAATAGATTTTCAACAGTTTTTTTGAGGTTTCAGTATTACAATTTTCCCCCATGGCCTTTACAAAATTGTCATTGTCAAGGAAGAGTCGCTGGAACTCAGGGGTCACAAAAAAGGGTTCCAGGGTGCAGGGTGTCAGCGCCCCCATAATGTCCCGGTTAAAGGAGGCCGCCGGAAAGACTGGACTCATCAATGGCCTGATGATACCCTGGTGTTTATTTAAGATGCCAATATCTTTTATGGGGCCCTGGAGTTCAGGGATATGGTGTATCTTTTCCGTTAGGTCTCCAAACATGGACCGCATATGGGTACATTCGGGTACCAGTGTTTTTTCCCAGAAAGCAAGTAACGGATCAAGGCTGACCAATGCGCTGGCCGGTTGGGCACTGACCGGTTGGGCTATAACCGGTTGGGCTATAACCGGTTGGGCTATAACCGGTTGGGTTGGGGGTTGTTTTTCCATGGTGTTCCTCCGTAAATATATCGAAATAAAATAATCATTTCAAAAATAATGTCAACACAGCCTGATCCGACTGACGGATCAACAGCGGTCACATTGAATGTCCCTAAAAAACCATGGGCCTCAGGAAATGAAATGCCGGGTGTTTTTCCCTTGGGTAATGACAAAAAATATAGAAAAATATGAAAATATATCATACTATATCTGGCAGACTATTTGAAACGATAAAAAAAGTGTACTTACTTCGGCAAGAGCGGGGATGCCTCTTTTATTAAAAGCCTTTGGCCGATTTTTTGGTTTTGTTAAAAATTATGGTGTTGTCAGGTGACTGGGGGTGATTATTATTAGCGTCGGTGTCTATCTCAACACACGAACTAGGGATAAATGATAAAATTAAAATATTTTTTAGCACGGGGTCCGGTTGTCATGCAAGAATGTATTTATCGGGGTGAGATCAATTAATACCATCAATAGATATATTTTCAGGGAATTATTCTTTCCTTTTTTAAGCAGTCTTTTTTTTCTGACATTTGTGTTTTTGATGTCCAGAATTCCTGAAATCACGAATATGGTGATGAACTATAATGTTCCGGTATCCTCTGTTCTGGTTCTGCTTGGCTTTAAACTGCCAAGGTTTCTGGAATTCACTATTCCCATGTCCGTCACCATTTCCATTCTCCTCACCTTTATGCGGATGTCAGGGGAAAATGAAATTCTTGCGTTAAAGGCTTCAGGTGCCTCTTTGTATAAACTGCTCCCCCCCGTTTTGGTTTTTTGTGTTCTGGGAACCATTTTAAGCTTGTTGGTTACCATCTTTGTAATGCCTTGGGCAAAGACTTCTTTTAAACTAAAAAGTATTGAATTTGCCCAATCGAGCATTGATATAGCATTACAGGAGCGGCAGTTTAATGCCCAGGTGGATGATTTGATGATCTATGTTGCCCATGTGGATATCAAAACCCATGGGTTGGAGGATATTGTCATTGAAGACAGAAGAACCAAAGGAGTTGTCAGTATTTCAACCGCCCCGTCGGGAAAAATTATTTCTTCGGAAAATAAGCAAGTCTATACCATTCGCCTCTATGATGGTGCCATCAATCAGGTGAAGCTTGACGAGGGGTCTGTGAATAATATAAAATTTGGCGGATATGATATCATTATTGATCTGGCTGCCATGAACAAAAATATCGGCAATACCGGCAAACGGATCGATGAAAGAAGCCTTGGGGATCTGGTTCAATTTATCCGTTCGGGAATAAAGGACAAGACCAAGTTAAACGAGGCCTTGATGGAACTTCATGAAAAATTTTCAGTTCCCTTTGCCTGTCTTGCCTTGGGCCTTCTTTCTTTCTCCCTGGGAGTTCAATCCAGTTTCACTCGGAAGTCTTCGGGGCTCAGTCTGGGGCTTTTTTTCTTCTTATTATATTATTTGCTCCTGGCCACCGGATGGTCAGTGGGGGAAAGCGGTGCCTACCCGCCATTTATAGGGATGTGGATGCCCAATGTGGTTCTGGGCAGTGCCGGTATCTATCTGTTGATTCGAAATGCAAAGGACAGGCCTGTCCGGCTGCCCAAATTTATCGTGACCTATACCCATACCCTTAAACTCTTTTTCTTAAAGAAACCTTAATACCATGCCCTCTTTGCATAAATACCTGTTAAAGGAATTGTTCAAACTATTTTTTATTATCCAGTCCATTATCCTGGTCCTGTTCGTTTTTATTGAATACCTGTCCAAAATGAATCGATTCTTGAATTCTGATATTACCCTGGTGGGTGCCCTGTGGTATGTGGTACTGGAAATCCCCTTCATGTTTGTGCAGGTAGCACCTGCCAGTGTCCTTTTGGCCAATATTTTTGTTTTCGGGCTGATGAACCGGAATAACGAACTTCTGGCGTTGCAATCCTCGGGGATTTCCACCTATCTGCTTATAAGACCGGCCCTTTTTTCAGGTCTGGTATTGGCTATTACCATGTTTTTTCTGGGTGAAATTCTTGTGCCCATATCCATGATAAAAGTTCACCATATCAAAAATACCGTTATACAAAAAAGCAATAATATTGCCCAGAATAGAAAAAATATATGGATCAAGTCCGATAAAAAGCTGATTCATTTTAACTTTTATGACCGGATAAAAAAATCTGTTTCAGGCATCACTATCATCTCCATGGGCGAAGGGTTTCAGCCGGAATACAGGCTTGATGCACAAACAGGGTATTACAAGGACGGCAACTGGATATTTAAAAAGAGTATCCAGCAAATCTATAACCATGAAACACAAGAATATGATGTCCTGCAGTTTGACACCAAGACAGTTCAAGCAGATATAAAACCAGAAGATATAGGGCAAATGGTCAAAAAATCTGAAGCAATGGGATTTTTCGAGCTAAAAAAATATGTGGAAAAAGTGGAAAACGAAGGATACGATGCCACCACCTATGTGGTGGATCTCTATGGAAAAATGGCATTCCCCTTTATTTGTTTTATTATGGCCCTGACAGGCGCTGCCACGGGCATGAGGCCTTTTTCAAAGCAGAGCCTTCCCCGGGCCATCACCATCGGCATCATCATCTCCTTCATGTATTGGTTTGTCCATGGATTTTTCATGTCCCTTGGATATGGAAGCTCCCTGCCGCCTATTCTGGCGGCCTGGCTGGCAAACCTTTTCTTCATGTGCTTTGGCATCATTTATCTTTTAACAACCGAATAACTGAAACCTTACCTTTCTGGGCCAAACACCTATACGGTAAAAGAAAGACTGCTGATAGGGTATGGGGTAATGTGATATGATTTCAGCTGGTTCCGGCAGGAGGAGGGATAAGGTTTGCTCCTCATTTTCCCGGGACGTCCGTGTCCCGGTCCGAGGTAAATGCTGATCCACCGCATCCATGCGGACCACAGCATTTAAATCCGGCTCAAACCTCACCCCGCCTCCTGCCTCTGCATCGTAATTTTACCGAACATGGTAATCAATCATTCCTATTGCATTCTTTGAAAGGAAATGATTATGTTTTATGACACTGGTTTTAGCGTTTTGATTCGAAATATGGTATTTTAGTCTCTTGCACTGGTATTATGGAAATTCGGCTATTATTAGGGCAAATAGAACTGATAAAAATGTTTAAAAAAAGAAATGTATACACCAAAAATTGAGTTGATATTTTTTTGTTTTGCAAAAAAATATTTCTTATTTTACAAAACGATAGCGATTTTTTTTCTGATTGTGGGTTAAAAGGAGAACAAACAAGTGAAAGCGATTACCTTTTTCAATAATAAAGGAGGCGTTGGAAAAACAACTTTAGCTGTTAATCTTGCTTCTTATTACAAAGTACATTTAGGAAAAAAAATTTTATTCATGGATTTGGATCCTCAAGCGAATTCGACACAAAGTGTGTTAGCTGAAGACAAATGGCTTGAGATATACGGTCCTAATAATGTTCGACATTCAATCTTTGATTTTTTTGAGGATATTCTTGCTGGTGATTCAAATATAAAAGAAGGAAACATTTCAATTAATCAATCAGATTCTCGTTATTGTTTTGACCTTATTCCAGGGCATCCAAAATTGTCTTTCATTGAAGATATTTTTAGTGACGCTTGGAATAAGTGCTCTGCTGGAGACCTCGGGGGCTTTAGAAAAAGCAATTGGTTAAATTCTATTAAGAAAAAATATAGAGATTCTTACGATTATTTATTCATTGATCTTGGTCCTTCTTTAGGGGCTTTAAATAGAACGGTATTGCTAAATACGGATTATTTTATTACTCCCATGGGAGCTGATATCTTTAGTATTTTAGGGATAGACAATATTTCATCTTGGATGAAAGATTGGCAAAACCTCTATAATACAGGGCTCTCTAACCTAAAAATCAAATATTCAACTGAATATTCAAAAATAGTTAGTCAGTATAATATTAATGATAAGCCAGACGTAACTACAAAATTTATAGGTTTTTCTATTCAACAATATGTGACAAAAATGTTTTCAACTGGCCGGCGGCCAATAAAAGCATATGATGAAATAATTTCACAAATGCCTTTTAAAATAGTTAACCAATTAAAAATTTTTATAAAAGATAGCCTTACCGAAGATGATTTATTATTAGGAGATATCCCATTCCTCTATAGTATCGTTCCTTTGTCACAAACGAACAAAGTGCCTATTTTTAATTTGGAGTATAAAGATGGATTAAGAGGGAATCAAAAAAATGGTGTAGAAAAATATTTATTTATGATGAGAAAAATTGCGAAAAAAATTAACGAAAATATCGGTATTGATAAATGATTACTTGGCCTGAAAATTTAATTGAAGAGTTGGCATATAAAAGAGCTTTATTCGTTTTGGGGTCTGGTGTCTCAGCAACATCTCAAAATGAAGATGGAATAAAGCCTAAAACGTGGTCTGACTTTTTAGAAGATGCCAAATTATTAATGGCGAATAAAAATTGCGAAGTTGATTTTGTTGATAAAATGATCGCTGAAAAAAATTTCTTGATGGCCTTACAAACGATTTATGCGGACTGTGATTCAGGAGTATATTCGGATTTCTTAAAAAAAGAATTTACGCGTCCCAAATTTCAACCCTCATCAGTACATCAAGCTATAAAAGAAATTGATTCAAAAATTGTAATTACAACTAATTATGATAAAATTTACGACAATCTATGCGCTGAAGATGGTTTTGTTATATGTGATCATAAGGATACACAAAAAATTGTTTCTAATATAAAATCTCCAGAGAATGTAATTATAAAGGCCCATGGTAGTATAGATGATGTGAATTCAATTATTTTTACTGGAGAGCAATATTATACCTCCAAAAGGAAACACTCTGAATTCTATAAATTATTGGAAGCTTTGTTTTTAACACACACAGTTATCTTTTTAGGGTACAGCCTAAGTGATCCAGATATAAATTTAATTTTAGAAAATATTATTAATTCTAGCAGTGCAACGAATCCTCATTACGTGGTTGTAAAGGAAGGAACTCCAAAACAAATACGGGAGCATTGGAAACGAACTTACAATATATCTTGTTTAGAGTATGGCCCATCATATGAGAATTTTGAAGAAAATATTCTTGAACTTAAAAATCAAGTCCTTTGTTTGAAAGAGTCCAGAAGAATACCATAAAGACTCCGTATTCTTTAAAAGATAGGTTAAGTGATACCCTTGATGGTAGAACTGATGTTCTATACCAATTGAACCGTAATTTTTCTAACCCATAGATTGAGAATAAGGAGAGGTAACAAACAGATTCTCCTCATAATAGCAGCAACCTATTTCCAGTCCAGATTTTAGTTTTTTTATGGTAGTTACATTTCTATCAGGAATATGATAAATTAATCTGACTGATTATTTGGCCTTTAGGTTTTCCTGGAGATTAATCCAATAACTTTTTATTGGGTTTGCAAATATCGCCTAACCGGATCATCCGACAGATACGGAGGGCTTACATCAAATATTAAAAGGTAAACACATACCCTGATGATCGAAAAAGATTTTGAAATTCCCTTTATTGCAGACCTTGCACGTCGTGAGAAACAGATTCAGCAAAACTACCGTCCGATTATTGCTGTTCATAAATGGTTTGCCAGACGTCCTGGAACATTGTTTCGGGGTCTTATTTTATCTGAATTTTCTAAAAAACCATTTCAGGAGGGATATTACACTTTCAATAACCTTCCAGGGGTTCATATTGCAGATCCTTTTATGGGAGGGGGTATCCCTGTTTTGGAGGCTAACCGTGTGGGTTGTGATATCACAGGGTTTGACATCAACCCAATGTCATATTGGATTGTAAAACAGGAAATTGAACATCTTAACCTGGATGATTATTCTGAAGCGGCCAAGCAGCTTTGCTACAACCTTGAAAAGGAAATTGGGCATCTTCACAAAACTCGATGCACTCTTTGTGCCTCACAAGATGCCCATGTAAAATATTTTTTGTGGGTGAAAGTTATACCATGCAAACAATGTGGAAAGGATATGGATCTATTCCCCGGTTATCTGCTTTCTGCTGGTTCCCGGCATCCTAAAAATGTATTTGTGTGTCCTGACTGTGGAAAATTAACCGAAACTGAAGACAAAAAAAATCCAGGCAAATGCTGCCATTGTTCCTTTCAATTGACCCCAAACGGTCCTGCCAAAAGAGGCCTTTGCAAATGCCCCGAATGCAGTACTGAAAATCGTTTTCCAGATCCAGGTTTGGGGGCTCCCAGGCATCGCCTGTATGCCATGGAATATCATTGTCCTATTTGCAAACCGTCCCATAAGGGTCGATTCTTTAAAACACCAGATGAAGCAGATATTGCAAAGTTTGAAGAAGCGTCAGAGCGTTTATCCAGTATAGATTCAAGATATATTCCTGAATCCAAAATTCCGAGTGGGGACGAAACAAACCGCCTGCATCGTTGGGGATACACCTATTACAGTGAAATGTTTAACCATCGGCAGCTTCTTGGCCTGGAACTTTCCGCCCGGCTTATTGCAGATCAACCTAACGAAAGGGTACGTAATGCCCTGGCAACAAATCTTTCTGACTTGCTCCGGTATCAAAACATGTTATGCCGCTATGACAGTCGGGTCTTAAAGTCTCTTGATATATTTTCTATCCATGGATTTCCAGTTGGGCAGATTCAGTGTGAATCAAATTTTCTTGGCATCATGACTCCTGGCCGAAGCATGTGTATCGGCAGTGGTGGGTGGGCAAATATTATAGAAAAATTCAAAAAAGCCAAATCCTATTGTGATCACCCCTTTGAAGTTAAATTTCAAGGCAAAACAAAAAAGTTGATCCCTATCAAGGGAGAATGGATTGGAGATCATTTAGATGGAAATGCTACCACCACTCCCCAAAGGCGGATTGACATTTCATGTAAGGACGCAGGGACATCCGATCTTCCAAAGGATTCACTGGACGCTGTTTTTACTGACCCGCCCTATTTCGGGAATATTCAGTATGCTGAACTCATGGATTTTTGTTATGTCTGGTTGAAAAAGATAATTGGAGAACGCTTCCCAGCATTCGGAAAGGTTTCAACTCGATCACCCGATGAGCTAACGGGTAATATGGACATGGGCCGTGGCCTGGATCATTTCACACAGGGCATATCCAAGGTCTTCCAGAAAATGTCCACAGCATTGAAACCGGGCTCTCCTTTGGCGTTCACTTATCATCATAATAAAATTGATGCCTATTATCCAATCGCTGTGGCTATCCTGGATGCAGGGTTGACTTGTTCTGCATCCCTTCCTTGCCCTGCTGAAATGGGCGGATCCATCCATATTAAAGGTACTGGTTCATCCATCATCGACACCGTTTTTGTTTGCCGGACAACGGGTGTCATGCAGGGAAAATGGATCGCAACGTCTCCCGAGGATCTTGCCAAGATTGTTAAACAGGATTTAAGTCTTCTCAAAGCTGGGAATGTAAATCTGACCCATGGCGACATCAGGTGTGTTGCCTATGGACACCTCATTCGTCATGCCATCTGGAACTTGCGGCATGACTGGGATAAAACAAAAGCAACTGCAACACGCATTGAAAAGGTAATGGATTGGATTCGATTTTTTGGCGGATGGGCTGAAGTTGAGAGATTCATAGACATACCAGGCAAAGAAAAATCAAAGGAAAGTTCCCTGTTTTCAGTGCAGGAGACTCATTCCAACTATGGAGATAAAAATGTCGATATTCCCTTTTAAAGCAACCCTGGAAGAAATTAATAAAGATCCTGAAAATTATGTTGATTCCATTTTTTCATGCCTGGAATCAGAATTTCTTGTTATGCCAAAGGGAGCAGGATTTGTTGAATACCCCGCTTTTGAAGGAGGCTATGAAGCACTTAAAACCGCCACCAACGGATTTTCTGTGCTTGATCCTGTCAATATTTATCCTGTGATTGTTTCTGAGCCAATTTCCATCATTGTACTTCGTACCATGCTTGGGTTTACCCCACCGGAGTGGGGGTATGTTACGACCCAAAAAACGGGAGTGACGGTTACCCAGGGATTTATTCGTTCTCTGGATCGTAAAATCAGAATGGCACCGGATGTGGAACTGAGCGCAAACGGTGTGACAAAAAAAAGAGTGGAGGCAATGGTTCAAACGGCATGCCAGTTGCTTTCCGCAGGGGCACCCGAAGTCAACATTGATCAACTGCATAGACTAAACAAGGCAGACACAAAAAATGGTATTTCAAGCATCAAAAATTTATCCCGAATTGGAGCCCCCTATGCCATGCTGTTGTATGAGCGATTCATTGGCAGACCTTTTGCCGGTCATCGTGATTCGGTAAGTGATATCATTGGAGATAGCCTGGAATCGGCAATCGAAGACGTGCTGACCAACGCAGGTGTCAGTTTTCGTAAAACCAAACGAGCAGAACGTATTGAGGGCTTTGACCAGACGCCTGATTTCATCATACCCAGTGAGTTCAATCCCCAGATTGTCATAGAAGCAAAAATCACAGAAGATGATGGCACAGCGCGTGATAAGGTTACCCGAATTCAACATCTTGGAGAGTTAAGCCTCTCCGGAAGGTCCCTGAATAATCCCAAGTATGAGGTTGTTGCCTGTATTGGAGGGCGCGGTTTTGGGGTTCGCAGGGAAGATATGAAAAAAATGATTCTGGCCACAAGGGGAAAGGTTTTTACTGCAAAGACCCTGGAGTATCTTGTGGAATGTACGGAAATTAAAAAATATAGGGCAAATCAATAAACTCTGAAAAAATTTAATCCAAACATCTGTAGAGGACTGCAAGGGCAAGACCCTTGCTCCCTTGTTTTACTCGGCAGCCTTTGAGTTTTATCTGTCTTCATCAAAAATTTGATATTGTTTTTGGGATTCAGTATTTAAAAAATGGCAGAGAATGGAGATGATATATTATTGGATTCAGATTTCATTTCTACAACAGAATGGGACGAGCTATAGTGGAATTGGAGATAAAAAGATTTCAGGTTTATCTTGTTAAGCTTGATATCCTGCAAGAGCTGTTTGCCAGGTAACCGTTAATGCAGAAACATTAAGGAAAAAATAAATGAATGAATTACAAATACCCGAAGGCATACAAGATGATCCAAATGCCATGGAAATGATTCGAGTTTGGATCGGAAACAAAGATATTCAAGTGTCTATGCTATTAGGGATGTGGGAAGAAGCATCAAACTTTGAAATGGATGAAAGAGATGCCTGGGGTGAATTATTGGCAGATTTGATCCGCCATATTGCAAACGGATTAACCCAAAGTCACGA
>Ga0208900_1000373_pt1 | contig 28429 bp, 28 predicted proteins | sample AntAceMetag02UKK_FD_184763 | JGI IMG/M metagenome (GOLD analysis project Ga0208900, IMG submission 184763) | Saline lake microbial communities from Ace Lake, Antarctica - Antarctic Ace Lake Metagenome 02UKK (SPAdes) (version 2) | ecosystem: Environmental > Aquatic > Non-marine Saline and... | reverse complement strand
GGCCCGGCCCGGGACTGTTAGACAGCCCAATTGGCCGGTTCCTATTACCCATCGGAGGGGGCTCTGCTGAGGGGGCTTGGACACTTCATTTTCATATAAAAAAAAATGGGGAAAGGTGGGCCATGTTCTGAGCAACCCCAAATTTCAAAATCACTCCAGCTTTTCTTGTTATATTATACTGGGTCTGGTAATATCCATGGTCATGAAACATATAACCTCTACTCAAATAATCCTGGCATCCCAATCCCCCCGGAGAAAATATTTGCTGGAGCAGGCAGGTCTTACCTTTTCGGTGATTCCCTCCTGCACCGATGAAATGCAACAGCCGGGTGAAGCACCCCGAAAATATGTGGAACGACTCTCCCGGGACAAGGCTCTGGACGTAGCCCAACACCATAAAAACGCCTGGATCATCGGGGCAGACACCATTGTGGTGGTGGACAATACCCTGCTGGAAAAACCCGACTCCATGGATCATGCCCGGGAAATGCTCCAGCAATTGAGCAACAGAACCCACACGGTGTTTACAGGATTCACCATCTGTGGCCCCGGTGAAAATCCCATCATCACCCGCCATGTGACCACCGAGGTTGAGTTTAAAGAACTATCACCGGCGGAGATAGAATGGTACATCTCCACCAAAGAACCCTTTGACAAGGCCGGAGCCTATGCCATCCAGGGTCTTGGCACCTTTCTTGTAAAAGGCATCCACGGCTCTTACACCAATGTGGTGGGACTGCCCGTGTGCGAGGTGATTGAGGTATTGATTCAGGAAAAAGTTGTGAACTTGTTATATCAAAAATCTCAATCTATATCCCAAGCCTGAAGGATTGGGTTTTACAGGCTAAAAGACCGATAGAATAACCCACGTTTCGCTCATTTTCATAACAGCCTGTAATGAATATAAAATAACATCTTGATTTTTCAATGCTCAACTTTTTGGTATTAACAAATTCAATAAGTTATAAAAAAATAAGCGAGTAAAGGGGAATAAGGAGTTTTAATCATTAAATGGAATCCATTGAAACACGACTGACCCACATCAAAAATGAAATTTGCATAGCAGCAAAAGCCTGCGGTAGAGATCCTGAAACCATTGATCTTGTGGCAGTAAGCAAGCGAAAATCCAGTGATGCCGTGATATCGGCCATCCAGGCTGGGGTCACCCTTTTGGGAGAAAACTATATCCAGGAAGCCATGGACAAAATAGACACCATTGGCAACACCCCTGCCTCCTGGCATTTCATCGGGCATCTCCAGTCCAACAAGGCGCGATTTGCCGTCCAGTATTTTGATCTGATCCACACCGTTGACAGCTTAAAGCTTGCCCGGGAGATAAACAAACAAGCGGCAAAAATTAATAAACGCCAGGCCATTCTCATGCAGGTGAACATCGCAGATGAGGCATCCAAATCTGGTACCACCGCAGCCAAGGCACTTACGCTTGCCCGGGACATCGCCTCCCTTGAGCATGTACACCTGACAGGTCTCATGGGAATGCCCCCTTTTTTTGATGATCCGGAAGGTGCCCGACCCTACTTTAAAGCCATGGCAACACTTTTTACCACCATTCAAGCAGAAAAAATTTCAGGGATTGATTTAAAGCATCTCTCCATGGGCATGAGCGGGGATTTCAAGGTGGCCATTGAGGAAGGATCCACCCTGGTGAGAATCGGCACTGCCATTTTCGGGAGCCGGGCATGAAGATTTTGTTGCACATGTGCTGTGGCCCCTGCACCATTTTTCCCCTTAAGGTACTCCGGGAAGAGGGCATTGAGGTGATGGGCTTTTTTTACCGGCATAACATTCACCCCTACTCAGAGTGCCTCCGGCGGGAGGAAGCTCTTAAAGCATACGCAGATGATCAGCAATTCCGGGTGATCTGGCAGGACACCTATGAAATGGAACTCTTTATTCAATCGGTTGTGTTCCGGGAAAGCATGCGCTGCCAGTTTTGCTACCATGACCGCTTGAATGCCGCAGCCCGGGTGGCTCGTAAGGGAAAATTTGACGGTTTTTCATCCACTCTGCTCTACAGCCGGTTCCAAAATCATGAGCTGATCCGGGAAACCGGTGAGGCCATTGGAAAAAAACTTGGCATTCCCTTCTTTTACCGGGATTTCAGGACAGGCTGGAAGGAAGGCATTGAAACCTCAAAATCCCTTGGCATGTATCGTCAGCAATATTGTGGTTGCATCTACAGCGAAAAAGAACGATATTACCGCAAGGCAAATTCATCCCGAACCTCTTGATGCTCGATGATTTTTTGGGAAGTATTCACTTCTGGAGTTTGGGTTTTCCGGCATTTAGTAGCTGAACAAGCGTTCTGTCAGTGGCATTGAGACGGTTGGCCAACACTGTGAAAAGGTGTTTGGCCACCTCTGGGTACTTTTCAATGACATCCATAAGTTTATCCCCGGGAAAACGCTTAATAATGGAACGGCCCTTGGAAAGAATGGAGGCAGACCGCATCTCACCGGTGATGGCAGCCATCTCCCCAAAGTATTCCCCCGGTTCTGAAATTTCAGCAATTTTTTTACCGCCCTTGACCACATACACCGCGCCCCGAACCAGCTTATAAAAATCATTGTCGGAATTCCCCTCCCGGATGATCACATCCCGATCCTCATAGGTTTCCACATCGGGATTGACCAGGTAAGCAGGAAGGGCTTCCTTGGTGATGTTTGTCTTTTTCAAGACATCTTCAAGGGATGTAACCCCCTGGCGTACCTTTTCCAACCCGGCATCACGAAGGGTACACATACCCTCCTGGACGGCAAGTTTTCGCAGTTGATCCTCGGGTACGGCTGCATTGATGGCCTTGGACACCTCATCTCCCACCTCCATCATCTCATAAAGGCCCACCCGGCCCTTGTATCCCGTTCCATTACACTGGGAGCACCCCACAGGCCCCATCAGTTTAAGGGTGGGAATCTCCGCCTTGGAAAAACCGTGCATCTCAAGCTCTATGGGGTCATACCCAGTAACCTCCTGCTTACATGCGGGGCAAAGCCTCCTGGCCAGCCGCTGGGAGAGCACCATGGTCACCGAAGATGCCAGCATATAGGAGGGAATACCAATGTCTAAAAGCCTGCCAATGGTGGAAGGACAATCATTGGTATGCAGGGTACTGAACACAAGATGGCCTGTCATGGCAGCCTTAATGGCAATTTCTGCAGTGTCTATATCACGGATCTCACCCACCATGATAATATCAGGATCCTGGCGCAGGAAAGACTTCAATGCCGCAGCAAAGGTCATTCCCACGCTGTCTTTCACCGGCACCTGATTAATACCCCGGAAGTTGAACTCCACTGGGTCTTCTGCGGTGAGTATTTTAGTATCGTCCTGGTTCAATCGGTTCAAAAGAGAATACAGGGTGGTGGTTTTACCGCTCCCCGTGGGACCGGTTACCAGAAGCAGCCCATAGGGTTTATTAATGCACCGTTTAATGGCATCAAAGGTGTCCTTTTCAAAGCCCAGCTTTGAAAGATCCACATTTAAAGCACCCTGATCCAAAATTCGCATGACCACACTTTCACCAAACAGCGTGGGCAGGGTGGATACCCGGAAATCCACCGATTTTTTTTTGCCAAGCCGTAATTTAATACGACCATCCTGGGGAATTCGTCTTTCGGCGATATCCAGCTCGGCAAGGATTTTAAGTCGGGAGATAACGGCATTTTTAATAGACATGGGCAGATTCATGGCTTTAAACAAAGACCCATCCATGCGATATCTCACCTGTAGAGATTTTTCAAAAGGTTCAATGTGTATATCACTGACACCCTCATTTATGGCCTTAATCAAGATACCGTTGACCAGCTTGATGATGGGGGCATCCGATGCCATGAATTGATCGTAGTTGTCATCGTCCGTGGTCTGGACTTCAAGCTCTTCAGTGGCTTCGGAAACAAGGGAACCAAAATCCTCCACTGAAGTCACCGGTCCTTCATCAGGTTCCTCTTCAAAGTGGAGGAATTCCTTGTAAACCTCTTCGCTGATTTTATAATGATCTCGGTAGGCCTCAATGATATCATTTTCTGTGGAAACGAGTACTTTAAGGGAATGTCCTATTATCTCCTGGAGGGCTTCCACAGCACTGCTATCCGTGGGTTCCGTCATGGTGACAGAAAAAGTTTCACCACTCAGGCCCAGGGGAAAAGCCATGTATTCCCTGGCCGTTTCAAAGGGAAGCATCTCCAGGGCTTCTTTATCCGGCTTCATCTCAGCGATGTGGATGACCTGGTAATCGTAAATCCTGCCAAGCACACTGACGATGGTGTCAGGATCAATATGGCCCATACTCAAAAGAATACTGCTCAGCCGCCCCCCACTCTTTTTTAGCTGATTTTGGGCCGACTGGAACTGCAGACTGGTAATCTGCCCCTCCTTGGAAAGAATCTCACCAATCCGGGCCTTACCCGCACCGGATTGATCCTTTATGGTTGATTTCAGGTGGGTTCCTTTACTTGCTTTTATAGTTTTTTTAACCATGGCTACCTATTATTTTTATAATTCTCATACAATTTTCTGCCGCCCCCATACACCAGCAGAACCCCGAGAAAATAAAAGCAAAACCGAATGAGGGGAAGGGCATTGGCAAAGGCATCCATCTGTGCAATTCTGGGCATCACCTGGGGAATGCGATAAAACACTCCCAAGCCTGCCATCACCAGTATCCCCCCCCATATCATCTGTATATTCTTTTTATCCAATGGATACTACCTCCCGTCAATTTCAGCAAGTTGTTCTTCAAAAATCTGACCTTTTTCGTCCAATTCGTCCATCTCACTCTCTAATTTGGTAAAAAGAGCATCAATTTTTTCCTGGCATCGGGCAATACTGCAAGAAAGCGTTTCAATGCGCTTGCCATCCTGATTTTCTGCTGCAGACTGCATCTGTTCATTGAAATTTGAAAGTTCAGCTTCACAGACATCTATGCTTTTTTCCGTCTTTGCAATGATTCTTTCCAGGGGCCCCAGAGCCGTGGATCTTCTGGAAACAACCTCAGAGCGCAGTTTTCGCAATGCCTTTTTGGAAATTTTTTTTTCCTCCTCCGGTGCACTGCCACTGCCCTGGTCACCCTCTTCCAGGGGAAGCCCTTTTTCCTCATCCCACCCTTCTTTTTCCAAAAAGGATCTATAGGTCCCCTCAAAAAGGTGGATGGCATCATTTTTAAAGACGATTAATCGATTGGCCAGGGAGTCCAGAAGCATTTCATTATGGGTTACCAGCACCACGGCTCCGGCGAAATGATCCAGGGCCATGATAAGGGAATCACAGGTTTCCATGTCCAGATGATTGGTGGGCTCATCCAGCAAAAGCAGATTCAAAGGTTGTGCCAGAAGCTTACCCAGCATCACCCGACTTTTTTCCCCACCGGACAACACACTGATGTGCTTTAACGCATCATCCCCCTCAAACATAAGGGCACCGCAGATATTTCTGGCCTGCTGGCGATCCAGATCTTCATGGGCATAGAGCATCTCCTCCTCCACTGTGGCGTTGAGATTCAAAGATTGCACATTGGTCTGTTCAAAATATCCCATGTCCACCCCGGGATTATATTTCACCGTGCCTGCAACGGGTTCCAGCATGCTGGCAAGTAATTTTAAAAGGGTGGTTTTACCTTTGCCGTTTTTACCCACAATGGCAATGCGATCCCCGGGTTGAACCATGAGGTCAACATCTGTGATCAAGGGTGTGGAAGCCTCGTAGGAGAAGGTCATATTTTCCCCTGTGAGCAGTTGCTTACCGGCAAAGGGAAGGTCTCTAAATGAAAAAGAAAGGGACTCAATTTTTTTAAGGCTATCTTTTTTTTCCATCTTGGCCAGGGCCTTAACCCGGGATTGCACCATACCGGCAAGCCTTGCCTTGGCCCGGAACCGTGTGATAAAGGTTTCCATCTCCTTTCTGCGTTTTTCTTCATTGACCCGGGTTTTTTCATAAATTTCTTCGTCCTGGGCAATCTGCTCGTAATATTTTTCTGTATTCCCCTGGATCTTTCGGATGACGCCTCTGTGGATACCGGCAATGTGGGTGACCACCCCATCCATGAACCCACGATCATGGGTCACCAATAAAATCTCCCGGGGCCACGCCCTTAAAAAAGAGGTGAGCCATCGAATGGATATAATGTCCAGATAGTTGGTGGGCTCATCAAGTACCAGCAGATCAGGATCAGACACCAGAACCCTGGCAAGGGTCAGGCGTACCTGGTACCCTCCGGAAAAAGAGGCCGGTTCCCGTTGCATATCTTCATCGGAAAACCCAAGCCCTGCCAATATTTTTTCAGCCTTCCAGCTATGATCTTTTTCATGGAGAGGAAGACCTCCCATGCACTCTTCCAGGACACTTTTACCGGTAAAGGCAATGTGCTGGGTGAGATACCCCAATCGATAATCACCGGGAATCTGGATTTGTCCGGAATCGGGTTCTTCTCCGTGGGTGATCATTTTAAGGAGAGTGGTCTTTCCGTGGCCATTACGGCCCACAAGCCCCACCTTTTCTCCGGGATTTATCTGCAACCCTGCATTGCTGAACAATACCTGGCCGCCAAAACTTTTGGATATGGATTCAATGGTTATCATGGTTGATTTATATATCATAGAATTTGAAAACAATGCCACAGATTATTATCTCAAATTTCTGACTTCCGCTTTGTCGTGTGGGGTCAATACCCTCTGACCCCAGCAGCCCAATATGCAAATCCAAAGGTCAGCTTATGATTCCAGGCGTATCTCTTTGACTCCAAATTTGGTTGGTGGGGACAGTAAATATTCAAATTCGGAATGTAAATGTTTGGCCAGTACCGCATATTTACGACTTAACCAATAATAAGCTTGACTTGTAGCAGCATTTGTTTTTAACCTTTTATATGAAAGAGTAGGCGCATCTAATATTCTTTCATGCTTCGTTGTGGGCAGGCCAGGGGACCAGAATACGGTCTGCCCGTGGCAGTTTTATATGAAAATGAAGTGTCCAAGTAGCCTCAGCAGAGCCCCCCCCCGATGGGTAATAGGAACCGGCCAATTGTGCCGTCTACGGTTCCGGCCGGGCCCATTGCCCGTCGGGGGGGGGGCGGCATAATGCCATTTTTAATATTCGTTGTGGCAGTAGTGACTGCCATGTATGTTATTAAAAAATCATTTGTTTTAATTTAAGAAAAACAGGACAAACCATGGAAAAATATATTTATCAATTTGGTAATGGAATGGCAGAAGGCGACGCCACCCAGAAAAATCTTCTGGGTGGCAAAGGGGCAAATCTTGCAGAAATGGCTCGGCTGAAACTGCCTGTACCCGCAGGGTTTACCATTTCCACCCAATGCTGCACCGATTATTTTAATGGCGGAGGGCTACTGCCCGAAGCACTGTACCAGGAGCTTAAAGGAGCCATGGCCACCATGGAAGCATCCATGGGAATGAAATTTGGCGATCCTGACAATCCCCTTTTGGTCTCCAGCCGTTCCGGAGCCAGAAGTTCCATGCCCGGCATGATGGAAACGGTACTCAACGTGGGGCTGTGTTCTGCCACCATTCCAGGTATGATAACGCAGACAGGCAATGAATGGTTCGTCTATGACGCCTACCGCCGACTGATCATGATGTACTCTGACGTGGTTATGGAAAAGGCAGAAGGAGAGGAACCTGCCGACGGCATGGGAATCCGCCTGCACCTTGAAATGCTCCTCAACGACCTTAAAAATGATCAAGCCTATGACGCTGACACCGAGATTACCACCGATGAAATGAAAGCACTGTGTGAAAAATTCAAAACCAAGATCAAAGATAAGCTGGGTAAACCCTTTCCCGATGACCCCATGGCCCAGCTCATGGGCTCCATTGGGGCCGTATTTAAAAGCTGGAACGGCAAACGGGCCGTCTCCTACCGACGCATTGAGCATATCCCGGACAATTGGGGCACAGCGGTGAATATCCAGAGCATGGTATTTGGCAACATGGGGGATCGATCCGCCACCGGAGTGGCCTTCACCCGGGATCCGGCCACGGGAAGTAATAAATTTTACGGTGAATGGTTGCCCAATGCCCAGGGAGAGGACGTCGTGGCAGGTATCCGCACCCCCAACCCCTTAAACACCGACACTCGCTCCGACCACAATGCCCACTTGACCTCCCTGGAAGAGGCCATGCCCACCATCTACCAGGAGTTGTGCAACATCAGAAAAAAACTGGAGAACCATTACCAGGACATGCAAGACATTGAGTTCACCATCCAGCAGGGCACCCTTTACATGCTCCAATGCCGTGTGGGAAAACGCACTGGCACCGCAGCCTTGAACATGGCCATGGATATGTTTGAAGAGGGTATGATTGATGAGGCCACCATGATCAACCGACTTTATCCCAGACAGTTAGATGAGATGCTCCACCCCGTTGTGGATCCAGAAGCTGAAAAAATTGCACCCGTGGTGATCCAGGGACTTCCTGCTGGACCTGGGGGTGCCTTTGGACAGATTGTTTTCTCCTCAGAAGATGCGGTGTTGTGGCAAAAAAAAGGTAAAAAAGTCATCCTGGTGAGGGAGGAAACCAACCCCGAAGACATCGAAGGCATGCGGGCCGCCCAGGGCATATTAACAGCCCGGGGAGGAATGACCAGCCATGCAGCCCTGGTGGCCAGGGGATGGGGGAAATGCTGCATTGTGGGGGCTGGTGGCATCCATATTGATCTGATCAACAAAATAATGAAGGTGGGTACCCAGACATTTAATGAAGGCGACCTTCTCACCTTGAACGGCAGCCGGGGTATGGTTTACAATGGGGCCATTGCCATGAAAGATGCCACAGCCAACCCGAGGTTCATAAAATTCATGGCGGCTGCGGACAAATACAGAACCATGCGGGTGAGAACCAATGCAGAAACCCCCAAAGATGCCCAACTTGCCTTGCAATTCGGGGCCGAGGGCATTGGCCTTTTTAGAACCGAACACATGTTTTACGGCCAGAACTCGGACAGGCCCCTTTTTCTGCTGCGTAAAATGATCCTAAGTAAATCCCTGCACGAGCGGGAAAGCGCCCTTGACGAACTCTATCCCTTTGTAAAAAAAGAAGTCAAGGCGACCATGGATGTCATGGACAACAAGCCCGTAACCTTCCGGTTGCTGGATCCGCCGTTGCATGAATTTGTCCCCCAGAAACAGCAACAACAAGAAACCCTGGCCCGGGAGATCGGCATTGACTTTGAAGAGCTGATCAAAAGAAGTGAAGACCTTGTTGAAACCAACCCCATGATGGGCCATCGGGGGGTGCGTCTTGGTATTACCTTTCCTGAAATCAGTGTCATGCAGATTCGTGCCATCTTTGAAGCGGCTGCCGAACTCATCAAAGAGGGGAAATCTCCCATTCCTGAAATAATGGTGCCAGTAACATGTAACGAAAAAGAGTTGATCTTCACCAAAGAACTTGCAGTGTCCACCCTTAGAGAAGTGCTTGAAAAATATGAACTCAATGACATTGCCCATCAGTTCGGTACCATGATTGAGATTCCCCGGGCGGCCCTGATGTCCCACAAAATGGCCGAGCATGCCGAATTTTTTTCCTTTGGCACCAATGATTTAACCCAGATGACCTTTGGGTTCAGCCGGGATGATATTGGATCTTTCATGAACGACTACATTGACAATGCCATATTGGATGCCGACCCCTTTGAAACCCTGGATCAGGAAGCCGTGGGAAGTCTCATTGAAATTTCCGTGGAAAAAGGACGCTCTGTCAGGCCAGACATCAAACTTGGTATCTGCGGGGAACACGGCGGAGACCCAGCTTCGGTGGAGTTCTGTCACAAGGTAGGTCTTAACTACGTGAGCTGCTCTCCCTACCGGGTACCCGTGGCCCGGCTGGCGGCAGCCCAGGCTGCTATTAAATGGGGTTGATAGAAAATTTTTGGCCTGGACTCGCAAAGGTCTGAATGTTCAAACAGACCTTTGCGATGTACAGGTATTTCAAATAATTTAAACTCAGTTACGGTGGAGAAACTCCATGTCCTTATCCTGGGAATTTTTAGTCCCAATGACCAGAATTTCAATGCGATGATCCTCTCCTTGCCTGAAATAGAGCCTGCCATTGTAAGCGAACAGCACTTCAAAGGAGGCCGCTTTATGTTTTTTTCCGGCAAACACCTTACGCTTTACCACCACATTATCTGAGTTTTCGTTGAGTTGGTGAACCACCTCTTCCGCCTTGATCTGGAGTTCATCATTCAACTCCAGAAACCCCGTCATGGCACGGCGGTTCATGTCAATATTTTTATAAACCACCGAAAACCGTTTGGCCGTAAAATCAATTCCCTTCTGCTTTTTCTTACCCCCTTTTTTCTGCTCATATTTTTTCAGCTTATCCTTTAAAAGCTCAATCTCATAGGTTTTTTCCTTTTGGAGATCCACGTTTTCAGTGAGTCGGTTCTCCAGAGACACGATTTCATCAAACATCTCCTCTTCGGTGATGGTGGCCTTTTTCTGGGCATCCTGGTAGGTTTCCCTCAGATCCGTCATTTTTTGCAAAAGACGAACCCGCTCTTTTTTCAGGACTCCCAGGCTTTTTTTATGGGATTTTTCATCCACCAACAACGCGGTAAACCGTTTTTTCTTCTCTTTATTTTCCTGGATGGATTTTCCCATGCCCCGGCGGTAATAAATCCAGAAAATCCCCATGGCAATACTGACGTAAAACGCCAAAATAAGATTGGCACCCAGGGTACCGTGGCGCAATCTCACAGTGACTTTAACCGTGAGTCCCTGTTGTAGAATGGTATAGTTATGCCGTGCAATGCCAAGGAAGACCTTGTCATTGATGATGTCCATGCCCTCGGAATTTATTTCCGGAAAAAAAGGATATAAAATATCGCCTTCATTGGCAAATACAAGAATGTCCAGCTGCAACCCAAACCGTTTGACCCACACATCTGATTCAAGGAAACGATTGATATTCTTTTCAATGGATTCACTGACCCCCATGGATCCGTTGATCAATAACTGGGTATCCCCCAGCACACGATGCTCAATCTCCTGCTGATACCTTCCCACGCAACTTCTCTCAATAAGGGAAATGGTTCCCGTATAAAACACCGGTGTCAATAAAATACAAAGGGCAACAATTCTGATAGGAAAATATTTCATGTCAAGCGTTTATACTCCTGATAAGTTCCCGATAATGTCTCTTCCAATACCATGGTATTCAAATCCATGCTCCTTAACCTCTCCTGGATCGTATAAATTTCGGCCATCAAAGAGAATCTGTTGTCTCATCACCTTGGCCATGGCCTGGAATGCCGGTTGTCTAAATGCCTTCCACTCTGTCACCAACACCAGTGCATCCACATCAACCAGGGCGTCATAGGCGGTGTCAAACAACCGCACCTTATTTTCCTCAAAAAAAGCGACGGGGAATTCCCCCTTGGCCTGGCTCATGGCCACAGGATCATAGGCATGAACCCTTGCCCCGGCTGCCACCAACTGATGAATCAGCACAACGGCCGGGGCTTCTCTCATGTCGTCGGTGCCCGGCTTAAAGGAGAGCCCCCAGATACAAAAATTTTTTCCGGACAGGTCATTGCCAAACCGGGCTTTAATTTTGTTTCCCAGAATTTCTTTTTGGAGGCTGTTCCTGTGGGCCACAGATGCCAGCAAATGGGGTTCCACCCCCACATCCCGGCTGGTGCGAATTAACGCGGTGACATCCTTGGGAAAACAGGAACCCCCATACCCGCATCCGGGATAAATAAAGGAATACCCGATGCGCTGGTCTGATCCAATGCCCTTTCTTACATTTTCGACATCCACCCCCAGACGTTCACAAATGGTGGCCATTTCATTCATAAATGAAATTTTGGTGGCCAGCATGGAGTTGGCTGCATATTTGGTCATCTCGGCATCCCGGACATTCATGGTAATCAGTTTGTCCCGGTTTCTGGAAAAAGGCGCATAGAGCCGTTTCATCCGTTTAATGGCCCGCTGGCTGTCACATCCAATAATGATGCGGTCCGGACTCAAAAAATCGTTGACAGCAGCCCCTTCTTTTAAAAATTCAGGGTTGCTCACCACATCAAACTCAAGGTCACTACCCCGTTGATCCAGGGATTCCTGGATCGCCTTTTGAACCTTGTCAGCCGTTCCCACGGGCACCGTTGACTTATCCACAATGACGCTGTATTGGTTGATCACCCGACCAATATCCCGGGCCACCTGGAGCACATATTTTAAATCAGCAGAGCCGTCTTCATCTGGAGGCGTACCAACGGCAATAAAAAAAATATCACAGTTCTGTGCTGCTGATTCAAGGGAGGTGGTGAATCGCAGCAATCCCTCCCTGTGATTTTCAATGACCAGAGCTTCCAACCCCGGTTCATAAATGGGTAAAATGCCCTTTTTAAGGTTTTTAATTTTTTGTTCATCCACATCCACACAGGTAACGGTACTGCCCATTTCGGAAAAACATGCGCCGGTGACAAGGCCCACGTATCCGGTTCCCACTATGGTTATATTCATAATTTATTTTTCCCTATTCGCTTATTTTTTTATTTAAGATATTCCATGTACCAGGCAGATGCCTGATCCATGCCCTGGGTCACGGAAAACTGTGGCGCATATCCCAAATGTTCCACCGCACTGGAGATATCTGCCAGGGAGTGACGTACATCACCAGCACGAAAGTCCCGGAATTCCGGTTCTGCATTCAGAGCCTGGGGAACTTTTTGTCCCACCCGTTCCTGAATCAGGGAAAAAAGTTCCAGCAATGTGGTGCGTTGTCCAAAAGCCACGTTGTACACCCGGTTTATAGCATCTTCATCCACCACCATGGCCGCCAGGATATTGGCCTGTACACAATTGTCAATATAACAAAAATCCCGGCTGGTTTCACCATCCCCGTTGATGTACACGGTGTTATCGTTTATCAAAGCTGAAAACCAGAGAGGAATCACAGCAGCATAGGCCCCATGGGGGTCTTGACGCCTCCCAAACACATTAAAATAACGAAGCCCCACCGTGTCAAGGCCATAGGTTCTATGGAAAACATCGGCATAGAGTTCATTGACGTACTTGGTCACCGCATAGGGAGACAAGGGGTTTCCGATCACCGTTTCGGTTTTGGGAAGCCCCGGGTGATCCCCATAGGTGGAGCTGGAAGCAGCATAAACAAAGCGTTTCACCCCGGCATCCCGGGCTGCCACCAGCATATTGAGATGTCCGGTAATATTATTGTCATGGGTTAAGAGCGGATCTGCCACGGAACGGGGCACAGACCCCAGGGCTGCCTGATGAAGTATCTTGTCCTGGCCAGCACAGGCCCGGGCACAGGTATCTGTATCCCTAATATCCCCTTTAATGAGTGAAAAACGCTGCCATTGGGCCGGGGTTACAGCTCTCTGCACCTGATCCAGATTATGCTCAAATCCCGTGGAAAAATTATCCAGGCCTGTAACCTCCTGATCTAAGCCCAATAAGGTTTCCACCAGGTTGGAACCAATAAAACCAGCAGCCCCGGTAATCAGCCAGCGACAGGTCTTTTTCTTCAATATCTGTTTTATTTCATCATATTTCATATTTTTTTCCATTTATGAGGTTATCTTTTATGGGCCAGCGCTTTAAACCGTCGGGTAATCATCTCAATGATTTCTTCTGCACTGTTTTCAATGGGTTTATTGCTCACATCCACCATGGAGTACCCATGAGTGATGTAATGCCTTCGGGCCAAATTAATCTCCTTTTCAATATCCTCCCGGGAAACATAGGCATAGATATCCCGGGTGCCAAGGGTGTCCTGGCGCATTCTCCGGTGGGCGATGAGCTGCTCCACGTTAATGTTCAGGGCAATAATCCGCCTGCGATCAATTTGTTTGAGTACTTCAGGCATGGGAACCCCAATAACCAGGGGCACATTGGCGGTTTTCCAGCCAAGAACGGCCAGATACATGGACAAGGGCGTTTTCCCGGCCCGGGAAAGCCCCACGAGCACAATTTCAGCTTTATCAAGATGCTCGGGGTTTACGCCATCATCATGGGCCAGGGCAAACTCAATGGCCGACACCTGATCCAAATCCACCTTATGGATTTTCCGATAGAGGCCGGGTTGCTCAATGGGATCACTGTCCAGGAAACTGCTCACCCGGGACAACACTGGCCCCATGAGATCAATGGTTACAACCCCTTTTTCCATTCCCCTGCGGGTCATATATTTTCTAAGTTCGGTGTTCACCATGGTGTGAACAATCATGCTTTCCGTATTTGCGGCCTTTTCCACCAGATCATCCACCTGGGATCTTGAACGAATCTGGGGCACTTTGACAACGGTGATGTCATTGGCAGGAAACTGAACAAGGGCACTCTGTGCAAGGTGATAGGCATTTATCCCTTCACCGCAAGAGGCAATATAGATCATGTGAAAATTTTTATTCACATCTTTTTGTGTCAGGCTCACTTTTTGTCCTTTAAAAAAACAACAGATTAAACTATTATACTTGCCCATTCTATATGTTATGGCAACAAAATGAAACACCAGTAACCAGTGTATATACCAAGAAAAGGGCACTGTCAAAAACTAAAACGCCCGTGGCTCTGACCTTAACCGCTTTGCAAGTGGTGGCAGAATTGCGTTATGCCACTTTTATTGGTTTCTATTTTACAGATACAATCTGTGAACCTGAGCCCAATGACAACACCTCCTGAGCTAAAAACTCAGGAGTTTTCTTGCCTATTTTTTATAACTGCCACGGGCAGACCAGACCGTATTCTGGCCCCAATCTACCCACAACGAAGCATGAAAAAATGTTAGACACATCTACTCTTTCATATAAAAAAATCGACATACAAGGAACCCCATCCATGAAACAGAATACAGCAGCGCACTACGCATTAAAACACACCGAACAATCCATTTTGCCTGAGATTGCACATGCCTTGGAAAAAAAAGCTGTTGAAGGACGAATCTCCTGCGCTGCCATCCATGCCATTGCCCGCTCATTTCATATGCCACCATGGGAGGTGGGAGTACAGGCAGATCTCATTGAACTGCGGCTCACCCTATGCATCCTGGGACTGTTTGGCCATGAACATGAAAATCAAGGGAACCGAAAAAATCTTGATTTTCAAGTACATCTTTCTTCAGAATTAAAAGAGGCGCTTCTTAAACAGACAAAGGACAATAGAGTTAGCTGTATTGAATGCTGGGACATTGCCAGACAACTCACGCTCAAACCCTCCCATGTCTCTTCTGCCTGTGAAAAAATGGGTATTAAAATAAAACCCTGTCAAATAGGTGCTTTTTAATCATTGCTGCTTGATTCCAAGTTCGCTCACCCCCAATTGACTGACCTTGGGATCAATAACTCAAATTCATTTATCAGCACTTTTCAAATGGCTTATCTGAGTCGCATCAAAGTTTAAATTGTATCCTATTTAAATTCCAGGGTGGATTTTGATGATATCAATGAGTGATTTTTTAACCCATTGTTTTTATTAATACTAAAAATCTATTTTTCCATATCAAACAATGTTTACCATAAAATTTAAACAGGATACTTTAAATTCTTGTATTTGGCGACCGCCCTACTCCGGCTCTTTTTTTTCTGTTTCCTGATCTTGGCCCTACGGATATCCTGAACTGTAGGGGCACCTGTTTGGTATTTTTCCACCGCTTCCACCAGACGTCTCATGGCAAGAAAACGATTCAGAGCCTGGGAGCGAGTTTTTCCACATTTTACAGTAATCCCAGTGGGAAGATACCGCAAAAACACAGCAGAACTGGTTTTATTGACCTTTTGGCCGCCACGGCCCGATGATTTAATGAACCTTTCCTGGATCTCTTCTTCTTTGATACCCAGTCGAACCATTCTGGCATTTAACGCGTCTATCTTTTCCTGTCCGGGCCCCATGCATTCCTCCTGGTAAATATTTTTCACATTCTCATTGACACTATCCCCATCCAGACGTATCCATATTGAGAAATCTGCAAATCAGCATTCTTGATTTTCTATTTTACACTTGTTGGCATAATAATCCCATTGTTCGGGCTCATTTACCGACTACCTGTCTAAAGCGGGACAATTTGCAGTCTTGAGGTATCTGAAATAATACATTTTGTAAGTCCCTGATTTTAAAAAATGTCGCTGAAATGTTAGTTGGTAGCCCATTTCCCTCAAGAGTGCAAAGGGCTTCCTGAGTGATCTGAAGGATGCCCAAAAATTATGATTTTAACTCAACTTAATTATTTTGCATAGCCCCGGAAAAATCAGCCAGCAATGTTATCTGGATTCATATTTTTATGGCAAGGTATAAAATGCCGTTGAGAACAATCTCATGAGTCGCAAGTTTTCATTTTTTATACGGCATGTGCTGTTTTATTTTTCCATTATGGACATCATGTGGTGGCAAATCAAAGGACTATGACTGACCAGAAACAACATTTAAAGGAGCAAAGGCAATAACATGGCACCTTCAGACACCACTTCCCCCAAAAAGTACACCTGCAATGAATACAGAGAAGAGATGATCTTGGCAGCACTTCAACGGCAACTTGCAAAACCAAATCTGTCTCCGGAAATAAAAAAACAACTCGTCACCGACATTGAAAAACTTGAAATTACCATGGGACTGAACTGAAACGTCGTACAGACATGTCTTCACCAACCATAATGTATTGGCAGAAATGGATATTGACTTTCACGGAAAGAAGGGTTATATTAGTCTATTATTAAATTCCACAGGAAAAATTGATCAACCCATGGGATGAAATAATATGATCTTTTAAAATTTGGGGGCGTAAAGGCTTCGACGGAAATTTTGAGGCTTTTGGTTGCATGCCGAGCGTTCTGCCAACTCGTAAAATTGGTGGAAAAAAAAGTAATTGCAGACGATTATAATTACGCTGTAGCTGCCTAAAGGTAGCTTCCGTCCAGTCGAGATTCCTCCCGCAGGTTTCGATAATGGGCGTCGACTATGTGGGCCAGCTAAATATGTGTGTCTGACTCATATTTGGTTAAATTTATCAGACTATGCTGCAAGGTATCCCTCCTGGAGGAGACCTATTAGCTAAACTCAAAGTTCAGGATAAGCATGTAGAAGCCACTGCTGATTGTTTTCGGACGCGGGTTCAATTCCCGCCGCCTCCACCATCATCTTTCTTTATTGACGAGGGTCTCAGCGTTTTTAACCCCTTGAAAAGGTGCTGCCTAAATGCTGCTTTTTAGGCTTCCTTTTTTCATCATTTCTTGACCCGAACAGACTGTTTCTTCCCCTTTACAATTCGGATCATTTCAAAAGCCGTATCATCTTCGTATTGACAATACCGGTCAAATGCTTTGTTTGTTTCGTGCGCTGATGCCTTTCTGGCATTTGCCGTACCTGCACGACGGGCTATTTCTGTTGTTGTGGTGTGCCGGGTACCCCCATATAAATCAAGACCATCAATACCAAGTGCCCTGCATGCATCATCCCACCGGCTCTTTAAATATTTTGGGCCAAAAGGTTGATCTGGTTTTACGCTCTGGACTCCGCCATGGTGACAGAAAAACAAAACACCGGCTAAAGCGAGGTGCCTGTCCTTCAGCTCTGCAATAATTTCAATGTGATGATCAAGAAGTCGGGTTTTCTTCAACTTATTTTTCCGCTTGGTGGGATAATGAAAAGTTAACTCCCCATGTACCACGTCCACATCAGCCTCACTCAATTTCAACAAATCCCCAGGTCTTAAATTAACGTATGATGCCAGTAAATCAATCCCCAGCCATACCTTTGAATTCAAATCATAAGTACCCGAGTATATATTCCTCAAAATAAAATCCATAAATATCAACGGTATATCTCTGTGGAATACCGAAAAACATATGCATGGGTACTTAGGTCATGTCAAACACCTTTTGGATAATGGCCTCCTGGGTGTCCATATCGGTAATGGTACGGTACCCGAGTTCATACTTAATTTCAGGGAAAACCGGCATTTGAGCCAAATTGATAACTTGCCGTCGGAGTATCCACTTCCAAAAATCAGATATTCTCGACATGTAGTTTGCCCGGGTCTTTTCTGATATCCCTTCAATAGAGTAGAGGTAGTCCTCAATATCTGCCCCATTGATCTCCTTTACATTGCGGTCCCCAAAATAATCCTGGGCAACTTTTATGTGCCGCCTGGCCTCCTTGTAGCTTTTAAGGTGCTGCTTCCTTTTTAAATATTTTTTGGATAGATTAATAAAAGAATATGGCTTACTGGCCTGGTAATCCCTGGGGTCAAAGATCCCTTCACAGGTCTTGAACTAAAATGGATCCAGAGGTTTTTATTTGATGGTTACTTGATCCACTCTCCGAAAATGAGCATAAAAAAGGGCAGCCCTTTCAAGCCACCCTTAAATTCAATGAGGATATGATATTCGTATTATTTAGTTTTTATCTTTTTTGCTGATTGCAATAAATCTGCCCAATCGTCTGGAATCTTTTTTTCACTAAAAGGGATCTAAAAACTTCATAAACATCACTCTTTGAACCATTTTTACGAAGAGTGGTTTCATCATTAAACCAAGCAAAGATTATACATTTAAAAGGGCTTGAATCATGGCTCTGGGTGTAATTTGAATGAAACCGAAAAAACATTCGATATCTGGGAGGCATTTGATGCTTTACCCGTCTCCAATGACTATATTTTTTCCCAATGGTATTGCCGAGTCTAAAATTTTTATGCCCAGGATCTGATGGGACATTTTCTTTAATTGCTTTTTGAATTGACGCTAAGAGTTTCGTTCGGGGATGTACTCTATATGCTTCAGGATGCTTTTTGCTAAGACTGAAAACGGATTTAACCAAGTCACCGTACAGTTTGTTAAAAATATCTGTAGCACGAATCTTCCACCCTTTAAGTCTCAATATCGACCCCGATTACTAACTCTTCGGCCAGGGCAAACATATCAGCATCTAATTCCTCAATCACGTCAGGATTACTATTTATATGGGTGTCCATGCAGTCCATAAAAGTAGATAGATGGAAATCATCATCTTCTGGAAAAGAAGTGGCCAACAAATGATCTTTTCCAGTCAATTTGAACCAATCCTTTACGTATTGGTCAAACTCATCTTCCCGATCCAAATAAAAGACACAACGGATTAGTTTATCAAGAGTATCAATGTCTTTTCCATCAGTTTCTTCGTAATATGGCAAAAGATATTTATACGCTTCAGCAAACAGATGACAATTTAATAGAGATGTGCCGTACAATTCTTTTTGTCTTGGAGAATTTTCATAATGCAACGCATTTTTGTGATTTATATGCATATCTGCAACATTGTTTCTTAAACAGGAAACCACTCCCAACAATGCAAATGCCTCTGCCGGTGAATCATCTTTCATCCTTTGTGCTTCAGTTTGGATCCTATTTAATAAGAATACGTTGACATCCTTGGGGGGGATCATGCCATTCAATATTTCCAAAAATTCATCATATTTTCTTTTCGGATTTGGAATCATGGCTTTTTATTTTCTCCGTGTTATATAGTTCTACAGAATGTAATGTGTTTTAGTCACACATTATTAATATTTTGTCAATCCTTTCATTCTCTAAGAAACATGGGCTTCAGCACATCAGTCTCACTACGTCGAATCGTTTAGGTTTCTGGAAGTCTGACTTGTTCAAAGTCTTCCTGACTTGGCCTCGGCAAAAGCCGTTGATGAGCCAACGGGGGATGGAGTTCCCGCGCCCCTGGCTCCGGAAACACGGTGAATCTCTCTGTCTATCATATAACATACATGGCTGTAACCACCAGCCACAACGAAAAACGAAAGTCCTTTAATTTTAGCATGTTGCTGAGACTTTCATATAAACCCATTGATTTCATTAAGCCACCTTAACCTGACAAAATAACCGTCGTCACCGGCCAAGGTAATTGTTGCACAATACGAATTCATTTGAATTTTGCTTTTTTCATAAAAAGACCTTATAATCAAGTATATTGATTTTGTTAAAATGGAAACTTTAGGAGGACTGGATAAGGTGCTGCCAAAATGCTGGCCAGCACCACAAGTATTTGAATTAACAAGGTAAAATAGTGCTGCTTCGGGTTCAATTCCCGCCGCCGCCACCATCTCTACTCTATAAATTCAATAACTTATCCTTTTTTTACCCCCCTAAAAAATTTATCAGATGTTTATCAGACTGCATTTGTGCAACCTGACGTGTTGCGCTGATGGCATCCTGGTGATCTGGAAGAAAATATCTTTCAAACGCATCTGAAGTATGACCGGTGACATTGTGCTTAATCTGCTCCGGTGACATGAGCTTGCCCAAGGCAGTAACAGTGGCGTGTTTTGTACCCGGGTAAACAAACAATCCACCCATCATTCAAATTAATATACCCCTCTTTCACGTTCAACATTTCCCCAGGTCGAACCCGTGGGTAGATGGATAGCAGTTTGACCCCCAACCATATTCTTGGATTAATGCCCCAAGAAATCCGGTGCAGCTCCTCAAGTATCCCTTGTTGGTCTGATACTGAAACCACGGTCTTTATTTTCATCTTGACTTGAATATCCGGGAACTCTGGCATTTCCAACTTTGATCTTCGTTTTTCACGTCGAACCACCCATGTTCAAAAGCCATAAAGAACGGCTTTCCAACTGGATAAGCTCTTTTTACCAACCCCATGATCCATGGAAAAGAAGTCATCAATCTCACCTTCTGCAATTTCCTTTATCTGCATGTAGTCCCATAATTCACCAGCTAGCCCCAATACCCTTTCAATATGGCGTATCTATTTTTTACTGATATCCTGCCTCTTTTTAAACCGGAATTTGCCGACAAGATCCTATCTGGTGATAAGAGGTATGAATTCAGAAAAGTACTATTCAAAAAAAACGTGGACACCATTGTTATCTATGCCACCATGCCCGTTGGAAAGATAATTGGAGAGTTCAAAGTTGAAGATATCCTCCAGGACAAACCGGCCTCATTGTGGGACAGGACAAAAGAATATTCGGGCATTACCCAGGGCTTTTTTAATCAATACTTGGCATCCTTCAAAACTACTTTACACTTTTTTAGTGCATTTCCCATTTGCAGGGCTTTTTCCAAAAAGACTGTAAGGTACTTTGGGGCTCATATGAAGGATGCCCAATACTTCAAGGGAAAATCAAAGGCCTTTGCCATCCAGGTCAAAAACCCATCCAGGTACCGGGAACCCTTTGATTTGAAAAAACTTCTTCACCATGGGATCCCACCTCAATCTTTCTGTTACCTTAGCTGAAGGAAAGTCCGCAAGCACACCACAAACAAAAAATCCGACTGATTCAGTCGGATTTTTTCCTGGCATGCACCAAAGTGGGCAAGTGCAGGGTCGGCACACCCCGCCACCTCATCAACGGCATCTGCCGAAGGGTGGATTAGCCATGAACCACTTGCCTGGAAAAATTTTAATCAGGCCAATTTATCAGATACAATGCCAGGAGCACAGCTTGATTCAACATGGTGGACTTCTCTTGGTCACCTTCTCCGAACAGTTCAGCAATACATTGATTTAAGCTTTTGTGGTGCATGAATGATCTTCAACTTCGTTTGTGGATCATAAATCCAAAAATATGATCCACAAATAGATTAGAGGTTCATACATGATCCTCAAAATATATCTCTACTACACCAAATCTTAAATCTATCGGGGGATAACGCAACTGAAAAACACCTGAGATTCAAAGGTTTATTTCACGCATAACCCCGAGGAATTTATGATTAGGTGTACTAGTGCATGGTCAAGGCTAAGGGACTTCAGCATAATCAAACTACCCGCTTTCAAATTTAATGCTCAGTATTTACAGCATATTTTAAGTGAAGATGGGTAGGTTATTTGTCATGAACTCCCTAAAGACACCCTGTGTGTTCTTTTGCCTATGATTCCACGTTTCGATCATTTTTATAACAGCCTTAATTAATATGAAATAACACCTTGTCTTTTCCAACACCTTCGCCAATTTTATTTTAGCTTAAATATCAATCTATATATTGCAATTTTATTACCAAACTGGCACAACCTATGGTATTTTGATTAATAAATTTCAAATCGTTTTTGAATTTGGCGAAGGTATTGTTTTCAATGGTCAATTTTTTAGTATTAACAAATTCAATACGCTATAAAAAAATAAGGTAAGTTCTCAATAAATCCGGGCATTCAGGCCATTCTTTTGAATGGCACCCAGCGCTTAAAGGGTAAGCAGGCTTTATCCTCCCCGAGTTATTGAGGTCTTACAAAATAAGCGAATAGAGGGTATAATTAGTGCTAATTTAGCTCATAAAAATTAATTGTCATACGGATTTAACTAAAAATGTCGCTGTAGTGATAAGGAAACAGAATGATTAAATTTATTTTTAGATATTTGTGCATCAGCCTTGTCGTTAATATTTTTCTATTTACCCATGTAAATGCAGACCAGCCATCACTAAAAAATTATTCCTCATTTGTAAGCACAGGCAGCTCAGCTACAAAGATAATCGGTGGCACCAAAGTTGACAGCGGAAAATATCCCTGGGTGACTGCTTTGATTTACAGTGGCGAAAATGCATATGACGGTCAATTTTGCGGTGGCTCACTCATTGCACCTCAATGGGTAGTCACAGCAGCTCACTGCGTTGATGGTCTTTATGTGGGAGATTTTGAGGTACTCATCGGACAGAATCAGTTAACCGGATCAGACGGGGAGCGAATCGTTGTAGACCAGATTTTACCCTTCCCCGGATATGATTACTCGAATCAGTTTGGAGACATTGCTTTGTTGCATTTAGTTGAGCCTTCCATTCAGGAACCGATAGGTATAGTTTCTATAACAGACCTTCCTTTGTTCATGCCGTTTGAAGCAGCCACTATTATTGGATGGGGAAATATGTCCAGCTCTGGTTACAATTACCCTGACAATTTGATGGAAGCCGAAGTCATGATGCTGCCTTTTGGGTTCGGGAAACTCGCATATGATGACGAATTTATACCACCAGCCATGCTTGTTGCCGGATATCCCAGGGGCGGTATTGATACATGTGATGGTGATTCTGGCGGACCTCTGGTTGTTTACAGCGATAATGAGAACAACTGGTTGCTGTTAGGCATTACCAGCTGGGGAATCGGCTGCGCCATGCCCAGAGCACCCGGGGTGTATACCAACGTCCTGATATTCAGTCGGTGGATCAATCGCTTCCTGACAGAGGAATAGCTCATCTGCTGGCATCCTTCATATGCCCCCAAAAGTAGTTTACACTTTTTTGAAAGACACTCCCCCAAATGGGAGCCTTGCTCTGAAAAGCATAGAGTAGAAATGAAGGATGCCCATCTGCTTTATTTTTATTTAGGGGTTGGCATATGATGGGCCACTATACGAGAACTCAATACATATTGTTGTCTATTAGCTGTAATTACTGATTTTGTTTTTAAATAAAACTTGATAACCGTGTGAAAGAGGAAATGTGAAAAAAACAGAAGGAATGCTCCGGGAAAAACTGGAGCGGGAAATGCTTGAAAGACTTCAATTTGAATGGAAGAGAATTCTTTTCAATCTGAAATATACGGATCATGAACTGGCAAACAGACTGAAAATGCCTTCATTTGTGATCATGGACATGAAATCCTGCCTGGGACAATGGATGAATGATGTCCGTGAAATTCGGCTGAGCCGGAGTCTTTTGATGAATGGCCGATGGGACTCCATAGCTGAGGTGCTGCGACATGAGGTGGCCCACCAGATGGCTGCCACATTTCCTGAAGAACAAGTCCAATCCCCCCACGGAGAAATTTTCCAGATGTGTTGCAGAAAAATACAGGCCAATCCCCGGGCCTCTGGCAGTTATCGCAGCCTGGAAGAGAGGGTGTGGGAAGATGAAAATGCCCAGAATGAGCCGGATAAAATCATGGGCAAAGTAAAAAAACTTATGGGACTTGCTGCGTCAAAAAACAGATTTGAAGCAGAATCCGCCGCTGCCAAGGCCAACCAGCTTATTTCCCAGTACAACATTGATATCATCCACCATGATAAACCAAGGGCTTTTGAATCCATTCTTATCACAGATCCCGTACTTAAACGAAGCCAGGCCGCAATTCTTGCTTCGGTGATTGTGGAAGACTTTTATTTTGTGCAAACCGTCTGGGTAAACTCATTCATAGTTCAGCGGGGCCGGGCTGGTTATGCACTGGAAATTACGGGGACGGTTACCAATATCAAGATTGCTGATTATGTATTTCATTATATTTTAAAATACGCAGAATCCCACTGGCAGGAATACAAAAAAAAACACCCTAACTGTCGGAGTAGATCTGGATACATGACGGGTGTGGTGGCGGGATTTAAGGAACAACTTGGATCACAGAAAAGGAATTTCATGGCCCGGGCCATGGGAAACCCGGAAACTGATGCCCATGACCTGGGCGCACTTGTTGCCGTGGAAGACAAGCGGTTACAACACCATTTTCACATGCGTCATCCCAGGATCAGTATGACATCCATGTCCCACAGCAGCTCCAGCCGTTCGGCCTATGAATCTGGGAAAGAACAAGGGCGACATCTTAATGTCTCCAAGGCAATCACCTCTAATGGAGGAAACACGGGCCGGTTGATTACACATTAGTCAGTCTCTTCAACCACTCTATTTTCCAGGTAGCCCATGCCGGTTATGGAGGTTTCAAGAACATCACCAGACCTGAGAAACACTTGAGGTTTTCTGGTAAAGCCCACCCCGCTGGGGGTGCCAGTGAGGATAACGGTGCCTGGCAGCAGTGTGGTACTCTCTGATAGATAAGATATAATTTCGCCAATGGAAAAAATCATATCCGAGGTGGAACTTTCCTGCATTAATTTTCCATTTAAACGACATTCAACGGTCAGGGACTGGGGATTGGTGATTTCATCCGCCGTCACCAGAGTAGGTCCCATGGGGCAGAAGGTGTCAAAACTTTTCCCCCTGATCCACTGACCCCCACCGGCATGCTTTTGCCATCGCCGGGCAGAGATATCATTGGCACATGAGTAGCCGAATATATACCCCATGGCCTCATCCGGAGTAACATTTTTACAAGTTTTACCAATAACCACAGCAAGTTCTGCCTCATAGTCCACCTGGGGAGGATCAATGCACGAGCGGGGGATGATAATACTTTCCCGGGGGCCGGTGATGGCCGCCGGATTTTTCATGAAAACCACAGGGTACTCAGGTATGGGCATGCCGGTCTCTTTGGCATGAAGTCTGTAGTTGAGTCCAATGCAGAAAATGGCAGTGGGTTGAACAGGAGGCAAAATTTTCTGGACAGCCGCCTTTTTATTGGTGGTGTCAAAGTCCTCAAAAATATTTCCTTTGATTATTCTGGCGGTATTTCCATCAAAGGCAAACCCCATATGGATCTTATCATCCATGTCCAAAAATCTGAGTACGTACATTTTCTGTCTCCCGACTGTTGTTTATTAAGGCACCGACGCCTGGTGGTGAAAATTTTTTGTCTATCCCTATACTACTGTTTGAAGGGTTTGTCATTTGAAATATTCAACCGTTAGTTTTTAAGTAGATAAACTAAGTCAAAACAAGTCGTGTATACATGAAAGTAAGCAAAAGTTATCCAGACTTTAAAATAGGTTTTAACTTTTTTTGTTTATTTGAAATAGGCGTTATTTCGGCATCCTTCATTCCTGCTTTACACTTTCATGAAGTAAATGCCCATTTTGCGCTGCTCGTCCTTAAAGAGTGTAAAGTACTTTTGATGTGATATGAATGATGCCGATATTTATGGGTTTTATTTTGAGGAATATATGCTCAGGTACTTAAACAAAAAACACTTGATCATAGAATATCAAAAAACAAAGGCAGTCTAAAGCTGGCATCTAAAGCTGACATTGACCAGAAAAAACAAAGGTGGCAGGCCCTGTCTTGTGGATATGGTTTGTCTTTTTATCCCAGCGGATATTGAGATCACCACCCGCCAGATGCACCATGACCTCCGGGTCTGTTTTACCGTTTAAGTGCGATGCCACCACAGCGGCACAGGCACCGGTACCACAGGCCAGGGTTTCACCCGCTCCCCGCTCCCACACCCGCATATTAATTTCATGGGTATTCACAATTTCAATGAACTCCACATTGGTTTTTTCAGGAAACCGGGGATGGGTTTCAATGGGAGGACCTTCTTTTCCAACATCCACAGCTTTGACGTCCGGTACAAAAACTACGGCATGGGGGTTGCCCATGGAAATGGGGGTGAGAAAAACCGTGTCATTTCCCACGGTGAGGGGGTGGCTGACAGAATCTGGCAGCGCCCCTTTAAAAGGGACTTTCTCTGGAAGCAAAATAGGTTCTCCCATGTCCACCCGAACGGCGGTGACACGGCTTTCCCTGTCAAGAAGCACTTCTGGCGTTACCCGTCCGGCAAGGGTTTGCACATGAAATCGAGGTTGGGTTATAATTCCGGTTTCAAAAAGTAACTTTGCAAAGCAGCGCATGCCATTGCCACACATCTGGGCCTCGGAGCCATCGGTGTTAAAAATACGAAATCGAATATCTTCGGTGCAGGAGTTGAGAATCAGAATGAGACCGTCTGCTCCAATACCAAAATTGCGAGAGCAGAGTCTGCTGGCAATGTCGGGGTAATTATGGTGCTGGTTTATGGCACCGGTTCTGTCATCCATGAGGATAAAATCATTCCCCAACCCCTCCATTTTGGAAAAGGTTACGTCCATGTTAAAAATCCTTTTTCATTTTTTTATAACTGCCACGGGCAGACCGTATTCTGGCCCTGGCCTGCCCACAACGAAGCATGAAAGAATGTTAGACATGCCTACTCTTTCTTATATAAACGGTCATGTCCTGTAGGACACAACGAATATTGGGTCGTAGACGCGGAGCCAAATGATATCATGCCGCCCCTCCCCGACGGGTAATGGGCCCGGCCGGAACCGTTAGACGGCACAATTGGCCGGTTCCTATTACCCATCGGGGGGGGCTCTGCTGAGGGTACTTTAACACTTCATTTTCATATAAACGGGCATGTCCTGCTGGACACAACGAATATTGGGTCGTAGACGCGGAGCCAAATGATATCATGCCGCCCCTCCCCCGACGGGCAATGGGCCCGGCCGGAACCGTTAGACGGCACAATTGGCCGGTTCCTATTACCCATCGGGGGAGGGGCTCTGCTGAGGTTGCCTGAAAGTTCTATTTTCTAATAAAACATCCATAGCTGTGAGACCAGTCACAACGAAAAACGAAAGTCCTTTAATTTTAGCACGTTGCTGAGATTTTCATATAAAAAACGGCCATCACTTATTTTCAAAAAACAGGCCACGTCAAGCGCATATGTTTAAAATATTGATAATCTCTTGTCCAAGAATATCCATCTGCCAGTGCCTGGCACCGTCTATTTCCAACAATTCTTGCTGACTGCCGGGGGATGCCATGGCAATGGTGGTGATCATGGCGTTGTTAATGAGAAATCCCGGTTCCATGCCGGTTTTCTTGCTCATCTCTTCCCGCATCTCCTTAAGGGCACGGATTCTTCCCGGAATTTCAGGTGCCATATCCGGCGCTTTTTTACGGGGATATACCGGCAGCCCATCGGGAGAAACGGCAAGACCCTCCAGAATGGCTTTGAGGCATTTATCACCGTACATTCCCATCTGCTTGGGGCTCAGAGCCTTTGACTGCTTGAGTTCCACAAGGGTAACAGGACGGATGGTGGCCATGCGGGAAATGGTTTCGGCCCCCATGATCTTAAATAAAGGAAGGTTCTTCTGACTGGCAATGTTCATGCGGACATGGAGTAGCTGTTCCAGAACAGCCAGACCTCGACGGGACATTTTCCCGGCCCCTTTGAATTTCATGAAAAGGGGATCTGTGGCATTATTGTCATGCTTTACAAGGGTCTGGAGTTGAAACTCCTCCTGGGCCCAGGCCAGCCTGCCGCAGTCCTCCAACTTTTTTTTCAAAATTTGGGAAAGTTCCAGAAGATTTACCACATCATTGATACTGTATGTGATCATCTCGTCCGACAGGGGCCTTTTTGACCAATCGGTTTTCTGGAATCGCTTATCCAGGCAGAGATCAAAATGTTTTTTCAACAAGGCGGCAAGGCTACGCCGCTGGATGCCAAGGAAACGGCAGGCAATCTCTGTGTCAAAAAGGGTGTGAATCCGAACATCACAATCCCTTTCCAGGGTTCTGATATCAAAATCTGCGCCGTGGAAGACCTTGGTGATGGTTGGATCTTCACAAAACAATTTCAAAGGAGAAAAATCAGTGATGACCAACGGATCAATGATAATATTTTGTGCATCATCGGCAATTTGTATCAGACAAACCTTCTCCTTGAAATGGTGCATGGAATCCGCCTCAAGATCCATGGCAATTTGATTTTTTGTTTTTAGCGTGTTACATATACTTGCTAACTCCTCATCTGAGCTGATCATAGTATAATCAATCATTT
>Ga0208900_1000370_pt1 | contig 28591 bp, 18 predicted proteins | sample AntAceMetag02UKK_FD_184763 | JGI IMG/M metagenome (GOLD analysis project Ga0208900, IMG submission 184763) | Saline lake microbial communities from Ace Lake, Antarctica - Antarctic Ace Lake Metagenome 02UKK (SPAdes) (version 2) | ecosystem: Environmental > Aquatic > Non-marine Saline and... | reverse complement strand
CTAACCGCCATCGGTACCAGCAATCAACATATTGTGTTTACCTCTGCACAGGCCGTCCCTGCCCCGAAAGACTGGAGAGGTTTACGATTCTGGTATGCCACCAGTCCCAGTCATCTTAGTTATTGCGATATAAAATATTGCGGGGGCTATGGGGATGATGCAAATGTTTATACTGAAGATTCGGAGGTTTACCTTTCGCATTGCGATATTTTTTATGGAAGCGGGAGCGGTATATTAAACGGTAGCGGACCTAACGGAAAATACCTCTATATTACGGATTGCAACATACACCACAACCAAAAACATGGTATCGGTTTAGAATGGTTTTGGTACAACTACACCCACGTGAGCCATACCAGCATTTACGATAACGGACAATATGCCATTGTTGCCCCGGCAGATGTGTTGCGGTTTTTCACCGAAAATATCAATATCCACTCCAACGGGCACGATGCCATAAAGGTAATTGGTGGTTGGGAACCCGGGGCCTTCGATGGGCAGATCCATCAGGGAACCTGGCGAAACCACGGTGTGCCTTACGAGATTAGCCAGCATGTTGCCCTGGTGGATGGTGACACGCTTACAATCGAAAAAGGCAATACCTTTTACATGGAAGACGATGTTACCTTTTGGGTTGACGGCGTACTTTCGGCCAAAGGCAAGGCCGATTCGGCAATCACTTTTGCAAAGATGCCCGACAGCGAAAGCCATTGGCGACATATTCTTTTTAAGCATAACGAAGCCATGAGCCAACTGGAATATTGCAACTTTTCGCATGGCGGATTTTCTGAAGAAAGCAAGAGCGATACGGCAGCCATGATTTCGGTTATAAACGCCAGTGCCGGGGTGAAGTTTCAAAATTGCACCATCGACAGTAGTGCTTCCAACGGGGTTTATCTAAACCATCAGGCATCGGCCGAATGGGTAAATTCAACCATCAAAGATAACGCTGACAATGGAATTTACGTGGGTGATATTGGTGATAACAACCTGGTTTTTGGAACTTCGCTATCCGGATGGAACGATATCTATGGCAATGAAACAAATAACATTTCCAACAACAGCACCAATACTATTGATGCCGGCTATATTTGGTGGGGAACAATCGGGGGGGATGAAATTGCAGCTACGATTCTCGAAAACACGGGAACTGTAAACTATACACCCTGGACCAATGCTGAACATACGATACTTTTCCCGGAAGGCCCACCCGCACACGAAATCAACCTGCCCCAGGGTTGGAGCAGCCTGTCGAGCTTTATCCTGCCCGATTCTCCCGTTTTGGATGAGGTGTTTGCCCCAATAGCCGATGACTTAATAATTGCACAAACGATGACCGGGGTTTATTACCCTGCCGAAAACACCAACACCATCGGCGACTGGCCGCAACATGCCGCGTTCATCATCAAAACCAGCGAGCCTTGCACCTTGCCAATTACAGGTACAATTGAAGAAAACAGAAACCTTGTGCTGACCACCGGATGGAACCTTATGCCTGTGGTAGCCAATTCAGAAATTGATGTTATTGATTTATTCGCAGACTTTGGTGATACAATTATCATAGTTCAAGAACTGGCAGGTTGCGGTGTTTTCTGGCCTGCCCATGAAATCAACACCATTGGAAGCCTACAGCCCGGAAAGGCTTACCTGGTTAAAGTTGCCGAAGATATTACAGTTGAATTCCCCGAGGAGTAGTTTTTTTTTATACGTTTGGTTTTAACCCCGGGGCTATTTGGTTTCGGGGTTTTTTGGTAAATATTTCCCGCAGAAAGCAAGTATCCATAAAAGTCAGGAAAAATATGGGAGGTGTGAGGTGAGAGGTGAGAAATGAGAGGTGAGATGTATGATGTCCGATGTAAGATGTAAGAGGTTTGATTTAAGAACACGGATTGGACGGATTGGACGGATGACCACGGATAAAAAAAATCTATAAGAATAACTTGATTAGGGGTGTTTATTGCTTTACCCTTTACCCTTTACCCTTTACCCTCTATCTCACCCCCCGCTACTTCCTACATTCAACAAAGTACATTTCCATGAGGCCTTTGTTTTTGGTTTCAATTTTACCGCGTGGGGTGGTGTTGAATTTTTTGTTGATGTATTGGCAGGTAAACTCTGAAATGTTGATCTTCCCCACCTCCCCGCTCGATTCCATGCGTGATGCAATATTTACGGTATCGCCCCAAATATCGTAGGCAAACTTTCGTGTGCCAACAATCCCTGCTACCACAGGGCCGGTATGTATTCCGATGCGGGCTTCAAAATAGGGTTTCCCTTCGGCAATTTTTTGTGCTTTATATTTTTCCATAAAGTCCCTAATCTGGCAGGCTGCCATCAACACATCTTCGGGATTGGTTTGGTTGGCCACGGGAAGCCCGCCTGCACACATATAGGCATCGCCGATGGTCTTTATTTTTTCGACATTGTTTTTGGTTATTATCTCATCAAACTTTTTGTAGTAAAAGTCAATTTCGTCAACAAGCTCCTGTGGCGACATTTTTTCTGCCATCATGGTAAAGCCCTTGAAATCGGCAAACATTACCGTAACCATTTCAAACATTTTGGCTTTAGACTTTCCAAAAGCCTTTAATTCTCTGGCGGTCTCCTCGGGCAAAATGTTGAGCAGTAGCTTATCAGATTTCCCTTTTTCGATTTCAATAATCTTATTTTTATCTTCCAGTTCTTCATTTGTTCGCCTAATAAACCTGTATCGTTGCCATACCCCGACAAGCATAAGCAGGATAAGTGCCCCAACAATAATTATCGAGTTACGTACCACTTTTTGATTTTCAAATTTCTGTTCCTGCAATTCCCTTTGCTGCCGTTCTTTTTCTTTTTCGTATTTATCGATCCTGGCAAAAGCTTTACTCTTTTCAATATTTTGAAGTGAATCTTCAAGAAGTTTAAACTTTTCGTTGTATTCGTAAGCCTTCAGGTAATTCTTTTGCCCATGGTAGCTCTCGCTCATTTCTTCGTACAAATCAACAAGCAGGCTCCTGAAGTTTAGCTCCAAAGCCATCCCAATGGCTTTTTGAAGTAATTCACCGGCTTCAACAAACCAACCTTCGTTATTCAATAATTCTGCTTTAACGCCCATCAGGTTTATTATTCCATAGCTATCGCCGGCAAGGTTGGCAAAATAAATGGCCGAATCGAGTACTATCCAGGCTTTGTCATGTTGCCCCTTTTTGTCGTATAGGTGAACCAAAGATTGATAAGCATATTGAAGTTTATAGTTGGCCCCATTTTTTAGTTGAAGTTTAATGGCTTCATATTGAAAAAAAAGTGCGGAGTCGTAATAATTATCTGCAGTCGGGTTGTTAATCCACAACACCTGGTAGGCATTTCCGATATTGGAAAGATTGGTTGCGTAACGTTTCAAATCACCAGTTTCAAGGTTTAAATGCATGGCACGGTCGTAATATCCCAGCGCCAGTTCGGGGTTGCCCATATCGTGGTACCTCAAGCCAATATTGTTTAATGCAACAGCTTTCCGCATGTTATCATTCATCTCCTCCGCAAGTTTTAGGAATTGCAGCAAATACTCTATCGATTTATTGTACTCGCCCATAAAAGCGTAAACAATGCTCAGGTTGTTGAGGGTTTTGGACTGAAGTTTTTTGTAATCTTCCTTTTCTGAAATTGCCAGGCTTTGTTCATATTTTTCGATGGAGCGTTTAAAATCCTGCTGTTCGAGCAGCCTGCCCTGGTAGTTGAGCGCTTCGGCCATTCCATACCTGTAATTTACGCGGTCGGACAAGCTGTAAAGTTCGGATGAGTAATTATATGCTTTATCTTCGGAGGAATCGGGGATATTCGTGATTTCGATGAAAAGCGCCCTGAGTTGTGCAGTATCATTGGGGTTTTTCTGAGCTACGTTCAGCAAGCTATCGAGGCGAGGGAAATGATTTTGCCCTGAAGCTGAAAGGGAAATAAAAAGCAATAGCAGTACAAAATTGAAAAATAATTTAGCCATTTTAAATAACTGTTTTGTAATAAAACACATCTTATCAAGAATGGTTTTAAATTATTGATAAAAAAAGTCAAGTTTGAGCCTTTCTTTTTGGGTATGTTTTTTTAGATTATTGAAAATGGCCGACATTATCGACAGACATTTAATAATGTCAGACATCCTTACCCATGAGCTTAAAATCAAATACTTATAACAACGTTATCGTAAATCTACATGACGCAAAATTCACACTGAAGAACTTAGTGTTTCTTAGTGCCTTTGTGTCTTAGTGGCTATTTGTCAATAATTTGCCACTAAGGCTCGAAGGCTCAAAGTATCACAAAGGGTATTAAATGCGACATAGCAATTACGATAAGTCAGGAGTTCTGAATGTTGGTCTATAAAGCAAGTTTTTTAATTTAAAATTGATCCCGCACATGCGCATAGCCGTCAGGTTAAGGTAAATAATTGTAATTTTTGAGTAAGTGAATTTTACAAAAAAGGCTGAAAGCCTTTAATATCAAAAGAAGGAGCAACGCTCCTTTTTAACACCAAAGCAGATGTATCCGCAGGCTGAAGGCCTGCAACAATATATTTGCCCCAGACCTTCAGCCTGGTAAACTTTCTGGCAAGAGGATCATTTCTTTGATATTCCTCCGAAAGAGTCCTACGGACAAGCTTTCAGCCTGCAAAACTTATTTGGAAAATATACTTAACCTGACGGCTATGCGCACATGCGGGAATCCTACGAAGGACTCCTATGGAGGAGATTTTCCCATTGGGATGCCTGCATAGGTTTTGCTGAATATCACCAACATCTAAAATCAAACATCTATAATCTGAAATCTTATATTTTTCTAATTTTCACCTTAACGATAAACTCCATTTAAGAGGCCATCACTGTACCGGCAATTTTTTGTATGGGGAGCACGGCATCAACAGCTCCTAATTTAATGGCTTCTTTTGGCATACCAAAAACAACGCAGGTGGCTTCGTCCTGGGCAAAGGTTTTGGCTTTGGCTTCTTTCATTTCAAGCAGGCCGGCAGCGCCATCGTCGCCCATCCCGGTAAGCAGCACACCAATGGCATTGCTGCCCGCGGCCCGGGCTACCGAACGAAAGAGCACATCAACCGAGGGTCGGTGGCGGTTTACGAGTGGCCCGCCTTTTACCTCAACGCTGTATTCTTTTCCACGTCTTTTGAGCAGCAGATGATGATTCCCCGGGGCAATCAATACTTTTCCACGGGTAACTACATCACCATTTTCAGCTTCTTTAATATCAAGAGGGAGAATTCCATTGAGACGGTTGGCATAAGCTCTTGTAAAAACTTCGGGCATGTGTTGTACAATTACAATTCCGGGAGCGTTTAATGGCAGGCCCTCTAAAAATGTTTTAATGGCCTCGGTTCCCCCGGTTGAGGCACCCACAGCAATAATTTTATCGGTATGTTGTGATGGCTGTGTAATGTGATTTATCGGGATAATGGCATCAGCCGAATATTTTTCGGGAATCACTATGGGGGCAGGGTTAATTTTTCGCCTTGTTAGTTTCGACATGGAAGCTGCTTTTACAGCATCTATTATTTGAACCCTGGCCTCCTCGAAAAAATCGCGGGTAACGAGGTTAGGTTTTGGAATAATTTCGATGGCACCATAATCCATAGCTTTAAGGGCTTCCGCCGATCCTTCCCGGGTAAGGCTCGAAATCATAACAACCGGTATCGGGTGTTGGGTCATAATCCGTTTTAAGAAGGTAAGTCCATCCATCCGGGGCATATCTACATCCAGGGTTATTACATCGGGAACTTCTTTGCTGATTTTTTTTGCTGCCAAAAATGGATCCGCAGCAGTACCCATCACCTCAATTTCGCCCGAGGATTCAAGAATTCCGATGAGCGATTGCCTTACAACCGCGGAGTCGTCAACAATTAAAACTCGAATTTTTTTCATATCGTTTTGATCTTTTTTAACAAACAAAAATTAGAGTAGCTTTTGAAATACTTCGCCGGTATTGGTATTAAAAAATATTTTTCGGCCTTTCTCTCCACCGGTACTTTCGGCCACAATCCTGATTTTTTGAACCGAAAGAATTTCATGTGCAAGTTCTGTATTCCGGCGGCCGATATCAAAAACATTTGATTGCTCCTGTAGCATTTTTGCACCTCCAAAAATTTTTGCAAGCATATTCTGAGGACTGCCTTGCAATGCTATCATTTTATTGATAAGCTGCGTTATAGCAATGTTTCCGTATTTTGGGGATGCAAGCCCATTTCCATTCCAGTATGGCAACATGTAATGATTCATTCCACCTATTTTATTTTTACTATCCCATAAACAAACCGAAACACACGAGCCTAAAACCGTGTTCAGGATCATCGGTTTTTCAGACACAAATAAACCTGATGAATAAATATATTTTGTTTCAAAGTTATTCATTAATAATCAAAAAAGTTCAGCGCTTCCATCAAATAAAAAATCCTGTCCACCATCGGAAGAGCCCATCATTTCGCCCCCCGAAATGGCATCAGCAATAATTAAAGTAAAAGTACTGCCACTTCCTGGCGTACTTTCCAGTTTAATTTCACCATCAAGAATCTCGGTAAAAGCCTTTACTATCGAAAGCCCCAGGCCATGACCCTTGTTTTTGGTATGCACTGACGGATCGATAGATTTGAACCTGTCGAAAATAATGTTTTGATCTTCTTTAGAAATTCCACGGCCATGATCGCTGACACTGAAAATCTTTTTGGCTCCATCGGTTGAAATGCTAATAATAATATCACCGGGTTGATCGGTCCAGTTAATAGCATTTACTAACAGGTTACTTATAATCATCTCAATTTTTGAGGGATCGCTTTTCAAATACTGTTCATTGCCTGAAATTTTATTTTCAAGTAGAAGTTGCAACCCTTTATCCGTAGCAAAATTTTTATATTTATGAATTTGCTTTTCTACAAGATTTACAAAATCAATACTATAATTTTCGCACGAAGCTTCACCGGCTTCAATCTCGGCGGATGAAAAAATATTGTTCATTTGAAAATCAAGATCGAAAGCTTCCTTGTAAATAATCGTTGCCAGCTTTTGAATCTGTGCTATGTCGGTATTTTCTGAAAAGGCGATTGATTGTGATAAACTTAAAATTGACGACAAAGGATTGATGATCTCATTGCGTGCATTCGACAAAAAATTAGATTTTAACTGTTCTGACTCCAATAATTTTTGATTGGCCTTTGAAAGCTCAACATTTATTTCCTCCAGCTTGTTAAAAGATTGTTGCCTTTCTTCAATTCTGGTTTTTAGTTCGGCAAGCAATTGTTCATCTGATAATTCTTTTGTCATGATTTATGCGTATTTGCTTAAAATTTCCTTGAGTGCTTTTGCAGTAAAAGGTTTTGAGATATAATCGTCCATGCCGGCTTCGATACATTTTTCCTTGTCGCCTTTCATGGCATTGGCGGTCATGGCAATAATGGGAATTCTATTTTCGGTATTTCCCAGGCGCTCATAATTACGTATTAATCCTGTGGCCTCATATCCATCGGCTTCGGGCATTTGCACATCCATAAAAACGAGATCAAAATCTCCCGACTTAAAAGCATCGAAGGCCGCTAAACCATTGTTAGCCACCCGCACGGTATGGCCTAATTTTTCGAGGTGAATACTTGCCACTTTTTGGTTTACAAGGTTGTCTTCGGCCAGGAGTATCATTAGTTTTTTCATTTGATGATCGTCAATGGTAGATTCCTCCTGGCGAAGTTTTTCGACAAGTTCCATTTTCGAAATTCCCATTTTAATAGTAAACCAAAAGTTCGATCCTTTCCCTTCCTCGCTTTCAACGCCTATTTTACCACCCATCATTTCCGAGAGGCTTTTTGAAATTACCAATCCCAGTCCTGTTCCACCATAATTCCTGGTAGTGGAGGCATCGACCTGCGAAAATGATTTAAAAAGTCGCCGCATACCTTCGGGAGAAATTCCTATGCCTGTGTCGATAACCTCAATTTTAACGACACATTTATCATTAAATCCATCAAGAAGAGACACACTAACGGTAACACACCCTTTTTCAGAAAATTTTAAAGCATTGGAAATCAAATTCAGAAGTACCTGCCGAAGCCTTGTAGGGTCGCCATTCAAAGCCTGTGGAACATCCGGCTGTATAATTTGTTTCAATTGAAGGCCCTTTTCTTCGGCCTTAAAAGTCATCGACTTCAAGGTATCTTCTATATGTTCGTAAAGATCGAAATCAAGGTTTTCGAGTTCAATTTTGCCGGCTTCAAGTTTGGAGAAATCGAGGATGTCGTTGATAAGATTAAGTAAGGAATTGGCTGATGATCGGACAATCCTAACATATTCGGCTTGTTTTTCGTCGAGTTTGGTATTATCGAGAAACTCTGACATGCCAATGATGCCATTTATTGGTGTTCTGATTTCGTGGCTCATGTTGGCCAAAAATTCACTTTTGTAAACAAGTGCTTCTTCGGCAGAATGTTTTGCCACCTCCAGTTCCTCCCTCGAACGTTTTAATTCGAGATGACTTTTAACCCTCGCTATCAATTCGATTTTGTTGAAAGGCTTGGCAACGTAATCAACAGCTCCCATCTGAAAACCTTTCCTAATGCTCTCCATGTCGGTTTGGCCCGTGAGGAAGATCACCGGAATTTTTGATGTGATGGAATTTTTTTTCATCCTGGTACAAACCTCAAATCCATCCATATCAGGCATTATCACATCGAGAAGTATCAGGTCGAAGGGTTCTTTGGCAGCAAGCTTTAGAGCATCGCGCCCCTTGGTTATCGTGGTGATGCTGTAATCCTCATCGCTGAGCAATAGCTTAAGCTGGCTGAGGTTTAACTGGCTGTCGTCAACAACTAATAGTTTTATGGGTTTTCTATTCATAATTATTTCGAATTACTCTTTTCCTGTAAACTGTTGGGGCAATTCTGTCGAGGGGCAAGGTGTTTTCGTTGAGCAACGATTCGGAGTGCCCGATAAACAAATAACCAGTCGGTTTCAATTTATCTACCAATCCCCTAACAACTTTTATTTGTGTTAATCTGTCGAAATAAATGAGGGTATTTCTACAAAATATTGCATCAAACCCGGCTTTATTATAGCTTTCAACATGCATAAGGTTTTGCCGTTCAAACGTAACATTATTACGTAAGGAAGCAACAATTCTAACTTCTTTCTTTTCGGTATTTTTACTTTTAAGCAAATAATTTTTTTTAAGGCTAAGTGGAATAACATCAACTTTACTTTCCTGGTAAACGGCAATTCTTGCTTGTTCAAGCGCCCGTGAAGAAAGGTCGGTGGCCAAAATGTTAAAGTTAAAGCCAGGGTTTAGCGCCTTAAATTCGTTGAGGATAATGGCCATTGTATATGGTTCTTCGCCTGTTGAGCAACCCGCGCTCCAAATATTAAACGCTTTACCTGAATAGGATTTTTGCCTGAATCCAGATAAAACAGTATTAAAAAGAAAATCGAAGTGATCTGGTTCCCGAAAAAAATCTGTTTTATTGGTTGTAACTACGTCGATCATGTGAATAAGTTCAATCTGTTGACCTTCGTTGCTAAATAAAAAATCGATGTATTGAGCGAAGGATGTAAGTCCGCGCTCTTTGAGCCTGTTGCGCAACCTGCCCTGGAGCATCAATTTTTTGTGCTGTGGAAGCTTAATACCATACTCACGAAAAATAAATTCGCTTAACCGTGCAAATTCCTGGTCGGACAACACGGCACTATAAATTTTATGTAAATCGTTTACAGGCAAATCTGTGCAATATTTTATTTAAAGGTTTCTATTTAATAATTGTTCCTAAAAAAATACTTAAAATTTTTCAAATTCCTGATCCAGGGTGTCGCTGCCAAGCCGTAAATTAACACCTTTCCGTACGTTACTTTTTATTTGCAACGATTTGTTTGGCATGGGCAATTCAGTTCTTTTGCGGGTATTTTGCTTATAATTATTACCACGAACGGGCACACTTTTCCCGCCTGTTTTAAAATAGCTTGTCATATCTTTAAGGTATTCGGCCTGGCTGGCCAACTCCTCGGCATTGGTTGCCATTTCTTCGGCAGAGGCAGCATTTTGCTGAATAACTTCGTTAAATTGCTGAACAGCATCATTAACCTGTTCTGCCCCCGAGTTTTGTTCCAAACTTGATGCTGTTATCTCCTGAACAAGTTTCAGGGTATCCTCAATCTGGGGCACGATGGTATTAAAAAGCTTTCTGGATTGCTCGGCTAAACTAACGCCCGCACCCGACACTTTATCAATTTCGGTTGCTGCATCCTGGCTTCTCTCGGCCAGTTTTTTAACCTCATCGGCCACAACGGCAAAACCTTTTCCATATTCGCCCGCGCGGGCGGCTTCTACCGCAGCATTAAGCGAAAGAATATTGGTTTGGTAAGCGATGTCCCCAATAATGGTAATTTTTTCAGCAATTTCTTTAATTGCAGCAGTTACATCTCTTACATTGCGACTTCCTTCATTCAATCCTGTTGTAGCTTCTGAGGCTATTTGTTCGGTGCGCTGGGCGTTGGATGTATTTTGCGATATGCTTGCCGACATCTGTTCCATTGAAGCTGATATTTCTTCGGCGGCGGATGCCTGCTCGGTGCTACCCTGCGAAATTCCCTGCGAAGTATTACTAACCTGGGCACTGGCATCGGCAATATGGTTTGCTGCTGTTTGAATTGATGAGATTATTTGATGCAATTTGTCTTTCATTTTGTTTAGCATCGCGGCAAGCTCACCAATTTCATCCTTTTGGTCAATATCAATAGTTGCTTCAAGGTTTCCTTCGGCAATTTGCCTTGCAAATTCAACGCCTTTTTTTAATGGCCTGGTAATAGAGAATGAAATTTGAATGGCCAAAATTACGCTTAAAATAATGGAGATGATGAGTCCAATAATGAGGACATTTAAAGCCGTACGGATTTTAATAATCGATATTGTTGCAAATTCGGTTGTTTTACGGATACTGCTTTCAGCAAGATTCCTGAAGGTAGAAACCAGTAAATCGCCTTCATCAATAAGTTGCCGGTTGCTTAATTGCAGGGCATTTTCTGTTTCAAAATACCCGTTTATTGCCCTGTGATAATCATCCAGTGAGCGATGTATGTTGTTTAGGTAAACAATATTCTCATTATCCGTGTCAATTTTTTCAAGGTTAACAAGCAGTTGGTCAATGTCAGCAAATTGTTTATTGAAATCTATTGAACCGGAATTAACAATTCCGGCCTGGGCTTTAATATTCCAGATTCGTAAGGCATTGCCTATATCAATTACATTATTGATAAGGGTAACTTTTTCAAGAGCTCCTCTTTTAGCTTTACGCGCATCAATTTGGTACGCGAGTGTTGATTCCTGTCCACGAAGGTAATCGAAACAGTTATCCAAAAAACTGCCGGTAGCTTCTTCCATAATGCCTCTGTTAGTTTTCATTTTTTCAGTACCAACCCTCATCTCATCCATAAAAGTTCTATAGGTAAGCAGTATTTTTTTTGCCGATGAAATATCTTTTTTCATTTCATAAGCAAGATTATAATTCATGTTTGATGTACTCTCAAGATATTCATCCAACTCATCAAGCAATGATTGGGCCTGGTTAAAACCCTGCATATCCTTGCTTAATACAAAGTCGTTGAGCAGGCTGGTAATCTTAAGGGTATTGCGCTCCAGGTGGTTCGAGATTTTTATTTCGGGCAGGCGGGTTTTAACAGCAGAAACGTTATCAGATTCTATTTTTTTGAGTCCTACGAGTGATATTGCCCCGATGATTATCAAAATCAAAATAATAAATCCAAAACCAAGTGCAAGTTTAGTTTTTATTTTCAGGTTACTCCAATTCATATTTTATCCTCCTTCAAATTTTAATTTTCATTTTTTTCATCTTCATGCCCACCATTATTTTTTGGCAGATTGATGTTGTCTTTAATATCGATAATTTCATCAGTAGAAAAAACAGAATCCATATTGAGCACCATGATAAACTTTTCGTTGATTTTCATTATACCTTCAATAAAATCGGATTTGTATTTACTGCCGAGGCTTGGCGATGGTTTAATATTTTCTTTCTGAAATTCGATTACATCCATCACAGCATCAACAATTGCCCCCACTTCCACAGTTTCTTTTTCGATGATAATGGAAAGTACCAGGATGCAGGTTTTTTCGGTGTAGGGTAATGGAGTAATACCAAATTTTAAGCGGGCATCAACCACAGGTAATACATTGCCCCGCAGGTTAATTACGCCTTTCATGTAGTGAGGAGATTTTGGCACTTTAGTAATCTCCTGCATTTCCAGAATTTTTAAAATATTGCTTACATGAGATGCAAATATTTCGTTACCCAGATTAAATGTGAGGTAATGGTTGATTTGAATTTCATCGTTTTCGCTCATATATTTTTCTCCTTGTTATTGTTTACTATTGAGAATTTTGAAATAATTTTATTTGTATCCAACACCAGGGCTACAGCACCATCGCCAAGGATTGTAGCTCCCGAAATAAATTCCTGATTTTTGTAGTGTTTTCCAAGGGGTTTAAGCACGGTTTGAAATTCGCCAATTACTTTATCGATGATCAGGCCAACCTCACGGTTTTCATATTTTACCACCAGCACTTCTTCCTTCACGGGTATTGAATCGGTAATTGTAAACTGCTCGCGCAGGTAGAAGAATGGTATTTGCCTGCCATCAATAACAATTATATTATCGAAGGCATTTTTTACTTCCGAATGTTTTACCGAGTAAATTTTGTAAACGGCTGATGTGGGGATAATATAGGAAGTACTACCAATCATTACCTGCATTCCATCTATAATCGACAAAGTTAAAGGAAGGACAATGGTAATGGTTGTTCCTTTTCCCAACCCGGAACTAATCAATACTTCACCCCTGATTTCACTAATTTTTTTATTTACAACGTCCATGCCAACTCCACGTCCTGAAACATCGGAAACTTTGGTGGCGGTAGAAAAACCCGGGGCAAAAATAAGATTGAGTATTTGAATTTCCGACAATTTATGATCCTCGTGAACAAGCTTATTTTGGATGGCCTTTTTAATCACTTTGCCCTTATCTATCCCCGCGCCATCGTCTTTAACTTCGATATGAATATTGCTTCCCGAATAAAAAGCCCTGAAAAGAATTGTCCCTTCTTCGGGCTTGCCATTTTGCTTTCGTATTTCGGGGGTTTCTATACCATGATCGAGGCTGTTTCGTATAATATGCAACAATGGATCGGTAACCCGCTCGATGATTGTTTTGTCGAGTTCGGTGTCCTGCCCCTCAATTACAAATTTTACTTTTTTTCCAAGTTTAGCAGAAAGATCGCGAACCAACCGCTGGAACCGCGTTAGAATACTGGCAATGGGAATCAATGAAATACTAAAAGCATTGTCGCGAAGCTGCTTTGATAGCTTTTGAACATTTTCGGCTAAGGAAATCAAATCGAGGTCGTTTTTCTTTTCGGCATACATACTCAGCCTGGCCTGGATTGTTACCATTTCGCTCACCAGGTTCATCAACACATCAATTTTCTCAGACGAAACCCTGATACTTGAAATTGCTGTTTCGCTTGCCTGGGCGGGCGCTTTCATTTTACGCGGCGCCGGTTTAACTTCAGGTTTACTTTCAACTCCAACATCAGTATCGGCAGTATTGTTGAATAGGCCAAGGGCTTGAACATCTATTTTGGGTATATCACTTTTAGGGTCGGTAGTGATTTCCCGCAAGGGGAGGTTATCTATTATCTTTTTTAAATCTTTAAGATCTGTAAGTTTATTTTCATCTCTTAATATTTTAAGGTAATCAGTAAATGCCTCGAATTCGAATAGATTATCTCTGGCAATATTTTGAATATTTATTTTCGATTCATCTTCAACAAAAATAAAGACATCAGCAATAGTTCCCTGGCTTTCGTCAGTTGAAAGAAATATTTCCCACCACGTGTAGCAGAGTTGTGGATCGATGCTATCCAAGGCGGGTATTTTTTCGAAATGCGGAATAGCAAAGGCCTGGCCTAAAGCACAGAGTTCATCGATGAGGAAAAGTGGTTTCGTGCCATTGTCAAAAATATGGTTATGAGGTATAAAAGAGATGAAAAATGTTTTTGTTGTAATATCATCATCCATCAATTGCTGATCTAAATAAACCGGGATGGATTCGGGCTGATCTACCTGTGCAGCTTTAAGCTTTACCGAGGCCCATTCCTTAATTTGAGCGGTTTTAACCTGATGGTCGTTTTCTGATTGCGCATCAAGATCATCGCCCATTTCTAACAGCAACTTTAAATGGTCGATTGCGCTGAGGGTAATATCCAGTAACTCGGTGTTAATCCTAATTTTGTCTTTTCTTACATAGTCGTAAATTGTTTCGATGTCGTGGGTATATTCACTAATTTTGTTGTAGCCAAACATTCCCCCGCTTCCTTTAAGGCTGTGTAGGGCTCCAAAAAGTGATTCTATTTTTGTTTTGTCGTCCGGGTTATCTTCCAGCACAAGAATTGCTGTTTCCAGGTCGGCAATTTTCTCTTCTGCCTCAATAGCAAACTTTTTTTTGAGATCCTGCATTTCAAGAGCAAATTGCTCATCAGATACATTCATAGTACTTATTTTTTGCTTTTTCGGTGTAAAATCATCTTAATACTTTTTTGATGATCCTGATTAATTTATCGGCATCAAACGGCTTTACTATCCAACCTGTAGCTCCGGCCTGTTTTGCCCTCATTTTAATAGATACCTGCGATTCGGTAGTTAATACCAGTATTGGCACCCTGCTGTATTCATTAATTTTCCTCACTTCCTCAATCAAACCAATACCGTCAATATTTGGCATGTGCAAATCGGTAATTACCAGGTCGATTGGGGTACCATTAAAATGTTTCAACGCGTCGTTGCCATCAACACCAATTAGCACATTAAAGCCCCAGCCCCGTACCATATACGATATTGCCTGCCTAATGGGTTCCGAATCGTCCACGACAAGAATAGTTTTTGGTTTATTCATTTGATGTATTGTTTTATTAAAAATCAATGTCGAAACCTACCTGAGCAAGTAGCTCAAGCTTATCGTGAGGTAGGGACATTATAATGTTAAACTGTTTATTTTTTGATTCGATTGTTTTTTTTGCTGCAAGCAGAAGTTGATAAAATGAAAGGTCTATCATTTCTACCTGCTCAATTTCAAAATTGAATATTTCGTAAGCCTCAATTTTTTTCAATACTTGATCCCTGAATTCATTTGCATTTTCGATGGATAGTAAACCCTTAAAAACTAAGGTTATAGCCTTAGGGTTTTCGGGATCATCAATAAATAATAATTCTGCATTTTTCATACCCGCACAAATTTCAATTCAATAATCTATTTGGTTTTTGTTTGCTACTAATGGTTAAGCAAGCATTAATAATAGTAATTCTTTGGTCAATTTACCTTATTCTATCTAAATTCCTAAAAAGACATGCAAGATAAATATTTTTACAATAATGTGGGAAATCATTTGATTATATCTTTATTTTCGCCAAAATAAATAACACAGCATGAAACTGATTACCGACCTTGGAAGATATTTGCTTTTGATGAAGGAAGTATTTGTTAAGCCTGACAAGGTTAAAACATTTTTTAGGCAGATATTAATCGAAATTCAAAGCCTTGGAATCGATTCGTTGGGGATAACAATTATAATATCCATTTTTGTGGGTGCCGTTGTGGCCATACAAACAGCTTACAATATCGACACTCCTTTAATCCCGATGAAAATGGTAGGATTTACGGCACGTCAAAGCATCATTCTTGAATTTTCGCCCACCATGTTAAGCCTTGTTCTTGCCGGCAAAGTTGGTTCAAGAATTGCTTCTGAAATTGGCACAATGCGGGTTACCGAGCAAATTGATGCACTTGAAATTATGGGTATCAACCCTGCCAATTTCTTAATCCAGCCCAAAGTATTTGCTTCAATCATTATCAATCCCATCCTTATTATTTTTAGTATTGCCTTTGCCCTTTTCGGGGGTTGGATGGCTTGTGTTTTAACCGGCATAGTAACTTCTAACGACTATATCGTGGGCCTGCAGAGCTGGTTTGTCCCCTACACCGTAACTTATGCTTTGATTAAAACCGCAGTTTTTGCCTTTATCATTGCCTCGGTTTCGGGTTACCAGGGCTTTTATACCCGTGGCGGTGCCCTTGAAGTTGGATCGGCAAGCACGCGTGCCGTGGTGTATAGCAGTATTTTGATCATCACATCAAATTTAATTCTTACTCAACTGTTGCTGGCATGATCGAAGCAAGAAATATCAATAAAAGTTTTGGCGAAAAACACGTTTTAAAAGATGTGTCGGTTAAATTTCAACCCGGACAAACAAACCTGGTAATCGGGCAAAGCGGATCGGGCAAAACCGTGCTGATTAAATGCATGGTTGGGCTTCACAATGTTGATAGCGGTGAAATACTTTATGATGACCGGGTGTTTTCCGAGATGTCATTCAAAAAGAAAAAAACTATCAGGCAAGAGATTGGGATGCTGTTTCAGGGAGGGGCATTGTTCGACTATATGAACGTGGAACAAAACATCATGTTTCCGCTCAATATGTTTTCTAAAAAATCGCCAAAAGAAAGATTGGAACGTGTAAACTTTTGCCTTAACAGGGTAAATTTGCCCGATGCAAACAAGCTAATGCCTTCGGAGCTTAGTGGCGGCATGGTGAAGCGCGTGGCCATAGCAAGGGCAATTGCACTTAATCCACGATATTTGTTTTGCGATGAACCCAACTCCGGCCTCGACCCGCAAACTTCAAATGTAATCGACAAGCTGATACACGAAATCACCAAAGAATATCAAATTACAACAGTGGTTAATACACACGACATGAATTCGGTGATGGAAATTGGCGACAGCATATCGTTTATTTACAAAGGCCAGCTTTGGTGGGAAGGTAGCAAAGACGAAATTATGAACACCGGAAATAAAGAAATTGATGATTTTGTTTTCTCATCCGAATTAACACGAAAATTGAAATGGACGTAAACTTTCTTGATCTAATCATAGGACTGCCCATCATACTAATGGCCATATCAGGCTTTCGCAATGGGTTTATAAAAGAAATAGCATCACTGGTTGCTCTTGTGCTGGGGCTTTATTTTGCCATATATTTCTCTGATATTGTGGCCGACTGGCTTCTCAAATACATCGACATTAGCCATCGATGGCTTTTTATAGTTGCTTTTATCCTCACCTTTATCGTGGTGGTGGTAGTGGTGTCGCTGATTGGTAAACTGCTGAGTAAAATTGCGGCGCTGGCAGCACTTGGTTTTTTAAACCGGTTTGTGGGACTGGTTTTTAGCGTGCTCAAGGGTATCGTTATTATGAGTGCCCTGATTATGCTTTTTGAAATGATCGACAGCAAAGCCTCAATCTTAAAACAAGATATTAAAGAAGGCTCGCTGCTTTATGAACCCGTAGAAAGTGTGGTGCCCTATATTTTATTCAAGATTGGAAATATCAGTTTCGAAGATCCTTCATGGGAGGACTTTAAGAAAAGTACCCGGGATAAGGTGAATGATCTGGTGGAGGTTTAATTTAGTCTTCAGTGGGCAGTGGGCAGTAAATAGTAGGCAGTAAATAGTAAATAGTAGGCAGTAAATAGTGGGCAGTAATAGTAGGCAGTAAATAGTAGGCAGTAAATAGTAAATAGTAGATGGTAAACAGTGGGCGTTTCAGAGTGGGCAGTCCCCAGTATGACTTATTGACTGAAGACTGAGGACTGTGAACTGAAGACTGAGGACTGAAGACTGCGGATCCCGAAAAACCAGAAATCTTTGATTTCATAGTTTTTCGAGGATGCACGGGCGAAGCCCGGCACTGAAGACTGTGAACTGTGGACTAAAGACTGAAGACTGTGGACTAAAAACCCCCTTCTACATCCGTTCAGGAACTTCAATACCCAACAAGTCCATCCCCGTTTTAATAATATTTCCTGTTACTGCTGCCAGCCCCAACCTGAATGATGCGGTTTGACTATCGGTGTCGCGCAAGATGGGTATCGACTGGAAGAATTTATTAAACTCCTTGGCCACTTCATAAACATAATTTGCTACAAGCGCCGGGCTATAATTTTCGGCAGCATCTTTTATTATGGAAGGGAAATCGTAAGCTAACTTAATAATCTCCTTCTCTATTAACTCAAGCTTTTCGGGCATGGCATTTTCATCCACCTCAATTCCTTTTTCCACTGCTTTCCTGAATAATGATTTAATCCTGGCGTGGGAGTATTGGATAAATGGCCCTGTGTTCCCGTTAAAATCAATGGATTCTTCGGGGTTGAAGAGCATGGTTTTTTTGGGATCAACTTTCAGCATGAAATATTTTAAAGCACCCTGGCTTAACATTTTGAATAATTGATCTTTTTCTCCATCCGAAAACTCGTCTATTTTGCCCAACTCCTCCGTAGTTTTTTTGGCCGCCAAGTACATTTCCAGCATCAGGTCATCGGCATCCACCACGGTTCCTTCGCGCGACTTCATGCGGCCATGGGGCAACTCCACCATTCCATACGACAGGTGCATTATCCCATCGGCCCAATCCTTGCCCAGCTTTTTCAGGATTTTCTGCAACACGTCAAAATGATAGTTTTGCTCGTTGCCCACAACGTAAACCAGCTTTTGGGGATCGAATTCATCATAGCGCAATTGAGCAGTTCCCAAATCCTGGGTCATGTAAACAGAAGTGCCATCGGCGCGAAGCAGTAATTTTTCGTCCAGGCCCACATCGGTAAGATCGCACCAAACCGAGCCGTTTTCCTTTTTGAAGAATATTCCTTTTTCAAGTCCATCAAAAACAATTTCACGCCCCAAAAGGTAAGTCTCCGATTCGTAATAGGTTTTGTCAAAATCAACGCCCAATTTCCGGTAGGTCTCGTCAAAACCCTTGTAAACCCATCCATTCATGGTTTCCCACAATTGGCGTATTTCAGGGTTTTGTTCCTCCCATTTCCGTAGCATTTCCTGGGCTTCCATAAGCAGCGAAGCTTCCTTTTCGGCAAGCTCCTCGTCCATGCCATTTTCTATCAGCTCTACTATTTCCGCTTTGTAATGTTTATCGAAGAGTACATAATATTTTCCCACAAGGTGGTCGCCTTTCATGCCTGTTGACTCCGGTGTTTCGCCGTTGCCCCATTTTTGCCAGGCCAGCATCGACTTACAAATATGGATGCCACGGTCGTTTACAAGGTTTACTTTCTGCACTTGCTTACCGGCTGCCTTCAAAACTTTTGCCACCGAATATCCCAGCAAATTATTCCTGATATGTCCCAGATGAAGCGGCTTATTGGTGTTGGGCGAGGAATATTCGATCACCACAGGTTTTTCAAGATTTGGATCTGATAACCCAAATTGTGACTTGCCTTTGATTCCTTTATAAAAATCTAACCAGTAGCTATCAGATATTTCAAGGTTCAAAAATCCTTTGATTACATTAAAGCCGACAACTTCCTGCATATTTTCCTGGATGAACTTACCCAAATCGGTGGCAGTTAAATCTGGATTTTTTCTTGAAATCTTTAAAAACGGGAAAACTACAATGGTATAATCACCCACAAAATCCTTCCTGGTTTTTTGTATAGAAACCAGTTTGCTATCAATAGTTTGCCCATAGAGCGCTTGCATGGCTTCGATGGCAATGGCAACAAGTATATTTTCGATCATAATTTTAATCCTTTCACAATTTCCGGCAAAAATAGGGTTTTAGTTTGAAAGAAGAGAGGGGAGAAGTTAGAGGGGGGAGATGAGAAGTTGGAGGGATAGAGTGACAGAATGAATGAATGAATGAATGAAACATATAATTGAATGAATGAATGAATGAAACTATGAGTGGTGGTGAACATCTTACATCGGACATCTTACATCGGACATCTGATATCAGATGTCCGATGTGTGATGTTTGATATTTGATATGCGATAGCAGATAAACCTAACAGGTTTGCCCTCAAGCAAAATCTCTAATCTTCAGAACACTCGCAATTCTGTTTTAAACTTGAACCTGTTAGGTTTATTCGGTCAAACATTATAAACCTAACAGGTTGATCTGTTTACCCGTATCCATGTTTTCTAAGCAGTTTTACGCTGTTTCCGGGGGTAAACCTGTTAGGTTAGTAATACCCAAGAACCTAACAGGTTTGCCCTCAAGCAAAATCTCTAATCTTCAGAACACTCGCAATTCTGTTTTAAACTTGAACCTGTTAGGTTTATTCGGCCAAACATTATAAACCTAACAGGTTGATCGGTTTACCCGTATCCATGTTTTCTAAGCAGTTTTGCGCTGTTTCCGGGGGTAAACCTGTTAGGTTAGTAATACCCAAGAACCTAACAGGTTTGCCCTCAAGCAAAATCTCTAATCTTCAGAACACCCGCAATTCTGTTTTAAATTTGAACCTGTTAGGTTTCTTCGGTCAAACATTATAAACCTAACAGGTTGATCTGTTTACCCGTATCCATGTTTTCTAAGCAGTTTTACGCTGTTTCCGGGGGTAAACCTGTTAGCTTAGTAGTACCCAAAAACCTAACAGGTTTGCCCTCAAGCAAAATCTCTAATCTTCAGAACACTCGCAATTCTGGTTTAAATTTGAACCTGTTAGGTTTCTTCGGTCAAACATTATAAACCTAACAGCTTGATCAGTTCACCCGTATCCACGTTTTCTAAGCAGTTTTACGCTGTTTCCGGGGGTAAACCTGTTAGCTTAGTAATACCCAAAAACCTAACAGGTTTGCCCCCAAGTAAAATCTCTAATCTTCAGAACACCCGCAATTCTGTTTTAAATTTGAACCTGTTAGGTTTCTTCGGCCAAACATTATAAACCTAACAGCTTGATCGGTTCACCCGTATCCACGTTTTCTAAGCAGTTTTACGCTGTTTCCGGGGGTAAACCTGTTAGGTTTCTTGCCCTAATTTTTTCCTGATTACCCCTTTTGAGTCACACCGTGAATAGCCCCGGGCAGTTGTGCTTTACTTTAAAAAACCTGCTCTGCTCTTAAAAAGAATTCACGGTGTTACTTGCGCTCCGGCGTTAGTCATCCGATGAATTACCCCCGGAAGTAGTGCTTTTTTCATGAGTACAGGTAATTTGCTTAGGCACTATTCATCGGATGACTTTCCCCGGACTCCCGAAAGAATTCACGGTGTGACTTGAATCTCAAAAACGCAAAAAAAAATTCACCACATAATTTGGAATTTCAAATAAAATATTACATACCTTTACGCTTCTTGTTTTTTTGATTTGGTCTTAAAACAAAAATGCTGATGGAAACCCTTTTTCAAAACGCTAAGGTGCCATACCTCTCTTCTGTTAGGGCTTTTATCTTTTTGCCCATTTTCACCCATCCCGATAGTTATCGGGACTACATTTACCCCGGGTTTAATTTTTTACACTTTGCCTGCGGCAGGCTGCCCAAAGGAACAATAGAGAAGAGAAGAGAAGAGAAGAGAAGCCTGAGTTTTTTGAGCCTGGATTTTCAAGGCTTTCCTACCCCCCTTAATTACCTTCACTTGCAGATGTGTATTTATCAAAACCAATTGTATTAAATTATTAAATAAAACTATGCATAATGAAAAAAATATATTTTCTATTAAGTTTAATTATTGTAAGCACAATAATAACAAATGAAGCTACTTACGGCCAAAACCCAGTTTTTACGGATACCCTAAGTATCGGGCAAAGCTTTAGCTCCGACACTACCATTTATCCTTTCAATAACCAGCAACTTTATGGAATTGCTACAGGTGGAAGTGTGCAATTTAACAGCTACACCTCATACATAAGGATATTGGTAACCGACACCAACAATGTTCAGTTTATGATTTTCGAGAGCAATCCCATGCTCGATACTGTTTGGAACTTTACATTTAATACCAAATGCGATGAAACTTGTTTTTTAAACAATTTTGCCGCCCAAAGCATTTCTTTTCATGTACAAGATGCTAACCTGACTTTGAACTTACTGGAATATACCCAGGCTTCCCTGGTTGATGCTAGTGAAATGCAATACAATGCAAAGCTTTCAGCCGATGCTGATAAAATTACACGAATAAATAATTTTCTGGAATCAAAGCAAATGCTATGGCGGGCAGGTGAAACTTATTATTCGAATTTATTCTTTAACGATAGGGTTGATCCGAATTACGGACTTGACAAATATGCTTATGGATTCGAATTTTATATTGGTGGTGTATTTGAAATTTACGGGAAAAGTGGGGCTATGAATGAGCCAACTTATGATATTGCACCACGATTTGACTGGCGTAGCAGGCATGGGGCAGATGAAGCAAACACCCCCTATTATGATGGTGATGAAACCGGAAGTGGTTGGATGACTGGTCTAAAATGCCAGACAGGATGTTGGGTGCCTGATGGGAATGGCTCCGGAGAATGGTTATGTATTTCGGAGAGTGAATGTTGTGGGATACCTGGAGGAGATTGGAGGCCAACCGGGGCATGTTCTGGTTTCGCCACTATTAGCACGATTGAAGGCTTTGCAAATCTTTTTTTTAATCAACATATCAATTTTGATCTATCGGAACAACAATTGGCCTCATTTCCTGAAGAAGTTCCTTTTGATAACTGCGCAGGAATTTTGTATGGGGGTGGCTTTACCGATACATACCATACTTTTATTGACTACGGTGTAATTGGAGAGAGCGACTTCCCCTGGCAAGGGGTATATGTACCCTGCGATGAGCAAACATATCCACCAAATGAAAAAGTAACACTTTCTGGTTATACAATAATCCCTGACGGCTTAACAGCCACATCATTAAAAACCGGCTTAATAGAAAACGGCCCAATGTCAGTTGCCAAGATATATCCATTAGCTCCTAATCACGCCGTAACCTTCGTTGGATTTGATGTACTCACTGTAGGCGATGAATTCACGTTAGCCGATGATATTGTTATTGTTGTCCCGGACCACTATTCCACAACGGATATTCCAATTTGGATATTTAAGGATAACTATGGATTGGATTCAAGATTAGATGGATATTTTTATATTATTCTTTATGAGGAACCTAGCACGATAGCATATCCGAATAAAACTGGTGAAAACCCAATAACGTCACTAAATTATGACGAAGAAGATATTCTTATCAGGGATGAGGATAATGATGGATACCTGAATTGGGGAATTGGGGATTGTGTAGAATGCCCCGGAGAAAGAGACGGGGACGACCATAATGCATCATTGGGGCCGGTAGATGCAAATGGATTTTGTACTATCATCGATACCTACACAACCAGTTTTGAGGGGAAAGGCTACGAAAATTGGACACAGTCAGGTGAAGATGATTTTGACTGGTTGAAACATAATGATGCTCCGTATGCGTCTTCCTATGGGCCTGAAGGTGCTTACGACGGAGATTTTTACATGCTCTTCGAAGGCATTTACCATCAACCAAATAGCTCGGGTGATGAAGTAATCCTGGAATCGCCACCCATTGATTTAGCAAGTGAGTGCCTTATTTCTTTAAATTTTCATTATTTCAGGTATTTCGATAATGGCGGTGTATCAGGAGCCCCGGAATTAAAAGTTCAGGCTAGTTCGGATAATGGTGAAACGTGGTATGAGGTTTGGCAAGCAGATAACCCGATAGCAGATCCTGATTGGAATGAAGCCACTGTACAAATCTTCAGCATGGTTAATAAAATCAGGTTTGTCGGTCAGTTTGGCGTTTATCCCCCACAGAATAACATTGGTATCGACATGATTACAATTACACCTTATGAACAAACCGGGCCCTTAATTATTAGCCATGACACCTGGTTGAATGGGGATATTTATGCTTGTGATGATATTATTGTTGAACCCGGAGCAATTTTAACTATTGGAACCAATTGCATGCTACATATACCCGAAGGCCATAAAATAGTGGTGAAACGACAGGCTAGTTTATTTATTAACGGAGGGACAATAACAAATGATGGTTCCGGCCAGTGGAAAGGAATTGAAGTTTGGGGGAATAATGCAGCACTCAGTACTCCATATTTATACCAGGGGTATGTAAGGCTTTGGTATGGTGGAACAATCGAAAATGCAGAATGTGCTTTTAAAGCCATCAGAATATCAGAAACCACTGATGAAACCTTGTGGGAGTATTCCGGTGGAATTGTCAAGGTAAATAATGGTAATCTTGTTAATAATACTTCGGCAGCCAAATTTTATCCTTACAGTGTGGACGAGTCCTTTAGCACTTTCAATAATTGTACTGTTACAATAGATGATAACTTAAATTCTATTGTAAATCCAGAAGAAATTTTCAGGCTTCAAAATATCGATGGCATAGGATTCCAGGATGTTACAATAAGCGATGACAGGACAAACGTGAATATTGCGGCCAAACCAACAGGCATTTATGCCATTGGGGCTAACTTTACAGTTAACGGCGACAATAATTCAGGGGTATTTACTACATCTTTCAACAACCTGAAATATGGGATTAAAGTATTGGGTAGTGATCCTACAGATCATTTTACAGTTGAAACATGCGGGTTTTACAACAACCTGCGAGGAATTTATACTTCAGGAACTACCGGCGATCAAATAACCCTTTGTGAGTTCCAACCCTATGAAAATGCCACTCCTTTCCTGGAGAATTATTGCCTTTACCTAGATGAATGTACCGATTATGTAGTTGAGGAAAATTTGTTCGAAAATGTAAACACCACTACCATCAAAGGAAATGGTATTGTTGTAAACAATTCAGGAAGCGACCCTAACCAGATTTACAGGAATACCTTTATCGGCCTCGATTACGGAATTATAGCACAAAACGAAAACCGGAGTACGAACGGCCTTACGGGGCTTTGCCTAAAGTGTAACGATTTCGATGTTTGCAACAACGACATTGTCATAACCCATATAGCCGGCACGGAGACCCCCCAGCAGGGCATTGCAGCCAACCAGGGGGCAAGTAGTAGTGACCCGGAAGATATGGCCGGGAACCTTTTTTACATCGAAAGTTTAAAACCTGATGGCGACTTTGATGATATCAACAACCAGGCGAACCATATTACCTATTATGTTCCAAATTATGCTCCTCCAGGTGTTCTTGAGCGGTTAACACCAGTAGATTACACAGAAAATACTGTAACTATAATTGTGGTAAATAACGATTGGAATTTTGAAGATGGTTGTCCGTCAAATCTTGGTGGAGGAGGTGGTGGAACCGGAGATGGTGAAACCCTGCTTGCCAAAGTAAATGGCGCATCCAATACTGCAGATTCGTTGCAAAATATCCTGGATGTACTGGTGGATGCCGGCAATACGGAGGAGCTGGAGGCCATTGTATATGGCAGCACTGCCCCGGAAACCATGGAAATTTACACCGAGCTGATGAATACCTCGCCCTACCTTTCGGATACTGTAATTAGCACGGCCATACAGAAAGAGGATGTATTTCCCGGGGCCTTAATGCGCGATATTATGGTGGCCAACCCGCATACGGCAAAATCGGATCAATTGCTTCAACAATTGCTTGATCGCTGGGATCCTTTGCCCAACTATATGCTTGCCCAAATATTACAGGGCCGAAGCCTGGTTTCGATCAGGGAGGAAACCGAATCGAAACTGGCCGCCTCGAAACTCAAACAAAACAGGGCCGTCACAGCACTGGCAAATTATTATTTCACCGACACGGTCAATCCTTCAGCCTCTATGGCCGGCCTTTCTTCATTGCTCGCTTACGATAACAACCTTCACAGCAAATATGTATTGGCCTTTTTAAAATTAAAACAAAACGACATTGAGGCCGGAGAAAATATCCTGGCAACTATCCCATCCTTTTTCGAATTAACTGCCAGGCAACAACTAACACACCAGGAAATATCTTCGTATTTCCAGCTTCGATCTAATTTACTGGCCGATTCGCTGAATATTTTACAAGCCGACAGCATTCTGGTTGAGAACATTTGGGGTATCGTGGAAGCCGATTGTGGCCTGCCATCCGTTTTAGCCCGGAACATTCTGCTGGCAATGGGCGAAACAGTTTACACCGAACCGGTGATACTCCCGGATATGTACAAAGCCACCGAGGCAGTGGAGTCTTACAACAAGCTACTCGAAGCCAAAGCACCCCGGTTTGTAAAGGTAAAACCCAATCCGGCAAAGGATTACATTATTCTGGATTATCTTTTGGAAACAGGAGGCAATTGTAGCTTTAAGATCAGAAATCAGGATGGGAGGCTGGTATATACTATTGAAACTCTGGGCGTGCAGGATGAGCTTACCATCGATACCCGTTCATGGCAACCCGGTTTGTATATTGTATCCCTTATACAACACGATAAACTGATTGAAAGCACCAAGTTTACCATAATTAAATAATTTTATTATCCCCGCGACCAATTGTCGCGGGGATTTTTTAAATACTACTAAGATGAAAAATATTATACAAATACTTTTTATGCTGTGTCCAATAATTATGCTTGGGCAAAACTACCGCTGGGAAGTTATACATGGCGTTCAAACACGAAATGAAGGAGTACATCATGCCATGGAAGACTACGACCAGGGATTATACATTTCGGGTTATAAATGGATAGGTTATGAAGGAGATGGATGGAGCATTAAAACTGATGCAAACGGGAATATACTGTATGATAAAAAACATACACATAGCCAATACACTTTAGGCATTGATGCGGTCGCAAATGACAGCCACGGGAATAAATATTTGTGCGGCACATTTTGGTCAGATCAATCCTGGCCTTACCTGATAAAATTAGATTCGTGTGCTAACCTGGTTTGGTGCAGGGCACTTCAGAATGAAAATTTTGACTTTGGTTATTCCGAAAATGTGCTGGTTAATAAAAACAACCAGATTCTTCTACAGGCATATTATGCTAATCTGCAAAACCCGGTAGATCGTATTCACATTATAGCATTTGATGAAAATGGAAACAAGCTATGGATGAAACCCTATGCCTCCGAAAATGATCATCCAATGTTGAAAGCCCCGGACGCAATGGATTTTATTGAATTTAACAACAATTATTACATTACAGGTTATTGCTATTATCCTTTTCCAGAAAACCCTTCACATCTTTGGCGTCGCCCTATGTTTATCGGTATCGACAGTCTGTTCAACGAAAAGTTCGTATTGCCCTTTATGCAGAAAGATTCCATTTTCGGAACTGCTTATAGTATCATTCCCATTAACGATTCAACATTACTGGGGGTAGGCTCTAATTTTATTTCGCCTCAATTTTATGAAATTGCCGCAAGCCTGATGTTTATAAATACCAAGGGTGAGGAGGTGGGGCTTAAACATCTGTCAAATGATGCAATTGGCCCGGAAATAATTGAGATAATTCCCAGTGATGTGGAAAAAATTAATGATTCATTATTAATGACCCTATCCGATTATGGTACAGGGTTTCAAGGCACCCACTTAGGTGAAATTGTAATGGATACATCTGGAAACATTTATAAATACCAATCTGATTCAACAGTGATCACCGCCTCTTTAGTTAAAACCTACGATAACAACTTTTTAAAAGCCGGTAGCAAAAGGCAAAACAATTCTACCTGGAAAGATATCTGCCTGTATAAAATCAACGACAGCCTTGAATCCGTCCCTTTTGATACTACCCAGCGGGTTTACGACAGCTTGTGCCCACGCACCATCCAATCAGGCACAATCGACCTTACAGCATGCCTTACTATTGTGGATATAGGCGAACTACCCACCCCGGATCAATACTACGAAAGCATCCGCTGGATTCCCCTTAAAGCTTTTCCAAATCCGGTAAAGGATGGCAAGCTAACTTTAGAATTCGAAAACACCGAGCACCACCAAAATATGGTGCTTAACTGCTACGATGATTTTGGCAGGCAAATCCACAGCCAAAAAGTCTATAAAGGCCAGCAGGATACGGATGTGGATGTTTCGGGCTGGAGCCCCGGCATTTATGTTGCAGTAGTTTACAGCAATGGCGGCGCAAGGGGCAAGGTGAAGTTTGTGGTGGAGTAGAGAAGGGAGATGTAAGAGGGGAGAGGGGAGATGGGAGAGAAGTTGAGCGAAGCGAAATCCCGCTTTTGCGGGAAGCGAAGCTGCCTGCCCCGACCCTTCGGGGAAATCCCGCTTTTGCGGGAGAGTGGTGGAAATATCAAACATCGGACATCTTACATCGGACATCTGATATATAAAAAAAAATCAGATGTCCGATGTGTGATGTTTGATATTTGATGTGCGATAGCAGATAAACCTAACAGGTTTGCCCTCAAGCAAAATCTCTAATCTTCAGAACACTCGCAATTCTGTTTTAAATTTGAACCTGTTAGGTTTCTTCGGTCAAACATTACAAACCTAACAGGTTGATCCGTTTACCCCTATCCATGTTTTCTAAGCAGTTTTACGCTGTTTCCTGGGGTAAACCTGTTAGGTTAGTATTACCCAAAAACCTAACAGGTTTGCCCTCAAGCAAAATCTCTAATCTTTAGAACACCCGCAATTCTGTTTTAAACTTGAACCTGTTAGGTTTCTTCGGTCAAACATTATAAACCTAACAGGTTGATCTGTTTACCCGTATCCATGTTTTCTAAGCAGTTTTACGCTGTTTCCGGGGGTAAACCTGTTAGGTTTC
>Ga0208900_1000369_pt1 | contig 28616 bp, 31 predicted proteins | sample AntAceMetag02UKK_FD_184763 | JGI IMG/M metagenome (GOLD analysis project Ga0208900, IMG submission 184763) | Saline lake microbial communities from Ace Lake, Antarctica - Antarctic Ace Lake Metagenome 02UKK (SPAdes) (version 2) | ecosystem: Environmental > Aquatic > Non-marine Saline and... | reverse complement strand
CTTCCATTATGAAGCAAATAGCATGCCAAGGCAAGATGCAAGTAAAATCAATATATTGCTGATTTGCTGATATTTTTAATTAATATAATATATTGATATTATTGAGCTATCTATTTTCGACAGCCTACCCCAAGGGTCCCCACAAAGCCATCAACCGTACCCAGGGATAGCTGATTGAGTCCGTCCTCATTGTTGTTAACGATGACGTACTCGGGACCGGGGTGCTCTTGCATGATCAATTCAGTGAGGCCATATCCTTTGGTCAGGGCAATTTTTTTACCCTTAAGTTCAGACAGGGTGTGATACTGTTTTAAGCTGGAATCTTTGGAAACCAGCACCTTGACAAGTTTCATATAGGGTGGGTTAAATATGAAAAAAGATTCCCGGTCCGGGGTTTTCCAGATGCACGGAAAGAGATCAATTTCTTTTTGTTTGCCCATTTCAAGGAGCTGGGGCCAGGAGAGCCCATTGATGATGTCAAATTTGATGCCGATGGTCTCGCCGATGAGGGCCAGGTAATCCATGGCAAACCCTGCGGGTTTTCCATCTTCAACAAAATCAAAGGGGGGCCAGTCCATTTCATTGGCAACCCGGATCACTGGGTTTTTCTGGAGGAATGCGATTTCTTCCTTTGCCAGGCTAAGCTTTTGGTCTGGATTGATGTTGCGATAGCCCATCCATTTTTTTTCAAGATTGATGAGATCTCCGGGGGGCATGGATGCCAGGGCTTTTTCCAGCATGCCGTGGAGCAGAGGCAAGCCTTTTTGAACCATGAGGTGCAGGGATTTGCTACCCCCCCTATCATATTCTTTAAACCAGCCTGAAATTTTAAGGGAATCCACATAGTTTTTTTCAAACATGAATCGGGCCACAGCAAAGAGAGTTACTGTTGCATCTGCTCGGCCATCGGTGATAGCCTGGAAAGCCTCTTCCATGTTTTTAACGCTTAAAATATGGATGTCGGGGTAATGTTCTGATATGAAAGTTTCCTGGGCAAATCCCATGGGAATGGCAAGGGTTTTTCCCTGGAAGGATGCAATGCCGGAAACGGGCTCGGCATATCTTGAAATGATAAAAACGGTTTTATCTCTATAATAGGGTCGGGTAAACAGGGCAAAAGTTTCCCTGTTGGCGGTTTTATGTGCTGACTGGAGGATATCAATGTCGCCGTCCTTGAAATGGGCCATCAATTCCGACCAGGAATATCCGTTGATGTATTCAAGTGTCAATCCCAACCGTTGTGCCAGGAGATTCATCAGGTCAATGCTCAACCCAAAAGGCTGACCGCCAATGGCAAAATCAAAGGGGGGCCAGTCCATCTCATTGCTCACCCGGATCACGGGGTGATCCTGGACAAAGGCCTGCTCTTTTGGGGTCAGTTCCAACATCACTGGGGCCTGCTGGTCAAAGGCCAGGGCCATGGGGGCCATCCCGAAAAGGAAGGGTATCAGGTAGAAAAAAACAGGGATCCACCTGGTATGAAATTGGTGAGCTTGCTTGGTGGTTAACATTTTATATTTGTCCTATGTCGCTTAGCAACTGGTTCAGATTATGGGGTCCATTATACCATGAACGAATCCCCTTGACTTTAAAACCATACTTGCATAGGTGTATGGGAAATGAGTCATTTCCCAATTTACTTCTTATGATGGATAGTGATTTGAAAATAATATGTCCTTGTTAAAATTCAGCTCTCTATCATCGCAACTAATTGCAAGTGGCCTGGTGAAAAACAGAAGATATCTAATGGCTGGTCTGTTTCTGGTTTTCTTGCTGTTGCTTGTACCTTTGTCCCGGGTTCGGATAGATACATCAGGGGTTGCCTTTAACGCTTCTGATACCAAAGGGTACATTGATTATCAGCATTTCGTTGATGCCTTTGGAACCGATGATTATATTTTGCTGGCCGTTAAAAATACCCTTTTTGTGATGGATCCGCAATTAAAAAAAAGAATCAATGGGGTCAATGATGCATTAACCGCCATGCCATCTGTTTTAAAGGTGATTAATCTTGGCACCATGGAATCCTCCTCAGTGTTCAAGTTGGTGGGTTTGTCTCATTTCTGGGAAGAAAAAACTTTTGATCAATTGCGTCCTGTTGTTCCCGGTTTTAACAGATTGATTTCCCATGATATGAAAACAATTGCTTTTATTGTGAAGATAGACAATGAAGTTCTCAACGGATTTCAGTTGGAAAAACAATTAAAGCAAATGAAACAGATTATTGGTGAAATATTTCCAGAGCATCCCCATTGCTACGCAGCAGGTATCCCCGTCATGCGGGCGGCCTTTGAGCGGTATAATTTATTCAACGCCCTTGTCTTTGGTGGCCTTGGCCTGCTATTTGGCACCCTGGTCGCCGTTTATATTTTCAAAACCCTGTGGGCTGCCGCTCTGGTGCTTTTGGCCAGTGGGGGGGCGCTTCTGTGGACCCTTGGCATCATGGGCAGTTTTGGCATTGCCCTGAATCTTGCCACTGGGTTGAGTTTTGGTTTTATCCTGGTGGTTTCCACCACAACGGTCTTTCATCTGCTCTCTAAATATGTCTCTCTCCTGCAAAGCCATTCACCGGTCACTGCATTGACAAAGAGCCTTGAGATTGTGATACGTCCCTGTTTCATGTGTGCATTGACCACTGCCGCAGGGTTCTTGAGTTTGAGTATCAGTCCTGTGAAAATGGTTTCCCAGGCTGGCTTGATCATCTCCCTGGGTGTGATGGTCTCTTTTCTGGTGACTTTATTGATATCCACCTTTTGTTTACCACAGTTCCTGGGCACCAGGTATTTTCAGTCCCGTAAAACAGGCGGTGATGTGCTTGATCACTTTGTGAAAAATTACGCCATGGCAGGGTTTCAAGCCCCCCGGACATCCCTTTGGGCAGGGGTTGTGTTTTTCATTATCCTGGCTGTGGGAATCCCCTCAATTCAAACCGTGAAGCATTTGACAAGTCCTATCCTCAATCGAACCCGGGAAGCCATGGATTTCTCCTATATTGATGAGCATCTTTCCACGGCGTACTCCTTTTCCATTGTTTTAACCCCGTTGGGCACTGCGTTTGATTCAAGAAAATTCTGGTATGAGCTGTCTCAATTTGAAAAAAGGATAGCGCGTCTTCCGGGTGTCCAGGGAATTGAATCCTTAACCCCCCTTATTTTCAGGGTGGCCCTTAATTTATCTCCGGCCGGGGTGATGCCGGAGTTTGTTTTTCATCAGATGGTGTCCAATGCTTCCCAGAATGATCTGGTACGTGCCTACCTGGAACCGGTTTCCCAAAGCCTTAGGCTTGTGGTTCATATTCAAAATAACGCGTCGGATGAAATTGAAATCCTTCTCAAACGGGTTCAAGTAGACGCAGAGCAGGCCTTTGCACAAAAAGCCAATGTTGCCCTATCTGGACAATTGCTCCTGTTGAGATCACACACCACAGACCTGGTTTCATCCCAGTTGAAAACCCTTTTTCTGGCTCTTTTGGTCATCACTTTACTTATGATGTTTCAATTGAACTCCTTTGTGCTTGGATTATTGAGCCTTATCCCCAATCTGTTTCCCCTCATCACCATTTTTGGCATCATGGGCTGGTTTCATATTCCCCTTGATCCATTGACCATCTTTGCTGCAGTGATCTCCTTTGGGCTATCTGTGGATGATTCCATCCATTTTTTAACACAATTTAAGAGAGAAATGATGGCACTGGGCCCAGAAGGTGATCTTCGGACCTGTTTGATGAATGCCCATGCCATAACTGCCCGATCGCTTGTATCCACAACCGCCGTGCTATTTTTATCATGCCTGGGACTCCTCTTTTCTTCCTTTAGCCACGTTTTTTCCCTGGGGGTGTTAATTTCTTCGGCATCCCTTATTGCTTTGATTGGAGATCTTATATTTATGCCTGCAGCTATTTTGGCCATTAAACCTTTGAATCAGTTATTGTCTTCTCAAATAAAGCCCTTATTGACTTAAATGCTCAAAAATAACATAACAGCATCCATGATGCGCTACTGTGAAAAAATTTTAAATCGGAAAAATCAATATACCTTTAACAACTATTGGGAAGTTGATGCCCCCCTGAGCCTGATATGGAAAGAGTTGATGGATTATCAAAAATGGCCTGCCTGGTGTGTGGGGTTGGAAAGGGTTGAAAAACTTGACTCCTTTGAGCATCTTCAAAAAGGCAATACCATCCGATCCAGCTGGAGGGGAAGCCTTCCCTATACCATTACCATTGATGCGTTCATCACGGATTTTCTTCATCCATCGTCTTTATCCTTTACGGTCACCGGTGATTTGTCAGGAGAGGGTGTCTGTTGTTTTTTATGCGAAAGGGAGAATTCCGTTATTCATTTTACCTGGAACGTCTCCCCCACCAAACCATGGATGAAGCTGGGAGCGTTTTTTGCCAGGCCAGTTTTCATAGAAAATCATAATCATATATTGGAACAGGCCATAACCGGGTTCACACGCATGGTTGCAGACAAACAATTTTATGATAAAAATCACGGGGGCAAAAATTCATTAAAACTCCTTAAATATAGGCAAAAATAGAAATTCAGCAGATACTAAGTACCCGAGCAACTATTCTTCGGGATAAAATTCATAGATATCAACTATATATGTTCATAGAATACTGAAAAACATATGTGTGGGTACTTACGATACCTGAATGGCCCTTCTGAAGGGAATCTATAACTTCCTTTTGGCTGTTTCCAATACAAGACAAAACACCAAGGCCTGTGACAGTCACCCTGGTTTCGTCAACATTTTGCCCCATCTATACAATTCCTCCATTGACGCCAAGAACCTGACCTGTGATGTAGGATGCCTGGTCAGAACAAAGGAAGGTTACGGCTGAAGCAACCTCCTGGGGAGTCCCTGCCCGTTTCATGGGAATGGTTTTTACAATTTCTTCCAGGGGAAGATGTTCTACCATCTCGGTCTCAATGAAACCCGGGGAAACGGCATTCACTGTTATATTTCTTGAAGATACTTCCCTGGAAAGGGCTTTTGTGGCACCGATGAGACCTGCCTTGGAAGCGGAATAGTTAATCTGGCCTGCCTGGCCCATCTGGCCCGAGGTTGAGGTGATATTAACAATCCTTCCAAAGCGCTTTCGAATCATTTGTTTAACCACAAGGCGGGTGACATTGTAAAACCCAGTGAGGTTTGTATCTATTACCTGCTGCCAGTTCTCCTTGGTCATCCATACCATGAGTGTATCGTTGGTAATCCCGGCATTGTTTACCAGAATTTCGATTTGTTTATGTTTTTCCAGGATGGTTTTTACCCCTGCTTCTGCCTGGTCCTGGTTTGCCACATCAAAGCAGATGATTTCACCACTTCCTCCGGCATCTTCAATGGCGGACAGCGTTTCTCTGGCTGCGGTCTCATTCTTGACATAGTTGATAAATACATGTCTGCCGGTTGCGGCAAGATTCAATGCCACTTGGCGGCCTATCCCCCTGCTGGCACCTGTTACCAGCGCAACTTGATTTCGTGGGGCTGCTTCTTTTGAATTTGACGATTGGCTCATGGGTTTTAATTTCCTTTCATGGCGGTGAGTATCAGACTGGCATTTACTCCACCAAATGCGAAGTTAATAGGAGTTCGACGATAATAAACTACCAAATTAAAATTTTTATAATGCAATATCAGCACATTAAACTGGACATAGTGGTAGCCTATTGAGTCAGTTCGAGTTTGGATTGATAATTACAGGCTTTTTCCGGACTGCCGGTTTTTGAAAGTTTTCTGACAATGTTTGTGACAAGCATTGCTGATCAGATATCCATATTAATAGCGGTCAGTCGTTCTGCTCCGGGTAAAAAAGAGGGGGCGCATTCCCATCTTCCCGGCACCCTCTATAAGTTACTGATTTTATTGAGTCGATAATAAATTGGCTTAAAAATTATTTCTCTACATATCAAAGGCTTAAAACTCCGACCGGGAAAATGGGAATGCGCCCAATACAAGAACCTTGAGGTTTTCATTAATCAGATTGCGGAAGATACGAGTTTGTAAAAAAAATGGAAAGAGATTGAAAGTAAGAACTTGGACAGAAAAAGGAAAAAGCATAAGGTCATGATTAATATATAAAAAGGCACCGAATGTCAAATAAAATGTCAATTGGCTCAAACCGGTTAAAGCAACTATGGCGCTACAAATCAAATTTTCAAAGAACTATTTTTCGAAACCCAAGTATTTATTGATTGACAAAAATATTTTAAGTATATAATTATCTATGACCGCAAAAGACAGTTGGATTTTACCAAGCATTCTTTTGCATCTATAGAAGGTGGGGGCTATTGTCAGTATCATCACGAGCATGAAAGTCTCTGTCATTTTCATTACAATGACGGACACTCAGGCATATGGCAAGAATGTGAAGAGTGCCGAGATTTGGTTGGGGAAAATAATTTTAAGGGTTACTTTCATGATCCCAACAATGTGCCAAGATATTAATTTTGTACTTGTGATGGATCCGAGGGTTGAGCAAAAAAATAGGGCCAAAAACTGCTTAAAAAACACCGAACTCGAATACATCAGTTGGTACTTTCATTTTTTGTTCTTTATCTGTGATGTTTGGTTTAAATGAATAAATTCAAGCATATATATATCGAATATTCGAATAAATTCCTAATATTTAGCGATTCGATAAAAATTTAACTTGCTGTTTTTATTTAATTTTATTGAAAATAATGCTGTTTGACAATATTTATTATCAAACGTTTCTCTTAAAATGCTATTATATCAGGCCTTTAGTTTTTTGACACCCCAGGTTTAAACCTTAAAACCGGACGAATTAACTCAAAAAAGGAGATTGTTGATCAGATGAAAAATAGTTTATTAATTTTAACATGTTGCTTGATTACTCTATGCATTGGCGGATGTGTAACAACTCAACCCCAAAATGACATCATTGATAACAGAAATACTTTAACCTTGGGAAGCGTGCAACGGAATATTAAAAAAGGTGTATCTCAAACCGAAGTTATTACGACCCTTGGTTCTCCAAATATAGTGACAAATGACGGAGGCAAAGAAACTTGGGTATATGATAAAATATCAACATTAGCTACAGCAAGCGAAATTAAAGGTGGTGTAGTAGGTGCTGGTTTTGGAGGGGCTGCCATTGGTGTTGCTGGCATCTCAGGTAGTCAGTCAAATAGCTCTACTTCCCAAAAAACATTAACTGTTATTATTAAATTTGATACTTCAAATGTTGTAGAGGAAGTCCTGTATCACACAAGCAAATATTAGAAAGGAAACATGAAATACTTACTTTTAGTTCTGCCAATTTTTATTATTGTTGGATGTGCTGGAAAATCGATTGTAGAACGTTCAACCAGGTCCCAGTTGGAATTGCGAGAAATGCAAAGCGAAATGGTCAATTCAACAGATAATAAGCATATCTGTAAAATAATTGTCCAAGTATTGCAAGATGACGAATATACTATAGATAATCTTGCTTTGGATTTGGGTTATTTTACTGCCACTAAAGAGATAGATGGTGGTAAAGAAAAGTACAAAGCTGGTATTGAAGATATTTATTACCCTATTGCTATATATAAAGCTTCACAACTCGGGCGGAATATCTTGGAAGTAAAAGCGACTATTAGTGTGAGAATTCAAAAGGATAATTCAAAAATAAGGTCATCGTTTATCTCAACTTTGAGAGATAAAGACGGGAAAACATTATCTATTAAAACTATTGATGATCCCAAATTCTATCAAGAGTTTTATGCAAAAGTTAGCAAGGCCATATTTTTACAAAATAACGCTTTATAAATGGCTAAGGAATCGAAATCTGGTGTTAGAAGCCTGACCAAATTATAGCATATGCCGTAATAATTGATACTAAAATATCAAATAGCTTCTATGTATGATTCCACGCTGTCCATCAGAAAAATTAGATCCGGACAGAATTATAGTTGAATTTCACGCAAGAACAGGTCATAAATCTAAAATTCAATGGAATTCAAAAACTTTGGGTGTAATTAAACCTATGACCGCAAACGGCGGTTGGCATTTATTTTGCAGGTGAAGAACAGAATAGCGCAGAAATTTTTACCATCAAGTCAACATCACTTATCATTTTTTTAATTGCTGACAGTATTTCGTCGTTGTTCTTTGCAGCATTTGCCATTTCTTCCTGTACCATATGAGCATCAATTTGTGAAAACCTTTCTTCCAGGCTCGAACATCCGTTGAGAATAATTTCCATATACCTGTCGTTCTTTAAGTTCTGTACCAGTGGCGTATCTGCAAGAATCGTTTTCAGCAATTTGTTTAACGAAACCATGCCAGTTTTTTTCGGCCTCGTCGTTTCTCATCCCTGAAAAACCTCTCCAGAAGATTGTTCGTCCTCTGTGGTTGAATGGTTCGAACTCCATCCGGGGTGGTGATCAGTATCGGGTCGGCAAATAATTTTTCCCAATATTTATCGATCTGTGCAACCATGTTGGCGTAGGTTTTCTTTCTGTGTTTATTGCCAGTAAGCCATTTCCTGAATTCAGTCACTTTTTCTTCAATACTTTTCATGTCTGTGGAATCACCATTATCGTTAATACCGTTTTTGCCTTCGGGAAGAGCAATACGCATGACAACGCAGCTTGTCAAAAACATCTGCCTTTACTTCCAGATTTTTGGCAAGATCATGGAGGCGCTTATCCTCTACGATTTTTGTGACTACTTTGTATAATTGAACAAAAGGCCTATTGGCATTTACAGAATCGCTGAGGTTTATCTCTATAATTTGTTCCAATAACCGATGAACCTCTTGAATGCGTAGATAAAAATCAAGGTGCACACGGTCAAAAGGGAATCCATAGCCATTGGACTGGCTCGAATAATCAAATATCCAATGGACTAAAGCATATGCAATAATCATGGGGATATGATCGAAATCAGTTGCCTGCCAATTTCCATTTTGAAGGCTTTCAATGATACCGTCGATATCGTGGCAGGTCTGATCGATTTTTTGCTCAAGATATTTGGCCTGCCTTCTCAATGTCGGTCGAACTTTGAGTCTCCGTAATCGTTTTTGAAAAGAGCTATATTCATCAGCCAGCAGGTCCTTACCAATATCGCGCAAGAAATGAAAATGACATATGAAATCGGGGGTATCCGGGAAGACTTCTTCTACCGCAAGGATAATTCCTTTGCCCATATCGTGTACGAGTGCTCTTGGTTCTCCATATTGTTCTTTTATGCCGCGGAAAAAGGGAATGAGCGCATCTTTTTTCTCTGAAGAAATTTTGAATGTATCCAAGACCAGTTCTGAGAGTCCGTCAAGGCCACAAAATAGATTGGGACTATCCCCTTCACATGTCCCGTCCACATGGAGAATGTATCCGCCCCTACTCGTTAAAAAGTTTTGTAAAATCGGCCTACTTTGCCGGTGAGTTAAGGCAAGATAAATGATGAACTTACGACCCAGATAGCTGATTTCTCGTTCAGAGATAAATACATTCTTCGCAGCCAGTTCGGTCATGATCTCCTGATTGCTGCGACAATGGACAAAAAGCGCAAACCCCACCTCAATGATGACATCGTACCCAAATCTCCCACCTTTGGGTACGAGGGTTTTAAGCTGTTCGGAGTTGAAAGTCCCGTGACCAAGGGGACAATACGATACCGCGTACTTGGCAAAAAAGGCACCGATGTCCATGGTGACCACAGTCTTTTTATCGGTTTTTTGAATATGGAGAGTAGAATCACACACAGGACATTTTTGTATTTCGGAGTAAAAATGCAAAGTCGGCTTTTCCCGGAACAACACACCTGCTCGGATGGCGCAAGTCATATTGGTGATAAAACTTTTGAGCAGTTTCAAGGCCTGGAATCCGGAATTTTTTTTAAAAGGCCATGATACTCCATAAAGCTTTGTATCTGGGTTAGTTTCAGTTTACTTTTTTTAATTTTCGGCAGGGACAAAATGTCTTCTGCTGATATGCTGTGTTGCTGGATGATGGCAACCAGGATCATAACCGCCTCAAAGTCCGAAATAGTAATAACAGCAGATCTGCTGATAAGGGACTTCCTTTTCTGTACTTGTATTTCGTATACCGAAGTGTCATCGGAGAAGTAGACATAAACACCATCATGTTTTTCACGGTATATGCCTGGACATTTTCGAAAATGATGTAAGAAGGATTGCGGAGCAAGGCCAAGAATTTCACCAATTTGTCTCCCTGTAAGGCCATCAGGTGCTGAAGAGACTAAATATATAATGGTTTTTTTAAGATTGCCGTGTTTAGAGAAACCAACCTTCTTTAATCGCCATAGGCCATAATCATTGAAATGAGGTATCTCTGGCAGAGCGTAATATTTCCCGTTTTGATTGTAACTCGTGTAGGTCTTCCATAATTTAAGTTTTGCTTGAGCAGTTCTGGACGAGCATTCCAGGATTGACACAAGTTTGTTGATCGTAAAAATTTTTTCTTTCTTGATTATTGATCTGGCAAAATCAAGTTTTTTGGAATTGATAATAGCCACCATTTCACCTCTTCTTAGTATATGGTATGATGTTAAATAATATCATATACTACGAAGAAAAAAAAGAATTGAAATAATTGATTAAAATTCAAATGCTTGGTAAAATCCAACTGTCCTTTGCGGTCATAGCTATATCATATACTACGAAGAGGTGAAATGGTGGTTATTATCAATGACATGGTGAAAAATTCTGTGCTGCTCTGTTCTTCTATTGCAAAATAAATGCCAACCGCCATTTGCGGTCATAGCAATAAAATGAGCAAATTGGAAATTTTTGATTGGGCAACGGAACCTTTGCAGGCAATACCATAGTACGGCTAATGCCTGCTTTCATATGTTTTACAGCTTGAGTTTTAATAAACGCATTGAGTTCAGGTTCATCACAATCGAAAGATGTTCGATCATGTTTAGATTTGTTTAGCTCTTTGAAATTTTTAGTCCAACTCATTTAGAAGCCGTTTTTCTCGGTAAATTCAGCCGCTTTAATCAAGGCTGTATTTGGCTCTTTAGCCTTTTCACAGGCGGTCAGGAATTGGTCAAATATGTTGTCCTCAAGGACAAGACTCTCATGCTGCGCGATAACATGGGTTGAGTTTTCATCCATTAACCTGACCACATATTCTGTAAGACTTTTTAGTCCCAAAAGGGCTGATGCCTTTTCAGCTTTGGCTTTTATGTCTTCATCAAGTCTTATATCTAATCGTGCAGTTGCCATATGGACCTCCTCTTGTACGGATTGTTTCCGTATCTTTTTGTAAGATAACACTTCAATTGGCAAACTGCAACTATGTATGGAAATCTTATCTACATAATGCAATGCTCGGGCTTGATCATAACGTCGGCCACCTTGTGGTGGAATTTTAAAATATAAAAACAATACTTTTATTCCAGGTATTTATGATGGAAACAAATTTCTCTCCCGTATAGTGGCCCATCTTATGATCAACCCCCAATGCCCCATCCCAGAGTGGCAGATGTTGTGACCAAGCCCATACCCTATACGGCGGCCCCTGCAAATCCTGCTCCTGTTACATTTTTGTTTTTAATCATGCAGGGGTGCACTGTTTTGAGGTTTTTTTTGTTCAAAATTGGTGGGTTTGTGGAAATTTCTCCCAGGATTTTTAAGGCATATCCTATGGCGCATTCAGGTTTTCATATTTTTATTGGTGGCAGAATCTATGTTTTTATGTGCTAAAGATTTGATGTGACTTCAGCAACAGGTTGTCAGTGGCCGTAACAATATGCTGATAGACCTCTGTATTTATCCTGTTATAGCATTCTACATTCTCCTTAACGGGCGTGAAGGTGTCCTTCCTGCGGACCATATTGTCAATGGCCTCCTGCCTGTCCTTGTATATGCCCAGCGCCAGGGTGGCGCAAATGGCAGCCCCCAGGCCGGCGGAACCGTTGACCACGTTCCGATGGGCCGGAACCCCGAAGACATCGGCAAAGATCTGCATGAACAGATCTCCGTTTGAACCGCCGCCGCTGAGCACGATATTGGTGAGTGGCACCCCCATTTCGTCACACATGGCCTGGGCATTATTCTTCATGGTCATGGCAATGCCTTCCAGAACCGAGCGGAACATATGCGGTCCTTTGTGAGTGCTGTTAAAACCGATCATCATTCCGCGTTCATGGAGACGGGACGGCTGGGGCAGCCAGTGGAGAACCGTATAAAGCCCGTCACATCCCACCGGGACATCCGCCGCCACGACGTTCATATAAGCCTCGGGGGAAAGATTCATTTTTTTTGCTGCCGTGACGATGTCGGAACCCAGCAACTCTTTCACCCATGTGACAGTGGCCATCCCTCTGCGGATGCCGCTGCTCTCATAAAGAAATTCTCCGGGTACGGCTGCCGGGTTGCTCCAGTAGTTCACTGAATCGGCATTAAAGGCTGTTCCCGTCATCATGGAAGTGATGTAGGTGCCCAGTGAGACAAGAACGGTGCCATCGTTTACAAGACCTGCACCCAATCCTTCCACGGCCTTGTCATTTGCTGTGGACACGACGGGAATACCCGCAGGTATCCCTGTGGATTTGCAGGCTTCATGGGAAATGTTTCCCAGCACCGTTGAAGGAGCAATCAGTTCAAACAGCATTTTCCGGGGGGTCGTGTATGCGTCAAATCGTTCACCGTCTTCATACCACTCCAGCGTGTCGGGGTCCATGGGCCATGGTCCCACGTAATTGGCTCTGGTATCCGTTGTTTCCCCGGTCAGCCGGTGCGTCAAATACCCGGTGCTGGTGGTCACATAACGCACTGAGTCATCTTCATGCTGATAGGGACTTGCCAGGCGAAGATCCATCCAGCTTTGCACGGGAGATGCCAGATTACCATCCCGCCGTATCAATGCCCGGCAGCAGCGTATTGAGCACAGGCCCACACCGATAATGTTGTTTTTATCTCCTTTGAATTTTTCAAACATGCCATGACAGGCTGTTTTCAGGCTTTCCCACAGATCATCGCCAGGATGTTCAGCCCGGGTATCATCATAAAAATGAATGGGGCGTAGTTGAACGGTCTGAGAACAGATTTCATGACCGGCCGTATCGAATACAGCCAGTTTGGTACTCTGGGTACCGCCGTCAATTCCAATTATATATTTTTCCATCTCAATTCCTTAGCAAAAAGGGGCTTGATCATAACGTCGGCCACCCTGGGGTGGGTTAAAATCACCGCATCAAATATCCGCCATCCACAGTTAAAACGGTACCGTTCACATAGTTGGATGCATCACTGGAAAGAAATACGCAGGCCCCCATGAGATCGACGGGCCAGCCCCAGCGATCGGCAGGAATATGGGAGAGAATTTGTGCATTGCGTTCATGGTCGTTCCGGGTTTGTTCCGTGAGCTTGGTGGCAAAGTAACCCGGGGCAATGGCGTTCACCTGGATATTGAATTGCGCCAGTTCATCACACATAGACTTGGTTAATCCAACGATACCGTGCTTGGTGGCGGCATAGGCCGGAGACCACTGCCCGCCCAGGAAAGAATAGAGGGAAGCAATATTCACAACCTTACCGCTTTCTTGTTCGATCATATGCTTGCACGTTTCATGGGTCATCTCAAACGCTGCGGTAAGGTTGACGGATACCATTTTATCCCACTCTTTTCGGGTGAATTTCTTCACGTCTTCTTTGTTGATACAGAGACCAGCACAGTTCACCAGGATATCGATGCTTCCCCAGGAGTTCACACATTCATCCACAACTCTTTTACATTCACCCTCTGCCGTGATGTCTGCGTAGACATATTTATAGGCCGTGCTGCATTCAACCCATTGCCTGGTTTCAGCATCATCATCCAGCATACTGACGGCCATCACGTTTGCTCCTGCCTTGGCCAGAGCAACGGAAAAAGCCTGTCCCAACCCGCTGTTCCCGCCTGTGACAATGGCGTTTTTTCCTTTCAGTGAAAAAAAGTCCATATTAAAATCGGTTATATTCATATCACTCCACTTTTTATCAGATATATTTCTCGGATCTATAGATCAAAATTTTATCCATCAGCATGTCTATGAATTTTAGGGCATCCCCTTGCACAACGATATCCGACAGACTGCAAATGGGGGCATTGGCCGCTGTATTGATCGAAATGATTGTTTCAACATGCCGTAAGCCTGCCATGTGCTGCGTGCTTCCGTGTATCCCCAGAGCCATATACAACCTGGGAGAGACTGTTTTCCCGGATTGGCCAACCTGTATGCTTCTTGGTGCGATCCCCTGATCGACGAGTTTCCGGCTGGCCGCAACCGTTCCGTTCAATGCATCAGCCAGACGGTAAAGTTCCGGGAAACTGTCTTTCACCCCGCCCCCGCCGGAAACGAGGATCTCACTGTCTTGGATCTCACAGGTCTGTTGGTTCTCCTTGACATGCAGGCGTTTTACAGCACTGGGGGACCTCACAGGTTTGGTATACTCGGAAACAACTGTTTGCAGGGGCTCCACCGGCGTATGGGCAAAGGCGTTCGGCCTGATGCTCATCATCACTGGACCCTTACCTGTATGGTGAAACCCCTCAAGAATTTTTCCTGAACATGCAGGGCGGATGATGACAATTTGCTCTTTGTCCCTTTTAATATCTGTCACGCCTGCCACAAGACCTGTTCGCAACCTTTTGGCCAGGCGCAGGGCAATCATCTGCCCCAAGCTGGTAGCCGGAATCAGGATACTGTCAAAGCAATTTTTTCGGTGCAGATTTTCCAGGACATCACATATCTGTCGAGGATCAAAACCGTTCACAATCCCTTGGGCCACACGGATGATATGATGAAAAGATCCCAAAAGACCATCCAAAGAATCTTCCAAAAGGACCGCATGGGATTCAAATTGCCCCTGGCCGTACATGCGAAGGGCTACCTCCAGAAGATCTGTGGTATTCCCTCTCTTTTCAGTGTCCTGAAAAATGCACGTTTTTTTCATATTAAAGAAAACCTTTCTGTTTTAAAAAGTTGAAAACGAAGGAAATGCCCTCTTCATCATTTTTAACAATATGCCTGTCCTTTTCCTCATATGTTTTCGGATAGGTTTTCACAACTTGTGTGAGTGATCCGGCTGATCCTACTTGTGTGTCAGAAAAACAAAGGTCCTTGTTGGTGATGATGACCAATTCATCTGAAACGTCCCGCCGCATGTCCGTTAATTTGGGATAGGGTAGTTTATAACCGCTCTCCCGGGTTAGACTTAATACGCAGGGCATGGCCATTTCATAGGTGGCGACTCTTTTCTCATCCTCAACATCAAAAACAGCCCGTGTGCTGTCGAACCCATGGGGGGCGATGCCGAAGATCCCCATCATTTGATTCAGACCAAGGATTTCTGCCAGTTGCACAGGCACATGGGCAATGCCACCCTCCCATGAATGGGTGCCTGTCAACAGGCAGTCAAAAGGGCGGGTGGCGATATACCTTCCCATCACCTCACTTATGACAAAGGAATCGCTGCCGTCAAACATAGGATCGCAAATCAGGGTTCCCCTGTCCACGCCAAGCCTCAGCAGATCTTCCATGTGGGGACGTACAGACGGGGGGCCCATACTGACAACCTCAACAAAGCAGTCCGGATCACTGGCCTTCACCTTAAGGGCAAAGGCAAGTGCGCAGACATCATCCGGATTCAGAATTATCCTGACAGTTTTGCCGGTCAAGGTGTTGTTTCCAGCACCACAGACCATGCTGTCCATATCCGGAACAAATTTGACAACACAGATAATTTTCATGATAATTTGTTTACCGCTTGGTTCTTTTACATTCCTTTTCGTTGCCTTTTACACCCAATACGCCTGGGGCACCCTTGGGCGGCGTGGTCATCTGGCCCACCCGCCAGTCGTGACGGGTGGCCCCTGTTATGACCCAGCCAGCGAAAGGTTATTTCTGGTATTTAGCCCCTTCTTCCTGGGGATAGATGGTGCCAAAATTCATAATCCCCTTTGGATCAAAGACCTCTTTAAGCTTTTCAAGCATGTAGTAGGCAGAGCCATGCTCTTCCATGGTCCATTCATTTCTGAATTTACCGATCCCGTGGTGATGACACATGGAACCGCCTAATTTAAGGGTCTCTTCCACGATGATTCTTTGCATGGGATGGTGATAAACCCTCATTTCATCCTCGGGTGCGCAGTGAATATGGTAGTTGTACACAAAGTACATGTTGGTTCCATTAATATAACTATGGGAAGAGTGACCGCCCAGCATGGTAAGATCATGGACCCGGGGATATTCCTGTTTTATCCTCTGCATCACCTTAGTGTAGATTTTGGGTATTGTTTCCCAATCAGCTGATATTTCTGTGGTAAACCCGGCGTGGGAATCGTTTTTCTTCATTCCCTCGAATTCATCGTCAATGTCTCGCTGGGACCAGTTCAGATTGTTGAACCAGTCCTCAATCAGCCCAGAGTCCACCTGTTCGATGATGCCGTCTTTGAATTTTTCCGCAGCCTCTTCAATGGCCTGACAGGTGGCCTGGACAATACCTTCAGGGCCTTCGGCCATAAACAAAAGAACGCATTCGTTTTTATAAAAATGGTAAAAATGCTGGGCAGCATCCTCTTCAGAATAGGTCCGTGCCACAGAAGGACGAAATCCGTTTACCATCACCTCTCGCAGCGCTTTGATTCCCGTTTCCACATCTTTGACAAGATAGCCGTAAAACCGGTTGTTTTCAGGATAGTACCTGAAAATTTTAACCGTCACTTCGGTGATGTAGCAAAGAGATCCTTCATTTCCAATGGCAATATGTCTGATATCAGGGCCACCGGATCTTCTGGCAACATTTTTTATCCGGGAGATGTGACCATCGGGAAACACACATTCCAAACCGACAACCATGTCTTCAATGCCCCCGTAGAGGGTTGAAAATTGACCGATGCTTCGTGTGGCCACAAGTCCGCCGAATTTTGCCACGGGTTTTGACTGGGGGGAGTGACCGGAGGTGAATCCTTGTTCTCTCAATTCATCTTCCAGTTCCTGGAGAGGTACGCCCGCCTGTACAGTGGCTTGCATGTTATAAGTATCGATCTTCAGGATTTTATCCAGATGGAGCGCATCGACAACAATGGTGTTTTCCTTCCAGTTTTCCAATCCCCCTTCTGTTGCTGTCTTTCCCGCCCGGGGAATGACATTCAGCCCGTTTTCATTGCAGAACACCAGCACATCGCCGACCTCTTCAGCCGATTTGGGATATACAATCGCTGCAGGCAGGGGAACATCCAGGGCCCGCCGGACTTTTGCGTACTTCTTATACCTGTCCGCCGAGGCATCATAAAGGTCTTCGCTGTCGGTATTGACCTGCGATGGGGTCAGTAGTTTACCCAAGTTTTCAATAATTTCATTTTTGTCCAATTTTGGACCTCCTGAGTCTAAAGGGTGGGGCTATATAACGACTTCGGCCCCTTTGGCCCGCCAACTGTGACGGTTGGCCGGTGCAGTGATCAAGCCCGAAGAATCATTTGACCCCACGTATTTGCTGATTGGTTAAATATTAAAGATCCCCGGCTAAACTGTCAATAAAAAAGAAATATTTCCATTATGTCGATTAAAGTTGGCACTTTATGGAAAGTTTTCCATTGCTTTTTTTCATATAAAAGACCCTAAAACTCAATAAACACAGACTTCTTGGGCGATTTCTGCCCTTTACACCTTTCTGGGAAGCGTGGTAGGGTTTATCAACATTCAAGGGAGTGGTCACAACATGGGTCCCTTTGCCCCGCGGCCCCTGTTGTGATCAAGCCTTCATTCAACAACAGCCTTCAGGACGATTATGATTACCATAGATTTAGACGCGCTTAACCCGCTGGAAAAACAAATACACGAACAGATGACCCGCCATAGCAAGATGATGTCGACCATACGGATTAATCAGGCAGCTGAATTCTGCCACTGTTCGGTGTCAAAAATATCCAAGTTTGTCAAAAAAGTGGGGTTCAGCAACTATAAGCAATATCTTGACTTTTTATACGGAAAAGATATCAGCCCCATGGACAGTTCAAATGAATTAAACCGGGTCAGATCGTTCATCGATTCCTTTGAAACAGCCATGGTCATGGAATTGTTAGCCTTGATTGACCGCCATGATAAAATTGCCCTGTTCGGATACGGCCCCTCATTCCTCTGTGCCCGGTATTTTGAGTACAGATTCCGCAACTGCTCGGATAAAACCTTCATGGCTGTTTCAGATGAGATCACCCTGAACAATATGGTGGACGAATCAACGCTCCTATTGATTATTACGGAGACAGGGCGTTTTCTCTCCTTTCAGGATGTATATGCTGGGGCAAAACAAAAAGGCGCCAGGGTGGTCATCATTGCAGAGGAATACAATACGGAACTGTTTAACCAATGTGATCGAATATTCTGGCTTTCTCCGACCTCCCAGCCAATGCATCTCCAACCCTATGAAAAATCACGGACCCTTTTTTTTATTTTTTTTGAGGAAATAATTCAAAGGTTACTCCAAAGAAGGTACGTCACGATCAATGAAGATTCCTGAAGTCATGACAAAGTGGGTAGCCGAAGCCTCCAACCGGGAAAAGGGGAATGCGTCCCATCGTATTGTGCGTGGAACCTTACCCCATAAACCAGGGTAACCCTTGCCCGGTGTGCCACACATAAAAAAAATTAGCCGTGGATAGAAAGAACTTGACTGAAATCCATTTTTGTTTGATATATAATCAGTTTAGTTAAGAGCTAATGAAAGGGCTAATATGTCTATCTACGAAAATGCGGGCACCCTGTTTCTGGGGACACGTTTAAAACGATTGAGTGATCAATTTTTATCGGATTTATCAAGGATTTATCAAGGGGCTGGCATTTGCTTTGAGTCAAGCTGGTTTCCGGTTTTTTATTTGCTGGACACCAGGGAGGATGTGACCATCTCAATCATTGCAAAACAGTTGGAAATAACCCATTTCGGGGCAAGTCAGATGGTGACTTCCCTGAAAAAAAAGGGGTTTGTTGAGATATTCCAGGTGCGTGAGGGTGAGCTACCCAAGGCTAAAGCCCTTGGGCTTCAGAATTGAGTTTCCCGTTTCATAGACTCTGTTACGCACCAGACGCCTCCACGGGTTTTTAGTTAGTTCCGACTATGCTCCACAGCCGGACAAGTCAATATTTAGTGCGGTTCTTAGGGAAAGTCAAGTGCTTTTCTAAGAACTGCTAAAACAAAACTTATATCCCAAGACTAAAGCATTGGGTTTTACGGCCTAAAGGCCAGAGGTATAAGAACCGATATCACCCATTCGGCCCTTTTAAAAATATTACAGAAAAATGGTTTTAGACTCACGGAAGTAGAAAAAACAGATGCACAAGAGAAGACCTGCATGGGGCTGTCCCGACATTTTAAAAAGGGGCTTGATTACAAAGTCGATTTCATTGACCCTGCACCGGTGTCAATGGCGGCTGGCGTGTTCAAGTTCTGAAAAGGAAAAATAATTATGATGAAAAATATGGATGTATCCAATGCAATGACCATCAAGATGGACGAAATTTTTACAACGCTTCCAGACATGCCCGATTTTGAGGAAGGCATCAGAAGAGCCCCCAAAAGACCCATGCCTCTCAATAAGGGGGAAATTGCCCTGGCCCTGAAAAATGCCCTACGATATCTGCCTGAAGCCTGGCACAACACCTTGGCCCCGGAGTTCCTGGATGAACTTCTCACCTATGGGCGTATCTATGGATATCGTTTTAGACCGGTGGGTCGTATTTCTGGAAAGCCCATTGAGCAATACAAAGGAAAATGTGTGGAAGGGCAGGCCTTCCAGGTGATGATCGAAAACAATTTGGACTTTGAAATCTCATTGTATCCTTATGAACTGGTAACCTATGGCGAAACCGGTCAAGTGTGCCAGAACTGGATGCAATATCGTATTATCAAGAAATATCTTGAAAATGTTACCCAGGACCAGACCCTGGTGGTGGAATCGGGCCATCCCCTGGGCCTTTTTAAATCCGCTCCCACCTCCCCAAGGGCCATCATTACCAACGCCATGATGATCGGGCTTTTTGATGACCAGGAAAACTGGGAGCGGGCCATGTCCCTGGGGGTTGCCAACTATGGACAGATGACGGCCGGGGGTTGGATGTACATCGGACCCCAGGGCATTGTTCATGGCACCTATGGTACTCTTTTAAATGCGGCCCGCATGGAGCTTGGGGTGGCCGAAGATGGGGATCTCACCGGAAAGTTCTTTGTCACCTCCGGGCTTGGGGGGATGAGCGGTGCCCAGGGCAAGGCCATTGAGATTGCCAACGGGGTGGGCATCATCGCCGAGGTGGATCTCTCCCGCATACAGACCCGATTTGATCAGGGCTGGGTGAGCCAGATCACCCGGGATGCGGGCAAAACCTTTGCGGCGGCAAAAAAAGCAGTGGCAGAAAAGAAGGCCGTGGCAATTGCCTTCCATGGCAATGTGGTGGATCTTCTGGAGTATGCCGTTGACAACAACATTTCCATTGAGCTTTTGTCCGATCAGACCTCCTGCCATGTGGCCCATGGCGGTGGATATTGTCCCCAGGGGTTAACCTTTGAGCAGCGCACTGACATGCTCAAGAATGATCCCGAGGGTTTTACAAAAAAGGTGGATGCTTCCCTTGTGCATCATTACACTCTAATTAAAACCCTGGTGGACCGGGGAACCTATTTCTTTGATTACGGCAATGCCTTCATGCGGGCTGTTTTTGATGCCGGGGTCACCGAAATCTGTAAAAATGGGGAAAATACCCTGGATGGATTTATCTTTCCCTCCTATGTGGAAGATATCATGGGGCCGTTGATGTTTGATTATGGATATGGGCCGTTTCGGTGGGTGTGCCTGTCCGGCAAAGAATCTGATCTTTTAAAAACCGACCAGGCAGCCATGGCCTGCATTGATCCGGACAGACGATCCCAGGACAGGGACAATTATATCTGGATCAGGGATGCACAAAAGAACAAACTGGTGGTGGGAACCCAGGCCCGTATTCTCTACCAGGATGCCATGGGCCGGGTGACCATTGCCCTGAAATTCAACGATATGGTTAGAAAGGGCGAAATCGGTCCTGTGATGTTGGGAAGGGATCACCACGACACCGGTGGCACGGATTCTCCTTTCCGGGAAACGGCCAATATTAAAGATGGCAGCAACATCATGGCTGACATGGCCATTCAGTGCTTTGCCGGTAACTGTGCCCGGGGCATGAGCCTTGTGGCCCTTCACAATGGTGGGGGCGTGGGTATTGGCAAGGCTATCAACGGTGGATTCGGCCTGGTGCTGGACGGCAGTTCCCGGGTGGACGACATCATCCGTAGGGCTATACTCTGGGATGTCATGGGCGGGGTTGCCAGACGCTCCTGGGCCCGGAACGAACATTCTATGGAGACCTGTGTGGAGTTTAATGACATGTGCAAGGGGGAGGCTCACATCACCATTCCCTACCTCACCGATGAAAAGATGATTGCCGATCTGGTGGACAAAAAATATAAAAAGTAGGGTCAGGAGAAAAATATGAATGGAAATCTGATCGTAAAGAATGCCTCCCAGGTGGTCACCTGTAGTGGCTTTAAGGCAAAACAGGGGCAGGAAATGTCCGACCTTGCCATTGTTGAAAATGGTGCTGTGATCATTGAAGCGGGTAATATTAAAGCTGTGGGCAACTCATTCGAGCTGTTAAATGGGTTTGATACCCAGGGGTTTGAGGTGATTGATGCCGCAGGAAAGGCTGTGTTACCGGGTTTTGTAGATTCACACACCCATTTTGTGTTTGGGGGATACCGTCCCGATGAATTTGCCTGGCGTCTTCGCGGGGACAGCTACATGGATATCATGAACCAGGGGGGAGGCATTGCCAATTCGGTCAATGCCACCCGAAACGCTTCCCGGGAGGAACTCATGGCCGTGGGGCAAAAACGCCTTGATTCCATGCTCTCCTTTGGGGTCACAACCGTTGAGGGGAAAAGTGGATATGGCCTGGATCTGGACACGGAGTTAAAGCAGCTTCAAGTGATGAAATCCCTTGGTGAAAACCATCCCATGGATATTGTATCCACCTTTTTGGGTGCCCATGCCACCCCCCCTGAATTCAAGGGAAGACCGGATGATTTTATTGATCATGTCATGGATATGCTTCCTGAAATTGCAAAACAGCAACTGGCGGAGTTTTGTGATATTTTCTGCGAAAAGAATGTTTTTTCCGTGGAACAATCCCGGAAATTGCTTTCAAGGGCCAAAGACCTTGGATTCAAGCTCAAAATCCATGCCGATGAGATTGTGCAGTTCGGTGGGTCAGAACTTGCCGCCGAGCTGGGAGCCATTTCTGCAGATCACCTTCTCCAGGCATCGGACCAGGGAATAAAGGACATGGCCCGGGCCGGGGTGGTGACAACTCTGCTGCCAGGCACGGCATTCAGTTTAAAGGAAGACTATGCCCGGGGACGATACATGATAGACCAAGGGTGCGCCGTGGCCCTGGCAACGGATTTTAATCCCGGTAGCTGTTTTTCAGAATCCATCCCCCTTATTACTGCCCTTGCCACATTGTACATGAACTTAAGTCCCGAGGAGGCCGTCACGGCCCTGACCATAAATGGGGCTGCTGCCGTTAACCGTGCCCAAAGCATTGGAAGCATCGATGTGGGAAAACTGGGGGATCTGGTGATTCTGGAATTTCCCTCCTATCGCTTCATTCCCTATCATGTCGGCGTTAACACCGTTGAAACGGTTATTAAAAGGGGGGAAACGGCTTTTTCTAAAAACCGTTGAGTTGCATTCGGTTTGGGCGCATTCCCATTTTCCCGGTTGGAGATTCAACTCTTTGATTTATCAAGATGTTTCATTTTGTATCAATGGATGGTGGCTTAATGAAATCAATGGGTTATATGATGGGCCGGGAAAATGAGAATGCGCCCGTCTTGAGGTATCCGAGATCATGCTCTTTGCAAGTCCCTGATTTTACAAAGTGTCCCGGGTTAGGTGGGTAGCTGATTATTTTTTTAAATAAATGAAATTTTTGCGTATAAATCTTCAACTAAAATTTTCAAATCAATAGAAATTAAATGAAGTTTATCACCATTTTTCAAAATTTCCATTTCCCATTTTTTTCCTGTTCGCCTGTATATCCAAACTTCCATTTCTTTCTGGCTAACCAAAACATATTCTTGTAAAGTTGGAATCTTGAGGTAATTTTGTAGTTTGTTTCCTCTATCAAAATTTTCAGTCGCATCTGATAAAACTTCAACAATGAGTATTGGTCTTTCCTTAACTAATTCATCATTATCATTTGGGTCACATTTTACAAAAACATCAGGATAATAGCAATCCAACCCTGCTGATAATTTCATATCGCTTGAATAAACATCACAGGGAGATTCAAGTAGGTGATTTGCAATATTTCTAAATATGTTACCTGTTATTTTTACATGATTTTCTTTAGCACCAGCCATTGCATATATTTCACCACTAACTAACTCGTGCTTTGTCTCTGCTCTTTCTTCCAGCAACAGATATTCAGCTTTCGTAAATAATTTTCTTTGAGGTAATCCCATTATCTTTTCCTCCCTTCTCGGCATCTCACATCCGAAGTTTTTCCATTCCGCATTCCATTATAACTGCCACGGGCAGACTGGGATTTGGAACCCGGGTTCGCCCATGTTTACAAATCAAGAAAACGGCTGGCCGGAATATTAAAGATTACAGAAAGTTTTTTGGCCGTAGTCAAGCTGATAGATCGTTTGCCGCACTCCATATTAGAGATAATCTGTCGAGGGATATTGTCCAATTTTTTACCAAGTTGATCTTGGGTTAATTGATTGTTTTTACGATAAATACGCATAGTATCACCAGGAGTAGTTATTTCTGCTATCTCTTTGTACCAATCGCTTTCGGTTACCTCGACGTATTCCTCATCTCCTTCATAAATTTTAAGTTCACCGCCATACTCACTCCTGAGCATTTCAAGAATACGGGACGGAATCTCTCCTTGAATATGAATATTAGTACGGGGCGTTTTCACGACTGCCTGCATAATACACCTCTATCTCTATGGTTCCTTCTTCCATGTTCCAACACGCCACCCATTTTCTGGATAAATGGCAATGATATTCAGTGGCAGAAAGCTTGCTGTAGTTAGGCCAATTGTGAAGCATTGGGCCTTTTTCTTTCAAATCATCTACCAATAATCTCATCCTTTTCTGGACATTCACAGGTAATTTCCTGATCCCTTTCAGTATTTTTTTCTTGATGATAACTCGGTAGTTCATGTCTTATTTTGTAATCATTTTTTGAATACAATGCAAGCACAATTTTTTTATCGCTTCTGTAGGGGTGCCGAACAATAAGTTTACCAGCTTTTTTTTCTGCATAACTCCGATTGCCAGTTTTTAACTCATCTGGCTGTGGGAAAAAAGTGGCAGCATCTTCCCAGAATCTGGCGTTCAACTCACTGCTGTTTTTTTTCCGCCATGTACTTGGAAAAGAATTTGGAAAAGTAGATGGTGTGGTTCGGGCAAAAAAACGCCCTTATATTCCAGTGATGCTCTCCAGGGAGGACGTGCATCGTATCCTTTTAAATTTATCTTACCCCTATGATTTGGTGGTGGGACTATTGTATGGATGCGGGCTTCGTTTGTTTGACTGCCTTAATCTCAGGGTCAATAATTTTAGGATCTTTCAGGATATCATGATCTTTTTTTCCCGCCGCTGGGGGAAGCAGGGTCGCAAGGAAAAATTAACAAAAGGTACGACCGGAACCTATCCCTTTTTGTGGTACGCCATCCTGATTTTTACCACAACGCTTTTGCTTTCAGGCTCACTTTTTCTCGTTAATATTTTTGACCCATTCTCCATTTTCGGACGCTTTTCCACCCAGCTTTTTCTGCCGATGGGTGCTACCCTGAACAATGTGCTGGTCAGCATCACCGAGTCTTTCGGGCAATATGTTTTTGCTCCCGTCAATCTGCGACCGCTGCTGTGGTCTGTATTCTGGATTTCCTATGGATGGTTTGTCCTGGTGATCTTCATGTCCTTTTACCATGGCAGGCTTTACTGCAATACCCTTTGCCCGGTGGGGGCATTTTTCAGCCTGCTTTCAAGGCACTCCCTCTTTAAATTTGCCATTGACAGGCAAAAATGCACCACCTGCGGGAAATGCCAGCGCATGTGCCGGAGTCATTGCATGGACCCTGCCATGGGGAAAATTGACGGGGCACGGTGTGTCTCCTGTTTTGACTGCATGGATGTGTGTCCGGAAAATGCCATTGAGTATACAATGAGGCCCCTGTCTCTTAAAGAAAAACAGCGCACCCGCATCGGTAGCGTACGGTTTGAAAGGGACAAATGCCTGGTCTATACCCAGAAAAGGGATTGCGGGACCTGCGCCGAGGTATGCCCCACCCATGCGGTGCACACCATCCTGGAAAACAATATTCATCATCCCCGGCTTATGACCGATGCCTGCATCGGGTGCGGGGCGTGTCAGCTGGTATGCCCCGTCACGCCCAAGGCCATTTATGTGGTGGCGGTGAATATACACGAAAAAGCGGGACTCCCGTTTTTTCAACAGGATACACCCGCTGCCCCCACTGGTGTCATGGGCTCTGATGCGAGTTTTCCCTTTTGATGCATGGTAATGGCAAAATTCGGAGTTGATCATAAGATGGGCCATTTATACAGATGCTGAATTTATATCATCGTCAAGGGTCTGTAATTAAAAAGTTTGTTTTGAACTTGAAAAAGATCGGTTTGAACTGGCAGAGGTTATGAGCAAGACATGAATTTGTTTTCGCCTGATTTGTCCTTTCATTCTCATTCTTTTTATGCACAGGATATCCTTAAAACCAGGATAACGCAAGCCAGATCCTGTCCTTCCATTGAACGGCCTCCCCTGGTTGAATCCCGTTAAAAGACTTGACAAATCACTCATTTCTTAAGATTTATAAAGAAGAATTAATTTTTATTCGGATGCTGAATGGCTAAATCGTATTTGGCAGATAAAAACAATCCATCAGATGAAGGGAGTTGTTATTGCATGCAGATTCTTGAAAATTTTGTTAACGTTGTGGACAGCCTGAGTGATAAAATCGGGCATCTTGTCGGGTGGATGACAACCTTGATGGTCCTCGTCGTATTTTATGATACGGTAATGAGATATGCCTTCAATGTAGGGAATGTTGCCCTGCAGGAATTGGAATGGCATCTTTTTTCCATTGTCTTTTTACTTGGCGCCGCCTATACCCTGAAAGACAATGGGCATGTCCGTGTGGATATCCTCTATGTCAGTCTATCAAAGAAAGCCAAAGCCTGGATTGACTTTTTAGGGGTTTTTGTTTTACTTATCCCCTTTTGCGTGATGGTCATTCTCTCCACCAGGGGATTTATCATGAATTCCTGGGCGGTCCGGGAAGTCTCTCCCGATCCCGGAGGCCTGCCAGCCTATTATATTATAAAATCTATGATTCCCTTAGGGTTTTCCCTTCTCATTGTACAGGGATTATCTGAGGCCGCTAAAAATTTCATGGTCATCATGGGATACAACCGACAGGGAGATGGCTCATAATGGAATTTATCACAGAGTTTTTACCCCTGATTATGTTCGCTGTTGTCTTTGCACTATTGCTCCTGGGATTTCCGGTTGCCTTTACCATTGGCGGCGTTGCCATGGCCTTCGGTCTTTATGGGTTTGGCCCGGGGTTCTTTAACCTGCTCCCCTTAAGAATCTGGGGGACCATGACAAGCTTTTCCCTTATGGCCGTGCCCCTGTTTATTTACATGGGGGTGATGCTGGAAAAATCAGGCCTGGCTGAAGAATTATTGGAAGCCATGGCCCTTGTTTTCGGAAGGATCAAAGGCGGTCTTGCGGTTTCCGTTATTTTTGTGGGAGCCCTCATGGGAGCATCCACCGGCATTGTCGGGGCTACCGTTGTTACCATGGGACTGCTTTCCGTTCCCACCATGCTTCGAAGCGGTTACAGTAAGAGCCTTACCACAGGAACGGTGGCGGCTTCTGGAACATTGGGGCAGATCATTCCTCCCAGTATTGTCCTTGTTCTGCTGGGAGAGATCATGAATGTTTCGGTGGGAGATCTCTTTCTCGCTGCCATTATCCCGGGATTAATCCTTGTGGGCTTGTATATGCTCTACATATTGATTATCGCCCAGATAAAACCGGAATGGGCCCCCCCCATTAAACAGGAAATCCTTGATGCCATGACAGGAAGGCAGCTTTTGGGAAAAGTATTCAAGGCGCTTATCCCTCCCCTTGCCCTTATGATAGCTGTCTTAGGTTCCATTTTCGCCGGGGTTGCGTCTCCCACGGAAGCGGCATCCGTGGGTGCCGTCGGCGCAACTCTGTTAACAGCCATGCACAAAAGATTCAATTACCAGATTATAAAAGATGTCATGAGTACGACCACCAAGCTGACCTGCATGGTGTTTATTATCCTGGTGGGAGCCTCCACCCTGGGCCTTGTTTTCAGAGGATTGGGAGGAGATGCGCTGCTCAGAGGCCTGATTTTAGGTCTTCCCTTTGGAAAATGGGGAATTCTCTTTATTGTCATGTCCATTATATTCATTGCCGGATTTTTCCTGGATTTTATTGAGATTACCTTTATCCATGTCCCGGTGCTGGCGCCGATCATGATTCACCTGGGGGTAGATCCCATCTGGCTGGGCATCCTTATTGCGGTCAACCTTCAGACCTCTTTTCTGACACCGCCTTTCGGGTTTTCACTCTTTTATCTGAAAGGAGTCACCCCGCCTGAAATTTCAACCATGGACATTTATAGAGGCATCATCCCCTTTGTCATTATTCAGATTATCGGACTTTTAATTATCTGCCTGATACCCGAGACGGTTACCTGGCTTCCCCGGGTTCTTTCATAGAAATATCTTAGGCGGTTAAAATAACAAAAGGGGCTGGAAGATTTCTTTCCAGCCCCTTTTGTCTTAACTGCTTATTTTTCCAATCTTATATTTAAAGCTCTTTCAATTTCTGGTAAGGTTCTTCTGATAATTTATTCCATCCATAAATATCTTTCTGGAATACAAGAAAGGCATCGTACACCTTTTTAAACATTGGATCAGAAGCGGCCTGCTCCTCCAAGACTTCCTGGGACAGCTTTCTAAGCGCTTGAATGACTGGTTTCGGAAATTCCTTGAGCTGAACCTTGTGGACATCAACAAGTTCCCTCAGGGCGGCATTATTCTTTGCTTCAAATTCAGACAGCATCCATATATTGCTCTTGTAAGTTGCGGCCTCAACAATGGCCTTAAGATCATCGGGCAATGAATTCCATGCATCCTTGTTTATCATACACTCAAACGCCGTTCCAAACTCATGCCACCCTGGATAATAATAATATTTTGCGGCTTTGTAAAAGCCCAGTTTCAGATCATGAAAGGGACCCACCCATTCGGTTGCATCAATGACCCCCCTCTCAAGGTTGGTATAGATATCACCGCCGGCCATGAGAATCGCGCTGCCGCCTGCTTTTGCAAGGACTTGGCCTCCCAGGCCCGGAATCCTCATTTTAAGGCCTTTAAAGTCCTCCATGGAGTTGATCTCTTTATTAAACCAGCCGCCCATCTGCACACCGGTATTTCCGGCCAGGAATGGTTTTATATTGAATTTTGAATAGACTTCTTCCCAGA